>ERZ777305.291-NODE-291-length-84619-cov-16.010182_pt1 | contig 84619 bp, 64 predicted proteins | sample MGYA00374965_ERZ777305 | MGnify/ENA primary metagenome ERZ777305 (study PRJEB29328, sample SAMD00013331) | mouse gut metagenome | study: EMG produced TPA metagenomics assembly of the Metagenome analysis of fecal microbiota from mouse which was promoted...
AACTCTGGGGTTTCTGCAGTTTTATCATTTCATTACTGTCAAAGACAGGATTTTAACAGTATATATTTTAGTTGTCAATATGAATATTGATTTTCTTAAGGTATTTTTTGTTGATTTTCTTTCGGTAATTGTAAAGTGTATGATATGTTTTGATAAATTTCCTATACTGCTTCCAGGATTTATATTATTATATTTATGCTTTGTTCCCCCGCAGAAAGGGGGGATGTATTTACTTGTTTTCTTTTTCTCCGTATTGGCTAGTGTAGTTGCCTACTACATACGCAAATGATTGGACGCAGATGAGACGCCGCCCCGAAACTTCCCCTGCGGCCAGATGAAGTGCGGCTTATGGATCTATGCTTTGACCATGGCACGGAACAGGGCCTGCGAAACTATTGCCTTGTACATCTGATGCTTGACTGCGGTCTCCGTTCCCAGAAGATCCGACACCTTCGGATCAATGAGATTGATATGGGGCATATTGGATATGTGTTTATCCGGCTCCGGGGCGGCAGACCCTTGACAGAGGAGACATCTGCTCCGTCATACTTTTGCTGTCAGTTATCTGGTAGGCGGCGGCAACCAGGTGGAGTGTATTTTCTTTACCAGAGGTTACTAATACTTTTTAATCAGGGTGTCCAGCAGTCACAGACTTTTTATGTACAAAAAAAGCCCCACAACCCGCTATTTATGCGAATCCCAGGACTTCCAATGCACCGCCAGGGGCTCGAACCCTGGACACCCTGATTAAGACATATGGTGTTTAAGACCCTTTTTTGTAGCACAAGTTCATTCTGATCAACCCTGATCCGGCCCGCTGCGTGTCTACTTGTAGCACAACTTCCCCTCACTTCTTGGTATATCTTGTCAAGTTTTGATGTACTTCCCTGGCATGGTATGTTATAATGACTCCGCTGTTGACTCTTTCCAGCAGGAAGGAGGTGAGCACAATGCACGATCTCATAGGCTTTATTTTTTCCATCATAGCAAATGTAATGTCACATTACATATGCAAGTGGCTGGATGGAGATGAGTAGCAACAGCACATCTACAGAGAAAACCCCGGGAACGCACTCCCGGGGCTTTCTTTTTGCTGTTTTGCACAATGCAAGATCTCAACTTTGCACCTTTACTATAGCACTCCTTAGAACTCTCGTCAAGCAAATTTGTGTTACAAGTTCATGCTACAGTGTAGGTTTACAATACATGTGTTACAACTAAATATTTAAAGAGACGGAGATACCCATTCTGTGTTATATTTTAATCGCCAAACCAAAATCTAACCAGAAAGAAGGTATCCCCGCATGGCAAGGCGGACAAGACCCTCCGCACCTATACCATGCACCTGGATCTGCTCCGGCACACCTTCGCGACCAGCTACCTAATGGGCGGCAGCAACTTAGAGTTCCTGCGGGTACTCCTGGGACACTACGACTACACCGTCACCAAGAACTACTCTTCCCTGGCCGCCCAGTACCGGATGCTGGGCATTCCGGTGTACCGACTGGACCCCATTTTCTTTCGGACACTGCTCTAGACACCTTTTTCTCGAATCAGGGTGTCCAGCAATCGCATACTTTTTTACGCGCAAAAAAAAGCCCCACAACCCGCTATTTATGCGAATCCCAGGACTTCTAATGCACCGCCAGGGGCTCGAACCCTGGACACCCTGATTAAGAGTCAGGTGCTCTACCAACTGAGCTAGCGGTGCGCTTTATTAAGGATATTTACGCTGTTCCTTAACACAAGTGATATATTATCATATGGTTTACAGAAATGCAAGTACTTTTTTTAAAATATTTTAATAATTTTTTCACTTTTTATTCGATGAAACATCTATCTCAAATATATATTTCTCGTATGCGTTTATCACTTGCGTTTCATTGTAGGTAGACAGACGCGGAAACGATCTTCCGTAATTCATATGCACATGTCCGTGGATAAAAAAGGCAGGCTTATACTTGTCCATCAGAGTGCGAAACACCTCAAACCCTATGTGCGGCAGGTCCTTGCCGTCATTGAACTGATAGGCGGGCGAGTGAGCCAGCAGTATGTCAAACCCTCTCCGGTATTTTAGGCTCCACCAAAGTTTCCATACGCGTCTGCGCATCTGAGACTGGGTGTATTGATTACTGCCGGGCTTGTAGCGCATGGAGCCTCCCAGGCCCAATATGCGTACTCCCTCATGCACATAGATCTGATCTTCAATGCAGATACAACCGTCGGGTGGATCTGCCTCATATCGCTCATCATGGTTGCCATGTACATACAGGATGGGCCCATGGGCAAATGTAGCCAAAAAGGATAAATATTGAGGTTTTAAGTCCCCGCAGGAGAGGATCAGATCGATCCCCTCCAAATAGCTCCTATCAAAATAATCCCACAAAAGCGGAGATTCCTGGTCTGCGATCGCCAAAATTTTCATCGGACACTCTCATTTCTGTTTTAATGTTCGGTCATCTTAAATCATCAGGAGTCTGTTTCCTTGGTCTTATCAAGTCCCTGCATCTTGGTAACAGCCTGCGCTTCCTCCGTCAATTCGGAGATGGAGGGAATGTTACCCACCACATTTTCCACCAGCCAATCCATCGTAATGATATCTCTGGGCGGAATGACCTGATCGGACTTATTCATTACGGTTCCGTCCTGTGTCACCAATTCGCCGTAAAAGGGAGTGAGCGCGTCCGAACAGATATTGTTGCGCAGCAGACTCACCAGACGCTGGGTGCCCTGTGGCAGATCCTGAGAGCAGATCAGATCCACCACTCCTGCGGACATGCCCCACCAATAATTGATGGCCCTGTTATCCACCGCATCCGTCTCTTCCTTCCATGTGCCGTTTAATATGATACGCACGATCTTTTCATACAGTTTGCCCCAATGCCATGTGGTCATAGCCAGATTGTCCGGCGTTTCTCCACTGATGCAGTATAGGCCGAAGTGCCGGGTGCTCTTGCCGGGAGATGTCATATCCTGATCCATTATGTAGTTAATCTCCGGATCATCGGTGATCCTGGTCGTACGGTCCTTCAACGTGCGCCAGTCCAAATAGACCCTGGCGTGAGGATTCACCATCCTGGCGCCCAGAGCGAAGGCATTGATGTTGGCCGCCATACCGTATATGGGGTAGTCGGCAATGTAACCGATCTTATTTGTAGTGGTCATGGAACCTGCGATGGCCCCGGCGAGGAATTTCGCCTCATACATTCTGGCATAGTAGGTCCGCAGCGTGGGATGTGAGATATTCTGGGAACAATTCAGAATCTTTACATCCGGGTGGTTGGCGGCGATCTTCAAGCTGGCAGGAATCATTACCGGCGTTGTGGTAAAAAGCACATTATAACCGTCCTTGATCGCCTGCTCCATGCGTTCCAGATCATTTTCCCCTGCAATAATATTTTCAAACGCTTTCGTCTCCACCTGCCCGGGGAACACATTTTCCAGATACAGCCTCCCCAGCTCGTGACTGTAAGTCCAGCTGGAGGTTCTATGGTTTTTTTCATAAAAAAACCCAATCTTAACCTTGTTCACATTATCTGGAAGAACCAGATTCAGCAGGTTCCTGTAAAGATTATGGGACACCTCTTCCTTTGGGGGCTCCATAAGCAGCTCAATGGACTCTTCCTTGGTCAGCACCAGGAATTCATCCCATATCTTGGACAGATCTTTCTTCATGTCCTGCTCGGTCTTCTGCATGGTCTCCTGATAGCCGAATACGGTCAGAAATGCCAGCAGGGCGTCTCCCACTGTAATAGGCAATCTGCCGCCACCCTTGGATTCAAAGGCGTTGCGGAAATGAAAATAGACGGACTCAAATTCCATGCGGTCGTCATAGGACCACTTCTCCCCCTTAGGCGTACCGATCTGGTCTAAAAGCATGGCAAAACGGCCTTTCTCACTGAAATACACTGTGTTAAGGCCCGTTACCTCATAGAAATCCAAAAACTCGTAATATATCTCATTTTCCTTTGTGTCCGTGCGTTTAGGCACGATCCGGATGACGGAACAGGGGACGCTGTATGCATTCAGATATTTCAAAATACTGACGCGCTTATTCCCCTCCTGCACATAGAACCGGTTCATAAACTCGTAGACCTTCACCGGATCACGCAGCCCTTCCTCCTCCAACATGGTATACAGACGTATCCATTTGCCGGCAAATTCCGAAGACGCGTCTAAAAGGGGCATAAAGTTGGCGGCAAAGGAATTGGTCCGACCATTTGTCTTGGTACCTACGATCAATTCCAGCGGCACCTCGCATACGCCCAGGTTCACTTCATATTCCACATTGGTAAAAGATAAGATCTCTTCCAGTACCGGCAGATAAGGATATCCGCCCTTCAACACACGGGCACGGTATTCTTTTCGTCCGGCGCTTAACGCATTGCTATAATTTTCGTATGACATATTTTCCTCTTTATTCTTATAATGAAATTACACAGATTCCCGAATCCTTCAATCTGCTCCTCTACAATAGCAACTTCTCCGTCCAAAAGCAAGCTATTTTTTAATTCTGCACTCCTTACAATACCCATAAAGCTCCAGCTTATGCCCTGTAACCTCAAAATCTCCCTGAAATAAAGGAAGATGCGGATGCATATGTTCAAACGGGCAGCTCTCCAGAGGCACCCTCTTATGGCAGCCCAGACATAGAGCATAGTGAGTATGACCGCCGCGGTTCAGTTCATACAACAGCGTATCATCCCCCATCCAACTGCTCTTTGTCAACAGCCCCCGCTCCTCAAAAGCCGCCAGTATCCGGTAAATTGTAGACACCGCATACCCGGTCCCTCCGGCTGTCTCCTCCAGCCGCCTGTATATCTGTGTAGCGCTCAGAGGCTCCTCCGCCTCCCAGAGCACTTGGTATACGTCTTTACGCTGCCGAGTCCATTTTATTCCGGCAGGATATTCCTGCTTTTCCATAAATAATCACGTTCCTCTCGCTGTCCCGCGACCAAGCGTATCCGCACTTCTTCCCTCTATCCCGGGGGAGAGCAGCATGGCCACATTGTTTCTCCCTGTCCCATGGGTAGCAGCATGGCCACATTGTTTCTCCCAATCCCACGGCATCGTCACTATCCAATGGGCAACAATCCTACCACCATGCCCCCCACAACACTGATTCCGTATAACAGACCGATGATCCTCAGATTTTCTCCCCTGTGCCGGTTTACCCTGCACAGGATCAGAAGACCCACGCCGGTATTGGCCAACAGGCCGCTCATCATGGCACCGAAATTCATGGCTCCCTCCAGATACAGCTGTGTTATAACTACAGAGGACGCGCAGTTGGGTATCAGTCCCAACGCCCCGGAAAGCAGCTGCCCCGCCACCGGCCGGTTCCATATCCATTGACTCAGCGTCTCCGCTCCCACATGCTCCAGCACCATATTTAATATCAGGTTTATTACCAGAATAAACACGGATATCTGCAATGTATGCAGCAAAGCGGACTTTACGATCCCTTTTTCACAGCCGCAGTGGTCATGCTCGCACAGCTCATGGATATGCTCATGCCCCTCCTGCTTTTTGCTCCCCACAATATCAATGCAAAATCCTGCTGCCATACCCGCCAGCACCTTAAAGCCCAATATCCGCAGGATCAGAACCGGACTGACCTGGGCCGAGATCAGGATGGGCAGCATCTCATCGGAAGTGGATAAAAAGATAGCTATCAGTGTCCCCAGCGTGATCACCCGCCCCGCATAGAGATTGGCAGCCGCCGCCGAAAAGCCGCACTGCGGCACCACGCCCACTGCCGCGCCCAGAGCGGGCCCACATTTCCCCGCCCTGCGCACCAGAGCGGCGGCGGCTCCCCCCGCGCGGTGTTCCAGATATTCCATAGCCAGATATGTCAACAGCAAAAAAGGAACTAACTTTACCGTATCCACCAAACTGTCCGCAATGATCTCCCACATGTTCTGTCTGCCCTGCTTTCTTTCCGGTCCCGGATAATCAAGGGGCTGTCGCAATATGCAGCGACAGCCCCCTCTCCCTAAATGCAATCCATTCGCATCTGCTACTTAGTCGCATTTAGAATCATATCACAATTTTGCACTTTGTCAAGTCCCGGACCCACAAAATATCACGGTTCGGCTAAATCCCCAAAACGAATGTCACGCCAGCGTCACAGTCTCCTGTTTCCATATCCGGTCTGACGCGCCGCCCACTGAGAGTACAAATTCTCCCGGCTCCGCCACAAATCCATGCCGCTCCGTGTCATAAAAGGCAAAAGCGCCTCTGGACAACTCCAAATCAATAGTCTTTGTCTCCCCAGGCTCTAAAAACACCTTGGTAAATGCCTTGAGTTCCTTTGCCGGACGTTCCACACTGCACGAGACGTCCCCCACATAACACTGAACGATCTCGGCCCCGGCCATAGAGCCGGTATTGGTCACATCCAGAGACAGCTTAATTATCCGCTCCTGGAGATCGCCTTGAGCGGAGCAGCCCCGGGCCGTCTCCACCCTCAGATTGTCATAGGAAAAAGTGGTATAGGACAGGCCGTGCCCAAAAGCAAAGGCAGGCCGGACGCCCTCTTTTTCGTAATACCGGTAGCCCACAAATATTCCCTCCTCATAGACCACCTTCTCCGGTTTGCCAAACTCCCCGTTCCTGCCGGTCACCGTGTCGCTGTACAGGGCCGGAAAAGTCTCCGGCAGTTTGCCGCAGGGACACACCCGGCCCAGCAATACCTCGGCCAGCGCCGTGCCGCTCTCCATGCCCGCGTAATAGTTCCAGACAATGGCTTTTGCCATGTCCTTCCAAGGCATTTCCACCGGGGAACCGGCCACCATCACGACGATGGTATGGGGATTTATCTTCAGCAGTTCTTCTATCAGGATATCCTGGGCATAGGGTAGCACCATGCTGTCCCGGTCCCATCCCTCCACGTCATAGTCATGGTTCAGACCGCCCACAAAGATCACCTCGTCAGCCGTTTCAGCCAACGCCAACGCCTCTTCCCGCAGAATTTCCCGATGTTTTTCAATCTCCTGTCTCTGTCTGGCCTCCTCCTCCGTCTCCTCCCGGTCGGTCCGGCGGTTTACCTGGCGCTCCAGGCTGGTCTCCTGCCAGTTGGCCTCGTTTACGCTTTTCTTGCCCGGAATAAAGTACCCCGGCGCATACCGGATATCCACGTTGCCGCCCAGCACCATCTTCAAGCCCAGCAGCGGAGATATCTCATACAGCGCCTTGATCTCCGCGCTACCGCCTCCGCCGGAATGCATGTGTTCCGCATTGCGGCCTATGACGGCGATCCGTTTCTTTTTGCGGTACCCGGTGAGGGCATCGGGATCGCCCGGCTCCAGCCGCTCCGGGGAAATGGGCAGCAGTCCGTCCTCATTTTTCAGCAGCACAACGGACTCCCGGGCCGTGGCTTTGATGGCCTCCCGGTGTTCGGGGGTATTGTAGGCGCCCTGTTTGCGCTCTCCGGCCTTAGGGCCGATCATCTTCAGCCGCAGCATCATCCGCAGGATGTTGCGCACCTTTTCGTCCACGGCCTCCTCTGACACCTCCCCGGCCTTCACCGCCTCTATAAGCGGTTTGGCAAAAAAGTATTCGTCAAAATTGGTCGTGACACTCATCTCCATGTCCAGAGCGCTCTCCGCCGCCTGAACAGTGGTATGTACCGAGCCCCAATCGCTTATGACAGTTCCGTCATATCCCCACTCTTCCCGGAGAATGCGGTTTAGCAGAGCCTTGCTCTCACTGCAATGCTCACCGTTTAATTTATTGTAGGCGTTCATCAGAGAATATGTACCGCCCCGGTGGACTGCCGCCTCAAACCCCGGCAGATAGATCTCCCGCAGCGCGCGCTCATCCACAACCGTATCCACCCAAAGCCTGTCCGTCTCCTGGGAGTTCGCCGCGAAGTGTTTCACGCAGGCCGCCACATCCGCCTCCTGTATCCCTTTGATCAGGGGCACTGTCAATTCCTGTATCAGGAAGGGATCTTCGCTCATATACTCAAAGTTCCGTCCACACAGGGGATCGCGCTTGACATTGATGCCCGGCGCCAGAATCACGTCCTTGCCGCGGCCTCTGGTCTCTTCCCCCAACACCTGTCCCGCCTCATAGGCGCGCTCCGTATTCCAGGTTGCCGCCAGGGCGCTGTTGCTGGGCAGATAACTGACAAAGTCGTCAGACAGCCCCACAGGAAACCAGGAATCTCCCGGGAACTCATTTCTTACCCCCATGGGACCGTCGCTGGTCTCCACCGCCGGTATCCCCTTACCCTCCACAGCGCCACTGCGAAAGAATGTAGCCCCGTGGAGCATGGCGGATTTCTCCTCCAATGTCAACGTCTCCAGAATCTGTTCAATCAACTTTTCCTGCATATTTACCTCGTTTCTGCCTGCTGGGAACGGGCTTTCACACTCCTCCGGTTTCATCCGGGCATGCTGTGGCCGCCGCGCCGATATTCCTGTTAATAAAGTTGCTATTGTAACCAGCATACACGAAAATGTTGCTCAATGCAATCAAAATTCTATACACACAAAACCATCAACACTCCCTCCGGTCCCAGCGGGGCCTCCGGCGCGTTCAATATGCCTCTGGATATACATTCTTCCACCACCATATCGAAAAAGCCATAGGCGGCAATACAGGAATTATAGTAAGGGTATTCTCCCAGAAGATGACCGGGAATGACGCTCCTCACAAATTCTCCCAGTTCCGCGGACACGGCTTTAGCCAGTTCTCCTGTTTTCTCCTCCAGGCCGTCCAGCAGACTTTGAAACTCTATGTACACGCTGATCCCGTCCCACAAAACCAAAATGGCAGGCTCCAGAATACCGTCCCTCTCTCGCAGATAGCCCTGCTCTATCGCCCGGCGGGCCACTTTCCTCTCCTCAGCAAACAGCATACGGACTGGCAAACCCTCCACGCAGCGTATGACCATCTGTAGCATGGGATCTTTTGCAATATCGTGGGCACGGCGAAAATGTGCCTGCAGACGCCTGCCATACACATTCCGCATCATTATGTCGGAATATCCGCAGACATCATGGGCGCTGATACTGTCTCCGCCGTACATAAATTCCGGTTCTGACAGACCTCTCACAGCCACTGTGGTAAATGGTCGGTCCACAGGCTTTACATCCTCAAAAGAAGACTTAAGCTCCCTGCCTGTCTGCTCAATAAAGTTACTTATGACATCCGGGAGCAGCGCCCACAATAGCAGGCTCTGATCCATGTTTCCCTGAATATTTCGTCTCCAAAAAGATTGCAGCTCCTTCTGCCGCAGGGAGACGGCAGACGCCAAAAACTCGCAGAAGGCCGGAACATATTTGCCGTATATGCGATTTGCCGTCTCAAATTCCTCCTTGTCCGCGATAAGAATATCCGCAATATATTTTCCCCACTCCGTCTTGCGCAGCAGACCGCATTTTCCGTCAACGCCCGGGCACTGCCGCTTTAGCTCTTCTTCCACATAAAATATCGGAATGCCTGTCTCCCTTGCCAGCTCATCGGCTGTTTTTGCCTTATTCCTGCACAGAAAGAGCAGATTCTGTGACAGGAAATGTTGCGCGTTCCGGCTGGAGTCATTACCTATAAGATCGCTGCTGCCTATAAAATACAGGAAGGCGGGCTGATATTTCTCTGCCGGACGCATTGTGTCTCGCAATATGTTCTGATCCTCCATCCGTTTCATCTCCTCTTAATCTCCGTACCTCGACACTGTTTTATAAAATCCGCTTAACCTTCGGTTGTAAAAATAATATCTGTTTCAATTATAGTCAGCGGAAGGGTATGTTGGTTATTCGATTTGTTCAAATCGTTAAACAAAAATCCGCGCCCTGCCCCCGGAATGAACAGGGCGCGGCGAAACTGTCTGTCAAGATGTCTTATAGTACTGGGCCTGGGCGTTCCACAGCTTGCCGTACAGTCCGTCCTCCTCCTTCATAAGCGACTCATGACTCCCTTTCTGTATGATCCTGCCGTTTTCAAACACATAGATTGTGTCGCAGAATCGGCAGCTGGACATACGATGAGAGATATAGATCGAAGTCTTGTCCTGCACCATCTCGTCAAATCGGCTGTATATCTCATATTCCGCTACAGGGTCCAGCGCCGAGGTAGGCTCATCCAGAATAACCCAGGGGGCATCCTTGTACAGGGCCCTGGCAATGGCCAGTTTCTGGGCCTCACCGCCGGATATCTCCACTCCTTTTTTCTCCATCTGATATAGATTGGTCCGTATTCCCTCCGGCATATCCCGCAACTTGATGGAAAATCCCGCTTTCTCGATACAATCTCCCACTTTTTCACCATCGTATTCCCAGGATGCAGCCACATTCTCCGCTATGGAGAACGCAAACAGCTCAAAATCCTGAAATACCACGGAAAACAACTTGACATATTCCCGAAAGTCATAGTACTGGATATTTACCCCGTTCAACAGGATCTCGCCCTCCGTAGGCTCATATAATCTACAGAGGAGCTTGATAAAAGTGGACTTGCCGGAACCGTTCGGTCCCACTACCGCCATCTTGGCACCCATGGTAAACTTCTCGCTGATATGGGACAGCACCATCTTGTCACTTTCAGGATAGCAGAAGGATACATCCCTAAATTCGATCTCATACCTGTTATCATTCCGTTTTTCAATGGGCAGCGTCCCCACATACCGCTTGTTGGGAATCTCCAAATAATTGTAAAAATAAACCAGATATTTGCTTTTTACAACCAGCTGAATAAACATGTTAAAGATGCAGCCCACGCTTTGAGACAGTTTCTGGTATGCAGAGATATAGCGCAATGTGCTGCCGATACTGATCTGTCCGTAGATGGCCCTAAGCCCTACATACAGATAGCTGTAAAACTGTAGCAGCAAGGCGGAAACAGAATTGATCCACTTAACTTTTTGAATCCGCCGGATCATTTTCTGATGCAGGTTTTCCATAACCACAATATTTTTTTTGATAGCTCCAAGAATCATATCCGCCATTTTGTAAATCCGGATATTTTTGCCGTGGGAATAGTCGAAGGCAAAATTTCTAAAGTATTCCATATGCCGATTATTTCTGACATTCTCCTCAAAAATATCCTGCTGTATCTTAGCGGAACGCCGATTGGCAAAAGAGTTCAGCCACAGGGAAAGCGCCATGGCCGCTAGCAGGAATACCCCGCTGTACCACTTGCCAAGCAGCCCTGCCAATCCGCTCTGCCCGGTGCCGGTTCCCGGAATCAGCAGAGGAAAAAGCAGTACTCCTGAATATATTATGATACAGATGTTTTCGATCACCGTGGCCAACAGTTCGCAAAAATCTCCCAGATCTCCGTTGGTGTACGTCCCGTCCCATGCCCGCTGACGCATATCCAGCGTATCGCTGCCCGACAACAGATCATAGTCCATCTCACAGGATTTTTCACACATCATCTGCTCAACTTTTAGAGAGATCACACTCTTCTTAACCACCAAGGGCATCTCCAGTCCCCAGCGCAGTAACACGAGCAGCGCGGAAAGTCCGGCCATCCATATCACTACGGTCATGATCTCCTTCAGAGGGGCGCGTTGCACCAACATATCCAGGATTACGCTGTCAAAATAGATCATCATAAAAGGCTGCCCTGAGGCCAGTATCCTGGTGACCGTGATCAGGGCCAGAAATCCCGGCTGAAATGTCTCGACCATGCGCAGCACTTTTCCCAGTGTTCCTTTACTCTTCATTTGCTGCCTCCCCCTGTTTCTGATAATATTTGCTCTGTATATCAAACACTTCCTTATATCTGCCTCCCTTTTTCATTAACTCCTCATGGGTGCCTGTTTCCGCCACGCGTCCGTTTTCCAGAAAGATGATCCTGTCGCAAAACCTGGTGCTGGCCAGCCTGTGGGAGATAAACAGCGACGTCTTCCCTTCCGTCAGCATATGATAGTCCTCATATACTTTGCTCTCCGCTATAGGGTCAAGAGCCACCGTAGGTTCGTCAAGGATCATAAGCTGGCCGTCCCTGTATAATGCCCTGGCCAGCAGAAGTTTCTGCATCTCGCCGCCGGATAGCCAGACCCCCTGGTCATCCAGCTGTTGGGACAGGTATGTGTCCTCCTTTCGGGGCAGGCTGCTCACCTTCTCCCACAGCCCCGCCCTTCGCAGGCTCTCTCTCACCCGCTGGCGATCCATATCCTCCTCACTACAGCCGGATACATTCATGGCAATGGAAAAAGCCAGCGAGACCGTCTCCTGAAACAGCGCGCTCACCTCCTCCTGCCAGGCGTCAATATCCATCTCGATAATATTCTTGCCGTTTACCAGAATCTCCCCCTCCGTGGCCGGATAAAATCCGCACAACAGCTTGACTAAGGTGGTCTTGCCCGCGCCGTTATTTCCCACCAGAGCCACGCTCTCTCCTGACTTTATTACAAAACTTATATGGGAGAGCACCTGCTCGCCTCCCTCCTCATAGCAAAAGGAGACATCCCGGAAAGCAATCTCTGGTGCCCCTTCCATGCTCCGAGGCTGCACACTCCCCCCGTCATGCCGGAAAACGTCCGGCGTACTCATAAATTTACGGTAGTCATTAAACCGATATGTGGCGCTCTTCAAGCCTCCGTAGGACAGCGCCATAGGATGTATCCATACATCCAGGCCAAAGATCACGCCCAGATAGAGAGTAAAACCTGCCACGTCCATCTCCCCGGTCAGAACTTTGCCGGCCAGAATACTGTACGCCAACAGATTTTTGGCAAAAAAGCAGATATTGTCTACCACTGTGGGATAATACCAGCGTATCTGAGTACGTTTCTGAAAATCCGTTTCCTGCCGGATCAATTCCTCAAAACGCTCATGAAACCATCCTTTCAGCTGATAGATGCGAATATCCTTGCCGGCGCCCACACTCATACCGTTGCCGCGCAGATAACGCAGCTTTCGTCCTACCTCTACAGACTCCTCCCAGTGGTCGTTAGTGTATTTGATGGCATGGTTGCGCATGAAAATATCCGTGACCATTAGCACCACCGTAATCAGCAGGATCTTTACATCCAGCAGCAGAATCGCAGTTCCATAGATCAACAGTCCCAGCGCCCTGATGGCTAATTCCACCGACTCGCTCATGACCCGGGATACACTGTCCCCTCCATAGCTCACTACTCTGCCCGCCTTGGCAACCGCCTTTTGTTTCTCCAAAGGTTCTACATTGGCGTAGTCCGTTTTTAAACACTTATTGATAAAACTCACAAAGAAGAGATCGGACATGGTGAAAATCCGGGCTTTGTCCAGATACATGCTAACCAGATTGCGAATAGCCTCCACTCCCCAATACGCGCACAGCGCCAGAGTGATAGTGAGCAGAAAATACCCTGTTTCTCCCTGAGTGATTGCTTTTATAGCCAGTGACGGTATCAGCGTAGTCATAAAAGGTGCCCCAATACAGCAGGCCATATACAGCGGTATCTGCCATCTGCTGTGGGGGAAACGTCTGCCCATGGCTCTAAGTACCTCCATGGAATTGCGAAACATCGTTGCCTTTTCCTTTTTTGTCATTGTGTGACCTCCATACATAACCTCGCCTTCCTGTGATGGTTCTGCTATTTATCATTTTACAGAGTATTTCACTTAAAATAAAAAAAAGTGCACGAAATGCATAAAATCGTGCACCAAATCTCTCCGGCAAAAAGTCTTATAGGGGAAGCATGATCTCCGTGGCGAAGATGCCCGGCTCATTTTCCCGATTGAGAAATCCGTTATAACCCTCAACGATCCTGTCCACTCGGCCCAGACCCAGCCCATGTTCACCCTGTTTCGTGGTGGCAAGTTCCGCCAGGCTCCTGCGCCTGGTAGCGGAAGTGGCGTTGGATACGGAAATATACAATTGATTTCTGAATATACCGATGTATATCCGTATAAACTTCTTCCCCGCCTCCACGCTCTCGCAGGCTTCCACCGCGTTGTCCAGAAGATTGCCTATGATGGCGCACAGGTGAACGTCGCTGACCTGTAGCTTACCGGGAACTTTCGCCGTATAATTCACGTCTATATCCCGTTTGGCCGCTATGGAAACCTTGCTGCTCAAGATGGCGTCCAGCGCTACGTTCCCGGTCTGAATGGCAATGTCAATACTGTCCAGATCCTCTTCCAGATGTTCCAGGTATGCCAGCGTCTCCTCCACCTGGTTCATGGCCAGATAGGCCTTGATAGCCTGCATATGGTTGTGATAGTCATGCCGCCATCCCCTCATGGTCTGATAAATGTTTTGAACCTCTTCCCTCTGCTTTTTCAGAATATTGTCCTGGAATTCACCCAGACGTTTATCCTCCCTGCGTTTGACAATGACTGCCGTAGCACAGACAGCCGCTACAAGAATCAACATGAAAACCGCAAACAAAATAAATCCGCGCATGATCCTCCCCCTGCGTCCCTCAAGTCTGTTTTCCCTTATAATACGTGATAAACGCTTTATTCAGATCCTTATAGCGCTCTCTTGCCACCGGCAGAGCCGCGCCGAGATCCAGTATACACTCCGAGCGTGTGATCTTCTCCACATGCTCCAGATTCACCAGCAGCCCTCTCTTGAGCAGAAAAAAATCTTCGTTTCCAAGCTGCTCCGCCACGGAAGAAAACGCGGCTTTCCACTCCAACTCCTCCCGCACTGTGCGCATACAGATATAATGCCCTTTAGCCTCAAGATATATGATATCGGACAGCCCGATCCTGCACACGCTGGTACCCTGCTCGATCAAAAAGAAATCCCTGCGCCCCGTCATCGTCTTCTCATACAGAGCATCCAACAGACTTAGGAATTCCTTTTCCTTTATCGGTTTCATCAGATATCTGACAGCGCCCACCTCATAGCCTTCCAATGCATAATCCGGCACGCCTGTCAGAAAAAGGATCTGCGCTCCCACACCGTTATCACGCAATTTTGTCGCCAGTTCTATACCGTTTAGCTCCCCCATCTGTATGTCCAGGATCAGCAGATCGTATTCCAACTCATCCTCCATGGCAAACAGATACTGTTCCGCGTTGGCGTAGACATCCACCGCTGCCTTATGGCCCTTAACTTTCGCCCAGCCGCTTACCAATTCCTTTTCATAGGACCGCATGGCGGCATCATCTTCACAAATCGCAACGCGGAACATTTTCTGCCTCCTCTCACTTTTGGTTCGGTTGTTCGATCCCATAACATCCTTTATACCGGGACTCCCATGTTTTCTATCCTCAATTCCCGGTCTCAACGCTCATTTACCACCTGAAAGATATAAAACTTCAGATAATAGCTCTGATCCGCAGCCCACAATATGGGATGATCCGCTCCCTGGGTTCTGAATTCCACCTGGCGCAGCCGCTTGCGCGCGCCGGCGGCTGCCTCCCGTATGGTCTTTGCAAAAAGCTCCGGCTCCATAAAATGCGAGCAGGAACAGGTGGCCAGATACCCTCCGTCACGCACCAGTTTCAGCCCCCGCAGATTGATCTCCCTATAGCCCTTCACCGCGTTTTTCACGGAGCTGCGTGACTTGGTAAAAGCAGGCGGGTCCAGGATCACCACATCGTAGCTCTCGCCCCGGGACTCCAGCCGGGGCAGCAGTTCAAACACATCCGCACACTGAAACCGCACTCTGTCCTGCAGTCCGTTTAGCGCTGCGTTCTCTATGGCCTGGTCCACCGCCAGCTGGGACGCGTCCACGCCCAGCACGCTTTCGGCTCCGGCGATTCCCGCATTCAGCGCGAAAGAACCTGTATGGGTAAAGCAGTCCAACACTTTTTTACCCTTACAGATACCGTGGATCGCGGCCCGGTTGTTCTTCTGGTCCAGGAAAAATCCGGTCTTCTGCCCATCCTGTACATCCACCAGATAGCGCACTCCATTCTCCAATATTTCCACCTTGGTATCAAAGGATTCCCCGATAAATCCCTTGCTGCGCTCCATCCCCTCCTGCAGACGTACCTTGGCATCGCTGCGCTCATAGACACCCCTGACCATGATGCCGTCCCGGGTGAGGATGTCCTTTAGCGCCTCAACAATGGTAGTTTTCCATCTGTCGATCCCCAGCGCCAGTGACTCTACCACCAGCACATCGGAAAACTTGTCCACCACGATACCGGGCAGGAAATCCGCCTCCCCGAATATCACGCGACAGCTGGAGGTGTCTATGGTCTCCTTGCGGTAATTCCAGGCATCCTCAACGCGCCGGCGAATAAATGTCTCATCAATGACCGTTCCTTTTTTCCGGGACAACATTCTCACGGTGATCTTTGACCTGGTGTTTATAAATCCGCAGCCCATACCGTAGCCGTCAAAATCGCAGACCTCCACCACGTCCCCGTTCTCAAAATCTCCTTTTACCGAATCTATCTCATTGTCATATATCCACATGCCTCCGGCTTTCAGCGAACGCCCTCCGCCCTTTTTCAAAATTACGACTGCCCGTTCCATAATCAGCCTCCCGTCCTCATCTCTCTCCCTGCAAAATGCTTATAAAATTATCTGCGGCTTTGGTGCATTTTGCTTTGATTCATTGCTTTGACTCATTTTAAGAAAAAATCTTGACAATCTATTTTACATAGTGTATTATTTTAATGTTCCGCATAGGACGGCGTGTGGCTCAGCTTGGTAGAGCGCTACGTTCGGGACGTAGAAGTCGCAGGTTCAAATCCTGTCACGCCGATTTACAAAAAGCCTTATTTTTAGGGCTTTTTTTGTTTTCATGACAAATTTTATGTCAAAAATGTATTGCGAATTATTTTTTAGTATAACACCACCGTTGCGCCGACGCAACTACTCCTTTTTCAAAATCCCCGCCGCCGGCAGATCGCACATCCGGATGTTATGCGTTGCTGGCCATGATCTTTGCAGTGTTCCGGCTGTAGTGGCCTCCGCGCCAAAATGGGCGCAGAAAAGACCCGGCGGTGCAACGCCGGGCCTTTTGCCGTCCTGCAGCGGACTATTCATCTCTCTTCTAACTTATAACCGCAGTCTGGCAACTGCCTTCTCACCGATCAGACATTCTCCATGTTCCTCCAGATATACCAGCTTATCCTCCGTGGCCGCAAACAGCTCTCCAAATTCCAGCGCTTGAATGCTGGCCCTGCTGTATCGCTCATAGGACGCGCCGCCCCGCTCCAGATACAGATAATATGTACCGCCGTCCCGGTAAAGTCTGCTGATCACCCGCAGATTCTTAGGCAGCACTTTGGCATATTCACACAGGCTGCGCATATCGGCAAAGCGAAAGATCGCGAAACTGGGTTTCTGCGTTTCTTTCTGCTCTTTTTGAGAGACATCCTCGCTGCCGGAACTCCCCTGCTCTCCGGACTGCCCCACCGCCATCAACATGGCCTGTGTAAGCAATCCCGCGACAGCCGAACCGTCCATGCCCAGCTTTTCTTTTAATATCCTGCGCATCTCCTTCAGATAGTTTATCAGATTGGCGCTGTTTTTCAGATCCTCGGGAGTCCGCTCTGTAAAAGTCAGTATCATCCCCTGGTCAGGCAACAGCATGATCTGTAGGTCAAAAGCGAAGTGGGGAGGCTTGTAATCCACCTCTTCCACAGCCTGCGCCATGATCACCTCAACCACCTCTCTGGCCTTGTCACTGCGCGTCACAAAATCTTTATAGGAAATGTCATACTCCTCCAGCTCTTCATTGGAAAGGAAACATTTCACGGTTTTTTCGTCTACTCTCTCAATCTTCATACGCTATGCCATACCTTTCTGAGATTTATTTTAACAGATGCATGACACAAAGTCAAATTCTTCGTTTTTTCCGCCCCCGCAGACACGCTTCACCGATGCCCATGAGCAGGAATACGGCAGAGGTGCTCATAACCTGCTGGAAACTGAAGATGTTGTTCAGGGTATAGGCAAGTATTCCCATGCCGGCGGCACCTGTCAGCGCATCCTCCCTGCCCGCCTTCAGATAGCGGACGATAGCTGTCACCATCAGGCCTATGTATCCTGCCGCCCCCAACAGTCCTTCATTGATCAGCACCGTCAGCCATTCGTTGTGGGCGTTTGTAAGTGACAGGCCGCCGAAATAATCCTGTACCATCTGTTTCAGCGCCGGATCGACGCCGCGGTGGATATACAGCGCCATGGCATCCGGCCCCACTCCCATCAGTTTTCCTCCCAGATCCTGATTCAGAAAACAGGTCAGGCCTGCCGTCCAGGTTATGCCGCGGTTGCTGCCCCAGGCGGCGTCAAAGGTAAACGCCCCCAGCCGGGACAACGGACCGATGCTGCCCGGACGTGCGGTGTTGACCGCCAGTAAGACAACGAAAACCAAAACAGCCACGCCTGCCACACCCCAGGCCGCCGTACCCAGCATAACCCATAACCGTTCACTAAAACTCCCTTTCTGTCTGCTGCGGCATACCCAAAAGCGGCACAGCAGAGATAATCCCAGCAGCCCAAAGGGCAGCGGCGACATAGTCAGCAGCTCGGTGGTGCCCTCTATATAATTCATGGCGTCAGGCCATATCTTCCTCACCAGCCAGGTAAAGACGCACACGCCGGACAACAAAATACACCCTTCAAAAAACCGCTGCAACCTCCCTGCGTCTCTCATGGACAACAGATAGAACACACCCAGCAGCAGTACCAGCGCCACGATCCCGCTGCTGCTGCCCTGTGTTACCAGCGAGGCCATACCCATGCCCAGAACCGCGATTCCTGCGATACGCATCCACTTTTTCTTTGGGTGCCCCAGACCATTCCATATATAATACGCTGCACATGACATTACTGTCACCACATAGCCGCAATACCAGTTGATATTGCCGATGGTAGAGATAAATTGCGGTCCGGCGGTCTTAATATCCAAGGGGTAAACACCAAAACGGTTCAGATATCCCAATACGGTGATCAGCGCCATAACGGGAAACCACAATGCCACCATCCAGTCCTTTCTCTGCCACAGACGTGAGACTGCAAAATAAATCCCCAGAAACAGCAACTGTGTCAGCAAACCCAGATACCAGCTGTATGCACCGTAAAAAGTATCTCCCCACTCCGTTTCCTGCTTGAAAGGGGTATGTAGGTAGGAGCAGACCGTCGCCCCCAGATAGAGAAGAGCAAACAGGTCTGTGACGGAAACGGAGAGTATGCGCCTCTCGCCCTTGCCCGATTTGAGCCGTTTTACCGCCAGACAGAGCAGATAGAGTGCCGTCAGCGGAAGGATCAGTTTATATGCCGTCAGACTTACGGAGCGAAAAAACAGGCTCTTGTCCGTCCCAATGCTGCGATAGCCGGATTCCGTGTAATGCAGCGGCATTAGCACGATCAGCGCCGTCATATACAGACTCACCAGAATATCCAGCAAATCCCGGACGGCGTTGCAGACCTGCTCCGCTCTCGTCTTTTTCTCCCTGTTCATAATATCCTCCGTAACCTATGGTTTCACCGTCCTCTCACGATGACAACTATATTATAAGATTGTTGATCCGGGAAGTCAACCGCTCTCCTCCGTCTCTTGAAAGCGTTTCTGCAGGCTCTGCCATCCCTGGTAAATGATCACAAAGCCCAGCGGCCCCTTGATGATCCCCCAGACGCCAAAAAGGCGGATTCCCGCATAGACCGCGGCAAGCACGGCGATGGGGGAGACACCCATACGTTTGCCGATCAGACGAGGTTCCAGCATCTCCCGCAGAAACACACAGCCTCCGTATAGAACCAGGCATACCACGGCGCTCCCGTAATTTCCCTGAAATAACTGGATAAACGCAAGAGGCATAAGTACGATCCCCGTGCCGATAAACGGCAGCGCGTCCAAAAGCCCCGCCAGCATCCCCCACAATACTCCGTGCCGTATGCCGGATATACTCAGCACCAGCCCCGCCGCCACAGAGATGACTGACATGATGACCACCTGGGCCTTGACAAAAGTGGCGATATAGCGGATGATGCCGCAGATCACCTCCAGCAGTACATGGAACTCCTCCCTGTCCAGCAGATTATTCATGATCCGGTCATAGTCTTTGGCCAGCAGCACCGCCGCTATGATAAACGTCACAAGGAAACCGCCCAGCAGCGCTACTTTTTTCAGATATTGCAGTGAGCCGGACAGCATACCCGCCGCTCCCTCCTCCTGCAGGTAGTCCATCCATTCATCCAACCGGGCAAGCAACGTGGATTCCAGATAATCTCCGTCGATCCCCAGAGTCTGTCCGATGGAGGCGCTGCCTTTCTGTATCAGCTCCTCCAATTCCAGCTCCAGCGTCTCCAGTTGGCTGACCCACTCCGGCAGACTGCCCACGATCCACGAAAAGAGAACCCATATCAGAATGGCCAGCACACCGCCCCCCAGCAACAGCAGCAGGACAGCCCCCACCTGCCTGTGAATATGGAGCCGGGACTGAAGCTTTTTCAGCAGCGGGCCAAAGATCGTGACAAAGAGCATGGCTGACAGAATGGGAGAGAAAAGCGGAGTCAGGTATTGCAGAAAAAAATACACTACTGCCACAGTCAACAATAGTGTAATGGTTTTGCTCCTCTTAATCTTCTCCAGCATATCTACCTCCGTTATAACGGCAGCCTGTAATACGCTGCGCGTCCACGGAAATAGTATGTGGGAAAGATCAGCAATTTATCCAGTTGGGACTGATCTCATATGAAATTTTCCGGCCTGTCACCGGGTGCTCCAGCAAAATCTCACAGGCACACAGCGCAACCTGACGGATGCCCAGGCTCCTGCTCTCCTGCAAACTTTCAGCCGTACCGTATTTCTGGTCTCCCAGAATAGGCATTCCTCCATGAGCCAGCTGGCAGCGTATCTGGTGAAAACGTCCCGTGTCAATGCGGATATCCAGACAGGTATGATTTCCCGCTTCGGACTCTCTCCCCGTCTCTCTGACCCGGTAGCGCATTACCGCTCTCTTTGCTCCCGGCGTATTCTCCGGGACTACCCTGGAATGGCTGCCCTCCTTGAACAGATAATCCGTCAGCTCTCCCTCCTCATCGGCGGGATGTCCCCAGACCAACGCGCAATATCGTTTCCGCAAGGTTCCCTCCGCCAGCTGGCGGCTCAGCGCTGCCGCCGCTCTGGGATTTCCGGCAAAGACCAGCAATCCCTCCACCGGCTGGTCAAGCCGGTGTACGATCCCCACATAGCCCCCTGCCAGACGGTTCTTAAGTTCACTGACAACATCCGGCTGGCTCACACAGGACGACTGGGTCGCCAGTCCGGCCGGCTTATGACAGATCAAAATATCCCGGTCCTCATAGACGATCTTCGTTCTCATATTTCTCCCGCTTTAATCCACTCTCTCATCACCCCAGAAAAACAGCGCCACGGTGCCGGGGCCGGTATGACTGCCAATGGTAGTACCGATATCGTTTATCTCCACTTTGCCCTGTAGCTTGGGGAAGGCGCTCTCCACCATTTCCGCCACCGCTATCGCATCCTCCATGCAGGCGGATTGGGAGATATAGCATTTGCCGCTGTAATCCGCGCCGTCCTGCGCATGTTCCTTCATCTTCTCCACCGTGGCCTGAATGACCTTGCGCTTGGTGCGGACTTTCGCCCGGTTGATCAGGCGTCCCATATAATCCACATTCAGCAGCGGGCAGATGCTCAACACGCTGCCTACGATTCCCGCCGCCTTGGACACCCGGCCGCCTCTGATCAGATAGGTCAGATCGCTGGTAAAAAACCAGTGCTGCAACTTTAACTTATTATCCTCGGCCCAATGGTACAACTGCCGGACATCCATGCCGCCGTCCCGCAGATCTGCCAGTTTATCCATCAGCAGACCATAGCCCGAGGAGGCCGCGAGAGAATCCACCACATAGATCCTGCGGTCGGGATATTTTTCCTGAAGCGTGTCTTTGGCGATCAAGGCGGAATTCACCGTGCCGGAGATGCCGCTGGACAATGTCAGGTGCAGAATATCCTTACCCTCTTTCAAAAAGCCCTCGAAGTACTGCTCATATTCCTCCACATTGATCTGGGAGGTCTTGGTGTCCGCTCCCTGGGCCATGGACTCATAAAATTCCGCCAGGGAAATCGACTTGCCCAGATCATCCATATACTGTTTTCCCGCCAGTTCAAAGTGAAAGCAGATATAATGAATATCCCTCTTCTCCAAATGCTCCTGCCGCAGATCCGCCGTGGAACTGCAGCTCAAGATATACTCTCCCATCTCCCGTGTCCTCCTGCATTATACTTTGAAACGATATCCCACGCCCCATATGGTCTCGATATACTGAGGCTTTGCCGTATCGGCTTCAACTTTCTCACGTATCTTTTTGATATGCACCGTAACCGTGGCGATATCTCCTATGGAATCCATGTCCCAAATCTCCCGGAACAGTTCTTCCTTGGTGAAAACATGATTGGGATTCTCCGCCAGAAAAGTCAACAACTCAAATTCCTTGGTGGTAAACGTCTTCTCCACACCGTCCACATATACCCGCCGGGCGGTTTTATCAATGCGGATTCCCCTGATCTCCACGATATCGTTCTGCGCTCTCTGACTGGTTCCCACCAACCGCTCATACCGTGCCATATGGGCCTTGACCCGGGCCACCAGCTCGCTGGGGCTGAAAGGTTTGGTCATGTAGTCATCCGCGCCCAGACCCAGACCCCTGATCTTATCGATATCATCCTTCTTGGCCGAAACCATCAATATAGGAACATTCTTTTTCTCCCTTACCCGCTTACATACCTCAAAACCGTCCATCTCCGGCAGCATCAGATCCAGGATGATCAGGTCATACTCTCCTGTCAGCGCCGCCTGCAAGCCCGAATCACCCCGGTTGCAGATATCTACCTCAAAATCGCTGAGTTCCAGATAGTCTTTTTCCAGATCTGCTATGACTTCCTCGTCCTCAATAATCAAAATTTTACTCATTTTTTATCCTGCCTTTCCCATGATAATCTACTCATTCTGCAATTCCCTGTATTTACGTATCACAAAGTGCATACAGGTGCCTTCGCCCTCCCGGCTGGTGGCCCATATATACCCGCCGTGGTCCTCTATGATCTTTTTCACGATGGAGAGGCCGATACCGCTGCCGCCCTGGGCGGAATTGCGGGAGGCGTCCGTGCGGTAAAACCGCTCAAATATCTTGCCCAGATCCTTCTGGGCGATTCCCTTGCCGTTGTCCTCTATCTCCACCTGGACGGAATCCTGCTCGTCAAGTATCCTGATATCAATGACCCCGTGCTGTTTATCCATATATTTGACGCTGTTGCTGATAATATTGTTGATAACCTTCTTCATCTGCTCCGGGTCGGCTATGACCTGCGTATCCTGATCCACCAGATTGGTATAATTGAGCTGGATATTCTTGGATTCCAGATCCAGTCCCACCTCCTCCACGCAGTCTCCGAAGTAGTCCGACACGTTGATCCGGTGGAAATTGTAGGGAATCCGGTGGTTGTCTATCCCGGAGTACATGGTCAGCTCATTGATCAGTCTGTCCATATCATTAGCCTTATTATAAATGGTCTTAATATATTTGTCCATCTTTTCCGGCGTGTCGGCCACCCCGTCCATGATGCCCTCCACATATCCTTTTATGGCAGTGATAGGAGTTTTGAGGTCATGGGATATATTGCTGACCAGCTCTTTATTTTTTTTCTCCTGCTCCGTGCTTTCCTCCGTATTCTCCTTCAGACGCAGTCTCATGTCTTCGTAATTGCGGTACAGATCGCCGATCTCGCCGCCGGATCTGGTCTGCAGGATATACTCAAAGTTGCCCTCCTTGATCTTGGTCATGGCAACGTTCAATTCATTGATGGGACAGAATACCTCCTTGTGTATCCATTGGGTCAGCATCAAGCTGGTAAAGATCAGGATCAGCACTATGGCGATCAGCATATCGATGAGCAGCCGTCTGGAAATCAGGGAATTGATCCGCATGACCACGAACAGACTTCCCTCCGCGCCGTCCCGGAAACGGAAATCGATCTGTTTCACATATTTGTCCATCTCACTGAAATAGTATCCTGTTCCCTCCTCCAGATCCCCCTCGCCGAATCTGGGCAGCAGCGGAAAAATCTGCCTCGCGGCCTCCTCATTGCCGGCATAGTATATCTCCTGGTTTTTCCGCACCAGCAGATAGGCGGACCTGGAATGGAGCAGCCCTCCCATCTTATCCAGATATTCTTTGTTCTCCAGCATGGATACATCCTGCTCCGCCTGCCGCGCCAGCTGACCGTACACATTGTCCGCCCGCCCGGTAAAATTGCCCACAGATTCAGATATCATGGCAAAGTCCAAATTCTGGACGGAGACTCCCGGCTGGGCGTTTATCAGATATACGCCGATCACGCAGAACGCCAGCGTTGTGAGCAGCAAAGGCAGAAAAACGATGGTGGCAAAAGTCACTTTGAGCCTCGTCTTAAATTTCATGGTTATACCCCTTTGCGCGCTTTTGCACGCATATCAATCAATATTTGAAGGTTTACTTTCAAACTTTCCTCCTATATAATAAAAATAGTATATCACATATCCACTCGCAACGCTCATTAAAAAAATCTAAAGTTTCCGCTTGACTTTTTCCGGAAATCGGATATACTAAAATAGTAACCATTACTAATATTGATTTGGAAAGGAACTGCTATGGCTCTGAAGTATAGCAGGCAGCGGGAAATGATCAAAGAGTTCCTTCAGAAACGGAAAGATCATCCCACGGCAGATACAGTATATGAGAATGTACGGATGCAAAGCCCCAATATCAGTCTCGGAACGGTATACCGCAATCTGTCCCTGCTGGCGGATCTTGGAGAGATCAAGCGGCTGCGGCTGGGCGACGGGACCGATCACTTTGACGCGGATGTCTCCCCTCACTATCATTTTATCTGTAATGGATGCGGCTGTGTCCGGGATTTGCAGATGGATGGCATTGAGAGTATTCTTGAAGACGCCCGGCTGCATTTTGAGGGCCGGATAACGGGTCATATGACCTATTTTTACGGGTATTGCAGCAAATGCTGCGACTGGTGCTGTCAGGGCGGTGAGAACTGACGGGGGCCCTGTTGTTGCAACACATACGGTATCAAAAATATAACATATAAAGGAGAGAAAAAGTATGAAGTATGTATGTCAGGTATGCGGTTATGTTCACGAGGGAGACAATCCCCCTGAGAAATGTCCTCAGTGCGGCGTAGACTCCTCCAAGTTCACGGCCCAGAGCGAGGAGAGATCCTGGGCAGCCGAGCACGTGGTAGGCGTGGCACAGGGCGTCAGAGAGGATATCATCGAGGATCTGCGGGCTAACTTCAACGGCGAGTGTTCCGAAGTAGGTATGTATCTTGCCATGGCCAGAGTGGCCTTCCGCGAGGGTTATCCCGAGATCGGCATGTACTGGGAGAAAGCTGCTTACGAGGAGGCTGAGCATGCCGCCAAGTTTGCGGAGCTGTTGGGTGAAGTAGTAACCGATTCCACCAAGAAGAATCTGGAGATGAGAGTTGCCGCGGAGAACGGCGCTACCGCAGGCAAGACCGACCTGGCCAAGAGAGCCAAGGAGCTGGGTCTGGACGCTATCCACGACACCGTACATGAGATGGCCAGGGATGAGGCAAGACACGGAAAAGCGTTTGAAGGTCTGTTAAAGAGATACTTCGGTTAATCGGAAACACTGAAAAATCAACGTTTTTGAGGATTTTGGGGTATGCAGGAGCAATCCGGCATACCCTTTTTTGTGCAAGCGCTTGTGTCTGAGGAGAGTGTTTTTCTTTTTGTCTCATCCCCTCTTCAATCTGCACCGCATTGATGTTTCCCCTTTCATCTATATCAGCATTTTTATAATCTAATGTAATCATTCATTTTTCGATAACCTATGCACGTACCTCAAAAAATCGCAAGCTGCTTTTCCCTCATTTTCATTATATTCCCATCCTAATTTGTTCCCGACAAACTGTGCCACATCTCCAAACAGCTCACACATACTAAAAACAGACTTCCATGCATTGTCAACATTACCGTCAAAATAGGTTGATAAAAGCATTTTCCATTCTTTCTCTGAAAGCCACTTATATAGGTATTTTGATGCTTTTCCAGTGCTTACCGACCATTCTGTTAGAATACCAGCTTTCCAATTTAACATATTGATAAGTTGTGTCCGCACATGATAATTTGTCATATCCTGCACATAAGGAATTTCCTCCCGCCATAATCCCTTTGCTATATTATTGGTACACCACCAAAAGTTATTGCAAACTGCCAGATATTGTTCTTTTGTAGGTTTTTTAACCCAATACTGGCAATCTGTAGCCGCCGCAATTTCGGGTAAAATGTTTTCCTTATCCAACAAAATCATGCAAAGCTTATCCTCTTGGATATGATTCAGTGCGTAATTTATAGACTGTACAGTTAAGTCGATTCTGGTTCCATCTGCAAATTGCATCAGCCATCCATACGAATTCTCCTTATCACTGGGATAATATGGATTTTCATCGGGATACTGCATATAAAGAATTTCACCGAAAATTCTGATCCATTCTTTGTCCTCTATAAAGCTTTTCGTATCTTCCACCACATAAACAATATCATAATCTTGAAAAATATCTTTGGGTGCATTTTCATTTGTTCTCGATCCGTTCATATAAACAGCTTTAACTCTAACATCATTTTTCGCAACCTCCAAAATAAGATTGTACATTTCGTTTTCCGATCTCATGTCTACACCTCCGTTACTGTTCCCATCGCAATTTTCAGCTTGTTACGGCAGATCTGAAATTCAATTTGGCGCATTGTATTCCCCTATGTCAGGCACCATATCATAACAGCCTGTTGAACCGTCAACAGATTCCTCTTGAACTCATATCCTACAAAATATTCCGATTCCATTACCTCTTCAGTGACTTCTTCGCCCCGGTAGAACGGCGGACAGGGGTTCAATACGGCATTTTCATTCGCCATCTTCATAACCTCCGTTGTCACCTGGCATTCCCGGAAATCATGCAGCGCCCCGGCGGGCAGTGAGTCCGTGCACAGAATGTCTTTTCCCCTGACAGCCGTCTTTATATCATGGTATACCTCCACACCGTCCATCTCATATCCCGCGCCGCAGCATTGGGACAGAGATAATCCCAACACCTGGGACGCCTCTTTCCAGGCCAGGCCGATATTTCCGGCCCTTCCGATAAACAGGTAATTATCTCTTGTAAAATCCTCTCTTATCTTTGACAGCGTGTACATATCCGCAAGAATCTCGCAGGGATGATTGATGTCCGTCATGGCGTTAACCACCGGAACCCGGGAATATCCGGCAAACTTTTCAATCAGCTCCATGTCTCTATGCCTCAGAATGGCAATGTCCGCCCAGTTATCCAGATATCCGCAGACATCCCTCAGCTCTTCCTTTTTTTCCAGCGCATCCCCGGGAAATAATATGGTTTGTCCCCCCAACAGATATATGCCTTTTTCAAAAGTTATCCTGGTTCGGATGCTGGAGGCGGGAAAAAACAGCACGGCAGTTTTCCCTCTCAGAAAATCTTTGTATTTTCCGGCTCCGATGTCATCCGCGATACGGAATATATCGTATATCTCCCCTGCCTGCAAATCCGTTAATCTGATCAAATCTTTCATTTGAGATCTCCCTTTGTTAAATCCTCCGATCATCCGGTGGATACATCGTAATCAATCATACCAGAAAAAAAATGTTAACGCCACCCCCGCAGCCAAAATCGGCACAATTGTAATCTATCATCGGGAACGGGTCAATCCGTTTCTACAGATCAGACGGCAATTCTTGTAAAAATCAAACGTCAATCCTTGTAAAAAGGGACTTCACTTCCAACACTATCTATGCTATACTACATGGGAAAGCGTTTTCTTCCACAAAGCGGAATGGTAGCATACATTTATTGTCGGAAGGAGAGGGCTTTTCTTATATTACAAAAAGATACAAAAAAGGAGAGGAAAGAAAGTGACCGGGAACAAAACGGACTCCCGCCGCCGGGAGATCAGACGAAACCTGAACGGCAGAATTTTGGGTAGTAATACCCTCAATATCTTGATTTTGGTGATCATATGTTGCGCCATCATGGCCAAATCCATGCAGTCGCTGGCTAACAGCATACTGCTGGACAGCCTGCAGCCCATGGTACGGCAGTCAGCCAAGACCGTGGAAGCCAACATACATATGCTGGCAGATCGAATGATGACCATCGCCGGAGATTCTCGCATGAGCGCGGTATCCCTTGGCAGCGGGGGAGGCGGAGGCCCGGCGACCCGCGCCAACCGCGAGGCACTCTTGACGGAAGCCGCGGAAATCTATGAATTTCATACCATTGCCCTGTACGATCTGGAGGGGCAATTGTATCAGGGGGACAGTAATGCACCGGAAAGCCTGGACAGCGGGTTTCTGGCGCTCCTCAAAGAGACGGATAATCTCACCACCTGTTCTTCCACGATATTTCAGCAGGAGCTGGGCATTACTATGGGAATGCCCGTAAAAGAGGAAGGTGAGACCATATTATATGTGGTGGGCGTCTATAAGTACGACACGTTAAACGATGTGATCAGCAGCATTAATCTGGGCCGGCACGGCACGGCCTACATGGTAAACCGGGAAGGCACCGTGACCGGTCATCCGGATCAGTCCCAGGTCCTGGCAGGCAGCACACTGGCCGCACTCAGCGGCGATAATGAAGAGGCCATCAGCCGTGTGACTACCGGCGAGACCGGGGCTTTGGAGTATATGGTCGACGGTCAGAACATGCTGGTTGCCTTCTCCCCCATCCGGGGAACCCAATGGTCTCTTGTGATCCAGGTTCCTAAGTCAGATTATGACAGCCTGATCAATGATGCAATGATATTTGCTATATTGTGTACCCTGGCTGTGCTGGTGATATCCATACTGCTGGTATTGCGTCTGGCAAGTTCCATCTCACGGCCCGTGAAAAGCGTATCAAAACGGATGGTATCCCTCTCTGACGGAGATCTGCACACGGAAGTGTCCCTGGTGCACACCGGAGATGAGTTGGAGGTGTTGACCCGGACCCTGGACGCTACCGTGGAAAGCGTCAACCGTTACATATCCGATATTCAACAGGTACTGACCCATGTGGCAGACGGCGATCTGTGCGTAAATCCCCAGGTGGAATACAAAGGGGACTTTGCCTTGATCCGGGCAAGCCTGGGCACCATTCTGCAGTCTATGAATGAGACTATCGCCGGTTTCAAGAACGCTGCCGCCCGGCTTGCACACATGTCGGTGGAACTGAAAGGTCAGTCCGGCCAGTTGTATCAGGCTTCCATAGAGCAGAACCGGTCCACCGAGGCGTTGGTCCATGAGGTATCCAATGTAAAAGAGCGGTTGTCCAATGTCACGGAGAGCAGCGACCAGACCCGGGCCAAGACCGAGGAGATCACACAGTGCGTCCGGGAGGCCAACGAGAGAATGTCTTCCCTCTCCGGCGCTATGGACGATATCAGTTCCAATGCCCAGCAGATTACCAAGATGGCCAAGGTTATTGAAGATATTGCCTTCCAGACCAGTATCCTGGCTCTCAACGCATCCATAGAAGCGGCCCGGGCCGGAAGCGCGGGAAAAGGATTTGCCGTAGTGGCCAGCGAAGTACAGCAACTGGCTTCCAAGAGTGCCGAGGCTGCGAAAAATGCCACTGAGATGATGGCCAGCACCAGAACTATCATACAGACCGGCGTAGAGCTGACAGCCGACACTGCCGGCTCCTTGCAGGCCATCTCCGCAGTTTCCGACCAGATCAGCGATATTTCCGACCGGCTGGTGACGGCAGTACACGGTCAGGAAAGCGCCCTTGCCATCATGGAGGAGCGCATCGGAGCAATCTCCGACATAGCCGACCAGAACCTGCAAAACGCAGGAGGCATGGAAAAGTCAAGCAGTCTACTGGAGAAGGAAGCAGCTGCCCTCAAGTCCCAGGTAGTAAGATTCGCTTTGAAGGAGGAACGTGGCAGATGAAACGGATATTGAGCTTATTGATGACAATTATACTTTTGGCTGTATCACTGACAGCCTGCGGGGAAGAAACCCAGGGCCTCCATGACGGCTATTATACGGCCCAGGCCGCCCAGTTTAGCCATGGCTGGAAAGAATACATAACGATCATGGTCAAAGGGGGCAGCATCGTCTCTGTGGAGTACAACGCAGAAAATCCCAGCGGCTTTATCAAAAGCTGGGATAACGCCTACATGCAGAACATGCTCCATGTTACAGGCACTTATCCCAATGAATACACACGCTATTATGCCGGTGAACTTCTGGAAGAGCAAAGCGGAGAGGCGATTGACGCTCTCACCGGAGCCACTTCCTCCTATGGCTCCTTTCAAAAGCTGGCGGCTGCGGTTCTGGAGCAGGCCCGGCGGGGAGACTCCAGCATAGTCATCGTGGAAACCGCCGAATAATCAGCAATATTGCAAGGGGCTGTGCCGCATCGTAGATTCCCGCGGGAAAACGACGCAGAACAGCCCCTTTTTTCAATTATTATTTATATCACACAAAGGAATAGGGATTTTCCTTGGCCGGAAGTATACTGGCTCTTTCCCCTACGATATCGTGTACAATGCGCAGCTCCACCTGCTGTCTGTGTTTCAGATGGGATATCAGATCTTCAAAGTCCTTATAACCGTGGGCTATTCCATAAGGCGAATTCACCAGATACTCCATCATCACCGGATACCACATCTGGTTTCCCTGACCGTCGGAGCGCTCTTTTTGTATGACCCGTATATTTTCCGCAATCTTATCACTGTACAGATACAGCAGCCGGAAGTTCTCCTTGGGTATGACGGCATAGAGCCTTTGGTAAAACTCCAGGATTTCCTCATCACTGAGCTGATGAAACAAGATCAGATCCTCCACGATATTCTGCATAAAGGCGCACTCAAACACATAGCCGCTGTCGTGGAATCTTCTGTATCTGGCCAAAATGATCTCCTCCATCTCCCGCAGCGTCTTCCTGCCGTTGTATATCTCATACTGTTCCAGATCTTTATGAAATCCCGGTATATCCGTGAGGATTTTTGTATAGGTCACAATATAATGATCTTCCTCCCGATATGTGCCCGCCTCTATCTCGCTGCGGATGGGAGCGTATCTCTCCAGTGCAGCTGTGTACTGATCCCTGTTCATCCACGCGCACCAGGCCAGCTCCACCGGGGAGTAATCACCTTCCCGGCACACCTTATACTCCGTCCTGTGTCCGGCTATCTCCTGTAATAAGGTAGACTTTCCCATCCCCTGCAATCCCTCGATAAATATATTTTGTCTCATATAAGTTTCACCTTCCTCATCGCTATTTTTTCTCTGAACCTGGCGTCATGCTCCACAAACAGCATGGTAGGTTCATATTCCAGGATCATTTTTTTCAATCTGCATTCTGGGGAACACATCCACATAGTTCAGCGGCTCATCCCACACATACAGCAGGCATCATGGGTTCCGAATAAAAAACGGAACCGTTTGCTGCCAAACAGTTCCATCATATTCTCCGGACCTCTAACACATATGGCGCCAAATACCAAAGCCCTGTCCCGCCGCATATCTCCCGGAACTTTTACAAAAATTACGCGCAAAAAGAGAGGTTATGAGAACATAATCCACTTTTGGCAACATGACTCAAACAGCACAGGACTCTCCCTGATACTGTTTCCGATCTTCATGCAATCAAAAGCAAACTAAATTCTCATCTTTTCACCTCTCTCCTTAAGATGGGATCATTTTAGCACGCCCTGTCCCCTTTGTCAAACCCTAATTTTGTTGCAATCTCTGCAAAATAGTCATCCCCAAAGCACATTTCGTCCAAATGTTCATCGTCCATACAGATATTTACAGCCTCAAGACACATCAGCATATGCTCGTCCCCCTCTCTGATCTCCTTTTCCCAGAGGAAACGACACTGCGCGTCCCCAATAAAAATGCAGGAGCACCTGCCATTCACAGTCAGCCCCTGCATATTCTCCATTATTGCGGCGGTTCTGGCAGATTTCTTGACACCACAAAATCCAGCACAATCTCCCTGTCTATATCCACGACATTTCCCTCTGTGGAAACCGCCGTTCCCTGATAGGTGATAACCGTCTTGCCATCTACAATCTCAACTTTAGAGGTAATATATTTCGGTTTTTCCAGATCATAATAAATCCATTCAGCAATCTCATTTGTCGCCAGCGCCCACTCCTTCATTTCCTCTTCAAACCGAACCGCATTGCCAAATCGGGATCTCGGCACTATGAGGTACATGGGAAGTGACAAATATTGATCCTCGCTTTCCTGATCGGAATACGTAACGATCACTTCCGGATGAAAATACAGATAAGTCTCGCCTATCCCCCATATTCCTCCTGCCAGCAGGATTACCGCCATTATAATTACAAATATTTTACGTGGTTTCATTCTTTTTACCATAGCCCTGTAGTCCATACTTCAACCTTAAGCGACTTTATTTTGCTCGATCTACTTACCGAAAACTGAAGATACTGTGTAATAGTAGGAGAAAATATCATGCCTACTCCTGTAGGGCCAGTACAGTCAACATCCGTAAAGTTCTGAGAATACCACTTGTCTTCAATGATATCATAATAGAAATATGTAAAATTCACTTTACTGCCGGTAAAAATGCTTTCCTTCTTAATATCAGAAGTTTTAAACCTTATCTCCGCATGTTGGCGGTTCACCTTCAAAACGCTGGTCGCAAATGTTGGTGTTTTGGAAAAATCCACATCAACCGAATACACTGGTGAATTTATGTTCTGTGTACTATCATTATCAGATATGTCATAGTATGATGTTGGTATGGCCCTGCCAAACGAACCGCCTAGAATTGCCTGATTCAATTCTTCAATTTTCTGAGTATCCATTACCTGTAAATGCCCCAGCGGGAGAGCCAAATACATTTTCTCCCCGTCTACCATAGTATAGGGATTGCCGGACTCGTCAAGTTGATAAATATAGCTTTTACCATCAGGGGCAAAATACTGATGCGGTTCGGTGCCTGCCTCCGTATGCAGTGCAGGCATCACCGTACCCACAATTACCGCCAGCGCCATCACAATAGATATCAGTGTCTGGCTCATTTTCTTTTTCATGGTTATTCCCCCCTCTGCACAATTGTGTGTTGACTCATGATCTGTTACATTACTTTATATTATTTTATATTATATCTTTATATACGTCAATATGGATACGATCGGCAATTACTGACTGTGTTTATCAATAAACTACAAATTACAACAATATTCGACAAATAATCCTTAATTATCTTTCAATGCAGTTCCTTCAACCTCTTATTGATCCTTTTTGCCACTTTCCGGTTAAACAGATGGAAACCTCCCTGCCCTCGGTGCACACCAGCGCCATATCTTCCGGTCGGATAAAATAAATCTTTCTCTCTTTTTCCAACATGCCAATGATTCCCCCAATGGCCTGTGTCATTTAATTTATCTGCAAAACCGCGGTTTCCTTTTCCGGCTGTGGGACAGGACGCAAAGAGCGCTTTGACGGCAGCATGTAGGGTTGCCGGAAGCTCTCTATACAAGAGAAAAGACCGGACATAGATCGCCGTCTCAGACCAGCCCCAAAGTCCGCAGGGCCACCACCGCCCCAAAGATCACCGCTGCGGAGAGCAAAGTCGTCCAGACCACCAGCTGCCCCGCCAGCTGCCCGTCGTTGCCCATCTCCTCGGCCATGATAGCGCTGGCCACGGCCGCAGGGGTGGCAAACAGGGCGATCAAGGCCGCATAGGTGCCGTTGTCAAATTGCAGAATACCCATTTTCTGGAGCAGAATGGCGCCTCCCAGACCTATCAGCGGAGCAAAGACCAGCCGCCCCATAACACCCAGCGTAATCTGCTTTTTCAGCCCTTTGATACTGCTCTTCTCAAACTGGCCGCCCAACACCAGCAGCGCTACAGGGGTAGATGCCTTTGCCAGATATCCTAAAACCGTGCCCGCAAAGGTAAACTTGCCCAAAAAGGAGGCCACACCGGAGGGCAGCTGACGCGCCAGCGGTTTCAGCAACACGCACACAATACCCGCCAGCACACCGATGATCAGCGGATTGCGCAATATTCCCCGCAGGGTTTTGGTCATGCTCGCTCTTCTGTCTCCCCCACCCTGTACATAAACGGAAAGCGCCACCACGGACAACACATTGAACACAGGGATCGTAAAGGCCGAAAGCAGCGCCGCGGACTTCACCCCCTTATCCCCGGCCATGAGCTGGGCCAGAGGAACCCCCACCAGTGCGAAATTGGAGCGGACCACACCCTGTAGCAACACTCCCTTTTGATACCGGTCCGGAGTAATACGGGCAAAAAAGAGTCCGATACAGAAAAGTACGACAATAGCTGCCAGCGCATACAGCACCGCATCCCACTTAAGCTGGGAAAAACTGTCCAGCTCCGCCAGATTGACAAACAGCAGAACCGGCAGCAATATGCGAAATACCGTCTTGTTGGCTACCCGTAGAAACTCTCCGGTAAAAAAACCCGTTCTCTTCAAAATATATCCCAATGCCACCAACAGGATAACCGGCAGCACAGAATTGACCGCAAATATCAGAATATCCGCCAGTGCCATGACAACTCCTCCGAAATGCGGTGCCGTCACATTAACGGGGCCACCGCCTTCATAATACAGCCCAGCAGCTTTCTGGCCTTGGGCTCCGCTTTTAATGTCTCATAAGTCACAGTCCTGCACTGCGCCAGCGTGGCCTGATAATCCGCCTCCATATCCGCCAGGCAGGGAACATTGCAGAGATAGGCCGCGCACTCAAAATGGTGGTACAGGCTGCGGTAGTCCAGATTGATCGTACCCACCACTCCTTCCCGGTCGTCGCTGACGAACAGCTTGGCATGCACAAAGCCGGGACTGTACTCAAAGATCTTAACACCGGAATCCAACAGGGAGCGGTAGTGAGTCTTGGCCAGAGCATAGGCCGCCTGCTTGTCGGGAATGCCGGGGAGGATCAACTTTACGTCCACCCCGCGCTCGGCGGCAAATTTCAGAGCCGTCTCCATCTCCCCGTCCAGGATCAAATAGGGCGTCATAATGTGCACATAATTCTGGGCGCGGTTTAAGATATCCATATACACCCGCTCTCCCACCAGGTCGTCGTCCAGAGGACAGTCGCCATAGGGCATCACATAGCCGGGAGCATCCTCCCGGGGCGGCGCGGGGCAGGCCAGAAAACGCTCATATTCCGTCTCCTTCTCTCCTATACCCCACATTTGCAGAAACATCAGCGTAAAGCTCCTGACCGCCGGTCCTTTCAGCATAACGGCCGTGTCTTTCCAATGCCCATGTTTCTTTTTATAATTGATATATTCGTCCGCCAGATTGACTCCGCCCGTAAAAGCGGTATGGCCGTCAATGACCAGAATCTTGCGATGGTCGCGGTAATTGTAATGAGTGGAAACAAAAGGGGTGAGCGGCGCGAACATCTTGCACTTTATCCCCAGTTTTTTCAGTTTTTCCGGGTAGTTGTGAGACAGGGTGGTAAACTCGCATGTGCCGTCATACATGACCCGCACATCCACCCCTTCCGCAGCTTTCTTTGCCAATATCTCCAGGACTTTTCCCCACATCAACCCTTCGTCCACGATAAAGTACTCCAGAAAGATAAAATGTCTGGCCTCCTTTAACTGACGCAGCATTTCCTCCCACTTTTTCTCACCCACAGGGAAATAAGTCACAGCGGTATTATCGTACACGGGATAACACCCGCTCCTGCGAACGTACCGCGCCAATGCCGCTGCCCCGGGAACCTCCCCCGTCAGCCTGTCCATAGTCTCCGGCTGTTGCGGGATACTGTCTCCGGCTTCCTTGGCAATCTGGTCTACCCTTCCCTTTATCAGACGGTGACCGATCTCGCTCTTGGTAAACCACAGTAAGAATGCTCCAAACACGGGCATCATCATGATAATGACCAGCCACGTGATCTTTGCCGTGGGGTCAAAGCGGCTGTTCAGCAGATATAACACCATAACTACCGTGAACAGAGCGCTCAATCCCGATATATAGATCTGAAGATTCTTGAACTTCATAAATACGCTGAAGATCATAAACACCTGCAGCAAAAACAGCAGCAGAATCACGCCGAACCGACTGAACAGAGCATGTATCAACCCTTTCTGTCCGCGTTTCAGCAGGCGGATACCCATGCTCCGGCTCTCCTCATTTGTCATGGCAAACCGACCTCCTTATGCCAGATCATTCCACTATGTAAAGTATTCCTGTGATATTCATTATGATAGCATGATTCGCATACGGAATCAACGAAAGAGAACGTAAAAAATCTTTGAAATTTATGTTGAAATGGTATATACTGAATTTAGTTTACGGACGTATTTGGGGTCCGGAAAGGAGTCAATGTTTCATGGAAAAAATAACAAGTTTTACCATCGATCACATCCGGCTGCTGCCGGGCGTCTACGTGTCCCGCAGGGATACGGTGGGACAGGAGGTGATCACCACCTTTGATCTGCGCATGACCAGCCCTAATGACGAACCTGTCATGAATACGGCGGAGGTACATACCATTGAACATCTGGGTGCCACTTTCCTGCGCAATCACCAGGACTATGGAAAAAAGACCATCTATTTCGGTCCCATGGGATGCCGCACCGGTTTCTATCTGCTGCTGGCGGGAGACTACCGCTCCAGAGATATCCTCCCCCTGATCACGCAAATGTTTGAGTTTATCAGAGACTACCGGGGAGAAGTGCCCGGCGCCTCTGCCAGGGACTGTGGCAACTATCTGGATATGAATCTGGGCATGGCCAATCTGCTGGCCGACAGGTATCTGCAGCAGGTGCTGTATCATATAGATGACAGCCGTCTGATCTATCCGGAATAAAATACCCCGCTGCAGGCACGGCTCCCGGCTCAGTGCCCACAGCAATAAAAATCTGTTAAAACGGAGGAACAATATGAACAAAATCGGTATTATAGGCGCCATGGAACTGGAAGTGGCTACTCTGAAGGCGCATATGTCGGTGACCGCGCAGACAAACCGGGCCGGCATGGTTTTTTATGAGGGAACGCTGGAGCAGACCCCGGTGGTCGTGGTCCGCTGTGGTATCGGCAAGGTCAACGCCGCCATGTGCGTACAGATCCTGGCCGATCTGTTTCAGGTCACTCATGTGATCAACACCGGCGTAGCAGGTTCTCTCAACGACGCTCTGGATATCGGAGATATCGTTGTCTCCCGGGACGTGATCCATCATGACATGGATGTCAGCGCGCTTGGCTATGCTCCCGGACAGGTGCCCCAGCTTGATACACTGGCATTTCCCGGCGATGAGACACTGATCCGTCTGGCGCTTGACTCCTGCGAGGAGGCCAATCCGGGTTTACATACCGCGCCGGGCCGGATCGTCAGCGGAGATCAGTTTATTTCCGACAAGGCGGTAAAACAAAAGCTGATTACAGAATTTCACGCGGACTGCACAGAGATGGAGGGCGCGGCTATCGCCCATGCCGCTTATCTGAACGGACTGCCCTTTGTGGTGATCCGTGCCCTCTCTGACAAGGCGGACGACAGCGCCAGTATGGAATACCCCGCCTTTGAACGGGAAGCTGCCGACCACTGTGCCCGTCTGGTTGAAACTCTGATCAAAAAAATATAAGCAAAAATATGTATATGAGATGGAGGAGAGAAAGAGATGCTTCAAAAACTAAAGAGTACTTCCCTGAAAAAAGTTTTGCCCTGGGTCATTATCATGTTTATTATTTCGGCAGGTCTGCTGATATATTTTGGTCCGGACTTTATCACCTGGGCAAAAGGACCTGTTGTCTTTGAAGAATTGACTATGGATGAGATCGAAGATCAGTATGTGACCATGACCTTTGAACTGTCCTGGGGTACCTACGCTACACAGGTAACTACCACCACCCGGAACGGAGCCAAAGTCTCCGAGCGGGATTCCATGCAGTATCACGCTGTGCTGGTGGGCGGTCTGGACCGCTATCTGAACAGTGAAGAAGATCTGTACTGGGAATTTATCGGACTGGCGCTTCCTTCCAAATATTTTGGCACCGCCAAGGTCATCGACCGCAACAGTGATGACTTCTTTGAATCCTATGATCTGCGGACGCTGGATACCACTCTGCAGGTAACAGGTCAGATCTGTCCCATGGAAGACGACATGCTGAGATACTACCGCAGTTTCTTTAGGGAGGCCGACTATACGGATGAGGAATTTGCCGCATACTGTGCTCCCTACTATATCAAGGTGGACGGCTTGAAAAGAGCCAGCGTCGGCGTTGTGCTGACCATGAACGCTACCGCTGCCATTTTGTTTGTGGTCGCCCTGTTCAAGCTGATCAAAGCGCTTACCGGAGGCTACCAGAAGAAACTGATCAAAGCCTTGAAAGCACAGGGAGAGACGGAACTGGAGCGCGCGGATTCGGATTACGAGACCGCTTCCGAGCCTTCCAAGGGATTGCGTATCGGCCGCAACTATATGTTTGACTGTACCGGTGCCAAGACGGAGGTATATCCTCTGCGCCAGGTGGCATGGGCTTATATACATCAGACCGACCACAAAAAATACGGACGCACCGTTGGCACCACTTACGCCATTATGATGTACACCGAAGACAAGAAACAGCACTCTCTGGCAGTACTCGACAAATCCTCCTGCGATCAGGTGATCGATGAGCTGAGTAGAAAATGCCCCGCAGGTATATTCGGATACAGCGATCAGCTCAAGCAGCTGTTCAACAAAAATTATGACGAATTTACCAGACTTCGCCGCCAGAAAGAGGCAGAAACAAACCAGACCCAGGGCTTTACGGACACATTCTCCGCTGACCCTTACCAGAATCAGAATCCATATGTATAACGGTCTATAATGTTAAAATCCTCCTAAAACAGATGCACTCATCTATTTTAGGAGGATTCTCATTTTGAAAGTTCTTCTACAATCGTCTCCCCGGTTCATTCGCAATCACAGCGTGTTTCCGCATTGGACCGTTCATCCGGGAAATCCTTGCGAATATCTCATTATAGCCGCACTATTTATCACTTTTTTTAAATACCACAAGCTTACTGAAAACATAGTTACCGATAAATACCAGAACGGCCGAGACAAGAGTGGTTATATACGTGTTGATGCCCATCCAGCCGAATACCTGTCTGATCACCAGGTCCAGAATAAGGGTTGATACTCTGGATAAAACAAATTTGGGAATCTCCAGAGCCATGGATTCGTGGCTCTTAAATACATACTTCCTGTTGGTAAAATAGGCAAATATTACACCCGATACCCAGTTTACAGCGCTCATCACCACGTTTTCAAAGGACGAGGGATGCAATGGATTGCCAAACAACAGCCAACTCGCCAGATACATGGCCACCCAGGACACGATGGTGGTGAGCGTACCCACGATCAGATAGGCGATCATCTCCTCGTATTTTTTCATCAGACCTTTTATTTTCTCAATCATGTATATCCTCTTTTCCGCAATTCCCATCATCGATTGCTTTCTCTACTTTACTATGGGAATATGGACTTGTCAAGTCTGCCTCCGCAACACGGGGCCTTCTTTCAGAGTTTCCTCCTGTGCGGTACGGAGATGCTTATCTACGGGTTCACCACGTTCCTCGGCTCTCCTCGCCGGAAAGCGGCAATGTTTTCAGCCACCTCCGCCACGCAGCGGGTGCGGGCCTCCACACTGGCCCAAGCCAAGTGCGGCGTGATGATCAGACGACAGCTGTCCTGTATACGGCTCAGCGGATTGGAGCTTTGCAGCGGTTCCCCGTCCACCACATCCAGCCCTGCGGCGGCAATCTCTCCTGCTGTCAGCGCATTATACAGGGCAGAGTTGTCCACCACCGCTCCCCTGGCCACATTTACCAGAATAGCCGTCTTTTTCATGCGTCGGAGAGCTTTCTCATCGATGATACCTCTGGTCAGCTCACTGAGCGGGCAATGCAGGGACAGGATATCGCTCTCGGCCAGCAGCCTGTCCAGATCTACCCGGGGATACTCTCCACAGCTGCTTTTCCCCGTGACGGAGTAAAAGATCACCCGGCATCCAAAGGATGTGGCGATAGCCGCCACCCGGCGGCCGATATTCCCCATACCTATAATGCCCCAGGTCATGCCCTCCAACTCATGAAAGGGCATATCAAAATTGGAAAACCGGTCCTGGGCGCTGTATGCCCCGGATTTGACATATTTGTCATAATGAGGCAGTTTTTCAAGCAATGCCAGCGCCAGCGCAAAGGTGTGCTGGGCCACCATACCGGAGCAATAATCCACCACATTGCACACTGTAATGCCTCTGCTCTTGCAGTAGGCAAGATCCACATTGTCAAAGCCTGTGGCCAACTCGCAGATCAGCTTGACGTTGGGGGCATCCTTCAAAGTGTCTTCCCCCAGAGGAGCCTTGTTCGCCACAATGACATCGGCGTCATGCACCCGTTCCCTGACTTCTTCCACCGTAGTGGTATTGCGATAGTAGACCGCCTCACCCAGATGTTCATACTGCACGGGTACGTCCGTGCCCACACTGTGTCTTTCCAATACAACGATTTTCATGTTTGTACCTCTTTGCATGTTTCAGCATTTATACCGATCAGTATTTAAATGTTGTTCCTAACAAGCAGCCGCAGGGTCAATTGCGGTCTCTTTGGCAATTCTTCCCCCCGGGGGTTCACAGCCCGGTTGACCCGGCTCCGGCAAATACAGTGTAGCAGAAATATCACAAATATTCAATATAAAGGCTGTTATATTATGAAGTCAAAAATTCCCGCAACAGCTGTTCCAACTCCTGCTCCTGCAGCGCCGTGAACTTACTCTTGAACTCCTCCGAAACCCGCGTGTCCCCGCCGGCATATGCCTCCCGGTCAGGCTGCGCAAAGGCTCTGCTCTCCTCGCCGCCCCTGCTGCCCACGGGTATCACATCCACGCCCTTTTTAACGCCCCGCCTGACCTGAGCGGTATTCTGAGCGCTCTGGCTGCCTCTGCCGCGCTTTCTTCCTTTGGAAACACTGTCCTCCCCATATAGCATCTCCATGTCTTCTCTTGTCACTTCCATGCGCCCGGATAAATGATTTTCCAGATAATCCACCAGATTGATCTTTAGCACCCTCCTTTTCCCCTTCAGATCCACAATAGCGGATATGGAAAAAAACAGATACAGGCCCGTCATGCTGGCAATATAGAAGGGCAGGATCTGGACAAACTTGCTGCCCGCAATAATGCGTCTGCATACTCCCACGCCGGAGCTTACCACCGACAACAGCATCAGCTGTCCCGACAGATGTTCCAGCAGATGGGGGGATATGGGCCCCAGGCTCATACGGCTGATAAACTTGTCCACAAATATCGGCACATTGGCTATACCATTATTCAGCTGGTAGCAGTTGGCAAACTTCAGTTTGCACTGCTTTAACTGTCTGCTGTGAGTGCTGGCCATATTATCCGTCTCCCGGATCAGATGCAGATACATCAGTCCCAGTCCTACACGGATCAGGATACTGCCTGCGATACAGGCCAGCATGACTATAGAGGCGGTCTTTTCTTGTTCAAATACAGGAAACATCGCTATCGTTCCTTTCTATGCGGGAATCGGCTTGCGGATTTGATACCGGCTCACCGGATCGTTCCGATATGTTTTGCGGCGCCATCCGGGCAGATACGATCTGAGCGTTCTGCATCCGCCCTCCCGGCACGCATTGCGGATTTCTCTTAAAATCCAGAATAATTCCCCTGCCTACATCATATATCTTACAGGCATGGTATTGCAATATTTCCCGGGTGTATACCCGCCGTTTTTTTCCGCCGCGTTACGACGGTTTTCCCCTCCGAAACCGGTCTTACGACAAAAGTCGCCCAAAATCCCCACCCATCAGTCCGGCTCTGTCCCTTTTTGTGTTCGCTCACAGTCCTGTTCTGTCTCTTTGTTCATTACTAACGCAATTACCGTTCCGAATTACGGCCGGAAATCCGGATTGCCTTGAAGCTCCAGGAAAAATCTGCTATACTATATTTCAATAGAAAAGAATGGAGGAGATTCATATGACATATCATACAAAGGGAACCTGTTCCAGCGCGATAGATTTTGAGGTTGAGGACGGCATCGTCAAATCCGTACAATTCACAGGTGGCTGCAACGGCAATCTGAAAGGCATCTGCGCCCTGGTACAGGGTATGAAAGTTGAAGATGTGATCGAAAAGCTCAAGGGCATCCGGTGCGGTTTTAAACCCACTTCCTGCCCGGATCAGCTGGCCCATGCTTTGGAGGAAACACTGGGATGAAAAGAATCGTTTTGACGGGAGGCGGCACTGCCGGTCACGTGACCCCAAACATAGCATTGCTGCCGGCACTGCGTCAGGCCGGGTACGAGATAGCCTATATGGGCTCTTACGACGGCATCGAGAAAAAACTGATCGCTGATTTTGATATTCCATATACGGGCATATCCACGGGCAAACTGCGCCGCTATCTGGACATCAAAAATCTCACGGACCCTTTCAGAGTGATTAAGGGATTTTCCGAGGCCAGAAAATATCTAAAACAATATCGCCCCGATGTGGTATTCTCCAAAGGCGGTTTTGTCAGCGTACCTGTGGTGCGGGCGGCGGCGGCTCTGGATATCCCCTGCATCATCCACGAATCCGATATGACTCCCGGCCTGGCCAACAAGCTGTGTTTTCCCGTGGCGGAAAAAATATGCTGTAATTTTCCGGAGACCATGAACATGCTGCCGGAGGGCAAGGCGGTTCTCACCGGTTCTCCGATCCGGGCCGAACTGGCCCAGGGAAACAAGATCGCAGGGCTGGACATATGCGGCTTTACCGCCAACAAACCGGTTATCCTGGTGATCGGCGGCAGCCTGGGCGCCGCCAATGTGAATAAGGCGGTAAGGGACGCTCTCCCCCGGTTGCTGGAAGATTTTCAGGTAGTGCATCTGTGCGGCAAGGACAAAATCGACAATCTACTGCTTGCCACACCCGGATACAGGCAGTTCGAGTATATCAAAGCTGAGCTGAAAGATCTGTTCGCCATGGCGGATATCGTGATCTCGCGGGCCGGGGCCAACTCCATCTGTGAGCTGCTGGCTCTGAAAAAACCCAACATCCTCATTCCCCTGCCTGCCGCCAGCAGCCGTGGAGATCAACTGCTCAACGCCGCCTCCTTTGAGGCCCAGGGGTTCTCTATCGTCATAAACGAGGACGATCTGACTACCGAGCTGCTCTCTGCCAAGGTGCATGAATTGTTTTCCAACCGCCAGTCCTATCATGACGCCATGAGCCGCAGCGGACAGATGGATTCGATTCACACCATCATAAAACTGATAGAAGACGCGGCATCCCGATAACACGGTCTTAAGGGTATACGCGCCTACCCTGGCGCACCCCATAAAAATCCCATGGCTGCACATGCAGCCATGGGATTTATCTTTATCTCTCTCCGATATAAACACACTGCCCGGGACGGATCTCCAACAGCTTATGTCCCTCGTCCGTCCTGATCCACACGCTGACAGCGGTGGGATTCTTCAGCGTCAGTCCGTCTCCGCTGGACTCCAGACTGCGGGTGGCCTGAATATAGTCGCAGATTTCCAGATTGGTGGCATACCAGATATCTTCTTTGCCCTCCATCAGCTCCGCAAACTCCTCCAACAGATTCCAGTTGTTGTTCTGGGGGAACTCATAGCTATGACCCCACACATACATCAAAGGCAGTTCCACAAAGCCGGGCACAGACAGAAAGTTCTTCCCCAACTCCATCAGTTCGCCGCTGTGATGGCAGGTGGGATGCCAAGCCAGGAAGTCCGCCGGCGGAAAGAATCCGTTGGTAGAGATCACCGTCCGGGAGTATTTGATTCCCAGGCCCTTTAACGTCTCCATGATCTGATCGGAATAATTGCCGAAGGCATACGACATACCCTGCACCATACCTCCGGTGAGTTTCTCCAGGGTCCTGCGATCCTCCAGGACTTCGTTGATCACCTGATTTGTTGACAGCCCGGGCAGATTGCGGTGCTGTACCCCGTGGACCGCCACCTCATGTCCCTTATAAAGCTCCCCTACTTCATCCGCAGCCACAAACATACCCTGCTCCCTGCTCCGGGACAGCGTGCCGGAATTCAGATGAAAAGTTCCCTTCAGTCCATGTCGGTTGAGGATCTCCACCAGTTTCCTGTCGTGGACCTGACCATCGTCATAGCTGAAAGTAAGCGCCTTGCTCTTGCCCTCCGGATATACGAATCTCATAGCTATTCCTCCTCTTTTTTCATTTTATGACTTATTTGTTTCGGCATTGCTTTGCCTTATATCTCTGTTTAGCCTGATACATCAGCTGGTCGGCCTGCTGGAGCAGATGGTTTTGATCCGCTCCTATCGGATTCTCCCGGCTTACGCCGCAGCTGACGGATACGCGGAACGGTTTGCCTGACTGCCGGTTCAATTCCTCCAGATAGTCCTCCAGCGCTTTCATCCGTCCCTCCAGCTCCTCCCGGGACAGATTCATCACCAGCACCGCCGCGAACTCATCACCTCCGGTCCGATAGCCTCTGGCGTACGCGCTGTTCTCCTGTCCCAGAAAGGCCTGTATGGCCATGGCGGCATGACGTATGGCATAGTCTCCCTCCAGGTGTCCGTAGCAGTCATTGATCCCTTTCAGATCGTTTAGATCCGCCACCAATACCACCAGTTCTCTGCCCTCCCGGGCTGCCAGTTCCAGCTGCTGACCAGTGTACATCGCAAAGCCCTTGCGATTGTACAGGCCGGTCAGTTCATCCGTCACCGCGTTCCTCTCCATCTGCAGATACGCCGCCGTCAGACTTTCATTCAACTTCTCCAGATTCAGATAGCGGCGCATGGACTCCAGAATATTGCAAAGATTGCGCAGCCAGTCCCAGTAGTAGGTAGGTATCTCACCGCTCTCCCCCTCGAACATCGCGGCGCTATACCCCATGCAACGGTCCATAAAATGAAGGGGCGTCACATAGTAGATGGCGGGCTGCTCTCTCTCCTCCCACAGGGACGGCAGCATTTCCTCCAGCGGAAAGTCCCTGTTCAGATCCACGGAACGGTCCTCACAGTACCTGTGGTAGATCAGTTTCATCCTGGAACTATAGCCATCTCTGCGATACTTTTCGTCATCTCTGGCAGACCCCTGCCAGTCGTCACAGAGACAGACAGAATAGCCGCTGATATTCCCCAGAAACAGAAGATACCAGTCTATCTTCCAAAGGCACTCCTCCAGGCTCCGCATGGCGATGCCATCCTCCATCATAAAATTGCACTCATGATAAAACCCAAATCCCTCCCGGGAAAATCTCTCCTCCAGATTGTCTGCCTGGCTTTCCTCCCAGCCTATATCACAGGGGCAGCTGCTGCCCAGCACCAGCCGATCCTGCTGACACGCCATGGGAATATCCCTCCCCTCCAGCAGACCCGCAAGCCTGCGCACGGCATTCACTCCCAGACTCTCTGAGTCCTTTTCCACGGAAGTGAGAAAATGAGGCAATATGGAGCCGCCGGAATCGGAGTCATATCCGGTGATCACCAGATCCTGCGGAACACGTATCCCTTTTTTCCGGCAAGCCGCATAAAGACTGATGCCCATATTATCCGACGCACAGCAGACGGCCTGGGGCAGGCCCTGGGGACTCTGCAGCAATTTTTCCAGCACCTCCGCGCCCTTGTTGTACCAGAAATCCCCATAGAAAATACGGTCCTGCCTCACTGGCAATCCATGCTCCTCCATGAAATCCCTGTAGGACTGCAGCCGTTGCCGGGCGTGGGGATGCTCCTCCATACCCGTCATGCAGGCTATATCCGTGATCCCATGCTCCCGATACAGATGCTCCAGCACCGGACGGAGCTGCCCGCTGCCATCCTCCATCACGCAGGGGAAGTCCTCTATCTGATAATCCAGCACCACCACCGGTCCCTTGCAGCGCTCCTTGAGAATCTCCGGCAGCCTCCTGCTCCCCTCAAATTCCATCAGATGATCAGGCATCAGAATAATACCGTCCAGACTTTCATAGCGGATCATATTATAAATATTCTGCTCGGCGGCCAGATAGCCGAACCACATACCTGCCTTCAAAAAGGTAGAGAACACCACCACATCGTAATCCCTGGCGGCAGCTTCGCGCCGGATACCGCGCACCACATTCCGCTGATACGCCTCATAGATATCTGTGGTGATCACTCCTATTTTCTTACGCTTCTTGGCCATTGTTACACCTCGCTCCTCTGGGGCATCACTGTGGAAAAAGCGGGAAACATGGAAAATGTCTCCCGCTCTGTCTTTCCCATTCTATCTCTTACCGATCTCGGTATCCTCCTGGGTGACAACACTATGCTCTTTGATATATGCCACAATCTCGTCAAAGTAGCAGAAGGCCAGTCCCACATAGCTGTCCGCGCATCCGTAATATAGAGCAATCTTGCCGCTCACCGGATCGTGAATCGTAGCGCAGGGGAATGCCACATTGGGCACAAATCCTCTCTCCTCATACCACTCCTCGGGAGTCAGCAGGAAGTTCTCGCAACGATACTTCACGACGGAGGGATTGTCCAGATCCAGAATCGCGCCGCCGATGCTGTATACCAAACCATTGCAGGTACCGCTGACGCCGTGATAGAACAGCAGCCATCCCTCGGTGGTCTCAATGGGAGCGGCACCGCCGCCGATCTTCACCGACTCCCACCATTCTCTGCCGCGTCCCATCACATGCCTGTGCTTGCCCCAGTATACCATGTCGGGACTTTCGCTCAGGAAGATGTCGCCGAAAGGCGTATGCCCGCTGTCAGAGGGACGGGATAGCATTACGTAATTTCCGTTTATCTTGCGTGGGAACAACACCGCATTCCTGTTGAAAGGAATAAAAGGATTTTCCAGCCTTACAAAGGTCTTGAAATCCGTGGTCTTTGCCATACCGATAGAAGCACCGTAAAAATCCTGGCACCAGATAATATAATAGGTGTCCTCCACCTTGACCAATCTGGGATCATAGGCGTAATAAGGCATAAAGGAGTTGCCTTCCTCATCCACGAAAGCAATCTTTTCCTTCTCGATATCCCAATGGATGGCGTCCTTACTTCTTCCCAGATAGATATATGGGATACCGTTTGTCTGCTCTCCGCGGAACACACCTATAAATTCGTTGCCATAAGGCATTACTGCGCTGTTAAAAATGCGGGCCACACCCTCCACAGGGTTACGGCCGATAATGGGGTTCTCGGTATATCTCCAGATCGGAGCGCCCTTGATCCCTTCAGGCTTTTCCTGCCAGGGGACCTTCTTTACGGCAGGGGCAATCATCTTTATTTCACTCATAGGAACCTCACAGTTTTCTTATTTTTGAACAGTGGAGCACCTTGCGGCGCTCCACCGAAGTAATAGTTTCATGTATCAGATTCCGGTTTACTTAAAGAAACCGTCCAGCGCGTCCTGTATAGGCTGCTTATAGATCTCCTGGAACTGGGCGGGAGTGTTAACGCCGTCCAGCAGATCGGACCAGATGATCAGGTTCTCACCCAGAGCATTGTAAAGCTCAACGCCATCGTTGGTTCCCAGATAACCCATAACTTCCAGATTCTCCTCGGTCATAGCGCAGTCTTCCCACCAGGTCAGATTGCCGTCGCGCAGCTCGGTATCGCCATGATACCAGTTCTGCCAATCCTGGAATACCGCAAATACCAGCTCGGGATCTTTCACACCTGCAGGCAGCATCCATGCGTTACCGGATGCACCGTTTCTCAGGAAGTTGGTATTCTGATCGCCATGAGGGCCGATGGGCCAGGGTGCCCAGATGATATCAAAGTCCAGATTCACATCCTTGTTGGAGTCGGAGATCCATGCCGCGCTAATCCAGCAGGCAACGCCGCCGGTGGTATAAGAGTTCATATTGGCGTCAAAATCATCCGGGTTCCAGGGGCGGGCCACACGGTCCACATTGTACATATTGTACACGAACTCCAGAACTTCCGTTACCTCAGGGCTGGTGAGATTCTGTGTCTCGTCACGGGCAATATACGCGCCGTTGCTGAACAGCAGATTGGAGATCAGGAAATCATGTCTGGAACCGTAGCCGTATACATCGATCACGCCGTCGCCGTCAGTATCCTGGGTCAGGGCCAGCAGATATTCTCTCCACTTCTCCCATGTCCACTCGCCTCTTGCGTACAGGTCATTGGGGTTCTCCAGTCCTGCGTCATCCAGCATCTGCGCATTAAAAGCCAGAGGATATGTGTCATAATATTTGGACTCACCGCTGTTGGACTTGAACAGATACACTCCATCGCTGGAACCCACCTTCTGCTGAGTAAAGATCATCTGGTCGTTGAAAAGATCATTGTCCGCCGGAATCACGTCTGCCAGATTGGTGCAGAAACCGTTCAGTGCCGCGGGGATCAGGAAAGTCATATCACCCTCATAGATATCGCAGTCAGGGGTACCTGCCAGAATAGAGGTATTGATAGACTCCTTAATACCGTCCCATGTCAGATTGACAAACTCGATCCTTACGTTGTACTTCTCCTCAACTTCCTTCACTACGTCGAAATGAGCCTGCGCCAACGCCTCGTCGGATACGCTGGGATCGTCATAGATATCGTTGTCGGTACTGTCATAATAGTGGTCATACCAGGTTCCGATACGGATGGTTCTGGTCTCTCCCTCATTGTACAGGGTGTTGCTGCCGCCGCTGGGCTCATCTCCGCCGCCGGTGGAACCGCCATTGTCGCTTGACTGCACGGTGTCCGGAGTATCGTTTCCGGAGGGATTGGGATTGCTTTCATTACCGCAGGCTGTCATACCGGCAACCATGGCTGCGCAAAGGCCCAGAGAAAGTAATTTCTTTGTCACGTTTTTCATATTTTTCATTCCTTTCTTAATTATTGGTTCCGCATATGCGCTGCCAGTACCCTTTCCGCAGAGCAATTTCCGGCCGCGCGACCGCAAATTTTCTGGGCACTGTCCGCTCATATGCTGTTTTTAGTACTGTAGTTAAATGCCCGCAGATTCCGGGGAGATATTATCTCCCCAGAACTGATCTGCAAAACGGCCTTAATTGGTCTGTCCAACGGACACGGAGTATACCTCCCAGTCAGCGGAAGATTCGGCGTCAATGGCTGTCAGATATCTTGTGAAATCATCGCCCCAGAAACCGGCCAGAGTTTCGTAGCTATACTGTACCTTACCATCCACTACCACGCCGTCCACGATGAAACCTTCCTGCTCAACACCCCGGAGCCAGTTGCCCAGAGGGTTCGGGTTGTCGTCATTTGCCTTGGCGATCAGCCATACCGGTGAGTCGGCCGCATACTCAATGTTTACCACACAACCGGGCTGGAACAGAGCTATCTGCTCCTCGGTCAGCTCGATACCTGCCTGAGACCAACCGCCTGCGCTGCATGCAAAACCTTCCAGAGCTACAACATTGTGTGCAGGCTGCCATGCCTTGCTGCCTACTTTTACAGAGTACACTTCCCAGTCTGCGGAAGACTCAGCATCGATAGCAGTCAGATAATCTGCGAAATCGTCGCCCCAATATGCTGCCAACTGCTCATATGTATACTGCACTTTGCCGTCTGCCACCGCACCGTCTACTACAAACGCGTTATCACCCTCCTGATTTACGCCTCTCAGCCAGTTGCCCTTGGGATTGGGATTCTCATCAGCACCCTTGGCAATCAGCCATACGGGCGCATCGGAGCTATACTCGATCTCCACGATGCAACCGGGTACAAACAGGGCTTTCTGCTCGTCAGTCAGCTCAATACCGGCCTGAGACCAGCCGCCTGCGCTGCACGCGAAACCTTCCAACTCCACTGCGTCGCCCAGCGTCACAATGCCGCTGTCCGTGCCAACCTTTACAGAGAATACCTCCCAATCCGCAGAAGACTCTGCGTCAATGGCAGTGGTATAATTCATGAAATCATCACCCCAGTATGCCGCCAACTGCTCATAGGTATACTGAACCTTGGAATTGTCAGACGCCACATAACCGTCTACAATAAAGGTATCCGGATTTACGCCTCTCACCCAGTTGCCATTAGGATTAGGGTTCTCGTCAGCCGCCTTGGCGATCAGCCATACAGGCGCATCGGACTTGTATTCGATCTCAATCACCGCGCCGGGTACGAACAGAGCTTTCTGCTCATCTGTCAACTCAATGCCGGCCTGAGACCAGCCGCCTGCGCTGCACGCAAAGCCATCCAGCTCTACAACATCCTTCAGAACCATCAGGTTGGGATCTGCGCCGGTCTCCACTGCCACATACTCCGCGGAGCTGTCCGCCTCGATCACATTGCCGCTGGCATCCTTAAAAGTCACATTGTCAATATACAGTGTCTGCCAGCCGGCACCTTCGGCCACCGCATTGTCGGTCTCCAGAGAAACCACAAAGTTATCTCCCTCACCGAAAGTCTTGTCGTCAGGTAAGGTGTAGATGGCTGTCTTGGGATTGGCGGTCTCCAGATACACAGACCATGGATCATAGTCCTTTTCACCCGCAAACATACCGTACAGCTTTCCGGAACTTGCATAGAAACTACCGTCGGAGCTCTTTGTGCCGATGCTCAGTTCGATGCTCTTAACCTGGGACACCTTATCTCCCAGCAGTGCGTCGATCTGGAAACCCACGCCGACACCCTTACCGTTAGGCACTACTTCCAAAGCCTTGGAGCCGCCGAAGTCTACAACATTGTAGCTTGCGGCATTGGCGATACCGCCTACCACAGAGGTATTGTCGCCGGTAAATCCGAACAGGCCGTCCTCAAAGTCAAGACTGGCAGGACCTGCCTCCACGGCGGCATTACCAGACTCCTCAGAAGACTCGGGGGCAACTTCAGATGTAGACTCTTCGGTACTGTCAGAAGTCTGCTCGGAGCCGGACTGCTGCACATTACCGCTTCCGGTCTCGTCGTTGCCACATGCAGCCAGACTCATGGTCATAACTGCCGCTACAAATAACGCTAATACTTTTTTTGCCTTCAACTTTTTCATCCTCCTTTATGTATTAGTTGAACTTGCTATATTGGAAAAGTTTCTCGCCGTTATCCGACGATACCGCTTCTTTCCACGCCTTCAATGAACTGTTTCTGCAGCGCCACATAGATGATGATAATGGGCAGCATCACCAGCACGATACCCGCGTCCAGATACAATTCCAGAATGTTGGGGTCCAGAATCTTCTCTATGTTGGATATGGAACCTGTGATGGAAGATATCCTCTTACTGATGATGATCTCTTCCTTGATCAGGAACAGGTTCGCGTAAAAGGTATCATTGTACTGCCACACCATGGAAAAGATAGCCACCGTTATAACAGAGGGCAGGGCGTTCACCAGCATGATGCGGAAATAGGTGTACAACGTACCTGCGCCGTCTACAAATGCCGCTTCCTCGATCTCCTTGGGCAGTCCACGGAAAAACTGATTAAATATGTAAATGTACAAACCGGAACGCAGACCACAGCAGAATGCCGTCAGAATATACATGGGCACCGGTGTGGACATCAGGTTGACAGGAGATCCCGTAGCCGCCTGGATGATGCCGAATACATCGAACCTGGTAAAGGTGGTGTACAGCGGCAGCATGATGGTGTTGGTCGGAATAACGATCATCACTACCACGCAGGCAAACAAAACTTTCTTAAACGGGAAGTTGAATCTTGCGAACCCATAGCCCACCATGGAACACATAACCACCTGCAATATCATAAGTGTCGCCGAGTACAGCAGGGAGCTGCCCATCGTCTTCCAGTACCACAGATACTGGGCAGCCAGTTTGTAGCGATGCAGGGTCGGTTCCTGGGGTATCAGATATACCATCGGATTGTAACTATCAGCGTCAGAGAAAAAAGAGCTGCTGATAATACCAATAACCGGTCCAAGAATAACATAACAGATACCAAGGATTATTGCAAGTCTAAACATCGTGATGACAAAGCCCTTGGCATTGCTTATCCAGCGCAGTCTGTCGTTGGTAAACTGGGTGTCGTCCTTCATAGCCTGAATGCCTGCCCTGATGCTGTTAACAGAGGGTATTATTTTCTGCTTATTCATCTTTTTTCTCCTTTCTTAGTTATAGTAGAACGTTCGTTTCTGTATCAGTCCACAGACAATTACCAGGATCAGACAGGTGATCACCGTGGACACCAGACTGAATACGGAACTCAATCCGTAATTCATCGCCGGGCCGAAGGCCGTATCGTAGGCCAGTTCGATCACGTCTGACTTGGCAAAACTGTCCACCACGGTATAGACGATATTGGTAATGATATGGGGCATTACCATGGGGAAAGTCACCTTCCAAAAGGTCTCATAAGCTGTGGCACCCTCAATCTTGGCCACCTCATACATGGAACCGGGTATGGACTGCAGCGCCGCAATAAAGATGATGATCTGTACGCCGGAGGCGTTTATGATATCGCTGATACGGCCCACTGCCCCGGCGATGTACTCGATCAGTACTTCCGGCAGTCCCAGAGCGCTGAACATCTGGATATAATACTCTATGCTCATGCCGCTGCTGGCGGAGGCCGCCATCTCGGCGCTGGCGCTGGAGATACCGCCGCTCATCATCACTCGGGAAAGGCTGATGGCATCCACGATGGCATCGGCATTCAATATAACCGGCAGGAAAAATATGGCTCTCACCAATGTTCGTCCCTTGAACTTCCTGTTCAGCAGCATCGCCATAAACAGACTGAAGAAAGTGATCAACGGCACATCCACCAGCATATTTCCAAGGGACGTGGTCAAAATCTGTTTGTAGGTGGCATGGGCCCGAAACGCGTAGATAAAATTATCCAGCCATACAAAATCCAGCGTATAACCGCCGCCCGGATTCACGATCATCTCCGAGAAAGAGAACTGTACTGTCATGAGCAGGCTGCGGGCGTAAAACCAGATAAATCCGATCAGCCAGGGTGTGATGAACAGGAATCCTTTAAGCGCCTGCCTTTGGGACAGAGAGCGCTTTTTACGTTTTTTTGTCTTTACTGTTTCCATTAATCAACACCCCCTACCCTGTAGTTTCTGGCCGGAACCGTGATCCCGTCCACGGTCTGATCCGTTGTACTCTCGTTTATATAGATCACCACGCCGTTGCTGTAGGTCACTGCTTTCACTCCGTTGTCCAACACCTGATGATCCGTGATAGCCGCGCCGTTTACATGTTTCAGCGCGTTATTCACTTCCGTATAGATCGCGATGGCATCGTCCTTCCAGTTGCTGTAAGTGGTGGCGTAATATCGGTTCAGACCCGTATTCTTGATGTCGCTGGCATTTTGGTAAGTGAACATAAAGTGCGGAGCGGCGCCGTATTCCACCAGATTCAGCACTATGTCCGCCTTGTCATAGGTGTCGCTCAGATTGATATTGCTGCCGGCATAGTCGATATAGCCATGGATCAACATTTCATAAAAAGGAACTGTGGCATCCACGATATAGTAATCGTTGGAGGACAGCGGAACATTGATCATATCGTCCGCGAAAGCAAACGCGTAATCGTTTCCCGCGTTGAGCAGAATGCTCTTCCCCGTATCCTCCAGCTGTTTCAAGCTGGCGAGCACCACATCCAGCGCAGCTTCCCTGTCGATGATATTGGTCCGCTTTTTGTCCGAGTGCAGCTCACTTCCCAAGTCTCTCAAGGAGATACCGCTTATATCATACTTACCTATCTTTCTGGTAAAAGCGTCCACGTAGCGCACCAGGAACTTGGGTGAGATCAGGAAGTAATGATTTTCACCGTAGCCCAGACCGGAAGTCTTGCGCAGCGTGGCCGGATTCACCAGGCCCAGCTCCGCCACATAGCCCGCTCCGTAATATCGGGAAGTCTCGTTGTTGTAGGAATAGCGTCTGCTCACCCAGCTGACCTGCTGGAAAGCCACATCCCCATAGAATGTATTGCCGTCCGCTGCCATAAGGCTGCTCAACTCTTCCAGGGCTCTCTTACCTCCCAGAGCCGCCGGCACCTTGATCTTATCCACCACGTCGTGATGATATCCGTGGTTCATCCAACCCTGGAAGTTCATGACCTGATTGGTGATACCGCTGTTCATCAGATCCTTGTATATCTCCGCCGCCTGGTCAAAATCCGTCATGGTATACATGCCGTTGTACTGGGTTCCCAGGAAAAACTTGGTCATGGTCACGCCGCCCAGCACGTCATAGTAGAATTTCAGATCCGGATCGCCGTCCGTATCCGGGGTCAGTACGCCTTCCGATACCAGGCGCTCCCTATAATAGTTGGCCGCCTGGGCATAGGTGGCTTTTTCCTCCGGCAGCATCGTATACTTCACGGTGATGTTGGCGTCATAGCAGTTGGGTTCCACCACAGGGATCTCTCCCTCGTTGCCGGTGGTTCCGAACATGGAGAGTTTATCGTTGCCTCTCACCACAAAGGTGGGGAACACAAAGTTATATTCATTGATCTTGCCGGACACATAGGCGGACAGATTAGCAAAGCTGGCGCCGTCCTCAATGGTGGCAAATACGGCGCTCTTCTCCCGGAAAATACCGAACAGCGCCATCCTGACGTTCTCCGTATTCTCACGCACCGTGTACTCCGCAGCCAGCGGGTCGATACCGTATACATACTCTGCATACTGGGCCGCGGTGGGCTTGCCGTTGTTAAAATAGATCAGGGAACCGGAGCCGTTGGGCACCAGCATATAGCCGTTCTCGTCAATGCCGGCGGTGCCGAAGTATCTCAGCAGCTGAATGCGGAACAGTGAACCGCCGCCGTTTTCCACCACATGATCCATGGGGATGGAGACATCCACCGCGTCTCCGTTTAAGCGGTATTCCAGAGGAATCTCAAAGGAAATAGGCACCGCTCCCTCCACGCCGGAATTCATCATCTCCACCGTGTACTCTTCTTCGGTAAAGCCCGCCTCCTCAAAATACCGGTTCAACTTACGGATCTGGGAGGCACCTTTCGCGGCGGAATCCAGCAGTTCAAAATAGTCATCGCCCACGGAACTCTCCCTATATTTTGTCAGCACATATTTCCTGCCCTCCTCATCCAGAGCCGCTGTCACCCTCTCCAGAGTCGCCGCGCTGATATATTGGGGCACAATACCGGTGGGGGCGCTCAGATCTCCCATAGTATACCAGAAACGGATACCGTTTTGGATACCTTCCACCTCCAACTGTCCCCTGTCGGTGCAATAACTGAAAGAATCATATGTACCCTGGGTCCTGGTGGTGTTGAAATAGTCGATGATCAACTGGGATTTCAAATAATTCTTGTGCGCCGCGTTGGCGATGGCGTCCTGATCCGCGTTTGCCGGATTGGAGTAAACGATCTGACCGTTGCGCTTATCCACCACCGCGACCTCGCCGGTGGTGGTGTTGGCATACAGTTTCAGGATATCATTTTCCGCCGCCAACTCCATGTTCGCCACATCGCCGCTACTCTCGCTGATGGGCTGAAAAGCCGTCCCCTCCTCATATACATAAGAGGACAGGTCATCCCGGTAACTGTTGTAGAAGTGGTAACGGATCAGCCAGTGCACTATGAAGATCACAAAGGCTGCCGCGATAATGCTCACAACACCAATTAATATCTTTTTACTCGTCTGCATCTCTTCCTCCTCCTACACTCTGAATATCAGTTCCTGGTAAATGCTGTAGACGAAGTTGTATAACTGGTTCAGCAGATCAAACAGCAATAGTGCAAGGAAGATAATGATAAACATTGCAACAAAAGTCAGAAAAATGGTGATCAGCGTCTTGCCCAGAGTATAGTTATGGATCTGCATGATACCCATGATAGCCATGATCACCCCATAGGCGATCCCCAAGCCGATGATGATCGTGTAAAACGCCCCCTCGTCCTCCGTGACAAACCAGCTGAAGATCGTACCGATGTTATAGCAGACGATCAGAGGAGTCATGGCATAGCCGATAGCAATGGCCGTATCCTTGAGTCTCCCCTCTCCGTTCATCAGACAGGTGATGGACCAATTGCCCACACAGAACAGTCCATACAGCAGAAATACGGATATCAGTTCCGGCAGAGCGTTTACCGTCAGCGGGTCCACGTCATTGACGATAAAGCTGGCCGCCATACGGTTGATGGAAAAGGTAAAAGAGAACAGCATCACCAGCAATATGGCGATGGGCACGCTGCCTCTCTCCCTGTGCCGGATCTCATAATAAGCGTCCATGGGATGGCTTACCGTATAAAAAGCATATTTCCATTTGTCCTTAGAAAACAATTCTTTCATCAGGTAAGCCCTCCTTTTTTATATTTCGCTTTCAGTTTCGCTTTCAGAAACTTCTTATATACAACCCCCAACACGATCAGCAGGATCACCACGGACATCACCAGGCTCAGATTCTCCTTTAATATCTCGTTGCGGTAGCGCTTGAAAGCGATGGAATAATACTTTCGGTTCATACCCAGTTTCAGATAATGCATGGCCGCCTTGTTGTCGCCGGCTGTCAGATAGGCCTTGCCCATGCCGGTGTTGGCCAGCTCATTGTTTTCATCCAGTTTCAGCACGGCCTCCCACTTTTCGATGGCGAGGGCTTCATCGCCGTCATATCGCAGGGCCACGGCGTCATTGATCAGAGAGCCGTACTCCGTCTCACCAAAGCTCAGGATCGCGCCCTGGAAAGAGTCCAGCACGATGATCCGGTCGTCCACAACCTCGATGGCTACAGGGGTGTTAAAAGTGCCCCTCTGGCTGCCCAGACCGCCAAACACATACAACAGATTGCCTTCCCGGTCATAGGTGAAGATACGTCCCCGCTTGCGGTCCAGCAGAGAATAGATTCCCTTATCCCTGTACACCACATCGATAAACTCGCTGGGGCCGCCGTAGTCGCCATATATTCCAAAATACAGGTCGCCTCCCAGGTTCTGGCTCTCGCCCTTTATGATGACGTCCTCGCCTTTGGGATTCAGTCTTCTGACGCCCTGTACGCCCTCGGAGTCAATATTGGAGGCATATACAAAGCCGTCGCTGTCGATATCAATGCCGGTAAACTCAGTGGGAATGAACAGCTGCTGTCTGGAACGCTCTTCCTTGCTGGCGATTTTTCTCCAGAATTTTTCCCACAGTGTGATCTTAACCTGAATGGTTCCGAAGTATCCGGTGAACTGACCGTCGCTCTCAAATACCAGAATGCCCTCGAAAGCGTTCTTGGCAATAACATACACACGATCCGCATAGTCCACTGTCACCTTCAGAGGAGTAAACTCAAAATCATCCTCCAGTATCTCGGACTGCGGATTATCAATGATCTTGATAAACTCGCCCTCCGGAGTCAGTTTCACAATACGCTTGTTATCCGTATCCGCCACATAGAGTTCTTCATTCTCGGAGACGCATACGCCCTGAGGCATCCGAAATCCGTCCTGTGCGCCGTCTCTGACAAAGCTGTCAATAACACGCACTACCTGACTCATACTGTGATCCAGCACCACGATACGGTTATTCTTGGTGTCCGCCACGTAGATCTCGCCATTCGGAGCCACACATAGATCCTGAGGCTCCACAAAATTGTCAATCTCCAGATTCTGCCCTGTGACACTGCCGGTGGGCACATAGGCCGCCGGAGTCAGCACCACATTTTCCCGGTAATCATAATTATAGGTATCATAGGGCAAATCTTCCGCCTGGGCAGTCATTCCCATAGAAGTCGCCAACACTATTCCGGCCAGCAGGGAGGTCAATACTCTTTTTATCTGAATTTTCTTTTTCATATGCTCCCTCCTCTTAATCCTTCATACCGGATGTGGTCATGGTCTCCAGAACGTTGCTCTGGCAGACCAGGAAGAAGGTGACAGGTACAGCCGCGATGATGAATGTCACGGCTGCCGCCGCGCCGGCTCTGGCCACACCGCCCGCCGTGATCTGCTGCAAAGCGAACTGCAAAGGCTTAAGCTGCTCGTCTCTCAGGAACATGGAACCCGTGTTGCCCCACATCTGCTGGAACTGGAAGATTGCCAGCGTCAGCCAGGCAGGCTTTACATTAGGCATCACGATCCTCCAGAAGATATGCCACTCGGTTGCGCCGTCCAGTCTGGCCGACTCCATCAGGGAATCCGGGAGCTGCTCCATAAACTGTTTCATCAGGTACAGACCCATACCAAAGGACCATGCCGGCAGGATCAGCGCCAGATAATTGTTGTTGATCCCCATCCAGGAGATGATCAGGTATTGGGGGATCTGTGTTACCGTCCAAGAGAACATCATGGACAACACTACCATGCTGAACAGAATATTCTTGGCAGGAAACTTATGCTTTGCCAGAGGATATGCCGCCAGGGACGCTACCACCACATGACCCACCATTCCCAGGCCGGTTATAATAATGGTATTTAAGATATATCTGGAAAAGGGAATCCAAGAATCGTTCATCAGCACGAACAGATCCGAAAAATTTTCCAGCGTAGGATTCCGTACAAATATCTTGGGCGGAAACTGATACAACTCATCCAGAGGTTTTAACGCGTTGTTTACGATCATTACCAGCGGCAGGGCCATGAACACGCCGCAAATGATCATAAGAGCGAATAAAAGGGTGTTGCCCGCCATGGAACGGTTCAGCTGTTTTTCTTTTTTGCGAAAGAAACGTCTTTTTAATTTCATAGTCTCAGCCACTTATTCTCCCACCCTTCCTAAGATTTTCTGTACTAACTTGTTGGTGCCAACCATCAGCAGGAACAGGATGGTAGCAATCGCGGAGGCGTAACCCATGTCAAAACGGGTAGAGCCGTAATCCAGTAGATGAGTCACTACCGTAGCGCCGGCATAGTTCACCGAAGGGTTGCCCGCCAGGTTGATGGAGATGTCCGCCACCGCAAAGGACTGGGTGATCTGCATCACCGCGCCAAACATCAACTGAGGTTTCATGGCCGGCAGTGTCACATACCACAACTCCTGCCAGCGGTTCTTGACGCCGTCCAGCGCCGCCGCCTCGTACATGCTCTTATCCACGGTCTGCAGACCTGCGATAAAGGACAGAAAACCGGTACCCAAGGACAGCCACAACTGCACCACGATCAGCACGGGCAGAATATATTTCTCTGTCTGCATCCATAATTTGGCTTCGTTGATGATATCCAGTTTCAGCAGGATACCGTTTAAATAGCCATAACGGTCGCCTGTCAGAATCAAGTTCCATACCAGATAAGCGTTACCACAGATGGAAGGCGCATAAAATATCAGGGTGAGAAAAGCTCTCAGCTTACCCTTAAACTCATTGATGATCCACGCGAACAGCAGGCACAGCATATAGCTGACCGGTCCGGTGACTACGGCGAATATCAAAGTGTTTTTCAGGGAGATCAGGAAGATATCATCCTCCAAAAACAGTTTGATATAGTTCTTCCAACCCACAAAGGTGGGCAGCTCTAACATGTTAAAGTATGTAAAACTCAGCGCTATGGACATGAGCACCGGCAATACCGTAAAGAAGAAAAACAGGATAAAATACGGCGCGATCATAAAGTAGGAGGCTTTGTTTCTTACGATCTGATAACGCAGGGTACTTTGCTTTTTCGCGATGTCCAGAGCTTCCTGTGAAACTCCGGAGCTTACTGCTTCGTTAGACATAATCTTTTCTCCCCTCCTATTCTTCCCCGGCCACCGGCAGGCCGAATTCTTCTCGCTTATAACTGATCTCCGCGTTTACATATATGATCTTATCCATCAATTCCTCTCTGGGGGTAGCCACCTGAATCCGCCCGGTAGAGCTGGAATCCGTTGTCACACTGTAGAACGCATTGTTTACGTTACGCCAGGTATAATAACCGCCGGGCACCTGAGGAATACCCTGTACCTGCCCGAACTGTTTCATGATCTCCCGGTAGTCCTTGATGGGCCAGGACAGGCTGGACATCGCCTCCAGATTGGCAGTGGCCACTCGGGCGCTGGCACCCATCAGACTCTCCATCTCTCTGCCGTACAGGATCTGGGTCTCGGCGTCGGTCCACCATTTAAGGAACTCCCAGCACTCCTTAGGATGCTCCGTATTAGCCATAATGATATCCGCCAGGCCGGTACTTCCGGTGGCATGCAGGATGCTTCCGTCTTCCTGCAGATTGCCGGGTACTACCGTGAAATCCCACAGTCCCGCGATATCCGGCGCGGATACCTGGAAGTTGTTGTAGGTGGTATAGTCCGAGATGATGATGGGACACTCGCCGGTACGGAAACGCTCCTCCACGCTGGTTGCCTTATCCAGCTTGTAATCTGTATAATATTCACAATACTGTTTAAAGGTTGCCACCGCAACGTCCGAATCCAGCATGGAGCTGTCTCCGTTTGCGGAGTAATACTCGCCGCCGTTCTGGAACAGCAGCATGGCAAAGGTCTGTTCATTGGGCAACATACCGAATTCCATCTGGTTCTTGGCCAGCACGGTCATAGCCACTTTCACTTCGTCCCATGTGGCGGGTACTTCCAGTCCGATCTCCGCCAGGATATCCTTGCGGTAGAACATCATGGGAAAAGTCTGGGTATCCGGCAGCGCGTAGGTGGCACCGTTAAAGCTGAACGGAACCAGCGCGCTCTCGCTAAATCTCTGCGTTATGTCATCAAAGTCCTCGAACTGGCTCAAATCCAGCACCGCGTTACGAATACCATAGTTCACAGGCGTATCATTGCCTGTGTTTAGCACCGCTCCGGCAATACCGTTGGTATTGGCCACCTGAATCGCCATATCCGGTCCCTCGTCCGCCAGTGTGGCACGCAGCAGTGTGTTCATATCCACCAGCTGTACATTCACGTTTATCCCTGTCTTGCTGGTAAAATTCTCATCAATCAACGCCTTGATGACGTTGGCCTGATCACGTCCGGTACCGATCCACAGAGTCAGCACCACGCCTTCCGTCTCATCGTCGATGGCATTACCGATCTGGTTGTAATCTACTATAAAGGAGTAAAACAGTCTCTGAATCTCATAACCCAGCTTAGAGAAAAAGCCGGAGGACGCAATCTTCTGATGGTTTTCCGGAGAGTAGATCATGATTCTGTCGATCTGCAGGGGCTGGCTCAGCACCTGGGTGATCCAGTTGCCGCAAGCTCTCACATTTACCTTATAAGAACCAAGTACTTCCACAAAACGCTCCTGATCGTCGATCAGTTCATCCAGCTGATCCTGCATTGTGATCAAAGTGGTCAGCTTGTCGCTGTTGCGCCCCGCTGTGATCCTCATGGCCTCCAGAGCCTGGTTAATACCCGCTCTGGCTTGGAGTAAATCCGCCTGTAGCCCGGGCAAGGACGCAGTTAACTGATAGTCCCGGTATTTATCGGGAGCCACGCCAGTGATATAGATCACCTGCCTGTAGATGGCATTAAGCTGCTGCACGGTATCTTGTACGGTACTGATGATCTCAGCCATATCGCCCAGCACCACCTCCATGCGCAGCGTATGGGAACCGGCTTCCAGATAGAAACAGTAGGGATTGCCCTCCTCGTCGGACAGCACTTCCTCTCTCCAGCTCTGCTCATAGCCGAAACCATAATCGTTCATCTCTTCAAACGGCACCACGCCGTCAATGGTAATGCGGCGGCAAACATCGATGCCACGGACAAAATTCTGTTTACAGTATGCGGAAATATTGTAGTATCCGCTGCTGGGCACCTCAAAATTCCACTCTACCCACTGTCCAGCCTCCTGCCAGGAAGTGCCGCCGATGGTGTTGTTCAGCAGTACCTTGGGGCTGGAGGGATATACGGCAGGAGAAGACTGATCCTGTCTGGGATAAAGCATCTGAGACGACGTCTTATCCGCGTTCTCACCTTCGATGCGGACGCTCTCCGCAACGCTGTTCCGATAACCTGCGGCATCCCACACAGCCTTTGTAGCGGCGTAATCCTGCACCTTCTCGCTGTTGTTCAATACGATCTCCGACAGCAGCATAGGCTCTCTCTGGGACATCACGGTAAGATAATGTGTGCCTGCCTCCAGATATACGGACAGCGGTGTGGTGACATAACCGTTACTGTCGTACAGATAGCTCTCCACCCACTCCGGGGCCTCCACCGCCCGGGGTTTCACATCGTTCCCCTGGCTGTCTACCTGCCACACTTTGGTCACGATACCGTTCTCGTCCGCAGCCTGCTCGGTTATATTGGTGATCCATATGCGTTTCAGTTCTACCAGAGCAAGCTCGCTGTAGGGGAGTTTTCCGTCCACAAAAAATGCTCTCTGTATCTCGGAGCTTTTGCCCTCGATGGGATAATATACCAGAGACAGATCGTAAAATCCGCTCTCCTTTATCTCCATCTCATACTCCACCAAAGCCTCTTCACTTGTCAGCAGCGCGCTGCCCCCGCCGGGGATATTCTCATAATTGTCATATATTTCGGGGACGGCCGCCACGCCGCTCTCCTCGTATCTGACATAGTCCACTGCGGAAATACGGTACTCCTGATCGGGATATACCTGGGGATTGGATGCCACATATTCCTGATAACCCAACACGGAAGGATCTATGGAATAAGTGCCGACGATATCCTCAAACTCCTCCTGCGTGATGTCGGTAGCGGCCTGCGCCTGTAGCGCCGGCTGCCAAACCGCGCCTGCCACCATGGCCGCTGCCAGAAGAAATGTCATTTTCCTTTTCCAGTTCTTTCTTCTCATCATTAACTCCTTCTCCGTCTCTATATTGCACCTGTCAATCATACCAGTTTTTCGGGTCATCCCCATCCTGTTCCCGCGCCTGCCCGGACTTCGGCATATACGCTTTCATGGCCTTCTCTATCAGAAACGAGCTGGCATAACACCACAGACCGGGAGTCAGCAGGATCAACGGGATCGGCAGAAAATACAACTGCGCAGCCGCCGTGAGTATCAGGCCCGCCGCCAGAGCCAGTGTGATATACCAGAAACGTATGGACATAACAAAAGCCAGCATACAGAGCTTACTGAGTTTCATGTCAAATCTGGACATCACGGGAAACAGGTACAGAGCCACCAATATCATCAGCAGGATCAGCAGACCGCTGAGAGTATACCACATCCGATTGACTTCCACACCGTTTTCCAGGACCAGCCACAGCTCTAACCCCAAGAGGAGGCCCAAGGCCAGCAGCGCCGCTGTGGCCGCCACCCCCTTCTTAAAATTCAGTTTGTAACCTCTCCAGAATTCGGAGTGCACATATCCTACATCCTTGCGGACCGATTTTACCATTGTATAGTATAACGCCGCAGTAGATGTGCCTATAGTCACCACCGGAATACAACCTATCATCCAGAGAATCGTGGCCAGAATGATATTACCTGTTGTGGTTAAAAACTTATAGACAATACCGTCCGTTGAAAATAATTGATTCAATGAATCATCTCCTCATAGTACCGTATAATTCCCCTAACGCACAGGGGACAGAACCCAATATCCGTCAACTTCCGTAATCCAGACAAGTGCGCCATGGGGAAATCCGTTGTATCATTGACCTGGCAACGGATAATTTTTCAGATCCGGCAGTTCGTCTCTGGTGATCACATGCTCATGCTCATATACCCTTTTCAGCATATCCTCTTCGGTATACTGCTCGCTCAGAAGGAGCAGCTGCTTGTTCTTGGTGACAAATTCACCGCCCCAGGTACAGAAAGATCCCCACATGGACCCGTCTCTGATGGCCAGATCCGGGTCAAACAGACAGCCGTTCTCTGACAGAATGATCATTTTTCTGGCGTCGGTATACTCCAGCACCTCCAGATATTTGGAAGTCTGCGGCGTATACACACGCTCGCCGGGATAGATATCTTCTCCGATGATATCCACGTATTCATCGCCGGGATACCAGTCCTTATCCTGACCGTTCCACACCCATATCAGATTGTTCAGTCCATGGTGGTTGACCAGCCTGTCATACATCAAAATATATAATTGTTTGTACGCCTCCGGCCCGGAGTTGCCCCACCAGAACCATCCGCCCCCCGCCTCATGCAGAGGTCTCCACAACACGGGCACATCCGCCTCCTGCAAGATCAGCAGCTGCTCCGCTATGGCATCGATATCCGCCACCAGCAGATCGTATCCCTCCTGATCCTTGCCGCCCATGATCTTGGACAGATTAATGTTGGTGTGCTCTTTATAGAAAGTGGAATACCAGTTTCCCGTAATGTACTTCTCCGGCGTGGTCCAGTGCCAGCAAAACGTGACGATCCCGCCCCTCTCCCAGCACTCCAGAGCGTAGTCCGTGGCATAGCCCTCCGCGCCGTGGGCAACGGAAACCGGTGTGTAATTGCTCATGTCCAATCCCAGGATCGCGGGGTACTTGCCGCCGGTGGTCTTCCAAATCGTGGCGTTCTCCGCGCCGAACATACCGCTGTCGCAGAACTGGCCCGACAGGATATCCTTGCCGTATATATCGCACAGATAGGCCATCAGCCGCCGGGTGTTGTCCGTGGCATTGGGATTCACCAGCACCGGCTCTATGTCAAACCGTCTGGGGTCCAGATCGTCGGAGGGTTTGACCTTCAAACTGTCCACCTGTACCCAGCCCCAGTAGGAACTGAGCTGTACCGTATGATCTCCCGTCTCCAGATAAACCCTTGATATAAGGGAGTCCGTATAGGTTTTTCCCTCCACCTTCGCGGTGCCCATCCGCTCACCGTCCACAGCCACATAGTTTTCCTTGTAACCGCCGTCCGCACTTCTGCTGACAAAATTCAGATCATAAAATCCTGTTTCCTCAATATGTATGGATAGCTCCAGTCCATCCCCTTCCTTGGCAAAGCCCTCCACGTAACCCACACCGTCTTTCTCCTGTGTGGAAGTACCGCCCAGCAGAGTTCCCTCCTCCGCCTCATAGACCGCCGCCTCCTCCCAGGAGTAAGTCTTCAAGTCCGGCGCGGGCTGCTCATCGTTTTCCACCCCGGCGCTGCTTTCGGTTTCCGACTGGGAAACCGCATCCTCTCCTGTCTGTGTGATCACATCCGATTCCGTCTGTCCTGCACCCCCCGCCGAATCTGTCCCGGTACATCCCGGCAACGCCAGCAGCAGAGCCAAAACAGGCAGAATACAACCCATTTTTTTGAAATGTATCCGCCTCATAACTCTCTCCCATATCTTTTAAGTCATTTTAAGTTTTTTTAATTACAAGTAAATTGTACTATAGTTACAAGGAATCCGCAATACTATTTATGCATTTTGTCATATTAACCTATTTTTATGCCGCATATTTGTATATTATGTACAGGTTGTTTCTGCCTGTTTTTAACATTATATTCCTATTATTTTTCAGCAAAGAACTATAGTTTCCCAATGTGCACGTGCCCGTTACCCGCTTGTTAGTTAATTTGTTTATGCATTTACTATTTTATTAGCTAAAACTGCATCTTGATTACAGACTTTATTTCTTTCCGGAAAAGTTAAATAATGCGGGCCTGTGGAAACAGGCCCGCCACAATATTTTTCGCTGTCAGGATACCAGCCAGGCGATGACAGTAAATTTATCTCCGGCAGATTCGGGGTTTCTGCGCACCTCCACCCTATGGAGAGTCTTTTCACCGGAGGTGTAAAGCTCTTCCGCCTCCATGGAATTGCCCCATCCGTTTACAAAACAGCCGTTTAATGTGCGCACATGCTCACCGTCAATATACACGTCATACTGCCCAAAGGCATCGTCCACATCGCGCTGATACAGTATACCGATGTTGGCGGCCTCAATCTCAAACACGATGGATTCCTCTCCCGTCTCGGTATACCAATAATCGTCATAGGGAAAATACCAGCCGCTCTGGGTGTGGGTAAAGCTGCCTGCCGACACCGGTGTGAGATCCGAGGCTCCCAGCACTCTGCCCTCCATATACCTCTCCTTGGTCTGAGCCTCCGCCGTAAAGGGCGCTGTCTCCTCCGGTATCTCATCCAGTCTGTCGTATACGTCGTTCAGATAGCGGTATAACAGCTCTCCGATTATGGCATGTCCCCGGTCGTTGGGGTGAATATTATCCGGAGAGATATCTCTCCAGGCAAACTCTCCCGCCTCGATGGCAGGCAGCACCGCATTGCCGTAGCTGATCATGGGCAGCTCATACCCAAATCCCAGCAGCGCGTCGTTGATCTGGGCGCTGGTTCCGTTTTCCTGGGTGGTGAACAACAGCATTACGGCCGGCATATTATCCTCCAACAATATGCGCCGGAGCAGATTGTCATAGCTTCTCTTGTAGAAATTGGTTGCTCCGTCGTTCACCGAAAATTCCACGATCACAAAATCCGGTTCATGATCCAGCAGATCTTCCTGCACCCGGTGTACTCCCAGGTAAGAGCTGGTGCCGCCGATTCCGGCGTTCACATACTCCACCTGGCTGTCCGGAAATCTCTCCTGCCACCAGTCCCGCATATGGCAGGCATAGGAGCTTTTGTCTCTGTTGCTGGCGCTGTATCCCTCGGTGATGGAGCCGCCGATCACGCCCACTGTGATATCTTCTCCGGCCTGCGCCCTGCGCATCACTGACGCCAGCCTGGTCAGATCTCCCTGTTGAAAGGCTACGGCTCTCTGATACATTTCCTCCGTGACATAGTCAGAGGACGGAGAGATAGGTTCCGGGCGCTCCGTTGCGGGAGCGGTCTGTTCGTCGCCCCGCTGTTGTTCCGCTGTTTGCCCGCCATACTCCTCGCCGGAACCGTGACTCTCTCCGCTGCCGGGGTTTCCGGCGCAGCCCGTCAGCAGCAGCGCCGCACAGCATACCAGCAGAATTATTTGTCTCATTATATTTTTCCTCCTTATAACAATTTTGGTTGTTTTTAATATGATAACACTATCCGGGGCGCATGTGCAACTCCCCCCACAGAATATGTCTCACCGCAGAACAAGTCTCTGCATTATTGCATTATTCCTCCGCAAAATATAGACAGTGCACGACAAATCGGATATAATATTGCGGAGCAGAAATAATATGTCTCGGGAGGCAGAATTTACTATGAAAAAAATATCCGTGCCCCAAAATTTCCTATTATATACGATATGTCTGCTGTCCGCGGCAGGCCTGCTGGCACTGTGCAGCAAGTCCTCTCCCCTGTACCCGTTAAATGACTGGGGCGACATCAACTGTTTTTATACCGTGGGGAAGGGAATGCTCCACGGACGCGTGCCCTATGTGGACTTGCTGGATCACAAGGGGCCCTATGTATACGCTCTGGGGGCCGCCGCCTACCTGATGGACAGGCGGGGGTTTGGGGGATACTTTCTGTTTGAACTGCTCAGTATGTATTGTTTTCTGTTTTACTCCTATAAGCTGTCCGCGCTTTATATGGGTGAGGATGCCGGCCGCGATAACAAAGTATGCCTGTGGATGCTGCCGCTGTTGGGAATGACAGTGGTATCCGCCAAAAGCTTTGTGCACGGGGGAAGCTGGGAGCAGTTGAGTCTGGGAGTCTTTGCCTACGCCATCTATTCGCTGCTTGCTTTTATGCGGAGCAGAGAGCCCGCTCTGTCCGCCAGGGTATTGGTCATAAACGGTCTGCTGGCGGGAGTTCTGTTCTGGTCCAAGTTTTCTCTGTTGGGGCTGTATATTGCATGGGTATTGACGGTAATATTGCTGTACTTGCGCAGAAAACAATGGGCGGCGCTGGGAAAAGCCGCCCTGCTCTTCGGATGCGGCGGTGCCGCCACAACCCTGCCCTGGCTGGCTTATTTCGGAGTCCACGGCGCGGTTAAAACCTGGCTCAAGGTCTATCTGTACGAAAATGTATTTGTCTATGGCATGAACACCGCGGACTCCGGTGGAACGGTAAGCCTGCTGACCCGGGGCATTTCGACTATGCTGAACATCTGGGACTCTCTGGCCGACCGGGAAAATTGGCTATATTCTATCCCGTTGGCTCTGGGGATCGGCTTTTTCCTGCTGCAGCCGCCTCGCAAGGTCTCTCCGGGGGAAAAATTGGCAGTATTGCTGATGGGGGCAGGTCTGGCATCGGGTATCTTTATCGGCAGCGCCAAACACGATTATTACGGACTTCCCCTGGCCGTCTTTGCCATATGGGGCATGTGGCTGGGCAGTACGGCTGTCAACGGATTAAAGAATCTTCTCCGTAGAAAAACCACATGCTCAAAACCCATTTGGTCCGATATTGTTCCATGGGCTATCTCCATGCTCTGTGCATTGTGTATATCCTATCATGTAAGTCCCAACACATATCTGCTGTTCACCGACAGAGCAGACATGCCCCAATACAGGTTCGCGGAGCAGATACTGGACAGTGAAGATACCAGCCTGCTCAATTACCTGTTTCTGGACGGGGGGTTTTACACAGTCACAGGCCAGGTTCCCACAGAGAGGATCTTCTGTATGTTCAACATGAACCGGGCGGAGCGTATAAAGCAGCAGCAGGAATACGTGAGGCAGCAGCGCACGCACTGGATCGTGACCTGGCGGGCTCTGGAAGTTTCCGAGGAAGAACTGCGCGGCGAGGACGTACTCACAGAGTATTATGATCTGGTGGACTATATGTATTTTTATTTTGAAGGGGACTACAGAACCTACGCGTTATACGAGAAAAAATAAGATGTAAAACCTTGGCACAGGGCCTAAAACATAGTATACTGTTAAAAACGTTAAAAGGAGACGCCATGAATACCACAGCCGAAAGTATCTATGAAAATATTTGCCGGGCACGAAATGAACTGGAGGTTCTGCCTCCGGAATATTCTCTGCCCAAGGAAGATAATGCAGGGGAGAATAAAGTCCGGTTCGCGGACGGCGCCATGGACGGCATAGCCCTATACCACATGGGCGTTCCGAATCAGGATACCGCCCTGTTGGAACAGGCTCTTAACGTTGCCGCCACGGACCTGGAGCAGGCCCATGAGCTGGTGAGGCAATGGGTAAAGGACGGACACATGGTCTCAGCCAGAGACAAGATCCTCAGCTATCTGCTGGATCATCAGAAACAACTGCCCCCATCGGAAATCTACCGTCTGGCCGCGGAGTGCGCTCTAAAAGGCACTCACCGGGAGGAGGTGAAGTTCGGCCTGGTATTGCTGATGCTCTTTGATCTGAGCCGGAACGAACCGCTGAAAAACGCCATGAGAATCCTGGCCCTGTCCGATGAGTTCACACTATATGTATTACATGCCGCCACGGGATGGGACAAACCCAATCAGGAGATCTTCCGTATCGCCAAAAACGTACGCGGCTGGGGGCGTATCCATGCCGTGAGAATCCTGGAGCCGGAGACACCGGAGATCGGGGACTGGCTTTTTGCCGAGGGCTGGAACAACAGCGTACTGCCGGACTACTCCGCTTGGGAATGCTGTCAGAAATCCGGTCTGCAAAAACGGCTGGAGGACGGTATGGGAGAGAAGGACTTTTCCCACGCGTGCAGGCTTTTGTCCGCCCTGTTGGCCGAGGGGCCTATGCCGGGCATCTCTCAGGCAGAGGACTGCCCCGGACTGCTCAATGCTTTCGTGGACTGCGCCGCCGGCAAGGCCGTGTCCCCCCACCGTCAGGATACTTTGAAACAGATCGCGGAGTACGCCGCATCCCATGAGTTGCCGGAGGTGGTGCAGCGCGTCCGGTTCCTGCTATAATAGCGGCAAAAACCGTCCAGTCACGGGAGGTAACGATATGACTAAATCCGCGCGCAAACGTATTTTCTATCTCTTTCTGGCCGCTCTATGTGCCGCCGCCACACTGAAAATACTATTTGTGGGCTATGATATAGACGAACAGTACGCCGTGTCCATGGCCTACCGGATGCTTAAGGGAGACCGGATGCTTAAGGATCTGTGGGAGCCGCATCAGACTTCGGGTTTCTTGTGCGCGCTGTTGATGCTCCCCTATCTGGCCGTATTGCGCACCACTACAGGCATATTTCTGTATCTCCGCTTTTGCGGACTGCTGCTGCATGGCGGCGCGGTTGTTTTTCTGTACAGGACACTGCGGGGTTATCTGCAGCGGGACTATGCGCTGGGCGTCTGCTGCATATGGTTTTTTGCCCTGCCCAAGATCATGTTCCTGCCGGAATTCTCCAATATGCAGATGTGGAGCCTCCAGATGGCCGCGCTGTGTCTGCTGCGGTATTATGGCGCGCAGACTGCCCGTCCCGGGCGGTATACCCGGCGCTGGCTGGTGTTGTCCGGCTGTTTTCTGGCTCTGGAAGTCCTCTCTTATCCATCCACGATACTGACGTTTTTTGTGGCGGCGGGATGTATCCTCCGTTACCGGGGGCGTTCTCCCCACTCTCCCGTCAATGAACTGCTCTGCCTGGCCGCTCCCTGTCTGCTGGGAGCCGGGGCTTTTATTGCTATGCTGCTGTCCTATATACCGCCGCACCGGCTGGGAAATCTGATCCTGACAGTGGCCAGCGATGGCTCCCATTCCGCGCCGTGGGTCCAGCGGCTTGCGCAGCACGGTCAGTCTCTCCTGCAGATTCTGTTCTTTCTGGCGGTGTACTCCGCCCTTGCCTTCATTCTGCAATGGCTCTGCCGGCGCAGGACGCAAAAACCTTTTTCCGCCCTTCTGTGGTGTGAACTGCTGATGGGCTCGTGCATGGCAGGGCAGCTGTGCATCTGGCTGTTCGCGGACCGCTACCCCAATTATCCCATGGTGGAATATTTCTTTCTGCCGTTACTTCTGCTTGTGGGCGTGGCCACCCGCAAGGTACAATCCTCCCCGGCGCTGTCTTTTCTGGTATGGATGCCTCTGTCGGCTTTTGCGGGTATTTTGCTGTTTTCCAACCATCCCCTGCTGGTCTCCCTGCCCTTTCTGGCACCCTGTGCCGTGGGCATTTTATCGCTGCCCCAACTCCAGGAGGCGTTAACGTCACAAAGCGCCGGCAGACCCGGGACCATGCCCCGGATCATACTGGCGCTGTGGGTATGCGTTTTAATATTTGGGAAATGTTATATGCAGCGGACCACCGGAGGACATCATGAGACCATATTGGATGACATCAGCCTCATGCGTCGGGGGCCTGCCCTGGGACTGGCGGCAGATACCTCATCCGTCATCCGTTACCGGGACAACCTGGCTCTGATCACCGAGAGTCTTCCTGAGGGAGCCGGGGTATTCTGTATAGGGGCCGACACGGATATCTACCTGATGAAAGAGCTGGCGTACTGCACTCCCTCCACCATATGTTCCCCCACTTTCGACGATAAGGTCTACAGCTGGTTTGAGCAGCACCCGGACAGACAGCCCGACTATGTGGTGTGTGACGCGGGACTGCTCTATTCCGATCCATGGGTGAGTGATTATGTGAAAAACTATTGTGAGGACACGCCCGTGGGCTCCAACGACTTTGTGTTTATTTACCGGTATCGCTGATAGCGGCGTTTTCCTCTCCCTCAAAAGCCTGGGGTTTCAGAAACATTGCCAGCACCAGAGGAAAACTGTAAAAGAAGATCAGCACATATCTGACCAGCGCCATGGGGCCAAGCAGCGCCGTGGCCATGGTCAGCAGCGGAATCAGCAAAGGTGCCTGGAGCCTTCTTTTTTTGCGGAGCCACAGATACATGAAGGCCAGCAAAAACACCAGAAAATACCAGCCCGGGCTCAGCACCAGAAAAGCCAGAGGTTTTTTCTGCGCCTCCCTGTCCCAGGAAAGTCTCTCATAAAAATCGTGGAAACCTTGCAGCAGAACGATCTCCTCTCCCGGCTCCGCCACCCGGTAGTCAAAATAGCTGCTCCTGCCGTAGGGGTCCTTGTAGCCGTCCATCACGGCCCCCGGATACCAGAAATCCACCGTACTCACCAGAAAAGAATTGATATAGGTCAGGGGATGTTCCAGGCCCCAGCGGGCCCACAACCCGAAAAATTCTCCCCGGTTTTTGGCAAAGCCTTCTCTGTCAAAGCCGCATTTCACCGGGTCCGCCACAGTGGGCTTATAGTTATCCAGATTTTCCCGGGGCAGAATCCGGTAGAGCAGGTCCAGATCGGCACCGTCTAAGGAATCGTAATCGTAGTGGTAGACCCGGGCCATCTGCTGGATGGGCACGGACAGCATCTCCTCCACACCTCCCGGGGTAACGGACAGCAGCGAGTATACGGGGCCCACATAGGCTCCGTACAAAAGCAGAGACGCAGACGCCAGCAAGACATATCTCTTCCGGTATTTCCGGCAGAAAAAGAGCAGCACCGCCAGCATCACCAACGCAATATAAAACCCGTTGTTGCGCAGGGTCATGGTGCCAAACACCGTCAGAACAAATCCTGTCTGGATTCTGATATCGGAGAAAAAATGATCCTGCTCTCCCAGCATCCACAGCACCGATATCATAAACAGGAGCTGGCAGGCCGTAAACAGCACATCCTTGGTAGTACAGATGGAGAATAGCTGAAACACCGGGGACAGGCTATAAAAAAGCAGAGTCATGATCCTGGCCCCGCGCCCTATGCCCCGTTTCCTCATATAGGTTATGGTCAGAGCCAGGGCGTTGGCCGTCAGCAGCATCTGCAATAGCGTATAGACACCGATTCCCACATTATAGCTGCCTGTGATCCGGTAAAACAGCTCCAGCAGGCCGCCCACCAACAACACATGGATCACAGGGTGATGGGAGGTGATCATACCCGTTTTCACCTGCTCCCACTCCGTGTAGGCGTCATAGGAGAACACCCCCGGCAGGATGGATAAGAGCGCCGGCAGCCAGCAGAGCAGCATGATCCCTGTGTAAAACAAATGCCCACAGAGCAGGGAGGATTCTTTCCCTTCCCGCCCTGTGGCTGTTATACTCTGCTCTGTTCCTGTATTTCGGGATTTACTCCGGGCGGATATCTTATCCACATATCCCCAGATCAGGCAGATAAGCGCAAAAGATATACCGCTGCCTGCCAGCCATTTGATATAAAATAACTTGTCCAGCAGATCCAGCGTATCGTACCTGTCCAATTGGCTGCCCGCCACATACATAAAGGACACGATGACTCCTGTTATGGCGGAAAATACCTTCTTTCTCACCCTTTTACTTCCATTCCTTTCTGTTTTCCTGTCATTAGACAATTGCGAAACTCTTTGAAACAAGTGACGGGACTGGGCAATATATACAAAAACGGGCTCCGATGCGGTGGCAAGTCGCCCTTATTTTGTATATATTGCCCAGTCCCTGCTCCACAAAAGGGAGTTTCGCAATTACCTATTCCTGTCATAGCAGGCGTTTGCCAAACCCGGCTAAACAAGGCTATTCCCGAGTGATATCGCTGCCAAAGTATTTGACGGATATCTCGCCCAGCTCCCCGGACTCTTTCAGTTCTTTGATGGCTTGATCCACCGCCGCCTTGAAAGCCGCAGTTTCCTCTCCCTTGCGGACGGGAATGGACACATGGGAGGCATCGTCGGTGAGGGCCACGATCTTTACCGGCGCGTCGGGATGCACATTCATATAGTCGTAAAAAGATACCTCCGCGTTGAGAGTGGCATCCACTCTGCCGGCCACCACCAGATCCAGCGTCTGATCCAGAGAGTCCACGGGAGTTACCGTGGCTCCATAGCTCTCCGCAAGAGTCATATAGGTACTGGCCATGCTGTTGGTGGTAGTCTTGCCGTTTAAGTCCTCAAAGGTCTTGATCTCCTCGTTGTCGTCAGCCACGATCAGCGCGGTGCGGATATAGCCGTAAGGCTCGGTAAAGTCGTATTTTTCCGCCCGCTCGTCAGTAATCTCCACACCGTTTACTACCATATCGTATCTTCCGCTGTCCAGTCCGGCGAACAGGCCGTCCCACTCGCCCTCCACAAAGGTCACTTCCACGCCCAGTTTTTCGGCGATCTTTTGAGCCACCTCCACATCAAAGCCCACCAGCTTATCATCCTCGTCATGATAGGTCCAGGGCGCCCATGTGCCCTCCATGGCCACGGTCAGCGTACCCTTTTCCTGAATCTGCTGCAGCAGATCCCGGCTCTGTGCCTCCTGACCGCCGTTGCCGCAGGCCGTCAGCGCCATTGTCATGACGGCGGCTGTGATAAAGAACTTTAATCCCTTTTTCATAATATCTTTTCCCTCCTGTTATTGGTCAAAACTTCTTTTCTCCCACAAGCTCTCCGTGAATGCTCACCCGGCTTTGATCCGGGCATCCGGCGTATCGCTAAGTTGGCATTGGGTATATTGTCCGCGATCTCTTTTATATGGGATTCCTCTCTCCTCCCAGGGTCTTGAGAAAGGCTTTGATCCTCTCCTCTCTGGGATTCTCAAAAAATTCCTTAGAGCCGCACTGGGCCAGTATCTGGCCGTCTTCCATGAAAACCACCTTGTTGGAAACATTGCGGGCAAAACCCATCTCATGGGTGACTACCAGCATGGTCATGCCCTCTTCGGCCAGCTGGCGCATCACTGTCAGGACTTCCCCGATCAGCTCCGGGTCCAGCGCCGAAGTGGGTTCGTCAAAGTAGATGATCTCCGGGGCCGTGGCCAGAGCGCGGGCGATTCCCACACGCTGCTGCTGTCCCCCGGACAGCTGATGGGGATAGTAGTCATAGCGGTCAGACAGGCCCACCTTGTCCAGCGCGCGTCTGCCGATCTCCATGGCCCGGGCCTTGTCCGTCTTTCGCCCGATGATCAAGCCCTCCGTTACATTTTGCAGGGCGGTCTTGTTGCTGAACAGATTGTAGCTTTGAAAGACAAAGGCCGTCTTTTTCCGCAGCCGGGCAATGTCTTTTTTGGACACATGGCCCATTTGAAAGGTCTCTCCGTCAAATTCCAGCGTACCGCCGTCCGCCGTCTCCAGAAAATTCAGACAGCGCAGCAGCGTGGTCTTGCCGGAACCGCTGGGACCTAAGATCGCCACCACATCCCCCTTTTCCACAGAGAGATCCACCCCTCGCAGGACTACCTGCGTCTGAAACGACTTTGTGATATTACGTGCCTGTACCACGGGTCCTTCCTCCTCTCCGCTGTCACGCTCAGCCTGCGCTCTCCCATATGCTGCAGCCCGGTCAGCACCGTGCAGAACAGCAGATAGATCAGTCCCACCTCAATATACAGCGCCAACGGTTCATAGGTCCTGGCTACGATGCGCTGGGTGGCCATGAACATCTCCACCACTGTGATATTGGCCGCCAGAGATGTGTCCTTAACCATGCTGATCAGGGAGTTGGACAGAGGCGGAAAAGCGATACGAAACGCCTGGGGCAGTACTATTCTCCGCATGATCTGCAGATAGCTCATACCCACACAGTACCCGGCCTCGATCTGTCCCTTGGGCACGGATTCCAGCGCCGCCCGCATAGTCTCCGCACAGTACGCCCCCTCATTGATAGAAAACACCAGCACCGCGCAGGGAAACGGATCTATAATGATTCCCAGACCCGGCAGACCATAGAAGATCACATAGAGCTGCACCAGCAGCGGCGTTCCCCTGACCACCCAGATATAGAAACGGCTGATCTGCTTTAACACCTTTACATTGGCAAACTGAATCATAGCCACCGCCACGGCGATCACCATGGCAAAAGAAAATGACAGTACTGTCAACGGTATCGTCACTTTAATGCCCGGTATCAGGATTTTGGTAAAGGAATCTATGATGATCCCCAATAACCTTTCACTCATTGTCTCGTATTACTCCCTTGTCGAATGCAAATCTATTCCTATGGAAATCATAGGGTTTGACTTTATGAAGTATACCATCATATTGGAAATATGGCAAATACTTTTCTCGTATGTTCCGACATGCACCCGGACTAACAGATCCGAAAACCGTACCGGATATCCTTTGCGGCGTCTATGTGATAGGGTGGCTCAGGCTGGGCACCCCAACTGTCCCGTCCACCCAGGCCACGCACCGCACCCAGCACACAGAGTACGGTACGCCTGGCAGGTGGAAGTTCCTCCTGATGAGTGGCGTTCTCCAGCTCCAGAGCCGTGTAGGGCAGACAGGAGAACGCAAAGGGGGCATCCTCCATGCGGATCTCCAAGTAGTCCCCGTCGTTCCCACGGCCGCTTTGCAGAGCCAAGGGCCCCTTAGTCACATTGCTTGTGCCCACGCCCGGACGGACCCGCACCCATTTTGTCCCCATATGCATGCCGCAGTCCTGAGGCGCCAGATAGGGCGTCACCGGCAGACCTTCCACCTCGTAGATACCCGGCTCGCCTCCGGCCATGCGGTCGGGGTAAGTCTCCCCTGACAATCCCTCATAGGAGAAACCCTCCGCCAATGCAGGCAATATAAAGCGCATACCAAACACCGGCAGTTCAGGCAGCCCCTCCTGTCCGTGATAGTGTACCCTGACCAGGATCTGTCCCCTTGAGTCCACCCGGTAACTCACCTCCACCGTCGCCGCAGGCACGGTGACGGTGGCGTAGGTATAGACGATCTCCGCCGTACCGGCAGTTTCCGTCCCGTTATAGCGGTTATTGCCCGGAGGATCAGGCTGGTGTTTGTCCTCGCCGTCCACCAGAACCTTTGTCCCGGTACAGCGGATGAACTTATCCGCAGCCAGCCATATGCCGCTTCTCAAATGAAATCCATTGCCCCGGTCATTATCCGTCAGCGCGCGCCAAAAGGTAGGTGCAGGCCCCCGGTATATCCACTCCCGGCCGTTTTTTACCAGAGATTCCAGCCCTTTATCACCGTAGTTAAAAATATAGTCAAATCCCCGGCCGTGCAGCCCCAGCGTACAGTCTCCGTATACCACCCGCATCTTTGTCTCTGTCCCCATATCAAGTGCGGCCTCTGCTGCCGCCGGGTTTTCCCATGCCTCTGCCCGCATTTGCGATGAGACATCCGCAATGCTCTTCCCGTCTCTATTGATATTTTCCATAATAATACCTCACTTCCTGCAATGCCGGTTTGGGTGTTCTGTCCGCGAACAGGATGCCGTTGCCGGAGAACTCATAGTCCGAGGGGCGATCCTCAAAATCTCCGCCGTAGCGCAGCACTTTTCTGCCCGTCACCTCATCCACCACCTCAATGGCCTGGTCCATATAGTCCCAGATAAAGCCGCCCTGATACATCTCAAATCTGTCCAGCAGATCCATATAGGATTTCATGCCGCCCATGGAATTGCCCATGTCATGCATATACTCACATAGCATAAAAGGCTTTTTCGGGGCGTCGGACAGATATTTGGCTATGCATTCCGGAGGGGTGTACATCTGGCTCTCCACATCCGAGATCCTGTCCCCGTACTCCCGGTTGTGGACCACACCCTCATAGTGCACCAGCCTGTCCGGGTCTCTCTCCTTGAAAAATTCATGCATGGCGGCTATATCCTCCCCTGCGAAGGATTCGTTGCCCAGAGACCACATCAGTATAGCCGTATGATTTTTAAATGTCTCAAAATGGGTTCTTGCCCGGTCCAGAACCGCCTCCCTCCAGGCGGGAAAGCTGCCCGGGATATTCCAGGAAGTTTCGTCTCCGCAGGGTTTCTGCCAGGAACCGTGAGTCTCCAGATTAGTCTCGGAGATCATGTAGATCCCATGGCGGTCACACAGATAATACCATGGAATCCGGTTGGGATAGTGGCTGGTGCGCACCGCGTTGATATGATTTTCCTCAAATATCCCAATATCCCGCTCCATATCCTGGGCCGTGATGACTCTGCCCCCTGCAGCGCTCCATTCGTGGCGGTTCACCCCGGTAAAGACCAGCCGTCTGCCATTTAAACGTATCACCTTGTCTACGATCTCGATTCGCCGGAATCCTATGTCGTAGGGCACCAACTCCAAAATCTCGTCTTTCGGCCCAAACAGCGTCAGCAGCAGCCGGTAAAGGCAGGGGTTGTGATTGTCCCAGGCCGTCACGCGGCCCAGCTGCTGCGGCTCCATGCGTATGCTGCGCGCGGCAGGGAGAGTAACGGACCAAAGCCGCTGCCCGTCTTTATCCTGCAGGGATATTCCCACCCGGTAAGAGCCTTTGGCATTCTCCTCCATACCAAGCGCCGTGGAGCGGGGCACGTTTTCGCCGATCCAGAGGGCGGCAGCGCCGTCCCCCTCCAGCGCGGCGGCAGCCTCCCCCCAGGCGTCAATCCGCAGTTCCAGCTCCAGGCTGCCGGTGACGTTGTCCTCATGCAGTCTGGGTTTGGCCCACATATCCTCCACATGCAGCCGGGGCCGGGCGTACAGATATACGCTCCTAAAGATACCGAAGAAACGAAAGAAATCCTGATCTTCCAGATAACTTGCGGTGCTGCGCTTATGCACCTCCACCGCCAGCACATTGCCCTTCTCCCGGATGTAGGGGGTCAGATCAAACTCCGAGGGGGTAAAGCTGTCCTCCGCATAGCCGATGAACTGGCCGTTCAACCACAGATACATCGCCTGCTCCACGCCCTCAAAGCATATCCTTATAGGCTTGCCACGCAGCGGCGGGGCCAGATCAAAAATTTTCACATAGGAACCCACCGGATTATAGGATGCCTGGCTAAAACAGCCGTCTCCCTCCCAGGCCGCCGGGCCGCAGGATTCCCCACATTTGTCCGCCCCGTCGGTCTCTCCGCAGGGCCAGGTTCCCTCTATCGTACAGGCCGGGCGCCGGAACATTTTTCCCTCCCAAGGATACATCACATTGATATAATGTATCTTGTCATAACCCGCCATCTCGATATGCCGGGGCACGGAAATGCTGTCCCATCCCGTCCTGTCGCAGTCCTCCCGGTAAAATTCTGCCGGCCTGCTGCCCGCGTTCACGGAAAAGCAGAACTGCCATTCCCCGTCCAGGCACTGCCGCAGCGTAAAATCCTCCGCCGCCATGCTATCCTGATCCACATAATACTTATGGTCGCTGTGAGCCACAGCCTGCCCTACCCGGAACACCCGGGGATCGTCCAGCCATCTGATATCTGCCTGCATTATTTGCCCTCCTAAAACTTTACATTCTAATAGCATTCCAGGGATTCAGCCACAGTGACAATCTCGGAGGTATCAACACTCTCCATGATTGCCGTTGCCAGTATGGTAGAATCTCCGCCGCTACTCTTTCCAGTCCTCAACCCGTTCCTTGCTGGAGGCAGTGGCCTTGGTCATCTGCCAGACGATCTCACTGAAATATCTGGGGGGGATATCTTTCAGGGGCAGTTGTTTTTCCCCCTTAGCCTCGTCATAGCAATAAGATCCTCTCTCCACCGAACCGGCTTTGTAAAAGCGCACGTCATATACGGTGATCTCCTCTCCGCCCATACTGCCGCTGCCCACGAAACTGCCGGAAAAATGCAGCTCCGCTCCCAGTCCCACGGAAGCGTCCTCCCGGTAATAGGTATCAAAGCAGCCTGCATCCTGCACGGAACCCCGGTACCACCCCAGCGCCGTCAGCTTGCCTCCCAGAGACAGATCGTTTAGAACCATGCCTCCAAATCGCTCCAGGCTATCGGACTTCTGCTCCTCGGGCGTGATATAGTAGACCGCTCTGCCCAGCTGCTCGATGGGCTGGGTGATCTCATAGTCCTCCAGCTGCTGTTTCCAGGCCTCCAAGCTCTCCCTGGTCAGTTCTATGGGATGTACCAGACCGATCTGTGCCTGTCTGAGCATCGGTTTTGGCGATGCCCCTGCCTGCGATCCCGGCACATCCTCCGACGGCTCCTCTGGTTTTGATGCTGACACATCCTCTGACGATGTCTCCGGCAGGATATACTCCTCCTCATCCTCCGTGTTAAAGGAACCGTCCTCCATATAGCGGAAACTCTGAATCAGCCTGTGATCCTCATAGATTCCCCACACCAGACCGATGGCAAACCGGTGCATGATGGGATTGCGTACAAACAGTTCCCGCCACGCCGAAACGCTCCACAGGCGTTCCGAGGACAGGGCCAGTTCCAGCCGCTGTTTCTGGCTGGTGACAGTGGCCTTCATCTGCTTTTTCATCTCCTTAAATTCCCCATAGGCTGCCGCCGCCTTTGCCTCATCGTCTCTGGCTCCGGGGGCGGGCATGTTTTTCAGCTTTTTGCCGTTCTCGTCAAAGACCTCCACCTCCAGAGCCGGAGTGATGGTCACGGTAAAGCTGCGGCTGCCATAGTCAAAACGTCGCTCCATGTTATCGTCAAAGCCCAGACTGGGCACGATCTTATCCTCCAGCTGTTCCCTTGTCAGCCCCAACTGGCCGGCGGCAAACTCCAGCGCCTGGCCCGCCGCCGTCTTGACCTGTTTGAATTTGAACTTCCGGGCGATGCCGTCCACGATCAGCAGCGCCTGGGGATGGGGATTTAATGCCAGCGCCTGCACCGCGTCCGCCGCAATGGCTCCCCTGGCATTCTGGGGCCATTCCTGGATCTGATGATGGAGCCTTTGAATGATATCGCTGCCGCCATGGATGGAGGCGGCAAACAGCACCCAGCGTTTCTTGGCCTCCGCTCCGGCGCTCATCCACTTGTCAAAGAGCTCTCCCACATATACGGCCAGCTCCTGAGGCTCCAGATCCTCAGCCAGCAGAGCAGCGTCGGCACTGATACCCGGCCTTGTCATGGAACTGTAACAGAGCAGCAGAGCCTGGAGATATTCTTCCGCGGCCTGCTCCCCGCCCTTTCTGTGCACCGGGGAAAAGGCTGTCTCGTAAGCCCAGGCCAGAGTGCGTTTCTTGCCTCCTTTGTGGAGATTTTTCACCAGGTCTTCCCTTGCCAGAGCCGGGTTTACCTGTCCCGTGCCGCCCTCTCCCGCGTTTTCTCCGGAACCTTCCGCAGCAGCTTCATGTCCCAGCGCGGCATCCAGAAGAGTCCGTATCTTTGCGTTTTTCTCTTTTTCATAAAGGTTTTCCATGGCCTGCCTGTCCTGGGGCGTATTCCACTTCGCCAGCACCCGGATGCCCAGCTCCCTCTCCGACGCCTTTTTGGAGGAGAGCAGTTCCGTCACCTGGGTTCTCCAGCCCTGGCGTTCTACCAGCATCCGCTCCAACTCCTCCTTCACCAGCTTGGAGCCGTCCTGACTAAAGGAAAGTATCTGCTCCTGCCAGGCGTCCTTGCCCCTGGCGAACTCGGCCAGCGCCGCCTGGCAGCTTTCCCTGTTTTCCTCCGTCACCTGCAGATTGGCCCCGCTGCCGTACACCAGCAGCGCAAAATAGCGGCCGTAGGCCTCCGCCTCCGAAAGGGCTTCCACGGTCTCCTGGGTGCGCTGCGCCAAATACTGCTGGAAGATGGAAATACAGCTCTGGATAATGGCCTGCTTTTTGACCGTGTCATAGGTCGTATCCGTCATGAGCTTTATGACCTGAAGCTGCTGCGCCACTCCCATCCCTGCCAGGGTCAGGCCTGAGAAAATGTGCCGCACTTCCAGTTCAAACTCCTCCTTTTGAGCCGGTTTTGCACTGAACCCTGTAAAGAAATAACTGTCTTGCAGCAATGCCATCACCACCATGCAGCGGCCATAGAACTCCTCATCGTGATAGGTTTGTACGTACTGTTCCAAAGACCCCCTGCCACCATATATGTATGCTCCATAGTAGGTCACGGGCAGTCGGTGTCTGACAGAATAGAGTGTTTGGAGATCCAATCTGCCTTCCAGATAATCCTTGCATTCCTGTGGGAAATTCCCCTTGGAGCTCAATAGATCCATCCATTTCTTTTTCTGCTCCTCCGCTTTTTCCAACACTTCCTCCTGGTACATCGCAGGATCTTCCTCCTTCATGACCTGGGCCATCTTTGCCGCCGTCATATACTCCGCGCCCCGATAGCACTCCAGAAAAGCGGAGGGGTGCTTATGCAGTTGTACCCGCAATATCTTTTTGCCGTACTCTTCCTTGAAGTCCGTGATGTTGTTCCAGTTATCCTTTTGTAACTCCCGGGCCACCCAGGCAAGCAGATCTGGGCTGGGGATTCCGAACAGATCATCCCAGTCTCCCCCCGTTCGGCCCATCTCCCCGCGGGGGTCCAGCGCACAAAATACCGACAGCATCAGCTTCGGCTCGATGGCACAGCAGGTTATCGCTACATGATGCAGCTGCTGGGAAAGCATGTAGTTGACAAAAGCGCACCCACCGGCCAGCATAAACAGGGGTCTGTCCATGACTCTGCCGGGAGCGCCTGGAATAACAGCCTGAAACATCGCCTCTTTCAGCAATTTTTCATACTCTTCCATCCAGGCAGCGTCCTCCAGGGGTTCCCTGCCACCCAATAGTTTTCGGATTCCTCCCAGAACGCCGCCCTCGTCAGTGGATTGAGAATATTTTTTACGAAAATTCTCTGCGGACGCTATGCTGTCGTAATTCATTTGGAACAACGCCGTCAGCAATATAAGCCGCTCGCCTATATAGCCGCTCTCATATTCCCGCAGCGCCTGCCGGACGGTTTCGGGAAGACCCCCGGCATGTTGTTTCAGCGCGTTGAACATATGCCGGGACATAAAATAGGAATAGCGATTGCACCAGCTAAGACACGAGTTATATGTGTGATGGGCATATACAGCCACAATCTTGTACGAGTCAATCCGGATCTTTTTTGCCTCTATACTCTTGATTAATTCCCAAAATGTCTGATACTCCTGGCCCACGCACTGAAAGCAGGTGTGAGAACCCAGAGCATACAACAGATTAAATAGCCTCACCGCCTGGTCATACTGCTTTCTCTTCAAATAATCCCCCAGCAGTTTTGTCACTGGCAGAGCTTTTTCCCGAGGTATGCCGCTCATATCCCGAACCGTCATCTCCGCCAGGATTTCCTCTCCCACCTCTCCTTTCAGATACTTCTCCGCAAGCTCCCGCTCGCCGTCCGTCAGCCCCAGCCCCTCCAGAGTATTTACCGTCTTTTCCGCCTGTGCCTCTTGTGCTCGTAACATATTTACCTCCCTATTATAATATTTTAATATCCCTATGATTTCTTCTCTACTGCAGATATTGATCAGTGCGTCTCCCGGGAATCGTTTGGATTTCTTTCCGACAATGGTTCAGCGTCCGGGGTGATTTATCTGCCGCAGTAAGACAGCCGCGCCATATCATAGGCTGTCCGCCTGATGCACAAACCTACATACCGCCATAATCTGCAATATATCTCCATAGTCGGGGCAGGCTGACATTGGAAACGGTGACGCGCACCGGAGATCTGCTCTTCCAATTGCCGCAGCCAATCCGACATAGTTGTCATACCGTAGGTTTTTCCCTGTTCCCGTGCCTCCCGGAGAGTCTGCAACATACTGTCCTGCACGGTGGCGGTGCCGGCTTGATAAATGTCCTGCAGCAGCCAGCGCAGCTCCTCCAGATAGCTCCGCAGATTCTGGCAGGCTGCACTGGCGCGCTCCGTGTCAGTGACATGACCCTCATCATCTCCACGGTCATTTTTCTCCGCAGATATATTAATCTGTTCCAGCTCCTGACGCTCCAGCACGTCCACCGGATAGAGACAGATCTGACTGTCTCTCAAATAGATTTTTCCCAGAAAGCAGGGCTGTCCCTGCCGTTTCATACGCTCCAGATACCGTATGGAGGCCTCCTCCCGCTTAGAATAGGGCAGCTCCACCAGCACCCGGCGTCCCTGCTCATCCCATATGGGCAGCTCCAGCTTTTGTGTGATCTCATTAAACCGGCCCTGCTGAAACTTTGCCGCCTGTACAAATACCAGACCGGGGCGGTCCCTCCCTGGGGTCTCCCTGCCCGGCGCGGATATCCGATCCTGAAAAAGGCGGTCATATTCCCTGTAATACCAATCCTTTAGAATGTCCGCCGTCAGCTCGCTCTTACCCAATATCTCCCCCCGGGTCTCCTGACTGGAGGACAGCCGCCCGCTGCCATCACTCTTCGCTCCCCGCAGCAGTATCCTCATGCGTGCAAGACTTTCAAGGGACAGGGCGATCCCCCAGGGCGCCTGGGCTTTTTCCTGATAGGCCGAACGCCTTTTTCCCTCGTAAAAAGTAGGCCGGGCATTGGTATAGGTGTACCATGTTCCCGCCGCCGTGTCTAAAAAATAGACCGTGTCTCCCTCGTAACCGGAATCGCTGACAAAATGCTCCATGGTGATCCCCGTCAGTTCCAGATCTCCCACCGGAAGGTATTGTGAGCGGAATTCTCCTGCCAGCGCCTGAATCCGGGCTGACACGTTTTCTGCGGACGGCTTTGAGGCGTCAGTAATACCGGATGAACGCGCGTGTTCCGCCCCGTTCCCAATGGGAGCTTGCGGTGAGCGTTCTGCTACGCTCTGTGATGTGGCAGACAAGTCGTCGGATAGCAGCGTGATAAGCTGGTCTGTCTTGTGATACAGCAGATACAGTTCTTCCGCCAGTCTCTCCACGCTCTGTCCCGCCGCCCTGCGCAAATATTTTCCATAGCCCTCCGCCAAGGCCCTGAGGTCTCCCTCCCAGCCCGGCAGTCCCACATTGTGGCAGAGGATCGCAAGTCTCTCCAACTCCCGCGCCTGCTCCTCACCGCTTCGAGCCAGCCCGGTCTCCAGCAGATGTTCCAGACAGTCCCTGATCTGTTCTGCCGCCCCGGACAATTCCTGCATATCCAGACCCGGCTGTTGATCAGATTCCTGATCCAACTGCTCTACCGTCAACTTTTTCTCCAGATATTGGCACCACAGGATCGCCTCCGCCTTATGGCTGCACAATTCTTTTCGGTGGCAGGAACAAGTGCTGTACTCCAAAGGAGACAGCAGCTTTACAGATATCTCCTGTCCCGGCAATCCCATGCGCACTGTGCTGCCCCGCTCCACTACGGGAACCTGCCCTGCCTTCATCATGGCCGTCAGGCGATGCAGCCCCCTGGTTCCCAGAGCCCGCAACAGAGGTTTCAGAGGCTGGGCCAAAATCTCCTGCCACACCTTTTCAGACAGTCTGCCGTTAACTTTTCCCTTCATTTCAGCGCTGCTGCCGCTGTTTTTGACTTTCTCCGCTCCGGCGCTGCCTCCGCTGTTCTCAACTTCCTTCGCTCCGGTGCTGCCTCCGCTGTTTTCAACTTCCTTCGCTCCGGCGCTGCCTCCGCTGTTCTCAACTTCCTTCGCTCCGG
>ERZ777305.292-NODE-292-length-84376-cov-6.777137_pt1 | contig 84376 bp, 71 predicted proteins | sample MGYA00374965_ERZ777305 | MGnify/ENA primary metagenome ERZ777305 (study PRJEB29328, sample SAMD00013331) | mouse gut metagenome | study: EMG produced TPA metagenomics assembly of the Metagenome analysis of fecal microbiota from mouse which was promoted...
CAGAAATTACTATGTTAATTTGTATAAATATCAATATGTCAGTACACTAGGTTGAAAAGTGTGAGAAAGATTTGCAGAGCAAATCTTTCTCACACAGCAGAATGTCCGTGTGGCCATTCTGCATGAATTGTTTGTGCCGCCGCAGGCGGCATGTCTGGAAGGATGAATTTATTCATGCGAGATGTACGGTAATGATAAAGCCATGATGGGTGGAGGGACAATGAACTTTTTAGAAGAAAGGATTCAAAAGGACGGAATCATCAAAGAAGGCAATGTGCTGAAAGTGGACAGTTTTCTGAATCATCAGATGGATATCGGGCTGTTCGAACGGATGGGAGAGGAATTTAAGCGGCGGTTTGCCGGAGAAAGGATTGATAAAATACTGACGATTGAAGCTTCCGGCATCGGAATTGCCTGTATCGCGGCGCGATATTTTCAGGTTCCGGTCGTTTTCGCCAAAAAGTCGAAAAGCGTTAATATCGAGGGCGAAATGTATATTGCGGGTGTGGAGTCTTTTACCCATAAATGCAAAAATCAGGTCATTGTATCCAGAAAATTTCTGTCTCCGGGCGAAAATATACTGATTATCGACGACTTTCTGGCAAACGGCTGTGCGCTTCAGGGATTGATTTCCATCGTATCGGAAGCGGGCGCAAATGTTGCGGGCATCGGAATCGCCATAGAAAAGGGCTTTCAGGTCGGGGGAAGGATGATTCGCAATCTGGGATATCATCTGGAATCACTCGCCATTATCGATGAAATGGATGCGCAGACGGGAACGCTTATATTCAGAGAACAGTAAAGGAAAACCTACGGCCTGCGCCGGGAGTTTTTGACAGACAGCAAATGAGGGGTATCATACGAATGAAAAACGAGATAAATAATATTTACAGGATTGACGGAAAAGTGCCTGTTTTTAAGGCGGTTCCTTTTGGATTACAGCATATTCTTGCAATGTTTGTAGCGAATATTGCGCCGATTATCATTGTCGCCGGGGCGTGCGGCCTGTCGGCGGAGCAGTCGGCAATGCTGATACAGAACGCAATGATTATCGCCGGAATCGGCACGCTGATACAGCTTTTTCCCGTGTGGAGAATCGGTTCGGGACTTCCCATTGTCATGGGTATCAGCTTTACATTTGTGTCCATTTTCTGTTATATCGGCGGAACATACGGATACCCGGCGATTCTGGGCGCGGTATTGATTGGCGGCATTGTGGAAGGTCTGCTCGGACTGTTCGCGGTGTATTGGATAAAAATAATTACGCCTGTGGTCTCCGCGAGCGTCGTTACCGCAATCGGTTTTTCCCTGCTTTCGGTAGGAGCGTCTTCTTTCGGCGGGGGAAGCGGCGTGGAAGACTTCGGCTCCGCTTCGAATTGGATTCTTGGAACCGTTACGCTGCTTGCCTGTATATTATTTCATGTTTTTGCCAGGTCTTTCTGGAAACAGCTTTCCGTTCTGTTTGGATTGATTGTGGGATATATCGTTGCAATCTGTATGAATATAGTGGATTTTTCTTCGCTGGCGGGAACTGCCGTAATCGCGCTGCCCCGTATTATGCCTTTTGGCATGGAATTTCATGCGGGGGCAATGCTTTCCGTGATTTTGATTTTCCTTGTTTCCGCGACGGAAACAATTGGCGATACGAGCGCCCTCGCGTCGGCCGGACTGAACAGAGAGGCGACGAAAAAAGAAGTGTCCGGTTCGCTTGCATGCGACGGCTTTATCAGTGCGTTATCTTCCGTATTCGGATGCCTTCCGATTACTTCTTTCAGCCAGAATGTCGGATTGGTTGCGATGACCAAAGTAGTCAACAGATTCGCGATTGCAACAGGGGCGGCAATCATGATTCTTGCGGGCATTTTTCCGATTTTCGGCGCGCTGCTCTCGACGCTGCCGGATGCGGTGCTCGGCGGCTGTACGCTGATGATGTTCGGTACGATTGTTGTCAGCGGATTTCAGATGGTCGGTAAATGCGGTTACACACAGCGTAATATAACGATTGTTGCGCTGTCGCTCAGCATCGGCATCGGCTTTACGCAGGTTCCGGAAATTTTCTCGATTTTTCCGCAGATTGTGCAGAACGTATTTGCGGAGAACTGCGTCGCGGTCGTTTTTCTGATTTCGATTCTGCTGAATCTTGTGCTGCCGAAGGATATGGAAGCGGTGCAGCGCACGACGTAAACTCATGATAACGGAAAGAGCCGCCGGAACGCCTGAAAAAAGCGGCTGCTACATTGACAGTCCCAAGCGCGCTCGGTATAATGAACTTAGATTTCCCAAACAGGAAATTCCTGTCTGAAAAGGAGAAAAAAATTGGAAAAGACCTTTAAAGAAAAATACCTTGCAGGTGAAGTGGAGTTTGAAGAAATTGACGATTACAGTCAGGAGTGGGGGCTTCATGACGATTCCATGACATTGCGGGAATATCTCGGATTAAATGCGGAAGAAGAGGACGTCTGGATTAGCGTCAGCGATGAGGCATTAAAGGAACTTCTGGATAAACAACGTTCCTGAAGCGCATATAATAAAGAGAGACCGGACAGGAATGCAGGAATATCATAAGGAGGTATTTACGGGGATGACAGCAGAAAAAATTAAGAAGCTGGTAGCGCAGATGACGCTGGAGGAAAAGGCGGCTATGTGTTCCGGTGCGGATTTCTGGCACACGGAGGCGGTAGCGAGACTGGGGATTCCGGCAAGCATGGTTTCCGACGGGCCGCACGGACTCAGGAAACAGGACCAGGAGGGCGACCATCTCGGTGTGAATGACAGCATCAAAGCGGTCTGCTTTCCGGCAGGATGCGGAACGGCGGCTTCTTTTAACAGGGAGCTTTTGACGGAAATGGGAGAAGCTCTCGGCAACGAATGCCAGACAGAGGGCGTCAGCGTGCTTCTCGGACCTGCGGTAAACATTAAACGTTCTCCGCTGTGCGGGCGTAACTTCGAATACTATTCGGAAGACCCCCTTGTTGCATCGGAGATGGCAGGCGCTTTTATCAAAGGCGTACAGAGCAAAAATGTCGGTACAAGCATCAAACATTTTCTTGCGAATAATCAGGAAACAAGAAGAATGTCCGGCGACTCCCGTGTGGATGAACGGACGTTAAACGAGATTTATCTGGCGGCTTTTGAAGGTGCGGTCAAAAAACAAAAGCCCTGGACAGTGATGTGTTCTTATAATAAAATTAACGGCGTTTATGCGGCGGAAAACCATAAATATCTGGCAGAGACGCTGCGGGACCAGTGGGGATTTGACGGCTATGTCATGAGCGACTGGGGCGCGGTGAACAATCGCGTGGAAGATTTAAAAGCGGGTCTCGATTTGGAGATGCCGACTTCGTTTGGCGCAAATGATAAACTGATTGTCGGAGCGGTTCAATGCGGAAATCTGGAAGAAAGCGATGTGGACGCCGCCGTAGAGCGCATCCTGAATATTGTGTTCCGCTACGAAGAAAACCGTGATAAAAATGCCGTCTGGGATAAAGACAAAGACCATGAACTGGCAAGAAAAGTAGCGGGAGAAACTATCGTCCTTTTGAAGAATGAAGGAATACTTCCTCTGGACGAAAAAGAAGAAATTGCTTTTATCGGAAAATACGCGGCGAAGCCGCGGTATCAGGGCGGCGGAAGCTCCCACATCAACAGCCACAAAGTAACTTCTGCAATGGATGCGGTAGAAGGAATGGGCAATATCGTTTACGCACAGGGTTACCGCGATGATGTGGACGAGACGGATGCAAAGCTTTTGGAAGAAGCCCTGGAAGCGGCGAAGAAAGCAAAGACGGCGGTTATTTTCGCAGGACTTCCGGACGCTTTCGAGTCGGAAGGCTTTGACAGACAGCATATGCGTATGCCGGACTGCCAGAATGAATTGATTGAAAAAGTAGCGGCGGTGCAGCCGAATACCATTGTCGTACTGCACAACGGTTCCCCGGTGGAAATGCCCTGGATAGATAAAGTAAAAGGTGTTATCGAAGCGTATCTTGGCGGCCAGGCGGTCGGCGGCGCAGTATGCGATATTCTGTTCGGAAAAGTAAACCCGAGCGCAAAGCTTCCGGAGACTTTCCCGTTAAAACTGGAAGACAATCCGTCATATCTCTCATACTTTGGCGAGGGCGATGTGGTGGAATACCGGGAAGGCATTTTCGTGGGTTACCGCTATTATGATAAGAAAAAGATGGATGTCCTGTTCCCGTTCGGCTTCGGTTTATCTTATACGACGTTTGCGTATTCCAATCTGACCGTCGATAAGGAAAGCATGAAAGATACGGATACGATGACCGTTACGGTAGACGTGACAAATACGGGCAGTACAGCCGGAAAAGAAGTCGTACAGCTTTACATCGCGGATAAGGAAAGTACCGTAATCCGTCCGGTAAAAGAACTGCGCGATTTTGCAAAAGTGGAGCTGGCGCCGGGAGAGACGAAGACCGTTACGTTTACGCTGGATAAGAGAGCATTTGCTTATTACAGTGTCAGAATTCATGACTGGCATGTGGAGACCGGCGAATTTGATATTTTAATCGGTAAATCATCCAGAGATATTGTATTAAGCAAAACCGTCACCGTAGAATCGACAGAAAAGATTCCGTTCGTGTATACGACGGATACGACGATGGGGGACGTGATGGCCGACCCGAGAGCGTTGGAAATCGTGAAACCATTGTTGGAAAAAGGCATTTTCGGCGGAGAGAAAAAAGAGGAAGAAGGCGAAGCCGCGGCAGAAGCGATTTCCGATGAAATGAATGCGGCGATGCTGAAATATATGCCGCTGCGCGGACCGGTCAGCTTCGGCGGCCATGTGTCAATGCGCGATATCCAGAAACTTGTAGACAAACTGAATTCTCTGGAATAATTTCGACTTGTAAAAGCGACAGAAAATCCCTTCCGGTACAGACACCGGAGGGGATTTTTGCAAAGATTTCAGAGAAATTTCATTGACTGTCCTGTTACTGTATGGTTTATACTATATAAAAAATGACATGATATATTCACGGAATGCAGGCTGTTCAGCCTGCGTTTATACAAAGGAGATGTTCTGTTGCCTACGGATTATAAAGATAAAGGACTCACCCTTTTGAAAAAGGGACAAAAGGGAATTATTCACGCGATTTTCAGCCGCTTCGGGCTTGTTTTGACGATGCTTCTTGCGCAGGTATTGATTCTGTTCGGCATTTTTCAGTGGTTTGAAGAATTTCTGCCGCACATCATGGGAGGAACCGTTCTGTTTTCCTTTGTCATGGTAATTTATCTTCTGAACAGCAGAATCGACCCGACGGCGAAAATTACATGGCTGATTGTCATTATGCTGCTGCCCGTGTTCGGCGTGCTTTTGTTCGCGTATACCCAGAGCGAGATTGGACACAGGGCATTAAAAGCGCACATCAACAGAATTATCATGGATACGAAAGATTATATTCCGCAGGCGGAAGAAACGATGCGGAAATTTTCCGAAGAAAACAGAGGAGCGGCGGCGCTGGCGCGCTATATGCACAGAAGCGGCTGCCATCCGGTCTATGAGAAAACGGCGGTGACATATTTTCCGCTCGGAGAAGATAAGTTTGCGGAGATGCTGAAACAGCTTGAAAAAGCGGAACATTTCATTTTTATGGAGTATTTTATTGTGGACGAGGGCCTCATGTGGGGAAAGATTCTGGAGATACTCGCGAAGAAAGCCGCCGAAGGCGTAGACGTCCGCATTATGTATGACGGAACCTGTGAATTTGCGCTGCTGCCCCGGGATTATCCGAAGCGGCTGAAAAAACTGGGTATCAAATGCAAAGTATTTTCGCCGGTAACGCCTTTTGTATCGACACATTATAATTACAGAGACCACAGAAAGATTCTTGTCATTGACGGGCACACGGCGTTTAACGGCGGCATAAATCTGTCGGACGAATATATCAATGCCAAACCGAAATTCGGGCACTGGAAGGACACGGCCGTCATGCTGAAAGGCGAGGCGGTGAAAAGTTTTACGCTGATGTTTCTTCAGACATGGGATTTTGATGAAAAGGAAACGGAGTACGCACATTTTCTGTCATATCCGGCAATGCCCGCGGAGACGGCAAAAGGATATGTCATTCCTTATGGCGACTGTCCGTTAGACGATGATAAACTGGGCGAACGGGTTTATATGGATATTCTGAACCGGTCGCTTTCCTATGTACATATCATGACGCCGTACCTGATTCTGGACGGCGAAATAGAGGCGGCGCTTAAATTTGCGGCGGAGCGCGGCGTAGAGGTGGCGCTGATACTGCCGGGCATTCCGGATAAGGCCGTTCCCTATGCGCTTGCCAAGACGCATTATAAATCGCTGTTGGAATCCGGCGTAAAAATATATGAATATACGCCGGGATTCGTCCATGCAAAGACCTGCGTCAGTGATTCGCTGGAAGCGGTGGTCGGTACAATCAATCTGGATTACCGCAGCCTGTATCATCATTTTGAATGCGCGACCTATCTGTACGATACGGATTGTGTTGCGGCGATAGAAGCGGATTTCCAGGCAACGCTCGCCAAATGCCGTCTGGTTACGAAAGAAACGGTACGGAAAGAAAAATGGCATGTGAAACTGACGGGTTGTCTGATGAAGGCAGTTGCGCCCCTTTTATAAGCAAAACCTCATCGCGGACTTCATCGCAGAAAGCGTAACGGGAGAGAACGTTCATACCATAAAAAGGCCATTTTACAACATTTTTGGGGTATGTTATTAAGAATTGGTCTGTGAAGTCCGATATATACGATAAGCAGATATGGCAAAATGGATTTTGCCGTTATAGTAAGCGCCCTGCTTAATCCGATTGGCTGAGCAGGGGGGGATGACAGGGAGGTTGATAACATGGCCATGCAGTTAATCGGAAGCAAAAATAACAAGGCTCATCAGAACGCGAATCATAGCAGGATGGTGCATCAGAACGCAAATGCCCAGACGCGCAGAGCGGCGCGGGAACAGGGCAGCGGCCGGAAAAAGGGCATGAAGAACGGCTCCATCAACATGAGTGAACTGAACGGAAATAAAGACAGCATCCTGTTTCGGAAACAGCGGGCGCAGGCACGGGCGATGAAAGTAGTGAGCGATGCCTGGCTGGTCGATAGAAAAATCCAGTGGGGAATTGATGAGAGCAGGGCGCGCATTCAGGAATACGAGAATACCGCTTCGGAAGAACGGGATATCATCATGGAACTTCAGGAGAAAAAGCGGGCGCTCGGGGAAGAATACGGCGTAGTGGAAGGCAGCGGCGAGCATGCGGCCCTTTTGGAAAAACAGCGGCAGTCTCTGGAGGACCCGGGTGTTGTTATGACGGCCGAGGAAAAAGAGCGGCTGGCACAGCTGAACGAGTATGAGGAACGGGCCGGTGGGTTAGACGATGCAATTGATGCGCATCAGTTTGAGGTAGACAAGGCAGAAAGCGGCATTATAGGAGAAAATGCCGGTATCCGGTCGGTGAAACTCGAGAATCTGAAACATAACACAATGTTGAAGGCGCAGCAGGAAGCGGAAAAGATAAACGAAGCGGCCAGTGCGGAAGCAATCGGTATGCTGACCGGAGAGGCGCAGGAACATATCCAGGAAGAACTGGAAGAAAAGAAGGAAGAAGCGGAGAAGAAAGCCGAAGAAAAAGAAGAACTGGAAGAAAAAATCGAAGAGAGAAAAGAAGAAAAAGAAGAACTGCAGGAAAAAATAGAAATAAAGCAGGAAGAAAACCGCGACGTAGAAGAAATCAAAGAAGAGCAGCGTGAGAACGCGAAAGAGCAGGCGGATATCATCGAAGACGCACAGATTTATTCTACCAATCAATCTACGCTTCCCTCCAAAGTCCAGATAGAAATTAAGGCATTGCTCCAGAAAATGAATCTTCTGGAAGAAGATATCAAAGGCGCAAAAGTAGACGATGTTTTATAAAATGAAATAAGAACGGGCACAAACGCATTTTCTGCGGCTGTGCCCGTTTTTGGTTCTCGTATATTGTGTGCAGCGGTGAATATGCGGCCGCCAAATCAGTTCGTTTTGTGTTCCAGAGCAGCCGTAACGAAGCCGCGGAATAATGGATGGGGCCTGTTCGGTCTGGATTTCAGCTCCGGATGCGCCTGTGTCGCAACGAAGAAAGGATGCGCGGGAAGCTCGCACATTTCAACGATGCGTCCGTCCGGCGAAAGACCCGACAATTTCATGCCATGCTCCGTCAGAACGGTACGATAATCGTTGTTGACCTCGTAACGATGTCTGTGCCGTTCGTGGATAGTTTCATCTCCGTAGAGCTGATATGCTTTGGAGTCCTTGTCCAGAACGCACGGATAGGAGCCGAGACGTAAAGTGCCTCCGATGTCTTCCACATCGTTCTGGTCGGGCATCAGCGCGATAACGGGATGCGTTGTGGACGGGTCGAGCTCGATGCTGTGGGCATCGTTATATCCGATGACATTTCTTGCAAATTCCACAATGGACAACTGCATACCGAGACAAAGTCCCAGATAAGGGATTTTGTTCTCTCTCGCATAGCGGATGGCGTGAAGCATGCCTTCGATACCTCTGTCGCCAAAGCCGCCGGGAACCAGAATACCGTTGACGCCGCTCAGCTTGTCCGCGACATTTTCCGCCGTGACCGTTTCGGAATCAACCCAATTCAGGTCAACAACGCAGCGGTTGGAAATGCCGCCGTGTTTCAAGGCTTCCACGACGCTGATATAGGCATCATGAAGCTGTGTATATTTGCCGACAAGGGCGATGGTTACTTCGCTGGTAGGAGTCCTGAGGGATTCCACCATCAGTTTCCAGTCGGTCAAATCCGGTTCCGGACAATCCAGATTCAGACATTCACAGGCAACCTGGGCGAGGTGTTCTTTTTCCATTGCCAGAGGCGCTTCGTACAAATATTCAACATCCAGATTCTGCAGTACATGGTTGTTCGGCACATTACAGAACAGTGCGATTTTATCCTTCAATCCCTGGTCTAACGGGTATTCGCTGCGGCATACAATGATATCCGGCCGAATGCCCATTCCCTGCAATTCCTTAACGCTCGCCTGCGTCGGTTTTGTTTTCATTTCCTGAGAAGCTCTCAGATAAGGAATCAGGGTGACATGAATCAAAATAGCGTTTTCCTTACCGACTTCATGCTGAAACTGACGGATGGATTCGAGGAAAGGCTGACTTTCGATATCGCCTACCGTACCGCCTACTTCAATGATGGCAATTCTCGTCTCTTTATCGGTGAAATTACGATAAAAACGGCTCTTAATTTCGTTTGTAATGTGAGGAATTACCTGTACTGTGCCCCCGCCGTAATCGCCCCGCCGTTCTTTCTGAAGCACGGACCAATAGACTTTACCCGTTGTGACATTTGAATTTTTATCCAGATTTTCGTCGATAAACCGCTCATAATGTCCGAGGTCCAAATCCGTTTCCGTGCCGTCTTCTGTCACGAATACTTCGCCATGTTGAATCGGATTCATGGTACCTGGGTCGATATTGATATAAGGGTCGAATTTCTGCATGGTTACTTTGTAACCGCGCGCTTTTAACAATCTGCCCAAAGATGCGGCGGTAATTCCTTTACCGAGTCCGGAAACGACGCCGCCCGTTACGAATACATATTTTACAGCCATTTTGATAACCATGCCTTTCTCTTAGCCTGAAGACTTTTCTGTCGTGTCATTTCATGTCACATGAAATATCTGTAAATAGACAAATAAAATCCGCGTGGCAGATTTTATTCATCTTATTATACAATGCCGATATGGAAAAAATCTACCTTAAAAGCAAATTTTGTGAAAAAACTTTAGAAATCTTTAATACTTGTGTTCATAAATTCATAATTCCCTTATTGATTTATAAAACAGGGTTCCATATAATAAGGATAGAGTAACTGCGGCAGAAAGCCGCGGACTGAGAGAGAGGTAAAAATAACAGAGATGGACCAAAATCTTAACCAGTATGATGGTAATTATAATAACGGCGGCAATAACCAGAACCGGGGACAGGATAATCAAAACGGGCAGGGCGGACCGGGCGGCAACGGGGGCGACCCGAAAAAGCAGAGCCTGATTATTCTTGTTATTGCTGCACTGATTACGTTGTTCAGCATCAGCATGTTCATGAAATTTATGACGGGTTCGACCAATCAGGAAATCAGTTATAACGAATTTATCGAGATGATAGAGAAGGATGAGATTAAAAGCGTCGTGGTGGATTCCGACCGCATCACCATTCAGCCGAAACAGGTTGAAAGCAATAATCCGTTTGTGTATGTTTACGGCGGGGGAACGACTTATTATACCGGAAAAATGGAAGACGACGACAAACTGACCGCACGGCTTTTAGAGCACGATATCGTTATCAAGAAGCAGGTGGCGGACAGTTCCAGCGTCATTATAACGATATTACTCTACTACGTTCTGCCGATTCTGCTCATGTGGGGTCTGCTGAGCCTTCTGTTCCGTAAAATGGGAAAAGGAGGGCCGATGGGCGTTGGTAAAAGCAATGCCAAAGTGTATGTGCAGAAAGAAACCGGCATTACGTTCCAGGATGTGGCCGGAGAAGACGAAGCGAAAGAATCGCTTGTCGAAGTGGTGGATTTCCTGCATAATCCGGGGAAATATTCCAAAATCGGCGCGAGACTGCCCAAAGGCGCACTGTTGGTCGGACCGCCCGGAACCGGTAAAACACTTTTGGCCAAAGCGGTGGCGGGAGAAGCGCATGTTCCTTTTTTCTCTCTGTCCGGTTCTGATTTCATCGAGTTATATGTCGGCGTCGGAGCCTCCCGTGTCCGCGACTTGTTCAAAGAAGCGGAGAAAAACGCGCCCTGTATCGTTTTCATCGATGAAATCGACGCCATCGGCAGAAGCCGTGACTCCAAATACGGCGGCGGGAATGAAGAACGGGAACAGACGTTAAATCAGCTGCTTTCCGAAATGGACGGCTTTGACGGAAAAAACGGCATCATTATTCTGGCCGCTACAAACAGGCCTGAGATACTGGATAAGGCGCTGCTGCGTCCGGGACGTTTCGACAGAAGAATCATTGTTGATAAGCCCGATTTAAAGGGACGGGTCGAAATTTTGAAAGTCCATGCGAAAGATGTTCTCATGGATGAAACGGTCGATTTGGATGAAATTGCGCTTGCAACTTCCGGCGCGGTCGGTTCCGACCTCGCCAATATGATTAACGAGGCCGCAATCAATGCGGTTAAGATGGGAAGAGAATTTGTAAGCCAGAAAGACCTGTTCGACGCGGTAGAGCAGGTGCTTGTCGGAAAAGAAAAGAAAGACCGCATCATGAGCAAAGAAGAGCGGAAAATCGTATCGTATCATGAGGTCGGCCATGCACTCATCAGTGCATTGCAGAAAAATTCGGAACCGGTACAGAAAATCACAATCGTTCCGAGAACGATGGGCGCCCTCGGCTATGTCATGCACGTTCCGGAAGAAGAGAAGTATCTGAATACCGAGGCGGAGCTGCGCGACAGACTGGTAGGGCTTCTCGGCGGCCGTGCGGCGGAAGAAATCGTCTTCGATACGGTAACGACGGGAGCGGCCAACGATATTGAGCAGGCGACCAGCATTGCCCGGAATATGGTTACGCGGTTCGGCATGAGCAAAAAATTCGGATTGATGGGCCTTGCGACAGTAGAAAGCCAATATCTGGACGGAAGCGCATCGCTGACCTGTTCGGACACGACGGCGGCGGATATCGATACGGAAGTCATGAAGATGCTGCATGACAGTTACAAACAGGCGAAGAAGCTGTTGAAGTCCAACCGGGAAATCATGGACAAACTGGCCGATTACCTGATAGAAAAAGAGACCATTACGGGCAAAGAGTTTATGAAGATATATCGGAAAGAAAAAGGCATTCCGGAACCGGAAGAAGAGGAGAAAGATAAGAAAGAAACGCCGGAAAAAGATAAAAAGGAAACCCCGGAGAAAGATAAAAAGGATATTTCGGAAATAGATAAAAAGGAAGCTCCGGAAAAGGATAAAAGCCAGGCCCCGGAAAACGCAAAAGCGGCGCCGCAAAACCAGAGCGTACCGCAGAATCAGAGCGTACCGCAAAACCGGTATGCGCCGATGAATGAGAATATCGTACAAGTGCAGAATGCGCCGCAGCCGGATGGCGCAAATGTGGGGCTTTTCTCTCACTCCAGTATTCTTCAGGATTCTGAGCCATTGCGTACAGACTTTTCGAAGACGCTTGCAGAAAAGGAAGCGCAGATATCAAATCAGGCAGAGGCGGAGAAAGAACCGCAGGCGGAGAAGCGGGAAGAACGGCCGGCGGATGACGGAGGAAACCAACAACGGTAAAATACAAAGGCAAAGTCTGAAACGGAAGAAGACTTTGCCTTATTTGCGGAATGGAGAAAGATATGTTTGACGTTACGGAAGAATTGAAAAAGCTCCCGAACAGTCCGGGAGTTTATATTATGCACGATGCGGACGACACGATTATCTATGTGGGAAAAGCGGTGAATCTGCATAACCGCGTGCGCTCCTATTTCCGGAAGATAGTAGGGCGGGGGCCGCAGATTGACAAAATGGTGGAGCAGATTGCCCGGTTTGAATATATCGTGACGGATTCGGAACTGGAAGCGCTTGTACTGGAAAATAATCTGATTAAAGAGCACAGCCCGAAATATAATACGATGTTGAAAGACGACAAGACTTACCCCTATATCAAGGTGACGGTCGGAGAAGAATATCCGCGCATTTTATTCTCCCGAGAAATGAAAAAAGACCGTTCCAGATATTTCGGGCCTTATACGAGCGCGGCATCGGTCAAAGATACGATAGAGCTGATGAACAAATTGTACCAGCTTCGGACCTGTAACCGGAAATTACCCCGGGATATCGGGCTGGACCGTCCCTGCCTGAACTATCATATCAAACAGTGCCTCGCGCCCTGTCAGGGCTATATTGATAAAGACGCATACCGGGAACGCGTGGAACGGGCGCTGGATTTTCTGAACGGGAATTATAAGCCTGTTTTAAAGGACCTGGAACAGAAGATGCAGGAGGCTTCGGAACAGCTCGCCTTTGAAGATGCCATTCGCTACCGGGATTTGTATAACAGCGTCAAAAGCGTGGCGCAGAAACAGAAGATTACCGACAGCGACGGAGAAGACAAAGATATCATCGCGCTTGCGAAGGATGAGAGCGATGCGGTGGTGCAGGTCTTTTTTGTGCGGGATGGAAAATTAATCGGGCGGGAGCATTTTTACATGACCCATGTGGCGGGCTGTGACAATGCTCAGATTCTGTTGGATTTTGTAAAGCAGTTCTATGCGGGAACGCCTTATATTCCGAAAGAATTGATGCTTCAGGAACAGATAGACGATATCGAAATTCTGGAAAAATGGCTCGGCACACGAAAAGGCAGCAGAGTTTATCTGCGCGTTCCAAGAAAAGGATATAAGGAAAAGCTGGTGGAACTGGCGGCACAGAATGCGCAGCTTGTCCTGAGCCAGGACAAAGAGCGCATTAAACGGGAGGAAGGACGCACCATAGGAGCGGTCCGCGAGATAGCCGCTTTGCTTGAGCTTGAAAATATCCATCGCATGGAAGCCTTCGACATTTCCAATATCAGCGGGTTTGCCAATGTGGGTTCTATGGTTGTTTATGAAAAAGGGAAACCAAAGCGGAGCGATTACCGGAAGTTCAAAATACAGTCGGTATCCGGTCCGGACGATTACGCCTGCATGAAAGAGGTTCTCACAAGACGGTTTGTGCACGGCATGGAAGAGCGGGTGGAACTTGACAGAAAAGAAATCGATAAAGAATTCGGCAGTTTTACCAAATTTCCGGATTTGCTGCTGATGGACGGCGGAAAGGGACAGGTCAACATTGCTTTACAGGTGTTGGAAGAACTGCGGATTGATATACCGGTATGCGGTATGGTCAAAGACGATAATCACAGGACGAGAGGGTTATATTACCGGAACGTGGAAATCCCGATAGATACGCATTCCGAAGGGTTTAAGCTGATTACAAGGATTCAGGACGAAGCGCACCGGTTTGCGATTGAATATCACCGTTCGCTGCGTTCCAAAGCACAGGTAAAATCGGTGCTTGACGATATACCGGGAGTGGGCCCCGCGAGACGTAAGGCGTTGATGCGGCGTTTTAAATCGATTGAAGAGATTAAAAATGCCGAAGTGGAGCAGCTTTGTGAAGTTCCGGAAATACCGGAGCATATTGCCGGGCAGATTTATGATTTTTTTCACAAGTCCGGGGACTGATTGCCATTAAAGAATGGGTGTGGTACAATGAAACGAGACACATATCTTCAGGGATTCGTGTAAGGTACAGAAGCCGGCGTACCGCCATTGGCGTACCGGCAGCGTCATATTAGACAGGGTAAAGGAGAGGGGTTATGGCAAGCATTAGTCTGACAAAAGTAATTGAGAAATGGAAATGGGAAAACCTGACGCCGGAAATCGATATTTCCAAAATTAAGATAACGCAGCCGGATATCAACAGGCCGGCATTACAGCTTGCGGGATATTTTGAGCATTTTGAAGCGACTCGCCTGCAGGTAGTCGGCTTTGTAGAATATTCTTATATGAATGGTCTGGATGAGGAAAAACAGTTAGAAGTCTATGAGAAGCTGCTGAACAATCCGATTCCCGGCATTGTTTTCTGCAGAGAGCTGCATCCCAATGATTTGTTCAGGGAAGTTGCCGTTAAATATGGCGTTCCGCTTCTGATGAGCAACAAAGCGACTTCAGCATGTATGGCCGAAATCATCAGATGGCTGAATGTGCAGCTTGCTCCCTGTATTTCGATACATGGCGTATTAATTGATGTATACGGTGAAGGCGTGCTGATTACCGGTGAAAGCGGTATCGGTAAATCGGAAGCGGCGCTGGAGCTGATTAAGAGAGGCCATCGTCTCGTAACGGACGATGTGGTGGAACTGAGAAGGGTCAGTGCGGATACCCTGATTGGCACGGCGCCGAATATAACAAAGCATTTTATCGAACTGCGCGGCATTGGCATTATCGACGTGAAAGCGCTTTTCGGTGTGTCAAGCGTTCGTGAGACACAGAACATCGACCTTGTTATTCATCTGGAAGACTGGGACAAGGAAAAGGAATATGACCGGCTTGGAATGGAAGAAGAATATATCGAGTATCTGGGGAACAAGGTAGTCTGTCATAACATTCCCATCAGACCGGGACGTAATCTGGCAATTATCTGTGAATCGGCCGCAATCAATCATCGTCAGAAGAAGATGGGCTACAATGCGGCACAGGAATTGTACCAGCGCGTGCAGAAATCTCTTGCGCAGAGACGGGAAGAGGAAGACTGAGACAAAGGCGGGATAAAGGTGGAAAAAAGATAGAATAAAGGCGGGAAGAAGTTCAGACCGCCGCGGCTTGCACGACAGGCGGCAGACAGAAAACAGTAAATAGAAAAAGAGAAAGAGAAAGGAAATCGGGGCGATGGCGAAGTATGTATTTGGGGTGGACGTAGGCGGCACTACGGTAAAGATGGGGTTGTTCGGTGCGGACGGAAATATAATGGATAAATGGGAGATTCCGACGAGAACGGAAAACGCCGGGAAAGAGATTCTGCCCGATATCGCCGAAAGCATTCGGGCAAAGATGGCGGAGAAAGAAATTCCGGCGGACGATGTGGCCGGCGTTGGCGTCGGCGTGCCGGGACCGGTGGACGGAAACGGTATCGTGCATACGGCGGTTAATCTCGGGTGGGGACAGTTTGATTTGAAGAAGGAACTGACCGGTCTGCTCGGCGGGATGCGCGTGGAAGGCGGCAACGATGCAAATGTAGCGGCGCTCGGCGAGATGTGGAAGGGCGGCGGACAGGGACACAGGAATCTTGTCGCGGTTACGCTCGGAACAGGCGTCGGTGGAGGCATTATCATCAATGGCGAAATTCTGACCGGTTCCACCGGAGCGGGCGGAGAAATCGGGCATATTCATGTAGAAGACAATGAGACGGAAAGCTGTAACTGTGGGAATTTCGGATGTCTGGAAGAATATGCTTCCGCGACCGGAATTGTCAGACTGGCCAACCGTGCGTTACAGGCAGACGGGAAAGACAGTATTTTGAGAAACGGAGAAGTTTCCGCCAAAGCGATTTTTGACGCGGTTAAGGCCGGGGATGAGCTGGCTGTCGAGGTTGCGAAAGAATTTGGCGAATATCTCGGCAAAGGACTGGGCGTCATCGCGGGTATTATAAATCCGGAAATTATTGTAATCGGGGGCGGCGTTTCAAAGGCCGGCGAAGTGCTTTTTGATTATATCAGACCGCCTTTTGAGAGAACTGTATTCTCAGGCTGCAAAGATACGATTTTTGCGTTGGCGACACTGGGTAACGACGCAGGAATATATGGCGCCGCAAAGATGGTACTAGATTAAAAAATTAAAAATTTTTTAATCGCGAGTTTGTTCTGACAAACATCGCGGAGCATTGGAGATTCTTTCGTTGAAAGGAAAAATCAAAGATTTTTAACATGCTGAGAGAATATACGGGAATCAGATTAAAAAAACGGCATATAATGAGACAGACATCATATATTGAAGAAATGAGACGGTGCGGAAATTGAGCTTGAATACATCTATGTATGAATTTATCGAAAATATCATTCCAAAAGAGAGAATCTTCTTTGATGAGCCGATGAGCAGGCATACGACTTTCAGAATAGGCGGAACGGCGGAATGTATGGTTTTAATAGAGCAGGAAGAAGAACTGCTGAAACTCGTTCCTTATCTGAATCAGATAGAAGAAGACTATTTCATTCTCGGCAACGGGAGTAATCTGTTAGTGGGAGATAAAGGCTACCGGGGCGTGATTATCAAGCTCGGTGAGGGAATGAACCGGATTACGGTGGAAGGGGAGCTCATTTACGCACAGGCGGGGGCTCTTCTGGCAAAGACCGCGGCGGCGGCAAGAGACGCGGAACTTTCCGGGATGGAATTTGCCGCGGGCATTCCGGGCAGCATCGGCGGCGGCGTGGTGATGAATGCCGGCGCATACGACGGAGAGATGAAGCAGATTACGGAGTCTGTCAAGGTCATGGATAAGGAAGGCAGGATTCTGGTATTGGATAACGATACGATGGAATTTGGTTATCGGACCAGTATTATTAAAAACAGGCCCTTTATCGTGTTGGAAGTGGTTTTGCGGATGCGTCCGGGGAAGAAGGATGACATTCAGGCCAAAATGGATGAATTGATGGCAAAGCGCCGGAGCAGACAGCCTTTAAATTATCCGAGCGCAGGCAGTACTTTTAAACGGCCGGAAGGATATTTTGCGGGAAAATTAATTATGGATGCGGGAATGCGCGGATATCGCATCGGCGATGCGCAGGTTTCGGATAAGCACTGTGGATTCATCGTAAATATCGGAAATGCGAGTGCGGCGGACGTAAGAGAGGTCATCGAGGAAGTACAGGAAAAAGTAAAAGAACGTTTCCATGTAAGGCTGGAGCCGGAAGTTATTTTTCTTGGAGACTTTTAAAATACAACAGCGGAAGAAAGAGATGTGTATACATGAGATTTGTAGTAGTAACGGGCATGAGCGGCGGAGGCAAAAGAACAGCGCTCAAAATGTTGGAAGATTTGGGCTTCTATTGTGTTGATAATCTGCCGGTTTCTTTGATTGAAAAGTTTGTGGAACTGATTATCCGGCCGGGCGGAGAAATCTCCAAAGTGGCGCTCGGGGTCGATGTGCGTGCCGACCAGCCTTTCGACGAGGCGCAGAGAGCGTTGGAACAGCTCCGGGAAAACGGTTATCTTTTTGAGATTTTATTTATGGATGCAAGCGATGCCGCCCTGCTCAAGCGGTATAAGGAAACGAGAAGAAAGCATCCGGTGTCGCCGGACGGGCGAATTGCGGATGGCATTGACAAAGAGAGAAAAATTCTGGAGAGCATTCAGAAAAAGGCGGATTATGTGATTGATACCTCCAATCTGCTGACAAGGGAATTAAAAGAAGAACTGGACCGTATTTTTGTCCGGAATGAAGAATATAATTCCCTGATGGTAACGATATTGTCGTTTGGATTCAAGAACGGGATTCCTGCGGACGCGGATTTGGTATTTGACGTTCGCTTTCTGCCGAACCCTTTTTATATAGATGAACTGAAGCAAAAGACAGGAAACGACAAAGAGGTGCAGGATTATGTCATGAATTTTCCCGAAGCGTCGGAATTTTTGGACAAGTTGGTCGGCATGCTGAATTTTCTGATTCCGAATTATATCCGGGAAGGAAAATACCAGCTTGTAATCGGCATAGGCTGTACGGGAGGAAAACATCGAAGCGTTACACTTGCCAACGAGTTGTACAGGCAGCTGAAAGACCATGGAAATTATGGGCTGAAACTGTATCACAGGGATAGCGGCGGACAATCTTAAGTGCCGCAAAACGACAGGTATGGAGGAAAAGCGATGTCATTTTCCGGTACGGTAAAAGAAGAACTTGCGGAATATATCAGCCCGGCGAGGCACTGTCAGTTAGCGGAGCTGGCGGCGCTTTTTCACTTTGGCGGACGTCTGACAGAGGACGGATGTCATATAAAATTCGATGTGGAAAATGAAGCGATTGCCAGAAAGTGCTTTACATTATTGAAAAAAACATTTAATATAAATAATGTTATGCGGGAAGAGGACGAGGAAAAAGTTTTTCAGGCGCTGCATTTATATGATGAAGAGCGTCGTATCATCCCGCCGGACACTCCGGTAAATGCACTTTTGATTAAAAACAACTGCTGCGTGCGCGCTTATTTGCGGGGCGCATTTCTGTGCGCGGGTTCCATGAGCGACCCGGAGAAAAGTTATCATCTTGAATTTGTCTGCACCAGGCCGGAACAGGCCGGGCAGCTAAAGCGTATTATTCAGGAATTTCAAATAGAGGCAAAGACGATTAAGCGTAAGAAGTATTATGTCGTATACCTGAAAGAGGGTTCCGGCATCGTAGATTTACTCAATGTCATCGGAGCGCATGTATCGTTAATGAATCTGGAGAATCTTCGTATTGTTAAGGAAATGAGAAATTCCATTAACAGACGCGTCAACTGTGAGGCGGCGAATATTACCAAGACCGTAACGGCGGCATCCAGACAGATAGAAGATATTTTGTTGATTAAAAAGCGCTGTGGATTTGAAAACCTGCCGGATAATCTGCGGCAGATGGCGGAAATCCGTCTGGAATATCCGGAAGCGCCGTTAAAAGAACTGGGAGAATATCTGGAGCCGGCAGTCGGGAAGTCCGGTGTGAACCACCGACTGCGCAAGTTAAGTGAGATTGCTGAACATATGAGGTGATAGAAGGAGGAGAAGTTATGATTCAAAAATCTGTCCAAATCAAATTGGAGGGCGGCTTGGAAGCGAGACCCGTTGCGATGCTCGTACAGGTGGCGAGCCAGTACGACAGCAGCGTCTATATCGAGTCTGCGAACAAGAAAGTAAACGCCAAGAGCATTATGGGCATGATGGGCCTTGGGCTCAACCGTGATGAAGCGGTAACGGTTATTGCGGACGGCAATGACGAGGAGGCTGCAGTTGCGGGAATTGAAAAATTTTTAGGCGGCAATCAGTAAGGCAGAATATAAAAAAGATTCCCATTCGGGAGTCTTTTTTTCACAAGAGAGGTTTTTGATATGAACAGGAGGAAATGCCATGGAAAAGAGGATGCTTTTTGTTTATAATCCGAAAGCCGGTAAGGCGCAGATTAAGAGTAATCTGATTGATATCATTGATATTTTCGTAAAAGCGGGATATGAAGTGACGGCATATCCGACACAGGGGCCGGGAGACGCCGTCCGCGCCGTAAAACACAGACGCGAAGGTTATGATATCGTTGTTTGCAGCGGAGGGGACGGCACGCTGGATGAAGTCGTCACGGGCATGATGCAATGTGAGGAAAAGCTGCCGATTGGTTATGTGCCGGCGGGCAGCACGAACGATTTCGCGAACAGCCTCGGCATTCCGCGAGGCATGAGCAAAGCGGCGGACGTGGTAGTGAACGGCAGAAGCTTTGCCTGCGATATCGGCGCTTTTAATGACGATACCTTTATTTATGTGGCGGCTTTCGGGATTTTTACGGATGTTTCCTACGAGACAAGGCAGGATATCAAAAACATGCTCGGGCATACGGCGTATCTGTTGGAAGGGGTGAAAAGACTGTCTTCCATCAAATCTTATTGGATGAAAATAAGCTATGACGACGTCTGCCTCGAAAATGAATATATATACGGAATGATAACAAACTCCAACTCCGTCGGCGGTTTTAAGGGAATCACCGGAAAAGACGTGGAACTGAATGACGGGCTTTTTGAGGTCACGCTTGTCAAAAAGCCGGCAAATCTGTTGGAGATGAATAATATCATAGCGGCGCTCGTGGATAAAAGGGTGCATTCGGACGCTTTCCGGAGCTTTAAAACATCGCGTATTACAATAGAGTCCGACCAGGATGTGGCATGGACGCTGGACGGAGAGTTTGGAGGAAATCATTCGATGGCGGTGATAGAGAATAAGAGCCGGGCGCTGGAGATTCGTGTGCCGGAGTAAAAAGGTTCAGCGTCGCCGTTTGCGGTTATTCTGCTCATAAGCGGGTGTTCCTTCGGCCGGAATTGTTAAAAAAAATACATTTGACAGGTTTTCTTTTTTTCAGGAATGCTGTATAATGACATCAAGCATCAGGTGGATAAGCCTGAATGAGAAAAAATAAGATGGAGGTAAATAAAAGATGTTAGTTTCAGCAACAGAAATGCTTCAAAAAGCAGTCGAAGGCCATTATGCAGTAGGCCAGTTCAACATCAACAATCTTGAGTGGACCAAAGCCATTCTTGCTACCGCACAGGAGTGCAACTCTCCGGTTATTCTCGGTGTATCTGAGGGAGCAGGAAAATATATGGGCGGTTACGATGTCGTTATGGGTATCGTAAATGGTCTGATTAAAGACCAGAACATCACGGTTCCGGTATCAGTGCATCTGGACCACGGTTCATATGACCACTGTTATAAATGTATGGAAGCAGGATTCCCGTCCGTTATGTTCGACGGTTCCAAATACTCTATCGAAGAAAATATTGAGAAGACAAAAGAACTGGTTGCAGCGGCTCATGCGAAAGGAATTTCCATCGAGGCAGAAGTTGGTTCCATCGGCGGTGAAGAAGACGGCGTCGTAGGAATGGGCGAATGTGCAGACCCTGCGGAATGTAAGCAGATTGCAGATTTGGGCGTTGATTTCCTGGCAGCAGGCATCGGCAACATTCACGGAAAATATCCTGAGAACTGGAAAGGTTTACAGTTCGATGTACTCGCATCCGTTCAGGAAAAAACAGGAACGCTTCCGTTAGTGCTTCACGGCGGCACAGGTATTCCGGATGATATGATTAAGAAAGCAATTTCTCTCGGCGTTGCTAAGATTAATGTAAATACGGAGTGCCAGTTGGTATTTGCGGAAGCTACCCGTAAATATATCGAAGCAGGCAAAGACCTTGAAGGCAAGGGATTTGACCCTCGTAAACTTCTTGCTCCCGGCGTTGAAGCAATCAAAGCAAAAGTGAAAGAAAAAATGGAGCTGTTCGGTTCTGTTGGTAAAGCCTGAGAAACACAGATGTGTTCATAAAGAGAGAGCTGTCCATGTGGCAGCTCTTTTTAAAATCTATAGTCGCTGCCGAGCGACGATTTTTTTCTGAAAGAAACAGAGAAATTATGAGGGAAAAGGAGTTAGTCTTATGAAAGCATGGGATGTTACGGTCGATGGCATCGGGTATCGTGTGGAGTTCAGAAACAGCCGACAGATTCATGTAAACGGCGCAGTATATAATTTGAAAGATTATAGGGTAAAGACAGGAATGATGCAGACGGATTATGAAATTCCGCTTGGTTTCAGGAAAGCGCTTTTCATCGTCAGAAGCCTGAGTGAGCCGCGGCTCGTCGTGAATAACATAGATTGCGCGACGGGAGAGGAATATGTACCCATAAAGACGCCAATATGGGCGTACATATTTCTTGCACTGCATCTTCCGAATTTTTTAAACGGTGCAATCGGAGGCGGGATGTGCGCGGTGGGAATGATGATAACAGCATCCGTTTCCAGTAACCGAAAGCTGAATCTGGCAGTAAAAATTATCATCTGTCTGGCGGCTCTTGTGGGAGCTTATGCGGTGGTGTATGGAGCAGCGTTTACGCTGGCGGGACTGTTACATTAGGAAAATATCCCCTAAAAAGGGAGGATGCCAGGTAAACTGGTTTACCTGGCATTTATTATGAAAAAGTATTAATTAATCTGTCTACTTCATATCTTCTTTTGTGTTATCTTATGATATTAGTATATGCAAAAGAAATGTCTAAAGAATGATACGCAAGTGAAGTTTCTTTAAATTAAATATGAATAAACTATGAACGCATCATACTTTTTCCGGTTCCGGATATTCTACGCCAAAACAATCTACGGTGACGCTTTCCATCACCTGTTCTTCCAGCGGTCTGTCGTTATAATCGGTGGCCGTTTCGGCGATTTTATTTACAACGTCCATTCCCTCGATGACCTTTCCGAATGCGGCATAAGCGCCGTCCAGATGCGGAGCGTCCTTGTGCATGAGAAAGAACTGACTGCCTGCGGAATCGGGGTGCATGCTTCTTGCCATAGAGAGAACGCCGGCGGTATGCTTTAAATTATTCGCATGGCCGTTTTGCGCAAATTCCCCGGGGATGGAGTAGCCCGGGCCGCCCATACCGGTTCCTTCCGGGTCGCCGCCCTGTATCATGAAGCCCTTGATGACTCTGTGAAAGATAAGTCCGTCATAGAAATTTTTCTGAATCAGGCTGATAAAGTTATTGACGGATATCGGTGAGATTTCGGGATATAATTCGGCTTTGATAACATCTCCGCCTTTCATGGTAAAAGTAACAATTGGATTTTGTGCCATTTTTTTGATTCCTTTCTGATTTTTTAATATAATAATAGAGGATAAGAGGGAGAAGGTAAAGAGTTTTGGAAAAAGAATATGGAATGTGTGCCGGTCAGGACGGACGGGGAGTGCGGAAATGCTGAAAAGAATTGTGTTTATCTGGAAACAGGAAAATATTGTCGAAGATATGAAAGGGCTTCTGCGGGAGCTTGAAGAGAAGCATATAGAAGTGGCGGTGGAAAGTGCGGACTGCGAAGAGAACCGCGTGATTCGCGTGGGCAGCGAGAACGGAAATGCGGAGAACGATTCGAAAACGCCGGAGAAAGGGGAGGCGGAGGAAACGCTTTTCGTCACGGATACAGCGCTCTGGCAGAAACGACTGTGGGAGAAGAAACTTCCGGCAATCATTTACCTGCATGAAGACAATCGGGAAGAAAATTTTATGCTTGCGGAGTATGCCATAGAGCGGATAGAAGAAATCGAGTATGAATCGCTTGAGCTTGCCTGGTTAAGGCTGACCGGACAGCCCTGGACGATTTTAACGACGGACAGATGTATTATCAGAGAGACAACCGTAGAAGACGTGGACAGTTTTTACGAGATTTACGCAGAACCTTCCATCACGGAATACATGGAAGGGCTGTATGAGGACAGGGACGCGGAAATCGCTTATGTCCGGGACTATATCAGAAATGTTTATCGTTTTTACGGATACGGCATGTGGACGATTCTGGAAAAAAAGAGCGGAAAGGTAATCGGCAGGGCAGGGCTTAGCTGGCGGGAAGGTTTTGAAATACCGGAGCTCGGATTTGTCATCGGCGTTCCCTGGCAGCGGCAGGGCTATGCTTATGAGGTCTGTCAGGCCATTCTTGCCTATGGAAGAGAATCGCTTGGATTTGTTTCCTTTCAGGTATTGATTATGAAAGGGAATGAAAAATCCCGCCTGCTGTGTGAGAAAATGGGATTTGTAATGCAGGGAACAATAGAGGCGGACGGAAAGGAGTATACGAGGATGATATTGTCATAGAGAAATAAAATTTATCGGAGAGCATACAAAATAAAGCCTTATAAGAATTTAGAAAAATTTGGAAAATTTGGAGATATTTTAAAAAGTATATTGACATCCGGAATCTATGGTGCTACAATCCTTCTCATAAGAGCAAAGGCGCTGTGAAGAAATTCATAGCGCTTTTTTCTTAATAAATATATGGAAAAATGTGGAGCAATGGCGCTTAAAGGGAAGCGCATATTGTATCCACATTTTTTTGTATAACAGGAGACTGCGCTGCATTGCAGAAAGAAGCGCAGGCAGTCGTATGTGAGGAGGAGTCATGATGAATGAAGAAATTTTGAGTGTTGTGAGCGGTGAGGTGTTTGGCGTCTGGTTTCTGATTGGCGCCGCATTGGTGTTCTGGATGCAGGCCGGTTTTGCGATGGTGGAGACCGGTTTCACCAGGGCCAAGAATGCGGGAAATATCCTGATGAAAAATCTGATGGATTTCTGCATTGGTACGGTTGTTTTTATTCTGATTGGGTTTGGCCTGCTTTTGGGAGAAGATTTGGCCGGGCTGATTGGAAAACCCGGATTCGATATTTTTACGGGGTACGGAAGTTTTGACTGGTCAAATTTTGTATTTAACCTTGTATTCTGCGCAACGACGGCGACAATCGTTTCCGGCGCAATGGCGGAGCGGACGAAATTCTTATCCTATTGTGTTTATTCGGCTGTTATCTCCGCGTTGATTTATCCGATTGAAGCGCACTGGATTTGGGGCGGAGGATGGCTTGCGCAGATGGGCTTTCATGATTTTGCCGGTTCCTGTGCGATACATATGGTGGGCGGTATTTCCGCACTCATTGGCGCTAAAATATTGGGACCCCGTATCGGTAAATTTTCAAAAGATAAAGAAGGGAAAACAAAGGTTAATGCTTTCCCAGGGCATAATCTTCCGATTGGATGTCTTGGTGTTTTTATCCTGTGGCTTGGCTGGTATGGATTTAACGGAGCAGCCTGCACGAGCGTGGAACAGCTTGGTTCCGTTTTCGTTACGACAACGATAGCGCCGGCAATCGCGACAGTTGTATGTATGGTTTTTACCTGGGTAAAATACGGAAAACCGGATGTTTCCATGTGTCTGAATGCGTCGTTGGCGGGTCTCGTAGCAATTACCGCGCCCTGTGACGTAACGGATGTAACAGGCGCGCTGATAATCGGTGCGGTATCCGGTCTGCTGGTTGTATTCGGTGTCTGGTTCCTGGACTATAAACTGCATATTGACGACCCGGTAGGCGCGGTAGCGGTACATTGCCTGAACGGTATCTGGGGAACGATTGCGGTTGGACTTTTTGCGACGACATCAGCGCCGGGAAACGATAGTGTCGTGGGACTTTTTTATGGCGGCGGATGGAAGCAGCTTGTGTTACAGCTTCTTGGATTTGCGGCGGTAGCGGCGTGGACGGCGGTTACAATAACGATTACCTTTATTGTTATTAAAGCTGTTTTTGGACTCCGTGTCAGTGAAGAAGAGGAAATTGTCGGTCTGGATTCCTGTGAGCACGGATTGGCATCCGCATATTCGGGATTCAGCATTATGGATATTTCCAATACGATGACAATGGATGTCAACGAAAATACGAGTCTTGGTACGGATGTATACGAAGAAGCTTCCGATGCGCTCAAGGATGCGGCGGTTCCTGTTATTGCGGAATATCCGTCCGGTACGGCGGGCATGTATAAAGTCGTTGTGATTGCAAAATTGTCCAGATATGACCATTTGAAAAAGGCGATGAATGATTTGGGCGTGACCGGCATGACGGTGACGCAGGTCATGGGATGCGGCGTTCAGAAAGGTTCCGGCGATGTGTACCGCGGTGTGGAGATTGATGCGACGCTTCTTCCGAAAGTCAAGGTTGAAGTCATCGTCAGCAAGATTCCGGTTGATGCGGTTATTGCAGCAGCGAAAAAGGCGCTTTATACCGGACATATCGGAGACGGTAAGATTTTTGTATATCATGTTATGAAGGTGGTAAAAGTGCGTACCGGCGAAGAAGATTTTGCCGCATTGCAGGACGTAGAGTAAATCAGTTATCCACTTAATCCCTTAGTCATAAATTTCAAAGCCCCTGGCGCTTCCACCGCCAGGGGTTTTGGCGTAAATTTTGTGTTCAATTTACGTTCCGCTAAAAAGTAATCTTGAATATCGGTACTGTTTTTCGGTATAATAAAAAATATTAGTAAGGCATTCAAAAGAATTGACTTGAGTGTGTATCACAGGAGGGTAAAACATTGAGAAAGACAAAAATCGTTTGTACATTGGGACCATCGACGGATAATGAGGAAGTCATGCGGCAGCTGATGCTCGAAGGCATGAATGTTGCTCGATGCAATTTTTCTCACGGCGTATATGAAGAACATAAGAAGCGGATGGATATGGTCAGGAAAATCCGTAAGGAAGTGAAAAAACCGGTAGCGATTCTGTTGGATACGAAGGGCCCGGAAGTCAGAGTAAGACAGTTCAAGAACGGGAAGATTACATTGCAGGAGGGGCAGCTTTTTACTTTAACTTCGGAAGAGGTGGAAGGAACGGAAGAAAAAGTTTCCGTTACCTACGGCCGTCTTTATGAGGACCTCGAAGTGGGGATGAAGGTTCTGATTGACGACGGTCTGATTGAAATGAAGGTCGAAAAGGTAGAGAGAACCAACATCATCTGCCGCGTCATTAACGGAGGCGTCGTTTCCAATAACAAGGGAATCAACGTGCCGGATGTAAACCTTTCCATGCCATATTTAAGCGATAAAGACAGAGAAGACATTCTTTTTGGGATAGAGCAGGATGTGGATTTTGTAGCGGCATCCTTTGTACAGTGCAAAGAGGATATCCTGCAGCTCAGAAGGCTGCTCGATAAAAACGGCGGCGAGAGCATTAAGATTATTTCCAAAATTGAAAACGTGCAGGGTGTGGAAAACATCGATGAGATTATCGAAGTGTCCGACGGCATTATGATTGCGAGAGGCGATATGGGGGTTGAAATTCCTTATGAAGAAGTGCCTGTGATACAGAAGATGATAATTAAGAAAGTGTATCAGGTTGGAAAACAAGTCATTACAGCGACGCAGATGCTGGAATCCATGATTAAAAATCCGAGGCCGACGAGGGCGGAAGCAACGGATATCGCCAACGCGGTTTATGACGGAACGAGCGCAATCATGCTTTCCGGTGAGACGGCGGCGGGCGCTTATCCTGTGGAAGCGGTCAAAACAATGGTACGGATTGCGGAGCGCACCGAGCAGGATGTAGATTACCGGAAGCGATTCTTCAATCATGACAGAAATGCCAATCCCGATGTGACCGATGCGATTTGCCATGCAACCTGTACGACGGCGCTTGATTTGAACGCGAAAGCAATTGTTTCCGTTACCAAATCCGGTCGGTCGGCGAGAATGATAGCCGGGTACAGACCGGCGAGCGGTATCATCGGTTGTGCGACGACGGAAAAAGTGTGCAGACAGATTAACCTGACATGGGGTGTGACGCCGGTATTAATTAAGGAAGAAAGCGACGTTTTCGATTTATTCCACAATGCGATTGCTGCGGCGGAGAAGATGCAGCTTTTGGAGAAAGGCGACCTGACCGTCATTACGGCGGGTGTGCCGATGGGAATTTCCGGAACGACAAATATGATTAAAGTGCAGATTGTATAAATTTCAGATGAAGAAAGTTCCTTATTTAATATATTATTAAATAAGAAACTTTCTTTTATTTTGCGAAGCCGGCCGGGAACAGAACGCTTATTTTTGACCCATAAAAATATCTTACGCGATAAAAAACGTCACAATCGGAATGGTCAGCAGGCTTAGAAGCGTCGTCAGAATAATACCCTGTGAAATTGTTGATTCTTCCACATGAAGCTGCTTGGAAAGCATCAGCGGCATATTGCCGGCCGGAACCGCCAGCATCAGGGCGGTGGTATTCAAAATCAACGGTTCCCGGACAAAGAGGCCGAGCAGCAGCGTGAATCCGACGGGCAGCAATATCTGCCGGATGAGCGTGAAGCCATAAAGCTTCGGATGGGAAAAAATATCTTTCGGCGTCATCTGTGCGACCGAGACGCCGAGCACCAGCATGGATAAAAAGGTGGTAGTCCGGCCGGCATGCGTCAGGGAAGCGGAAATAATCTCCGGCACATGGAAATCGCCGAGATAGAAAAAGATAGTCAGCGCGGCGGAAACGGTTCCGGCATTGACAAGTTTATGCAGAATGCTTTCAGGCTTCTGCGGCGCGGCGTCCGGATGCTGTGCCAGGGATGCCTTTTTCAGCGTAGAAAGTCCGTAAGTATATACGAGAACGTTGTAAATCAGATTATTAATGGATACAAAAATAAGCGAGCCTGAACCGAGTACGGCCGATGCCAGCGGAATACCGATAAAGCCGACGTTGCCGAAAACGGTCAGCATATGGTAAGAATAGCGGGCATGGTTCGGGACCCTCAGGACAAGCGGAATCAGGTAAGCGAACAAAATTAAGACCGAATAGGAAATAATAAACACCAACAGACTGAGCCCAAGCGTCTGCAGCGGTACTTTCGGAGAATCATCGAAAGCGGAGCAAATCAGAACCGCTGGATTTGTAATATTGACAATCAGCCCGGAAAGCTGTCTTGAAGTATCTTCGGACAACATTTTTTTCCGGAAAAGAAGGATTCCGACGCTGATTAAAATCATGATGATAATCATTTGTTCCAGAACAACCGTAATACTCATAAATACTCCTATCTGTCCGCTTTGGCAGACATGCAGATTCCAAAGGGATTCATTCTGTTTTTCATGCGGCTGTAAATACAGAAAAGACAACGGGCACAAGCAGTATTGTACCACATTTAAAAAAAATAGGAAGAGGCTTAACAGAAGAAAAAAAATATATTATACTATAACATAATGCTTTGTGAACAGAAGAAAAGCCTGTTTACGGATTGGAGGGTATATGCAGAAATATATCATGGCGCTTGACCAGGGAACGACAAGTTCGAGATGTATTCTTTTCGATAAAGAAGGCGCGATTTGCAGCATGGCGCAGAAAGAATTTACGCAAATCTATCCGCAGCCGGGTTGGGTGGAGCATAACCCGAGGGAAATCTGGTCGTCGCAGATGGCAGTTGTGACGGAGGCGATGGCGAATATCGGTGTGTCCGCGCAGGACATTGCGGGAATCGGGATTACGAATCAGCGCGAAACGACAATCGTCTGGGATAAGAAAACAGGAGAACCGGTTTATCATGCGATTGTATGGCAATGCCGGCGCACGGCGGAAGTGATTGATGCGCTGAAGGCGCAGGGGTATGAAAAGATGATTCGGGAGAAAACAGGATTGATTCCGGACGCTTATTTTTCGGCGAGTAAAATTGCCTGGATTCTCGATAATGTGGAAGGAGTCAGAGCGAGAGCGGAAGCAGGAGAACTGTTGTTCGGAACGGTTGATACATGGCTGATTTGGAATCTGACAAAAGGAGCCGTGCATGTAACGGACTATACGAACGCATCCCGTACGATGCTTTTTAATATTCATGAATTATGTTGGGATAAGGAATTGCTCGCGCTTTTTAAAATACCGGTGGGCATGATGCCGGAAGTAAAGCCGTCAAGCTGCGTATACGGAAAGACGATGGCGGAAATTCCGGGCATCGGAATCCCGATTGCAGGCGCGGCCGGGGACCAGCAGTCCGCCCTGTTCGGTCAGTGCTGTTTTGAACCGGGGCAGGTAAAAAATACTTATGGGACAGGCTGCTTTTTGTTGATGAATACAGGAGAGAAGGCCATTTCCTCCGGGCATGGACTGCTGACGACGATTGCGGCAGGCGTTGGCGGCAAGGTGGAATATGCGCTGGAAGGAAGCGTTTTTGTGGCGGGCGCGGCAATTCAGTGGCTGCGCGACAGCATGCGGATGATAAGGGAATCCGGGCAGTCGGAGAAATATGCCGCGAGCGTTGCGGATACGAACGGTGTTTATATCGTACCTGCTTTTGCGGGAATGGGAGCGCCTTACTGGAATCCCTATGCGAGAGGCACAGTCGTCGGAATCACGAGAGGCTGCGAAAAAGAACATTTTATCAGAGCTGCGTTGGAATCCGTCGCGTATCAGACGGCGGATGTTCTGCTGGCAATGGAAGAGGATGCGGGGATGCCCTTGCAGGAATTAAAAGTGGACGGGGGCGCCAGCGCCAATCAGTTTCTGATGCAGTTCCAGGCGGATATTATCGGGCAGACGGTACACCGGCCGAGCTGTATTGAAACAACGGCGTTGGGAGCGGCCTATCTTGCCGGACTCGCCGTCGGTTACTGGAAAGACAGGGAAGAAATCTGTGCGAACTGGAAGCTGGACAGAACATTTGAAGCATCTATGGAAGAAGAGAAACGGGCAAAACTGTTAAAAGGATGGAAAAGAGCGGTAAGGTGCGCATTGAGTTGGGCGGAAGAAGATTAAACAGACGAAGATTAAACGGGGAGGAAGAAAGATGATTGTACAAAAATATAAAGATATGTTAAAAGGAAAATCTGTTATCCGGCAGTTATCGGAATTTGCAACGGCAAGAGGGGCGGAAATCGGCTATGAAAACGTGTTTGATTTCAGTCTCGGAAATCCGTCTGTTCCTGCGCCGCAGAAGTTTACGGACGTCATGATAGAGCTGCTGCAGAACCGCGACCCGATGGAGCTGCACGGGTACAGCCAGAGCCTCGGCATTCCCGCAGTAAGGGAAAAAATTGCAAAGTCTTTGAATGAACGGTTTGGCATGCAGTATACGGGGAATCATATTTTTATGACGACGGGTGCGGCGGGAGCCATCGCTCATGCAGTCCGGTGCGTTACGCAGCCGGGAGATGAAGTCCTGACGTTTGCGCCGTATTTTCCTGAATATCAGCCCTATGTCAATCTGAGCGGGGCCGTGTTGAAAGTCGTTCCGGCCAATACGGAAAATTTTCAGATTAACTTCGGTGTATTTGAGGAAATGCTGACGGAAAAGGTTATGGCGGTTCTTATCAACACGCCGAACAATCCGTCCGGAGTCGTTTATACGACGGAAACCATCCGGGAGCTGACAAGAATCATGTCGGAAAAGGAAAAAGAATACGGACATGATATTTTCCTTATTTCCGATGAACCATACAGGGAAATCGTATTTGAAGGTACGGATGCGCCTTATGTATCGGGCTTTTATAACAATTCCCTGTCCTGTTATTCCTATTCCAAGTCGTTGTCTCTGCCGGGAGAAAGAATCGGCTATGTGGCGGTCAACCCGTCATGCACCGATGCGGAATACGTTACGAGTATGTGCGCGCAGATTTCGAGAGGGACAGGACACAACTGCCCGCCGTCCATTATTCAGCTCGCGGTAGCGGAAGTACTGGATTTAACGGCGGATTTATCCGTATATGAAAAGAATTGCAACATATTATATAAGGAACTGACTTCTCTCGGATTTGCGTGTGTGAAGCCGGGAGGCACTTTCTATATGTTTCCGAAAGCGCTGGAGGAGGATTCTGTGGCATTCTGTGAAAAAGCGAAACAGTATGACCTGATTCTCGTGCCCGGCGATACGTTCGGGGCTCCGGGTTACTTCCGCATGGCGTATTGCATCGATACCGGGAAGGTAGAGCGTTCTCTTCCGGCATTCCGGAAATTTGTGCGGGAGCAGTATTCATAAAATGATTTGGTGAAAAGAGGGAATTAAAATGTATCAGGCAGGACTGATTTTGGAAGGCGGCGGCATGAAGGGAATTTATACCGCCGGTGTGCTGGATTTTTTTCTGGATAAGGACATAGAATTTTCAAGCTGCTATGGCGTGTCCGCAGGAGCGTGCTGTATGTGCAGCTATCTTTCGAAACAGCGAAAAAGGGCATACCGGACGAATGTTGAATATCTGGGGCAGAAGGCATATTGCAGCGTGGAGAGTCTTTTGTTTACCGGAAATCTGTTCGGGGCGGATATGTGTTATGGATTAATTCCGGATTATCTGGACCCCTATGATTATGAAGCGTTCGAAAAATATCCGGGCAAAGCTTACGCGGTCGTGACCAATATAGTGACGGGCGAGGCGGAGTATATCCGGCTTGAGGATATGCACCGGGATATTGTGGCGATTCAGGCGTCCAGCTCCATGCCGCTTGTTTCCAGAAATGTCAGAATCGGCAGCGGACTTTATCTGGATGGCGGTATTTCGGATTCCATACCGGTCAGACGTTCCATACAGGACGGAAACCGGAAAAACGTCATTGTGATGACAAAAGAGGAGGGCTATACAAGAAAGCCTTCGGGCGCGGCAGAGCTTGCCATGATAAGGGCCCGCTACCTTCGGTATCCCAAAGTATATGAACGTATGCGGGAAAGGCATATCGCCTATAACGGCACGCTGCAATATATGAATGAGCTGAAAGAACAGGGGAAAGCATTTATTATCCGGTCAAAGCATAAGAGTAATGTAGGACGTGTTGAAAAAGACCGGGCCAGGCTGGATGCGCTCTATGAAGAAGGCTACAAGGATGCGGAGGACTGTTACATCGATTTATTGGAATTTCTGGAGGAAGAATCATGTTAGAGATTATCAAGGCAATTTTGTTCGGTATTGTGGAAGGGATTACGGAATGGCTGCCCATCAGCAGCACGGGACATATGATTTTGTTCAATGAGTTCGTGAAACTGAATGTAGATGAGGACTTTCTGGAGATGTTCCTTGTTGTGATACAGCTTGGCGCGATTCTGGCGGTCGTGGTGCTCTTCTGGGATAAGATATTCCCGTTTGAATTGAAAAAGCGCAATCAGCCTTTTATCCGAAAGGATATATTTGTCCTCTGGTTTAAAATTATCGTGGCCTGTATTCCGGCCGCGGCGATAGGGCTCGCCTTTGATGATATTTTTAACGAGCTTTTTTATAATCCGTGGTGTGTTGCCGCGGCGCTGATTGTATTTGGTGTGGCGTTTATTGTGGTTGAGAACCGAAATAAAAGTATGCGCCCTCATATTACGAGTCTGGAACAGATTACATACCGGACCGCACTGATGATTGGCTTCTTTCAGCTCATTGCAGCGATTTTTCCGGGAACATCCCGTTCCGGGGCGACGATTGTGGGCGCGCTGATGATTGGGGTATCAAGAACCGTAGCGGCGGAATTTACTTTTTTTCTGGCAATTCCGGTTATGTTCGGCGCAAGTTTGCTGAAAATCGTTAAGTTTGGATTTTCATTTACGGAAAGTGAGCTGGTCATTTTGTTTGTCGGTATGATTGTCGCGTTTCTTGTGTCCGTTCTTGTTATCCGTTTCCTGATGGGTTATATCAAAAAGCATGATTTTAAGGTATTTGGCTGGTATCGCATTATTTTGGGGGTCATCGTCCTGATATATTTCTTTTTTGCCTGATTTTTACAGCATTTCGTATACAAATGAGCAGAAATCACAATGGATTTGTGACAGTTTGTTAGTTGACAAGGCAGAATGCTTTGGGGTAAAATTGCTCTGTAATCAAGTGATAGTATATTCATATTATATAAATCAGTAGATTATAAAGTGTTGAACTAGATGATTGCAGCATAAATAAAAAGTTTTGGTAAGTACATGGGAGGAGAATTCATGGCAGAAGTAAAGAAAGCGGCTGAGAAAGCGGCTGCGAAACCGGAAGCAGTTCAGACTGCAGAAGCAGTACAAGAAGCAGCAAAAACCGAGAAGAAGAAACCTGGAAGAAAGCCTTCGGCAGCAAAGGCTGCGGAGAAAAAGACAACTGTGAAGAAAACTGCTGCAAAGAAAACGTCGGAGAAAGAAACAACGACAAAAACGGCCGGAAGAAAACCTGCGGTAAAGGCAACTGTTGAAATACAGTTTGGCGACAACGCACATACGACCGAAGAGCTGGTAAAAAGCGCGAAAGATATCTGGGAGTATGATTTACACAGAGACCCTGCGGATTTCAAGACTGTTGAACTTTATGTAAAACCTGAAGAAAATAAGGTATACTATGTTATCAACGGTGAAGAGCGCGGTGATTTCAATTTCTGACGATTTATCCGCAGAAAAGAGAGCACAATAAAAGCAATCAGTTTAAGTAAGAACTTGAACCGGTTGCTTTTTTATTTTTTTTTCATAATTTTTTTGGTAAGATATGTTGACAATTAAATAATGAAGTGATAACTTATCACTAGAACATGTTAGCACTCTAAGGAGTTGAGTGCTAACAACAGGAGAAAATGGTATGCAGATGGATGAAAGAAAATATAAAATATTGCAGGCCATCATTCGGAACTATCTGGAAACGGGAGAACCGGTTGGAAGCAGAACAATTTCCAAGTATACCGATTTGAATCTGAGCTCCGCGACTATCAGAAACGAAATGGCGGATTTGGAGGAACTGGGTTATATTTTACAGCCTCATACATCGGCCGGCCGTATTCCATCGGACAAAGGATACAGACTATATGTAGACAGGATGATGGAAGAGAAAGAGCGGGAAGTGGAAGAGATGAAAGAAATGCTTCTTGCAAAGGAAGACAAAATGGAACATCTCTTAAAGCAGGCGGCAAAGCTTCTTGCGAACAATACGGAATACGCGGCTATGATATCGGCTCCGCAGTATCACCGTAACAAGCTGAAATTTATCCAGCTTTCCCGTGTGGATGCAAATCAGATTCTGGCAGTTATCGTCGTAGAAGGAAATGTGATTAAAAATTCCATTCTGCCTGTTTCGGAAGAGCTGCATGAAGAAACACTGTTAAAACTGAATATTTTGCTGAATACGCATTTGAACGGACTTTCGCTGGAAGAAATTAATCTCGGCATGATAGCGGCGATGAAGCAGCAGGCGGGGATTCACAGTGAAATCGTAGCGGATGTCATAGACGCCGTAGCAGAAGCGATTAAAGCCGATGAAGATTTGGAAATATATACGAGCGGTGCGAAAAACTTTTTCAAATATCCGGAGCTTTCCGACAATCAGAGAGCCAGCGAGCTGATAACGACTTTTGAAGAAAAGCAGTTTCTGAATGAACTCGTACAGGAAAATCTGGCGGATGAAAATACGGGGATACAGGTTTACATCGGAAATGAAACACCGATTCAGAGCATGAAAGACTGCAGCGTCGTAACGGCTACTTATGAATTGGATGAGGGCATGAAAGGAACGATTGGCATCATCGGCCCGCGTCGTATGGATTATGAAAAAGTAGTTCACAATTTAAAGATGTTGAAAAATCAGCTGGACGATTTATACAGGAAATAAAGCTTTAAAATGGCAAAAGGAAGGGATGAAGACTGTGGCAGAGAAAGAATTGGATAATGCAATGGAGAACACGGAAAATGAAAGTTTAGAGAAAGAAGACATGCAGGAAGAAGTAACTTCTGAGGAGGCAGCAGCCGGAGAAGAAATACCTGTTTCCGGGACAGAGAATCAGGAAACGGAAGAAGCGGCCGATTCAAAGGAAGACTTCAAGGCGGCCAAAAAAGAGAAAAAGAAAAAAGAAAAAGCGGATAAGAAACAGGACGCGCTCAAGACGAAAATCGATGAACTCGAAGACAGAGTAAAGCGGCAGATGGCGGAATTCGATAACTTCAGGAAGCGCACGGAAAAAGAAAAATCCGCGATGTTTGAAACGGGAGCAAAAAGCGTCATCGAAAAAATTCTTCCGGTTGTAGATAATTTTGAAAGAGGGCTGGCGGCTGTGCCTGAAAGCGAAAAGGGAGATGCTTTCGTACAGGGCATGGAAATGATTTATAAACAAATCCTGACGGAGCTGGAATCGATTGACGTCAAACCGATTGAAGCGGTCGGCAAGGAATTTGACCCGGAACTTCACAACGCCGTCATGCAGGTGGAGAGTGAAGAGTATGAGACCGGCATCGTTGCACAGGAACTGCAGAAGGGATATACTTACCGCGGCAGCGTGGTGCGGCATAGTATGGTGGCTGTTGTAAGCTAAAAAGAATGGCTTGCAGTCATTCTTCCGGGGATTATGAGAAGTTATTGTAACAGGTTATTATTAAAGCTATTAATGAAGATATAAATTTTATAGGAGGGCTTGGAAATGAGCAAGATTATAGGTATTGATTTAGGAACGACAAATAGCTGCGTAGCGGTTATGGAAGGCGGTAAACCGGCGGTTATCGCTAATACGGAAGGCGCGAGAACGACACCGTCTGTCGTAGCGTTTACAAAGACAGGAGAGAGACTTGTCGGAGAACCGGCAAAACGTCAGGCCGTAACCAACGCGGATAAGACGATTGCATCTATTAAAAGGGATATGGGTACGGACAGAGGCCGGACCATTGATGACAAGAAATATTCTCCGCAGCAGATTTCCGCTATGATTCTTCAGAAACTGAAAGCTGACGCGGAAAACTATCTCGGCGAAAAAGTAACGGAAGCCGTTATCACGGTTCCTGCATATTTTAACGATGCACAGAGACAGGCAACCAAAGACGCCGGCAAAATCGCGGGACTGGATGTAAAGCGTATTATTAACGAGCCTACGGCGGCGGCGCTGGCATATGGTCTGGACAACGAGAAAGAGCAGAAAATCATGGTATACGATTTGGGCGGCGGTACTTTCGATGTATCTCTGATTGAAATCGGAGACGGCGTTATCGAAGTTCTTGCGACGAACGGCGATACCAAACTCGGCGGCGATGACTTTGACCAGAAGATTATCGACTGGATGCTGGCTGAGTTTAAGGCTCAGGAGGGCGTTGACTTATCAGGGGATAAGATGGCGCTGCAGAGACTGAAAGAAGCGGCGGAGAAAGCAAAGAAAGAACTGTCTTCCGCGACAACGACCAACATCAATCTGCCTTTCATTACAGCGACGGCAGAAGGGCCGAAACATTTCGACATGAACCTGACAAGGGCTAAATTCGATGAGCTGACACATGATTTGGTAGAAAGAACGGCAATCCCCGTTCAGAACGCGATGAAGGATGCAGGCCTTACCAATGCCGATTTGGGCAAAGTATTGTTAGTCGGCGGTTCCACCCGTATTCCGGCAGTTCAGGAGAAAGTAAAACAGCTGACCGGACATGAGCCGAATAAGAGCCTTAACCCTGACGAATGCGTTGCACTCGGCGCTTCCATTCAGGGCGGTAAGCTGGCAGGCGATGCGGGTGCAGGTGAAATCCTGCTGCTTGACGTAACACCGCTTTCCCTTTCCATCGAAACAATGGGCGGCGTGGCAACAAGACTGATTGAGAGAAATACTACGATTCCGACGAAGAAGAGCCAGATTTTCTCCACAGCGGCAGATAATCAGACTGCGGTTGATATCAATGTTGTACAGGGCGAAAGACAATTTGCGAAAGACAACAAGTCTCTCGGGCAGTTCAGACTGGACGGCATTCCGCCGGCAATGCGCGGCGTTCCGCAGATAGAGGTTACGTTCGATATCGACGCAAACGGTATCGTAAATGTATCTGCCAAAGATTTGGGAACCGGAAAAGAGCAGCATATTACGATTACGGCAGGCTCCAATATGTCCGATGACGAAATCGACAGAGCGGTAAAAGAAGCGGCGGAATATGAAGCGCAGGATAAGAAGAGAAAAGAAGCGATTGATACGAGAAATGAAGCGGATTCTTTCGTATTCCAGACAGAGAAAGCATTGAGCGAAGTCGGCGACAAGATTGACGCATCCGAGAAAGCCGGTGTCGAAGCTGATTTGCAGGCAGTCAAAGATATTCTGGAAAAGACCAAAGACCAGGAAATGAGCGACAGCCAGATTGATGAATTAAAAGCGGCGAAAGAAAAGCTGACAAATTCCGCACAGTCTTTATTTACGAAGATGTATGAGAACATGCAGCAGGCACAGCAGGGAGCGGCGCCGGATATGGGCGCGGCGGATGCACAGGGCGGCGCGAAAGCAGGCGCGGCAGATGATGTCGTAGATGGAGATTACAGAGAAATCTAATACAAAAAGAGCTTCTTGGATGCCATAAAACGGCATCCAAGAATTTCTGTATTTTGTCTGGAAGAGCGCGTTGCATTCTTTCGGGCGTGAGAAGGTTCCGGAGCAAGAGGGTTCCGGGTTGAGGGAGTTTTGAATTGAAGGGTTCTGAGTGAAGAAATTTGATGTGATGAGTCTTGGAGGATAGAGGCATGGCAGAGCAGAAAAGAGACTATTATGAGGTTCTTGGCGTTGACAAGAATGCTGATGAAGCGGCGCTTAAAAAGGCATACAGGGTGCTTGCAAAAAAATATCATCCGGATATGAATCCAGGCGATGCGGAAGCAGAGAAGAAGTTCAAAGAAGCCTCAGAAGCTTACGCTGTGTTGAGTGACCCTGAAAAGAAAAGGCAGTATGACCAGTATGGCCACGCTGCTTTTGAAGGCGGTGCAGGCGGCGGATTCGGCGGTTTTGATTTTAACAGCATGGATTTCGGTGATATATTTGGAGATATTTTCGGAGATTTCTTTGGCGGCGGCGGCCGTCGGGGAAGCAGAGGAAACGGCCCGATGAAAGGCGCGAATATTCGTACCAGTGTGCGGATTACGTTTGAGGAAGCAATTTTTGGGGTCGATAAAGAGATAGAACTGACATTAAAGGACGAATGTACGACATGCCGCGGCAGCGGCGCAAAACCGGGAACCAGCCCGGAAACCTGCCCCAAATGCGGCGGAAAAGGTCAGGTCGTGTTTACACAGCAGATTTTCTTCGGAACGACCAGAAGCGTTCAGACTTGTCCGGACTGTCACGGAACCGGAAAGATTATTAAAGAGAAGTGCCAGGATTGTTACGGCACGGGATATATCGCAAATAAGAAGAAAATCCAGGTATCGATTCCGGCGGGGATTGATAATGGCCAGAGCGTCAGAATCAGAGATAAGGGAGAACCGGGAACAAACGGCGGACCGAGAGGCGACCTGCTCGTAGAAGTAATCGTCGGACGGCATCCGATTTTCCAGAGACAGGATATGAATATTTACTCGACGGTTCCGATGTCCTTTGCGGTAGCGGCGCTTGGCGGTGAAATTATGATTGATACGGTAGACGGCAAAGTCATTTATGATGTGAAGCCCGGCACGCAGACGGATACAAAAGTCCGCCTGAAAGGGAAAGGCGTTCCGTCCCTGCGTAACAGAGATGTACGGGGAGACCATTATGTGACACTCGTTGTACAAGTGCCGGATAAAATGTCCCGTGAGGCCAAAGACCTCCTGAAACAGTTCGATGAGCAGACCGGGAATACATTGAACGCCGTGAAACAGCAGACTGCTTCCGGCGGCGAGGAACCGAAAGGAAAGAAAAGGTTCAGGAAATAATGATATTGAAATATTTTGGTTTTTAATGATATATAAAAAGACGAGTAAGATGGAGTGTTTCTTACTCGTCTTTCATTTTAATTTCAGAAACAATGAATAGAGCATTGATGGGCTTGTCTCTCGCCTTGAATATACCAGATAAAAATCCCATAGGAATCACGCCCCTTCTAAAATTGCTACAATAGAAAATGTTCCCCAAAGCGAATGTCGTTTATGACTCTATTGTTTTCCAGCAGCGCTCTTTCATAAAAGCTGCAATAATAGCAATATCTTCTCCTTCATAGTATTTTACAAGCAGCTGTTTGAATTCCGGTACTTCTTTTTCAGGAATTACCAAGAATCCTCCACCATGTGAAATAAGGTAATGGTTTGCAAAGATGACAGAAGCACGTTTATTACCATCCAAGAATATTTGAGTCTTCATGCAGTAAAGGCACAGCTTGATAGCGATGTTGACAGGCTCATAGTTTTCTTCAACGATTTCTCGGATTCTGTCTTTTACATCCAGTTCATTTGGCAGAGGAGGAACATAAGACGAACTACCAATGGTAACCGGAACACCTCGGATACGACCGCCTTCAGCGAAAAAGCCTTCGTTTACCAGTCGTGCGATATGACTGAGCATATAATAGTCGGAACGGCTGGCGACCACATCTCGGTCCAGAATAAACTCCCATGCGTGTTTCAGATTCAAAATCTTCTGCACATCGGTAGCTGTCATACCAGAAACTTTTCCATTTTCTATGATTTCCTCTGTCTGCGGGAAGGATGTAGCAACGCCCTCTAAGACAGCCTGGTCATAGATATTCATTTTCATATTGGCACGTGCAAAGGCGATGTTGTTGACAACATCAGCAGAAAGCTCATCTTCAGAATATCCGGCTGCAGCAAGTTGCTTTTCTATGCTGCGGAGTGATTTTCTAATCTCACGGACTTCTCTGGCATTTCGAAGAAGCAGGTTATACAGTTCTTCGGTATATGCACCAACATAAGTCGATGTCTGTTTGCCAGCGACACGTTTTCTCACATAGAGGTATTTTCCGTCACCACGTTCTTTGATTTCAGGTGTACCATCGTATGGCATCAAATTCAGCCTTGCATGAAGGTCAGCACGGCTTCTGAGCAATTCTTGTATTTCACTATATTGTACTGCCATTGCCGGTCCTCCTTTTTGGGGAACAATTCTTGTTGTTATTATACCATAATGCTCCCCAACAGTCAATGAAGAATGGGGAACATTTCTGTGTGTAAAGATATGAAAATGCTCCCCAATCATATAGATTCAAGACATAGTATGCCCAATTTACGCTGCTGTATTCAAATGAAAAGGATTCCACGCTCATCATATACAGAAGCGCCCGTCAATATCTTGTCAAGAATATATGAAAACATTTGATACAGGAGGGACACTTATTATATAATCAGGAAAACGACGTAACATTGAGCTACGCCGTTTCAAAATCCAATCTTATCTATTTCCACTCTACACATTGCGTGTATTCTTCATCATCCCAAATATTGCAAATCCAAGTGCTTCCCTGATTCATAATGATTTCGTCACCGTTTTCATCATAGAAACGGGCGGGTGTAAAGTCGCCGTCAAAACGTTTCCACGTTCCTTTGATGACCTTGCCGCCGGTAAAGACAATCGCAGGACCTTCTCCATGTACGCCGAAAGCGAGATAATCGTGGTCATCGCGGACTTCTCCTTTGCAGTACTGGAAAATAACGTTGGAAACGGTCAGCTGACCGCCGGAATACTCATCAATCTGCGCTTTACCATCCTGATAACGGTAATACAGGTGGTCGTCTTCATGGTATTCGAAATACGGATGATAGGAACCATAACCGCTCGCATTGCTGCCGGATTCGCCGCCCGGATAGATAAGGGTGGCGGATTCATTGTCGGCATAGTCCGCAAAAGAACCGTCTGCAACAAACAGGAAAGGACGAACATAGGCATCGTCATAATTCCAGTCGTAACCAAGCCTGTCCACGGCTTTCTTCAGGCCGTCAATCATCAGATATCCGGTAAACTCCAGCGCATAATTCGGTCCGCGGCTTACACGGGCGTACGCTTCGTCCGCGGGATTGTGAATCCCGGTCACCGCCGCGCTGACATTATAAACCTCAGGCCGGTTAATCAGCTCTTCCACATAAGGCACGGCGAGACCCCAGTTACAATAAATCGCTTCGTAGCCCATAGCCGTGTAAAGGAAATAGTCGCGGCTGCTTCTGACCGGGCCGATGCGCTCCATGTCATCGAAATCCTCAAAAACAGCCATCAGTCTTGTAATACGTCCTTCAACGGGCGCTTCATAGATGATAGCGGCTTTGGAAAGGCCGTATTGCGGCATTGCAGGTTTATTATTGGGAATCATGACCGCTATGGGTCTTCTTGTTGCAATCGCTTCGTCTATCCATTGTCCTGTCAGGTAACTCTGTATCTGTCCGTTTACGGATTCCCGTTCTTCTTTGACAACGGGGTAAGCGGTCGTCAGTTCCTCCTGAACTTCTTCGGGGGCCGGAGCCTGTGTTTCTTCCACGCCGCCGGAGCTGTCTTCACCAACAACTATGATTTCAGGCTCTTTGACTTCCAGTCTGCTTTCTTCCTCGCCACAGCCGGAAAGGCAGGCGATGGCAAACAAAAGAGAAGCCGTCAACAGTGCAATTTTTTTCTTGTGCATACAAATCCTCCGTAAAATCTTTTGTTGTCCAATCATTTCCCACATTATACCCTAAAATCGACAATCTGTATACTGGATAAATTGCTGAAATACTTTCCAGATAAATGAATTGTGTGATACAATCAAAAGGTCAGAGCCAGAATCTCCAAAATGGCAAAAGCTGGCGGAAGAAGGAGGAAACGGCATGTATATTGCGAAAGAAGAACGGTATGAAAAAATGATATATAACAGATGTGGAAAGAGCGGTTTAAAACTTCCCGCATTTTCTCTTGGCATGTGGCATAATTTCGGTTCGGTTAATAATCTGGAAAATATGAAAAAAATTCTGTTTACGGCTTTTGACAACGGAATTACGCATTTTGACCTGGCCAATAATTACGGCCCCGTATACGGAAGCGCGGAAAGCAGCATGGGCCGGATTTTGAAATCGGATTTGATGCCATACCGCGATGAGATGATTATTTCCACGAAAGCAGGCTATGATATGTGGAAAGGGCCGTATGGCGACGGCGGTTCCAGAAAATATCTGACGGCGAGCCTGGACCAGTCTTTACAGAGACTCGGCCTTGACTATGTGGATATTTTTTATCATCACAGGCCGGACCCGGAAACGCCAGTCGAAGAAACGATGTATGCATTAGACCAGATTGTCCGTTCCGGTAAGGCACTGTATGTAGGAATTTCCAATTACAAAAAAGAACAGGCAAAAGAAGCATACCGGATTTTAAAAGAACTGCGGACACCTTTTATTATCCACCAGCCTTCCTATTCTATACTCAACAGATGGATAGAAGAAGACGGATTAAAAGATTTCCTGTATGAGAACGGACTCGGCTGCATCGCATTCAGCCCGTTGCAGCAAGGAATCCTGACGGGAAAATATTTAAACGGCATTCCGGCGGATTCCCGTATCGGCGGCAAAAAAAGCCCGTACCTTCACGAAGATGCTTTAAAACCGGAGCTTTTGGAGAAGGTAAAAGAGCTGAATCAGATTGCGGAAAACAGAGGGCAGTCCTTAACGCAGATGGCGCTCTCATGGATTTTAAAGGACGGTAAAGTAACTTCCGTTTTAATCGGGGCGAGCAGGCCGGAACAGATATTGGAAAATATCAGGGCGCTGGATAATCTTGTTTTCAGTGAAGAAGAGCTTCGCAGAATAGACGAAATTGCCAGAGGATAGACAGTTTTTTTAAAATTCTGGTATTTTGGAAACAGACGAAGGAGGCTGACGGAAATGAAATGGACAAAATTTAGGATTAAAACGATTACGGAAGCGGAAGACATCATTATCAGCACGTTGTATGACATCGGTCTGGAAGGGGCTCAGATTGAGGATAAAGTGCCGCTTACGGCATGGGAAAAGGAGCAGATGTTTGTCGATATCGCGCCGGTGGCCGGAGAGGACGACGGGATTGCATATCTCAGTTTTTTTGTGGAAGAAAAAGAGGATGGAAGCCTGATTCTGAACGGAGAACCGACGGACGCAGACGCCGTACTGAAACAGGTAAAGCAGGAGCTTGAAGACCTGCGGATGTTTATGGATATCGGAGAAGGCTCTGTCAGCGTAGACGAAACGGAAGATATTGACTGGATAAATAACTGGAAAAAATTCTTTCATCAGTTTTATATTGATGATTTGCTTGTCATACCTTCCTGGGAAGAAGTCAAGGAAGAAGACCGGGATAAAAAAATCCTGCATATCGACCCGGGAACTGCTTTCGGAACCGGAATGCACGATACGACGCAGCTTTGCATCCGTCAGATGAAAAAGTTTCTGACCCCGGAGACAACGCTTCTCGATGTGGGTTCGGGAAGCGGCATTCTTGCAATTCTCGCGCTGATGTATGGAGCCAGAAAAGCGGTCGGCACGGATTTGGACCCCTGTGCGGTGGAGGCTGTCAGACAGAATATGGAAGTGAACGGCATTCGGCAGGAAGATTTTACAATGATGATAGGCAATATCATTACGGAAAAAGAAGTACAGGACAAAGTCGGTTATCTGTGTTATGATATCGTGGTGGCGAATATTCTGGCGAATGTGCTGGTGGAACTGACGCCGGTCATTGTAGAGCAGTTGAAACCGGGCGGCATTTATATCACATCAGGCATTATTGAGGAAAAAGAAGAATGCGTTGCGGAAGCGGTCCGGGCAGCAGGTCTGGAAATCATTGAAGTTGCTCGACAGGGCGAGTGGGTATCCATAACCGCCCGTAAGTCATGATGCGGATAGTCAGAACAACGGCAGGAATCCTTGCGTTGTTCTGGATGTGTGTGATTTTTGCCTTTTCCGCACAGGAACAGGAAGAGTCCAGCGCGGTCAGCGAATCTTTCAGCTACCGGATGGTGTGTTCCGCGGACAGCTTTCTCGGCCTGAACTGGGACGATGAGAGGCTGCACGAGATAGCGGATGCCATCGAAGGGTATGTCAGGAAAGCGGCGCATATGACGGAATTTGGCATTCTGGCGGTTTTAATCTATATATGGCTCGGAAAATGGCAGTTTACGACGAGGAAAACGATGCTTCTCGCAATTCTGGCCGCCGCGTTGTATGCCGCCAGCGATGAGACGCATCAGTTATTCGTTGCGGGACGCTCCGGGCGCGTTACGGATGTAATGATTGACAGCGCGGGCGCGATTCTGGGTGTACTTATTTTTGCAGGAGTGGAAAAATGTATCATTTTTTTGTGGAACCGTCGCAAATCCAGGGAAAGCGAATCATTATAACGGGCGGCGACGTCAATCATATAAAAAATGTGCTTCGCATGAAAATCGGAGAGGAAATTGCGGTCAGCAACGGCGAAGACGGAAAAGAATACCGCTGCGGCATCGAAGCTTTTTCGGAAGATGAAGTTATTTGCGGGCTGCGCTTTATAAAGGAAGACGGGGTTGAACTGCCGTCGAAAATAGCCTTATTTCAGGGCCTTCCCAAAGCGGATAAAATGGAACTGATTGTGCAGAAGGCGGTGGAACTTGGCGTCGGTGAAATTATTCCGGTAGCTGCCGGACGTTCGATAGTGAAGCTGGACGAAAAAAAAGCAAAGGCAAAAGTAAGCAGATGGCAGGGGATTGCGGAAGCTGCCGCGAAACAGAGCAGACGCGGCGTCATACCGAAAATCTCGGAAGTCATGAGCATCAAAGAAGCCGTTGCTTATGCCGATTCAATGGATGTCAAACTGATTCCGTATGAGCTTGCGGAAGACATGGCGAAAACGAAAGAAATCATAAGTGGAATTCGGCCCGGTGAGTCGGTGGCCGTTTTTATCGGTCCGGAGGGCGGTTTCGAAGAAAAAGAAATCGCGGCGGCAATGGAACGGGGCTTTCTCCCCGTCACGCTTGGCAAACGGATTCTCAGAACGGAGACGGCAGGTTTTACCGTGCTCGCATGGCTGATGTATCATCTTCAATAAGATGAAAAAGATTTACGCCGCGATGGGGGATTCTTTCCGCACGGCTGTGCCGCCGGGCGAAGTACATCATATACTATATTATGAGATGCAAAAGCATAATATGACTAAAATAGGAGCTGTTTATGGAAGTATATTTGGATAACTCGGCTACCACCAGATGCTTTGACGAAGTGGCGCAGCTTATGATGAGAATTATGTGTGAAGATTATGGAAATCCTTCCAGTATGCACCATAAGGGCGTAGAGGCAGAGCATTATATACGGCATGCGCGGGAAACACTCGCTAAGATACTGAAAGTAAATGAAAAGGAAATTCTTTTTACCTCCGGCGGAACGGAATCGGATAATATCGCTTTAATCGGCACGGCAATGGCCAATCACCGTACAGGAAGACACCTGATTACGACCCAAATAGAGCATCCGGCAATTTTGCAGACGATGCGGTATCTGGAAGACCAGGGATTCCGGGTGACCTATCTGCCGGTGGATAGACATGGAAAAATCCGCCTGGAGGATTTGCAGGACGCCATTTGTAAGGAAACGATTCTGGTGTCCATCATGCACACCAATAACGAAATCGGCACGCTGGAACCGATTGCGGAAGCGGGAGAGCTGATTAAAAAAATGAATCCGAATACGGTTTTCCATGTGGATGCGGTACAGGGGTTCGGAAAGTTCCGCATTTATCCGTCCAGAATGAATATTGACCTGCTTTCGGTCAGCGCGCATAAGATTCACGGACCAAAAGGCGTGGGATTTCTGTATGTGAACGATAAAATTAAAATAAGCCCGATTATTTACGGCGGCGGCCAGCAGAAAGGAATGCGTTCCGGTACGGAAAACGTAGCCGGCGCGGCAGGGCTTGCAAGAGCAGCCGAACTGATGTATGAAAATCTGGATGCGGATATGGAAAGGCTTTATCGTCTGCGGGAGATGTTCCTTCAGGGTATTTCGAAGATAGAACATGTGAAGGTCAACGGATGTGAAGGAAAGGAAGGCGCTTCCCACATTATCAGCCTTTCCGTCAGGGGCGTGCGGAGCGAAGTGCTTCTGCATGCGCTGGAAGACAGAGGGATATATGTTTCCGCAGGGAGCGCCTGCGCCTCCAACAAGCCGATGCCTTCGGCGACGCTCAAGGCAATCGGAATCGAAAGAGAATTGCTGGAATCGACGATACGGTTCAGCTTTTCTGTTTTTACAACGGAAGAAGAAATCAGGTATACTTTAAAGGCTCTGTATGAGATGATACCGATGTTGAGACGGTATACGCGGGCCTGAGACAAGAGAAATCCGATAGACGTTTCACCTTAGGGTGAAACGTCGGGAAGAATCGTCCCATGACAATTCTGCCGGTGTGTTTTACAGTAAGGAGTCTGCAGAGCAGACGGACGGGGGTAAATATGTTTACATCATTTTTAATTAAATATGCGGAAATCGGAGTAAAGGGGAAAAACAGGTATCTTTTTGAAGACGCGCTCGTGAAGCAGATTCGCCATGCCCTGAAAAAAGCAGACGGAGATTTCCAAGTGCGGAAGACGGACGGAAGAATCTATGTGGACGCCGTCTCGGCGTTTGATTATGAGGATACCGTGGAGGCTTTGCAGAAAGTGTTCGGAATTTCCGGTATCTGTCCGGTTGTTTCCGTTGAAGACGAAGGCTTTGAGAAACTGGGGGAACGGGTCGTAAAATATCTGGACGAAGTCTATCCGGACAAGCATAAAACGTTTAAAGTGGCGGCGAGAAGGGCGCGGAAAAATTATCCTCTGGATTCCATGGAAATCAATATGGAAATGGGAGGCGTTATTCTGGACGCTTATCCGGAAATGAAAGTGGATGTTCATAAGCCGGATATTATGCTGCATATCGAAATCCGGGACAAGATATATATCTATTCGGAAATCATTCCGGGACCGGGCGGTATGCCTGTCGGAACAGGCGGCAAGGCTATGCTTCTGTTATCCGGCGGTATTGATTCTCCGGTAGCGGGCTATATGATTGCGAAGCGCGGCGTGAAAATTGACGCGGTATATTTTCATGCGCCGCCGTATACGAGCGAACGGGCCAAAGAGAAAGTCGTTGACCTGGCGAGAAAAGTCGCGCAGTATACGGGGCCGATTTATCTGCATGTCATCAATTTTACCGATATTCAGATGTATATATACGATAAATGTCCCCATGACGAATTGACGATTATCATGCGGCGTTATATGATGCGGATAGCGGAGCGCATTGCGAAAGAATCCGACTGCCTCGGTCTGATTACCGGCGAGAGCATCGGCCAGGTGGCTTCCCAGACGATGCACAGCCTGATGGTGACAAATGAAGTATGCGAACTTCCCGTTTACCGGCCGCTAATCGGTTTTGATAAAATGGAAATCGTAGATATTTCGGAGAAAATCGACACTTATGAGACGTCAATTCTGCCGTATGAAGACTGTTGTACGATTTTTGTAGCCAAACATCCGGTTACGAAACCGAATCTGAAATTTATCAAAAGACATGAAGAAAATCTGGCGGAAAAAATTGATGAACTCGTACAGACCGCACTGGACACCGATGAACTGATTATCGTGTCTTGAAAACGCGGCTTTGGAACGCTGACGGCACAAAAAAATGATACCACAGGATGAATCTTCATCCCGCAATATCATCATTTCGTCAGTATGTACCGATGAAAAGACTGAAAATACAAATTTTCAATCTCTGACTTTGCGGCGCCGCGCGCCTCAAAGTTTACATCAGATAAGGTTTTAATGCTTCCATAATTTCATCTGCGCCGTCTTCCGTATGAATATTCAGGTCAATCGGTTTGGACAGGTCAAGACTGAAAATACCCATAATGGATTTTGCATCGATGACATATCTGCCTGATACTAAATCAAAATCATAATCAAATTTTGTAATATCAGTTACGAAGGATTTGACCTTATCGATTGAATTTAAAGAAATCTGAACGGTTTTCATTGAGATTACCTCCTTTATTTACTTGCTATTAGCTATAATACTAAAGGGTGGAACACCAAAAGTCAATGTTAAAACAACACAAAAATACGGGAGTTATTATGGAAAGTATAGCGCTGCATAATCTGGGGTGTAAGGTAAACGGATATGAAATGGATGTTATGCAACAAATCTTACGGGAAAAGGGTTATAAAATTGTATCTTTTGATGAGAAAGCCGATATCTATATCATCAATACCTGTACCGTGACCAATATTGCGGACCAGAAAAGCAGGCAGATGCTTCACCGCGCAAGAAAGAAAAATCCGGAAGCCGTTGTGGTGGCGGTTGGATGTTATGTGCAGACCGGGGAAGAAAAAATCGCGGAGGATATGGCAGTTGACCTCGTAATCGGCAACAATCGGAAAAAAGATGTGGCGGAAATACTGGAAGCTTATCTGGCGGAAAGAAAAAGAGGGACGCTGCCGGAAGAAGACAGAACGCTGCGGAGCCGGACGGTTATCGATATCAATCATACGAAAGAATATGAAGAGATGAAACTGTCGGGAACGGGCGGGCATACGAGAGCCTATGTGAAGATACAGGATGGCTGTAATCAATTTTGCTCTTACTGCATTATTCCTTATGCGAGAGGAAGGGTCAGGAGCCGCGGGGAGGAAGACATTCTGACGGAAGTGAGCGGACTTGTGCAAAGCGGCTATCAGGAAATCGTGCTTACCGGAATCCATATCAGTTCCTACGGGGTGGACCGCGGCGGCACGGAGTTATTGCGTCTGCTCGAAAAATTAAATACAGAAGAAGGATTGAAGCGCATCCGGCTCGGTTCTCTGGAACCGGGAATCATTACGGAAGAATTTGCCCAAAAGCTGTCAGGGCTTTCCCGCGTATGCCCTCATTTTCATTTATCCCTGCAGAGCGGATGCGACGAGACGCTGCGCCGGATGAATAGACGTTACACGACGGGGGAATACTTGGAAAAAGTGGAAATACTGCGGAAATATTTTGACCGCCCGGCCATTACGACAGACGTTATTGTGGGATTTCCGGGCGAAACGGAAGCGGAATTTGCGATGACGGAGGCTTTTCTTGAAAAGGTGCATTTTTATGAGATGCACATTTTCAAATATTCGAAAAGACAGGGGACGCGGGCGGCGGCGATGGAAGGCCAGGTCACGTCTCAGACAAAAAACATCAGAAGCAGCAGGCTGATGCAGCTTGAACAGCGTATGTCACAGGAGTACCGCAGCGCTTTTGCCGGAGAAAAAGAAGAAATTTTATATGAGGAAGCAAAAACTCTGAACGGAGAGGTTTATCAGATTGGACATACCGCACGATATATTAAGGCAGGGAAGAAAACGCAGGGAGATTTGAGAAACCACATTCTGACAGAAACACTGACAGAGCATTTTCTGGACGATATGATGCTCGTACAGGGCACAAGAGGATGAAATTCTTTAAGGATTCATTAAGATTGCCCGGAATTTAAAGGAAAGATTGAATTTTATCCACAGATAGAGTATGATATACAGAAGGTATCGGACAAAAGCGGAAGAAAGGGGAAGCATTACGAAAATGCAGGATTTCGAAAATACACAATATTTCAGAGTAGAGACGGAACCGGAAACAGGCGTAAAATTAGTCCTTGCAACGGTTTATGAGGCATTGACGGAAAAGGGATATAATCCGGTGAACCAGATTGTCGGATATATTATGTCCGGCGACCCCACATATATTACCAGCCATAAAAATGCGAGGAGCCTTATCATGAAGGTAGAACGGGACGAGCTTGTGGAAGAAATGCTGAAAGAGTATATTAAAAAGTCTCTTCGTAAATAGTGTGAAGAGAAGTTCTAAGGCTCACAGCATAGGCTGTTTCGCCAAGAACTTCTACGATTTGCCTTTGGCAAAACTTTTTCACACCGGAGAATGCCGAAAAACGGGCATTCCCCGCACGGATTTGAGCGGTAAGGCATTGTTTTTGGGGGCAGAGAGAACATCGGCAGTAAGGTACGGATTATGAGAATAATGGGTTTGGATTTCGGTTCCAAGACGGTAGGAGTGGCGATTAGCGACCCCCTTTTGATTACTGCGCAGGGGACCGAGATTATCAGAAGAAAAGAAGAAAATAAATTGCGAAAGACTTTGGCAAGAATCGAAGAGCTGATTGTTCAATACGAGGTAGCGGAAATTGTTCTTGGATTTCCCAAAAATATGAACGATACCATCGGGGAGCGTGCGGAGCTGTCTCTGGAATTTAAAGATAAACTGGAGCGAAGAACCGGGCTGCCCGTAATTATGTGGGATGAAAGACTGACGACAGTGGCGGCGGACAGAGCGATGATGGAAGCGGGAATCCGGAGAGAGGACCGTAAGGAATATGTGGACAAGATAGCGGCAGTCTTTATTCTGCAGGGATATCTGGACCGGCGGAAGATGGAGAAAACGGCGGCAGACTGTGTGTGAAATTTTACCGCAGGCTGAGAGAAAGGCATGGTTATAAGAATGGAAAAGATTATTTTCAGGGCAGAAGGTGAAACGCCGGTCGAATTTTATGTTTTGGAACAGACAAGAATCGGCGGCGTGGATTACATTCTGGTGACCGATACGGAAGATGAGGACGGGGAAGCCCTGATTTTAAAAGATATGTCACAGCAGGGAGAAGAAGAAGCGCTCTATGAAATTGTGACGGATGATGAGGAACTTGATGCAGTTTCGGCTGTATTTGAAAATATGCTTGAGGATATAGAGCTGTCCTGACGGCATGAGAAGTTTCATAGAACTCGGAAACAAATGAATGGCAACAAATCAATGAGAACAAATTAATTAAGAAACGCGGGTACATACAGAGTATCATCGGACTGTTTGTCCGAATCGGAGAAGCGGTAATATCCGGGAAAAGAGCGGGGATATCATGGAAATACCGGAAGCTTTTGCGAAAAGGCCAATCAGGCGATGGAACACTATACTGACCTGTGGGAAAGTGGAGGAAATTTTTTTGAAGAAAAATGAACAGGGAACGGCATCCGGGCTGAAGATTATTCCTTTGGGCGGCCTGGAGCAGATTGGGCTGAATATTACTGCCTTTGAATATGAAGACAGTATTATTGTAGTTGACTGCGGTCTGTCTTTTCCGGAAGACGAGATGCTCGGAATCGATTTGGTTATTCCGGATGTAACTTATCTGAAGGATAATATCGATAAAGTCAAAGGATTTATGATTACGCACGGGCATGAAGACCATATCGGAGCTCTGCCTTATATTTTGAAGGAAATCAATGTGCCGGTTTATGCGACAAAACTGACGATGGGCATTATTGAGAACAAACTGAGAGAACACGAGCTGATGAATACGACCAAACGAAAGGTCGTAAAATTCGGACAGTCGATTAATCTGGGCCAGTTCCGGATTGAATTTATCAAGACCAATCACAGTATCGTGGATGCCGCTGCGCTGGCGATTTATTCTCCGGCGGGTATCGTTGTGCATACCGGAGATTTTAAAGTGGACTATACACCCGTATTCGGGGATGCCATAGATTTGCAGCGTTTTGCGGAAATCGGGAAAAAAGGCGTACTTGCGTTGATGTGTGACAGTACGAATGCGGAACGCCCCGGTTTTACACCGTCCGAAAAAACAGTGGGAAAGACGTTCGATACGCTTTTCTCGGAGCACAGCGATACAAGAATTATTATTGCTACTTTTGCATCCAATGTGGACCGGGTACAGCAGATTATCAATTCTGCGTATAAATTCGGGCGGAAAGTTGTTGTGGAAGGCCGCAGCATGGTAAATATTATCGAGACGGCTTCCACGCTCGGCTATCTGAATATCCCCGACCAGACGCTGATTGATGTGGAACAGTTGAAAAATTATCCGAATGAAAAAACCGTTATCATTACGACGGGAAGCCAGGGCGAAAGCATGGCGGCGCTGAGCCGTATGGCGGGAAGCATTCACAAAAAGATATCCATCGTGCCGGGAGATACGGTTATCTTTTCATCCAACCCGATACCGGGAAATGAAAAAGCGGTCACGAATGTCATCAATGAGCTTTTAATGAAGGGCGCGGACGTCATTTTTCAGGATGTTCACGTTTCGGGACATGCCTGTCAGGAAGAAATCAAGCTTTTATATACCTTGCTGCATCCAAAATATGCGGTTCCGGTGCATGGAGAATACAAGCACCTGAAAGCACAGGCAAAAATCGCGAAAGAACTCGGCATCGATAAGGAAGATATTTTTATTCTGCATTCGGGAGACGTTCTGGAAATCAGCGATGAAAAAGCGGAAGTAACCGGACGTGTGCCGGTCGGCGCGATTCTGGTAGACGGCCTCGGCGTAGGCGATGTCGGGAATGTGGTTTTGCGGGACAGACAGCACCTTGCGGAAGACGGTATCATCATTGTGGTACTCGCGCTCGACTCTTACAACAGCCAGCTCGTTTCGGGACCGGATATCGTATCCCGCGGCTTTGTGTATGTAAGAGAGTCCGACGAGCTGTTGGAGGAAGCGCGGCTTCTTGTGGACGGCGCGGTTGAAGGATGCCTGGAAAAAGGACAGACAGACTGGGGAAAACTGAAATCTACAATTAAAGATGTTCTGAGCGAATATGTGTGGAAAAAGACAAAACGGCGTCCGATGATACTTCCGATTATTATGGAGGTCTGATGTTGAAAGAAAAGCATTTCAACGATTGAACCGTGAAAAAGGAGAAGACAGCATGTTAGACAGCATTGTGCAGAAAGCGACGGATAACTTTATAGAAGAAATCAGAAAATCGAATATTTACAGGGAGTATGTCTTTCAGAAAGAAAAGCTGAAAAGGGACCCGGTGTTGTTTGATGGCGTGACGGAATTTCGGCAGCGGAATTTTGCCTTGCAGACAGAAACTCCGGCGGACGAACTGCTTGACAAACTCGATGCTTTTGAACGGGAATATGAAGAATTCCGCGCCAATCCGCTGGTGGATGATTTTCTGAGGGCGGAACTGGCTTTCTGCCGTATGATGCAGGAAGTAAACGTGCTGGTGACCGCGGAGCTGGATTTTGAATAAAAACCTGAATCTGCGATTCAAGGTGGAGGTTTTGTATGAACATAAAAGAAGTAGTGGGTTCGATTGTAGAAACAATTATTAAAGTGGCGGCGCTTCTGTTTCTGATTTCTTTTGTCTATGATGCGGCAATCAAGGCTTATGATTTCGGATTCAGAGTTTTTGCGGAAGAAGCGGTGACGACCGGAGAAGGAAGAATTATAAGTATATCTGTGGAGCAGGATGATTCCGTATTGGATATCGGCAAAAATCTGGAGGAAAAAGGGCTGATAAGAGATGCCAACCTCTTTTTCGTACAGGAGCTTCTTTCTGAAAACCACGGAAAAATCAATCCGGGAATCTACGACCTCAGCACATCCATGAAAAGCGATGAAATGATTGCGATTATGTCAGCCAAATCGGAAGAGACGGAGGACGAAAGCAAAGATAAGGCGGCATCCGCCGGAAACGCAGATACGGAAGGCTCAGAAGATACGCAGGACGAGAGCGGCGCGGAAGACGGCGGCGCGGCTGGAGACGGGGAAACAGAGTCTTCGGAAGGAGAAGAAACGTCTGACGGGAACGAATAAGAAGCGGCCGGAAAGTTTGCCGGAAACGAACAGAATCAAGCGGAGGTATCAAAGCGATGACAGGAGATGAACGTACGACAGCGTTTATCAATTCCCTTGATTCGGGCAATACTCCCTTTTTGGATGAGATAGAAAAGGAAGCGAAAAAAACCAATGTGCCGATTATCCGGACGGAGATGCAGAGCTTTATCAAATTGCTGCTCGCGATGAAAAAGCCCATGTCCATTCTGGAAGTCGGTTGTGCCATTGGTTTTTCTGCATTATTGATGAGCGAGTATGCCCCGGAGGGATGTAAGATAACGACAATCGAGAAATATGAAAAGAGGATTCCCATCGCGCGCGAGAATTTCAGAAGAGCGGGAAAGGAAGCGTCCATTACTCTGTTGGAGGGGGATGCGGCGGATTTTCTGAAAGAACTGGAAGGACCTTATGATTTTATCTTCATGGATGCCGCAAAGGGGCAGTATATTCACTTTCTGCCGGATATTCTGCGTCTGCTTCCGGCGGGCGGCATTTTGCTGTCCGATAATGTACTGCAGGACGGCGATATCATAGAATCCCGTTATGCCGTGACGAGAAGAAATCGTACCATACATACCCGTATGAGAGATTATCTGTACGAATTAAAGCATCATCCTATGTTGAAAACAGCGATTCTGCCGTTGGGGGATGGGGTTACTGTGAGCGTAAAAGATGAAGAATAGCTTCACGATTTTGTAAGAGTTTTTGGAAAGAGGTCAGGGATGAAGAAACCAGAATTACTGATTCCGGCGAGCAGTCTGGAAGTATTGAAAACGGCGGTAATATTCGGCGCGGATGCGGTGTATATCGGAGGAGAGGCTTTCGGACTGCGTGCGAAAGCGAAAAATTTTACGAAAGAAGAGATGGCGGAAGGAATTGCTTTTGCACACGCGCATGACGTGCGCGTACATGTGACGGCGAATATTCTTGCGCATAACGATGATATGGAAGGCGCGGCCGCGTATTTCAGAGAACTGAAAGAAATGAAGCCGGACGCGCTGATTATTGCTGACCCGGGAATGTTTATGCTGGCGAAGGAAATATGCCCGGAAATCGATATTCATATTTCCACGCAGGCCAATAATACAAATTATATGACTTACCGTTTCTGGCACGGGCAGGGCGCCAAAAGAGTTGTTTCCGCCAGAGAACTGTCCTTGCGGGAGATTAAGGAAATCAGAGCGCGGATTCCTGAAGAACTGGAAATCGAAAGCTTTATTCATGGGGCGATGTGCATTTCCTATTCGGGGCGCTGTCTGCTGAGCAGTTATTTTACGGGAAGGGATGCAAATCAGGGCGCGTGCACGCATCCGTGCCGTTGGAAGTATGCGGTCGTGGAGGAAAAAAGACCCGGAGAATATCTGCCCGTCTATGAAAACGAAAGAGGGACTTATATTTTTAATTCCAAAGACTTGTGCATGATAGAGCATATTCCGGAAATGATAGACGCCGGAATCGACAGTTTTAAAATAGAAGGCAGGATGAAGACCGCGCTGTATGTCGCGACGGTGGCGCGCACATATCGGAAGGCAATTGATGATTATCTGGAATCGGAAGAAAAATACCGCGAAAATATGGGATGGTACAGGGCGGAAATCGCCAAGTGCACTTATCGTCAGTTTACGACAGGGTTTTATTTCGGAAAACAGGAAACGGAGCATGCACAGATTTATGATAACAATACCTATGTGAACGAATACATTTATCTTGGCATCGTGGGTTCCGTGGATGAAGCCGGCCGCGCCCGTATCGAACAGCGGAATAAATTCTGTGTGGGAGACGATATCGAGATTATGAAGCCGTCGGGCATCAATGTGCCCGTGAAAGTACTGCATATGTATAACGCGGAAGGGGAGGCGGTGGAAAACTGCCCGCATTCCAGACAGATAGTGGATGTGGAATTGTCGCAGGTTCCGGAACGGTATGATATCCTGCGGATTATGTGCCGGTAGAAATATTATTTTTCTTTGAAAAGCATGGCAGCCGGCGCCTATTCGGCGGCCAGCTGCTTTATGGAAATGGTGTTAATGATTTTTAAAATCGTACAGGTTGCCAGGAAAATACAGACCGGCGCCAGGAGAAAACCTGTCAGTGTTCCGGCAGGGGAACCTGCAAACGGAAATTCTGTCAGCCCCAATCGTTTTGCATATGGGGACAGCAAAGCAGGAATGATAAATGTGCCAGCCGCGACGCCGGCGGCGCTTCCCAATATGGCCGGCAGACAATTCCGGTAAAGATATATTTTGAGCGTCTGCCGCGAGGTCAGTCCGATTGCTTTCAGCAATCCTATCAGGTTTTGTTCCCGCTTAATTAATAAAAATGTGAGGGTAGTTGTAATCAGAACGATAATAACCATTAAAACGGTTAATATCATTCCGGCAGCAGGCGCCAGAACGCCCGTAAAACTTTCTCCGTTCGACTTCGAAGCGATAAAGGCAAATTTGCCGTCGTATCTATTCGCGAGTTCTTTTGCATATTCCCATTTATCCGAACTGTTTCGGAGCACAAGCATATAATCCCCGTAATGGCCGTCTGCTTTAACAAATTCGTCCAGATTGTCCGTGACCATCCGAAAGACATTTCCGGAATTGGAAAGCGTCTGAAAGATTTCAGTGATTTCATATTCTTTCCGCTGACCGTTTACAAGTAATTCAATTTTATCTCCGACCTCGAACCCATACGTTCTTGCAAGTCCAAGCCCGACGCCTATCTCATTTTCGCTGAGAGGACGTCTTCCGTATAACGCTCTGTCGTTTATTTTTTCATGCCAGGGCAGTTCATAAAGTTCTGTCGTAATACTCCGGTATGTTTTTTCCGCAGCAGGCTTGTATGTAACATATATTTTGTTCACCCCATAGGTATAATCTATTCCGGGGTCTTCTTTCAATTCATCCAGAATAGCGCTCACCGGCGTGTTTTCCAGAGCGGTGACATAGATATCCGTTTTGATGAATCCCCATGTTTCCGGCTCTTCATCTATATTCCCGACGGCCTTCAGGCATCCTGCACAAAGGACGGTCAGACTGCTCAAAAGAAAGGAGACTGCGGCCATATAAAGGTATCTCAGCTTTCTTTGCTGCATTTTTCTGACGGCGTAATAAAATTCGAAAGATACTTTTCCGTTATATGGCGGAATTTTTCTGTTTCCAGCGCCTATTTCATCCGAATGCCATGCGCCTTTTCTGAGTGCGTAAGAAGCGTTTAAACGACATACCTGAAAGATGGCGCCAAAACATATGAGCAGGACGAACAACAGGACGACAGCCCATGTAAAAAACTGATAGCGGGCTATACCTGTGAAGGAAATTGTGGATATGGCTGTTTCCTTTAATATTTGGGCGATAATTTTCCGGGTGAACAGACCGCCGGCCATGCTTCCGGGCACGGTTCCGGCAAGACCTATGATACCATAGCAGATAAGATATCCGTTAAAAATCTGTGTGTCTGTCATGCCTAATGCTTTGTAAATACCAATATTTTTAACGTCTTCATCGATGTCGTTTTTTATCAGAAATACGGACAGAGCCACGACGGTTATGACAAGAATCAGGCTTACAAAACACAGGACCGCGCCTGTCATCTGCCAGACCGCCGTATAGCCGCTTTTAATCATATCATAAGTATACAGCGCATTGCCTAATGGCATTTCAAAGTATTCTTCCGTTTCACGGATGAAATTCTGCTCTGTCAGATGGCTGTATTCGTCAAACTTGATTTCAAGATAACTTGCCGCATTATTTTCTGCTGCCGGGAAGCCATCGAGCCGGTTATATCCGCACCACATGCGGTATACATTTGTGCCGCTGCTTCCGAAAACGGGGTCGGTGACAATTTTTACGACCTTCACGAAGACGGATGTATCGCCAAACTGCAGGGAAAATGTGTCTCCGTTCTTTAGCTTAAGAATAGCTGCGAGCTTTGTCGTGACCCACACTTCGCCATCGCCGGGCATTGTAAACTCAGAAGTGTCAGAAATTTTGGGTGACATCATATCTTTTCCCGGTTTTTCAGGAAGCTCTAAAAGAATGCCGTTGCTTAACTTCGTGCCGGATTTTTCGATATAATCGATTGTTTTGGTTTTTTCGGTTATCTGATATTCAAATTTTTCCGGTGAAGAATCCAGGTATTGTTTTACAACATTTGCCGAAAATATATCATTGCTCCACAGACAGCATAGCTGCGGGCCCTCCATTTGCGCGTATGCGCTGTCAAATATCGAATCTAATTCTGTAAACAGTACGAGGGCGTTTACGGATAATGCCGTGGTGATAAAAATACAGATGCCCAGAAACAGATTTGGGAGTTTCCGTCTTCTCAGTTTTGCGAGACTGCACATCAGACTTGCTTTCATAATAATCCTCCATTCTTGCTCAACGCGCGAGTAATCCTCCATTCTCTACCAGCCTTTTTGCTCCAGAAAATCCATAAGTTCCTTTTCTCTGTGGCGGTAGATTTCGCCGGAAGAAGTTTTGCCGGAAGACATTTTGCCGGCGTGAGATTCGTCAAACCGCAGTTCTTCGCTGATACGCCCGTCTTTGATGTAAATAACGCGTTTTCCTCTGGCGGCGACCTTAATATCATGAGTGACGAGCAGGATGGTCTGGCCTTCTTTGTTTAATATGTTTAACATCTTCATAACAATATCTGTCTGTGCCGAATTCAGGCTGCCGGTGGGTTCATCGCATAATAACAGAGGCGGTCTGTTTACGACGGAACGTAGTATGGCGGCTCTTTGCTGCTGGCCTCCGGAGAGTTGGGACGGAAATTTTCCGATATGTTCCTGCAGGCCGCACTGTCCGCATAATTTTAAGACGGTATGTTTGACAGAATCCTTTTCTTTGCCCGATTTCATTTTTCCTGACAATATCAATGGCAGGATGATATTTTCATAGACGGTAAGGTCGGGAATCAGAAAGTGCTGCTGGAATACAATTCCAATGTTTTCCCGCCGGAAGATTGTTTTTGATTTTTCACTCATATGGCCAAAATCAATGTTTTTGTAGTGGATTGTTCCCTCATCAAAATCGTCAATACCGGCTATCAGATGCAGAAGACTTGTTTTCCCGGAACCGGAGGCGCCCATCATGATGACAAATTCCTGCTCGGCGATATCCAGATTCATAGCATCGACAGCCTTGCCTGCGGCTGTTCCTTTCCCATAGTTTTTTGTCAGATTTCTGACTTCCAATAATTTTCCCATGTGAACTCCCATCTGCCTGCGCTGGCTTGCCCGTTGATTTTTTATGGTCGAATTGACCGGTGCTATGATTAAATTACCATACCCTTTTCCGGTTCTCAATTACTCTGTCGCCAAGTACTGGATTTTGTCGTATCATGCAAACAGCCTGCCGTAATAAGCGGCAGGCTCATGGGATAATACACTGTGATGGAAATGCTTTTCATATTTTAAAATAGAAATCGGTAATACTTTTCACATTTCAAAATAGAAATCGGTAATCAGTTTTCCGTCCTGAAAAAGACAGTCAGTTTCTCCGTTGTTTTCATAAAGCGCCCGTTGGATATTTTCCATGCCGAACCCGTGATTGATGCAATCTGCTTTCGTTGTTCTTCCGCTTTTTACCGCCTCGTACATCCGGATGGTTGCCGGGTTTGTAAATTGAAAAAGTACTGTATTCCGATGGGTCAGTATGGAAACGGTGATAAGCGCATTTGCGTCCGGCATTGCTTCACATGCTTCGATGCAGTTATCAAGCATGTTGGAAAATAGCGTACATAAATGATAGGAATCCATAAAGTCCGGTTTATCCAGTCTGCCTTCAACCGTTATATGGATGTCCTTCTTTTTTGCTTCCAGTATTTTCTGATTCAAAATGACATCTAATATCTCATTCCCGGTGTGGCACTTCTGCATTGTCAGTTCTTCAAAATGATGTTCAATACGCTGTAAATGTTCCAGCGCCTTTTGGGTCTGCCCGTCCGCAAGAAGAAGCCCAAGACATTTTAACTGAGCATGTATGTCATGGCGGAATCTGCGCATTTCCATATCGTTGTCATGTATATTCTGATAGTATTTCTGCTGAACGCGGATGATTTCTTCTTTCATTTTATTTTGTTTCAGGTAATACTCTTTATGGTATATAAGAAATACAAACAGAAGAATGCCGGTAAGAGCGGCTCCTGTAAAAAGGATGGCAAACGCGGACAGAATCGTGCTGATTACGGGGCTTCCGATATATTCCGGCATAAGGGTAATGACACCGGGAAGCAGAATGCCGCTCCATATAATCAGTATAATGATAAAACACTGAAACCGGCTCAGCGAATGAAAATACAGGACAAAATTCTGCGCCCATTTTCTGTTGACAATGAACAGAAGCAAAACGGTAATTACGATTGCGAAAAATAAACTGAACATACCCGATATGAGGGGATTGATTTCATAATGTGTGGAAGACAGATTTAACAGAAGAGAGCCGATTCGGAAGATAAGACTCTCTGTCATGTTTATGATTAAATATACGCAGATAAAATGAGCGATGCGCGTGAAAAAGGTTCCCTGAAACAGCGCTATGTACAGGAAAAAGTTCAGGGTCAGCATGATAGCGGCATAATGATTGAAAAACAGGACTGCCGGTATCATAATAAGCAGATATGCCCCTGCTGCCGCAATATATTTTTTTATTTCTTTCGTTCGATTATGAAAGATGCCTTCGCCGATTAAAAATATTTCCACGGCGTACATGATGAAATAAATCATTATTAAAACCGTATCTGCCACTTACATCACTTTAACCTTTCTCCGCAGAAAATCTTTATACTTCTCCATGATTTCATGTTTCCGAAATCTGCTTATTTTAACATGTTTTCCTTTGTCCAGCCAAACCTCGTCGCCTTTTTTCTCGAAATATTCCAGATGGACCAGGTAGGATTTGTGAATACGCACAAAGTCCTGACCAGGCAGAGCATTTTCCCAGAATTTCATGGTTTTGCGCATCAGATATTCGCCTGTCTCTGTAACAAGTAATGTATATTTATCCTGGGCTTCGATGTATTTAATTCGCTTCATCGGTATCATGAAAGTGTTTCCGTTTTCTTCCGTTTCCAGAACCGGTCCGCATATATCGGAGAGCGTTTTCTCCATCACGTTTTGAAAAGCCGTCTCATCTATCGGTTTTACCAGAAAACCCGTCACATTTTTCCCGAAAGCTTCCAGTACCCGTTCCTGATGGCTGGTTGTAAAGATAATTCGTGTCTGCTTCCGGTTCGTTTCAAAATCATCTTTGATAACGATGCCGTCCTGTGCAGGCATTTCGATATCCAAAAGCAGAATATCATAGTCTGTGCCGGATGTCATAACCTCTTCGCCGGATGCAAAAGCGTGAATATCCGTTTTCGTGAGTTGTTCCTTTTTCTGGAAAAATGCTCTGCACATCCGTTCCAGAAGTTCTCTGGAGGACGCTTCATCATCGCATATCGCTATTTTTATTTCTGTATTCATTGTCTCTGATTTTCCTTATCCAGATTTCCGTCAAAGTTTTGATGCTCTAAAATGAATATATCAAAGATTCCGGGAAAGCGAAATAAAAAAATCTGGAAGTTTGCCGGAATGGAGAAAATCATTTGTGAAAAATGAACAGGAATACCGCTTTTTATTTCCTGTTTCCCGTAAAATATACAAAATTTGTATTCGGGTATTGCATTTTAAAGAAAAATGGCGTATTTTAGTAAAGGAAATAGCAACCGGATATTTATAATTTTATAAAGGTATCTTGAACGAGGATGTTCCAAAATGATTATTTTTGGAGCATTTTTTTGTACGAAGCGCGGTGATATGCCAGAAGCGGGGAGCGTTCGGATATCCTGAAAAGAAAGGAAGTAGTAAGATGGGCGAAATTTTCAATGTGGAAGAGATTTTTGGACAGAACTTATTTACTCTCAATAAAATGAAAGAGCGTCTTCCGAAAAATGTATACAAAGAAGTCGTGGATGTCATGAATAACGGCGGTGAGCTGTCAATGGGTACGGCAAACGTTGTTGCGAAAGAAATGAAGGACTGGGCGGTAGAACATGGCGCGACGCATTATACGCACTGGTTTCAGCCGCTGACCGGCATTACCGCGGAGAAGCACGACGCGTTTGTGGCACATCCGGATGAATCCGGCAGGATGCTGACAGAGTTTTCGGGAAAAGAACTGATTAAAGGTGAGCCGGACGCTTCTTCCTTTCCTTCGGGCGGTCTGCGTGCCACGTTTGAGGCGAGAGGATATACCGCATGGGATATTACCTCTCCGGCATTTTTGAAGGAATCCACCTGCGGAACGATACTTTGCATTCCCACCGCCTTCTGTTCCTATACGGGAGAGGCATTGGATAAAAAAACGCCGCTTCTGCGTTCGATGGAAGCACTGAACGAGCAGGCCCTCCGAATCGTCCGCCTGTTCGGAAACACCGGAGCAAAAAAGGTAACGGCGTCTGTGGGCCCGGAGCAGGAATACTTTCTTGTAGATGAAAAATTGTATATGAAGAGAACGGACTTGATGTTCGCCGGCCGGACGCTGTTTGGCGCGCCCGCACCGAAAGGACAGGAAATGGATGACCATTATTTTGGCGTTATCCGGGAACGTGTCGGCGCATACATGAAAGATTTGAACGAGGAACTCTGGAAGTTGGGCGTTACGGCGAAAACGCAGCATAACGAAGTGGCTCCCGCGCAACATGAGCTCGCGCCGATTTATGAGACGGCCAACATAGCGGTAGACCATAATCAGATTGTCATGGAGACGATGAAAAAGGTCGCAACGAAACATAATATGCGATGCCTGCTGCATGAGAAACCCTATGCCGGCGTAAACGGTTCCGGCAAACATAATAACTGGTCCGTTACGACGGACAATGGCGTTAATCTGCTGGACCCGGGTGAAACGCCGAATGAAAATATCCAGTTTCTGCTTGTGCTCGCCTGCATCATGAAGGCTGTGGACACACATGCGGACCTGCTTCGCCAGTCTGCTTCCGATGTGGGAAATGACCACAGACTGGGAGCGAACGAAGCGCCTCCGGCAATTATTTCTATTTTCCTCGGAGAACAGCTTGAGGACGTTGTCAGCCAGTTGATTGAAACAGGTTTTGCAACTTCGGTCAAGGAAGGCGGCAAACTTTTGACCGGCGTTAAGACACTTCCCGATTTTCAGAAAGACGCGACCGACAGAAACAGAACTTCGCCGTTTGCTTTTACCGGAAATAAATTTGAGTTCCGTATGGTGGGTTCCGCGGATTCCATTGCGAGCCCGAACACGACGTTGAATGCCATTGTTGCGGAGGCTTTCTGTGAGGCGGCGGACAGACTGGAAAAGGCGGATGATTTGGAAGTTGCAATTCATGACCTGATTAAGGAATATATGACCAAACATCAGAGAATTATTTTCAACGGGAACGGTTATGCTGACGAATGGGTCGAGGAAGCGGAGCGGAGAGGGCTTCCGAATATTAAATCCATGATTGAAGCGGCGGATACGCTGACGACAGATAAGGCGGTGCGCCTGTTCGAGAAATTTAAAATTTTCACGAAAGTGGAACTGGAATCCCGTGAAGAAATTATCTATGAAACATATGCAAAAACAATCAACATAGAAGCGCTCACAATGATTGATATGGCTGGCAAGCAGATTATTCCGGCAGTCGTAAAATATACGAAGATGCTCGCAGATACCGTCAATGCGGTAAAAGAAGCGGGTGCGGACGCCTCCATGCAGGTAGAGCTGTTAAAATCTGTCGTCGAAAAACTGGCGGCAATGCAGGCGGCCCTGACCGAATTAAAGAAAGTAGAGGCGGAAGCTTCCGCAATGGAGAATGTAAAGGAGCAGGCATTTTTCTATAAAGATAAGGTTAAGGCAGTCATGGAACAGCTTCGAAAACCGGCGGATGAGCTGGAAATGATGGTCGATAAGAATATCTGGCCGATTCCGACGTATGGGGAGTTGATGTTTGAGATTTAGAGGGGTTTAGAAACGGACAGGGAATTTGATGGATTCCTGTCCGTTTTTGGTTTCACTTCATTTAACCCTGTCTCACAGGAACCCATAATTCGCAGAACAGGTTATTTTCGCCATGTTCAAAATATATTTCAAAATCGGTGTCGTCTGTCTGGGCATAGCCTGTCTGCGGAACAAATTCTTTGAAAAATTTGCTCCATGTTTCGCCCAGACAGTCGCCGTCAGGACCAAAACATTTGAATACCGCATAGTCGGCGGGGGCTGTTTTCCAGATAGTGTAACCGTTATTGACAAAATGCTTCAGTTTTGTATGGTCGGTATCTTCGTCGATGAGAATGCCAATGCCGTAATTAAAATGGGTTCCGTTGTCTTTAACAGGGCTGCAAAGACCATATAAGTCTCTTTTCCCCTCCGTACGAAGCTGCTTCATTGGCCCGATAAGGTCTTTTTCAAAGCATTCCGTCCAAAAATCGGGGATGCTGTGGTCATTATCGTCATTGATAATTTCGTTCGGAAACGATTTTACAAGTACAAGAAACTGCTGACCTTCTTTGTGTTCAATTTTGTAATCCATAATGCTACCGCCTTCCACCATTATTTTTATGACAAGTGGATTGAACAAATGAAGTTTTGCGCTTTTGTGCTTTGCCTGTTTTGGCGTGGAGCCATGAAAGCGTGAAAAGGCTTTTGAAAAGCTTTCCGGTGATTCATAGCCGTACTTGTAAGCGGCGTCGATGACCGATAAATTCGTCGTCTGCAATTCTATGGCCGCTAATGTGAGACGGCGTTTTCTGATGTATTCATTAGCCGTCATTCCCGTCACAAAACTGAAAGTCCGGTGAAAATTGTAACTGGACATGTGCACATTCCGGGCAGCATCGGCATAGCTTATATCTTCCAAAATATGTTCTTCCATATAGCGTACTGCCTGCTGTATGAGCTGCATCGACATTTTGTTCCATCCTCCCTGCATGTAATGATTATAGATGACCGTATCGGGAAAGTCCTGTCCTTGTTTGCACCGATTTGTCCGAGGCGGCAAAAGCGGTAACGCGTTTTATAAAGGCAGGCAAAGCTGCGATTCTTTCAGGCTCTTTACTTTGCGTTCGGTGATTTTATCCAGGTCTGTGAGCCGGCTGCACAGCAGCGGGGAATGGATGTCATATGCCTGAAAATTCCGGAAGCGCAGATTGTCATTGTGATTGGCGTAACAATAGATGCACCCGTTTTGGCATGTATTGTACAGGCCGAGGTCGATGCTGGCCGCGCATCCGCATGCGGGACGCTGCCCCTTATCTTTTCCCGCCTCGATGGGACAGCCAAGCAAACAAGATATCAGTTTATCATCGATACAGTGGGAATGCCCGATATCGAAATCCGACAAATCTATTTCTTCCGCGCAGGTATTGACAGAAATGCCGTTTGCCCGGGCGGCGGAAGAAAATTGGCTGGCAAGGCTTTGTTTTTCCCCGGTAAGCAGTTCACGAATTGCGTTATCTTTCATTCTTTGGGAATTTACCGGGTACAAATCGATAAAACTGATAATACACTTATCGGTGCAGGAAGATAATGCGCCGGCAATGGCGGCGTACTTTTCGGCGTGCCATTCGATAGTATACCGTTCGTTCAGGATAACGGGGTCATAGCGCCATATCATGCGCTGCCGTCCAATGATTTTCGATAATTTCCGAAAGGTATCGATTCTGTCCGCAAGAGAAGGAAGATTTTGCTCGGTGTCCTGGTCGTACGCGTTCAGGGTGTACTGGAAATAATACATATAATTTTCAAGCTTCTCGAGTTTTGGCAGCATGGGAGCGGGGTTTTTGCTCCAGAATACGATGCAGTCAACGACATTGGGAGACAGGTTGATTTTGCTTACCTGATGAAAGTTCATGGGATTTCTGACATAAGCATAATTTTCTTCGATTCGTTTCAAAAACCAGTCGGAGAAAAAGGCCGGAATGTCGGTTCTTCTGCTTGCGCTGATAATCATGGTGTATTCCTCTTATTTTACCGTGTCAAAGGCATTTTGCAAATCGTTGAGAATATCATCAATATGTTCCGTACCGATGGAAAGGCGGATGGTATTGGACCTGATACCCTGTTCTTCTAATTCTTCCTCCGTAAGCTGGCTGTGCGTTGTGGTTGCGGGATGAATGACCAGGCTTTTTGCATCCGCAACATTTGCGAGCAGAGAGAAAATTTTCAGATTGTCAATAAATTTGTACGCTTCTTCTATGCCGCCCCTGATTTCAAATGTAAAAATGGAACCGCCGCCGTTTGGAAAGTATTTCTGATAAAGCGCATAATCGGGATGACCGGGCAGGGACGGATGATTCACTTTCTCGACCTGTGGATGGTTTGCGAGAAATTCAATCACTTTTCTGGTATTTTCAGCATGCCGTTCCAACCTCAGAGAAAGTGTTTCGATTCCCTGAAGAAGCAGAAAAGCCGCGAAAGGAGAAATTGTCGCTCCGGTGTCGCGCAGTAAAATTGCACGGATGTACGTTACGAATGCTGCCGGGCCGGCTGCTTTTACAAAAGATTCGCCGTGATAGCTCGGATTAGGCTCCGTAATTGCCGCATATTTGCCGGACGCTGCCCAGTCAAATCTGCCCGAATCGACGATGATGCCGCCAAGCGTTGTACCGTGGCCGCCAAGAAATTTCGTGGCGGAGTGCACAACAATATCCGCACCGTGTTCGATGGGACGAATCAAATAGGGAGTTCCAAAGGTGTTGTCTACAATCAGAGGCAGCCCGTGCCGGTGTGCGAGTTCTGCCAGAGCGTCAATGTCCGGGATATCGCTGTTGGGGTTGCCAAGTGTCTCGATATAGATGGCTCTTGTGTTGTCTTGTATTGCGGCTTCGACTTCCTCTGTATTATGGATATTTACAAAACTCGCGGTAATACCAAATGCAGGAAGGGTATGCGCCAGCAGATTGTAGCTTCCTCCATAAATCGTCTTTTGGGAAACAAAATGTCCGCCGTTCTGGCCGAGGGCTTCCAGTGTATAGGTAATGGCCGCCGCTCCGGAAGCGAGAGCCAGAGCCGCCACGCCGCCCTCCAGAGCCGCTACGCGCCGTTCCAGAACGTCCTGTGTGGTGTTTGTCAGTCTTCCGTAAATGTTTCCGGCATCGGAAAGGCCAAAACGGGCGGCGGCATGGGCGGAGTCTTTGAAGACATAAGAGGTGGTTGCATAAATAGGAACCGCGCGGGCGCCGCTTGCCGGGTCGGGAGATTCCTGTCCTACATGCAGTTGTAAAGTTTCAAATTTGTAATCAGACATCCATATTTCCCCTTTCATATTACAGTTAGTTAATAGATTTTTTAAATACTACCAAAACAGTAGGTTTTAATAAAGATAGAATATATTTTGGATTCTGTCAATAGAAAATTGAAAATTTTATCCCTTTTTTCCAACTTTTTGAAAACTTTAAAAATTTTTTTCCATTTTTTAAAAAAATTTTAATTTAGGGCTTGTCAAATGATTCAACTTGCTGTATAATTCCAAGTTGTAACGTTGATGGGCTATCGCCAAACGGTAAGGCAACGGACTCTGACTCCGTCATTTCAAGGTTCGAATCCTTGTAGCCCAGTTAAATGACCCGGTGAAGATACTTCACCGGGTTTTCTGTATCACGCGGCAGGCAGAAAGAGGGCATATGAATTATGTATACATTTCAGAGCAGAATCCGTTACAGTGAAGTCGGACCGGACGGAAGACTGACATTGGAGTCTTTGCTGGATTATTTTCAGGACGCTTCTACTTTTCACTCGGAAGACCTGGGTTTGGGTGTCGGCTATTTAAAAGAAAAGAATATGGTATGGGTGCTTTCCTCCTGGCAGATTGTCGTGGAACGTTATCCGCAGTTATGTGAAAACGTGATTGTCGGAACGGCGCCCTATGCGTTCAAAGGGTTTGTCGGTTACCGTAATTTCTGGATGGAGACGGAAGCGGGCGAGCGGCTTGCTTACGCCAATTCTATCTGGAGCCTGATGGATACGGTGAAAATGACGCCGGCCAGGCCGCCTGCGGAAATGCTGGAAGGCTACCGGCTGTCGGAAATGCTTCCGATGGATTATGCTCCGCGGAAAATCGCAATACCGGATAACGGACAGGAGCAGGAAGAACTTCAGGTCAGACCGCACCATCTGGACACAAACGGCCATGTCAACAATGGGCAGCATGTGCGGATGGCGATGGATTATATTCCGGCGGACTGGCGGATTCGGCAGATGCGGGCGGAATATAAAAGACAGGCGGTTTTGAATGACCGGCTGATACCGGTGGTGGCGGTAAATACAGAGAAAACGCTGTATACGGTATCGTTGAACGGAGAGGATAAGAGGCCGTACAGCATTGTTGAGTTTACGGGACAGCAGTATACAGACTGAAAGGATTGCCGCCTTTCTCTGATAGGGCGGGCGAATGGGAGTAAAAATGATTAAGCTTGGAGAAATACAGAAATTGGAAATTATCAAAAAGGTGGAGTTTGGCGTTTACCTCGCGGACAAAGAGACGCAAGCGGCGGATAAAGTTCTGCTTCCGGCCAAACAGGTTCCGCGGGAAGCGAAAATCGGCGACGAGATAGAAGTGTTTGTATACCGGGATTCCAAAGACCGCTTAATCGCGACGACGACAAGACCCCTTATCACGCTTGGAAACGTGGCAAGACTGCGTGTTGTGCAGACGGGGCAGATAGGCGCTTTTTTGGACTGGGGGCTGGAAAAAGACCTGCTGCTTCCTTTTAAGGAACAGAAAAAACGGGTAAAAGAGGGAGAATCCTGTCTGGTTGCGCTTTATATTGATAAAAGCGACAGACTGTGCGCAACGATGAATGTTTATCGTTACCTGCGGCAGGACAGTCCTTATAAAAAGGATGACAGGGTAACGGGAACCGTGTATGAAATCAGTGATAATTTCGGCGCGTTTGTGGCCGTGGATGATATTTATTCCGGGCTGATAGCCAGGAAAGAACTGTATGGGGACATACAGGTAGGAGGAACGGCGGCGGCAAGGGTCATTGACGTAAGAGAGGACGGCAGGCTGAATCTCAGCATTCGTGAAAAAGCATACTTGCAGATAGAAAAGGACGCGGAAAAAATATTACAGGTCATAGACAGTTATGACGGCGCGCTGCCCTTTACGGACAAGGCCTCCCCGGAAACAATCAAGAGGGAGATGCAGATGAGCAAGAATGAGTTCAAGAGAGCGGTAGGCCATCTTTTAAAAGAGAAAAAAGTAATCATCACAGAAAGAGCAATTCGAAAATTATAGAAAACTTGCAACTTTTGAAGAATTGAGTATAATTTAGATAGATGAAACAATCCATAAAGTTCAGAAAGGAAAATACCGAAAGGACGGTATGAGGTGACAAAATGAAAATACAGAATATTGACAATGTGGAGAAATTTTTTAAAGTAGTGGACAGCTGCAAGGGAAAAGTGGAGCTGGTAACCGGAGAAGGCGACAGACTGAATCTGAAATCAAAGCTTTCCCAGTATGTGTCTCTGGCAAATATTTTTTCCGACGGCACGATTGACGAGCTGGAAGTAATCGCGTATGAACCGGAAGACACGGCGAAGTTAGTGGAATTCATGATGGAAGGTTAAACTTTAAATGAACAGTAAAAAAGTCAATTGGGTCTTTTTGTGCCTGATACTGTTAAATCTGGCTTTATATGCCCTGATGTTTATCTGTTACGCAAAGGGCATTGCCTTATTTGATATCGGCATTGTGACAAATCTGCTGATTAGTCAGCTGATTATTCTGTCGCCGGCGTTTCTGTTTATGCTTGCGTCAGGAAAAAAGACGGAAACAGGACGCCTTAATGAAATGTTAGGCTTTCAGAAAATAAAAGTATCGTCTTTTTTTATGGTGCTTCTTTTTACGTTTCTGATTATGCCGATGTCAACGGCGTTGAATGCCATTTCCATGCTTTTTGTGGACAATACGGTGAACGCTATCAGCGGGGATGTCCTGCAGATGCCGTTCCCGGTCATGTTGTTCATGATAGGAATCTTTGGCCCTTTTTGTGAGGAATTTGTTTTCCGGGGCATTATTTTCCGGGGATATAAAAAATCCGGTTCCGTGTTCTGGGCCGTATTCTGGTCGGCGCTGCTGTTCGGCCTGATGCACCTTAATTTCAATCAGGCGGCCTATGCAATCGCGCTCGGCATTATGTTCGCACTGTTGGTAGAGGCGACAGGAAGCCTGTGGTCATCGATGATTGCGCATATGGTATTTAATTCCTGGCAGGTGTGTATAATGTATCTGGCGGAGTTCATTCCGACGGAGTTAGTCGAACCGGAAATGGAACTTACGCAGGATTTACTGATTATGGCAATCGGCCCGTACCTGCTCATTGCAGCGGTTGCAACGCCTCTGGCAGTCTGCGTTTTAATCTGGCTGTCGAAAAATGAAAAACGGGAGGCATGGTTCTGTTCCATCTGTGCGCGCCGCAAAGAGAAAAAGGAAGCGATGGTCAGTATCCCGCTTGTGATTGCGATTGTCCTCTGTCTTGCCGTTATGAGTATGGAATATATCATGGCGCTTTTTGCGGGATAAAATGTTATGGGATATGTCAAGAGGTATGTCAATAAGAGAAAATAAAAAACGCCGCTGTGTGAACAGTGACGTTTTTGCTTTTGCATTGCAGCGTTTAGATGTACGTATCAAAATTAGCGCCAACGGAAGGGTTGACGGAACGTTCCATGGCTGCGGAATCCATCATATCGGTAATCTGGTCTCCGACAACAGCCATAGCGTCAAGAGATTTGCTCAACATTGCCACTCCGAAAGCGGAGTTGATCTGAGACGCTGACATTGCCATAGATAATCCTGGAATATCCATATAAATCCTCCATTCTTTTCATAAAATGAATACATAAATCTGTTTCCAGTATAGCATATCGGGAATTGGAAAGCCATAGGAAAACAGGGGGATTTGAAGAATTTTTTTTGTACAGTTTGTATAAATGAATTTTATGGAAAAAATTACCTGTTATTTTAAAAAATACACAAAAATTTTAGAATTTGAGGTAGATTTTTTTGTTAAAATAGATTAAAATGAATAGCGAACGCAGAATTTTATAGAAAATCCTGTTTTATATACTGTACAAATTGCTAAATACGATGCGGAGGTTCGCAGGGTATACCGGGGAGGGTACTATGATTTCTAATCAGATTCTACAAAATACGATAGAAGGTTTGAAGAGCATTACAAGGGTAGAACTTTGTATCATGGACATCGACGGAAAGGTTGTGGCCATGACTGCGGACGAAATGGAAAAATGCAGCAAACCTGTGGCGGAGTTTGCCAAATCGCCTGCGGATTCTCAGGAATTACAGGGCTATCAGTTTTTTAAGATTTTTGATGAACAACAGCTCGAATATATTCTGATTGCCGGCGGCATCGGTGAAGACGTTTATATGATTGGCAAACTGGCGGCTTTTCAGATTCAGAATCTGTTAGTAGCATATAAAGAGCGTTTCGATAAAGATAATTTTATCAAGAATCTTCTTTTGGATAATCTGCTTCTTGTCGATATTTACAGCCGTGCAAAGAAGCTTCACATTCAGACGGATACGAAGCGGGTGGCATTGATTATCGAAACGGATAATACCAAAGAAAGCAATGTGCTGGAAATTATGAGGACTTATTTCAGCAGCAACAGCAAGGATTTTATCACGGCGGTGGATGAGAATAATGTCATCGTCGTCAAGGACCTGATGGAAGGAGACGGCAGCAAAGAAATTGAGAGGACGGCGGCGGGAATCGCGGCATTTCTTGAGAAAGAGCATATGAAAAATGCGAGAATCGCTTACGGTACGATTGTTAATGAAATCAAAGAAGTCAGCCGTTCCTATAAAGAGGCTAAAATGGCGCTGGATGTCGGAAAGATTTTCTTTGGTGAAAGAAACGTCATCGCATACAGCGAACTGGGCATTGGGCGTTTGATTTATCAGCTTCCGATTCCGTTATGCAAAATGTTTATCAAAGAAATTTTTGACGGCAAAAGCCCGGATGATTTCGATGAAGAAACTTTAACGACGATAAATAAATTCTTTGAAAACAGCCTGAATGTTTCGGAAACTTCCAGACAGCTTTTTATCCACAGAAACACGCTGGTCTACCGGCTGGATAAACTGCAGAAGAGCACGGGACTTGATTTGAGGGTTTTTGAAGATGCGATTACTTTCAAAATTGCGTTAATGGTCGTTAAGTACATGAAATACATGGAGAACTTTGAATATTAAGAGGTGAATACAGTGGGAGAAAAAAAGGGAAGCGCGAGGGGAGAAAGAACGGCTGCGCCCGCACGGGGCAGAAGGAGAAGGCCGTTATCGGAGAACAGTGAAATTATTTCGCTGTCAAAAGTCTGTAAGGCATATTCGACAGGTGCGCCGGCGTTAAAAGATGTTGACCTTCATATTAACAGAGGAGAGTTCGTCTTTATTGTAGGCGACAGCGGTTCGGGAAAATCTACATTGATAAAACTGCTTTTGCGGGAACTCACGATTACAAGCGGCAGCATCAATGTCATGGGCTATGATTTGGCCAAAATCAAACATCGGAAAATACCGAAATTCCGGCGTAATATCGGTATTGTTTTTCAGGATTTCCGTCTGTTAAAGGATAGAAATGTCTATGAAAACGTTGCGTTTGCACAGAGAATTATCCAGAAATCCAATAAGGAAATTAAGAAAAACGTCCCCAGTATACTTGCGATTGTGGGGCTGGCGGGTAAATATAAGGCGAAGCCGAAGGAGCTTTCCGGCGGTGAGCAGCAAAGAGTCGCGCTGGCAAGAGCGCTCGTAAACAAGCCGACGGTATTGCTCGCCGATGAGCCGACCGGTAATCTGGACCCCAAAAATTCATGGGAAATCATGAAGCTGTTAGAGCAGATAAATGAAAACGGCACGACCGTGCTCGTTGTCACGCATAACAGGGAAATTGTCAATGCGATGCAGAAGAGAGTTATCACGCTGAAAAAGGGCGTAATCGTAAGCGACGAAGAAAGGGGAGGATATATCGATGAGGATTAATACATTGTTTTATACGCTTCGTCAGGGCTTTCGAAATATTTTCAGAAATAAATGGTTTACGCTTGCTTCGATTGCAACGATTAGCGCATGTCTTTTTTTGTTCGGATTGTTTTATGCAATCGTCAGCAATTTTCAGAGCATTGTAAAGAATGCGGAGCAGGGCGTGTCCGTCACCGTGTTTTTTCAGGAAGGTCTGGAGGACAGCAGAATACAGGAAATCGGGGAAATGATTGCAAGAAGAACCGAGGTGTCCAACGTTCATTTTGTATCGGCAGAGGAAGCGTGGGAAAGCTTTAAAGCAGAATATCTGGGCGAGTATGCGGATGGATTTACGGAAAATCCGCTGGCGGATTCCGCCAACTATCAGATTTATCTGAGCGATGTTTCCATGCAGCCTGCACTGGTGACTTATCTGGAATCCGTGGATGGTGTCAGGCAGGTCAACCGCTCTGAGGTGACGGCGACGACACTGACGGGCATTAATGCTTTGATTGCTTATGTTTCGGTGGGCATTATCGCGATTCTGCTTGCCGTATCCGTCTTTTTGATTAGCAATACGGTCACAATCGGTATTTCTGTCAGAAAAGAGGAAATCAATATTATGAAATATATCGGGGCGACGGATTTCTTTGTCCGTTCACCCTTTGTTATTGAGGGCATGTTAATTGGGCTGATTGGAGCGGCAATTCCGCTTGCGCTTATTTATCTTCTGTACAACGTCGTTATGGAGTATATACTGGAAAGATTCGCGATGCTTTCTCACCTGTTGAATTTCCTGACGGTGGAGCAGATTTTCAACGTATTGATTCCGATATCTCTCGGAATCGGCGTGGGAATTGGATTTTTTGGAAGTATTACGACGGTAAGGAAGCATCTTCGCGTTTAATCTGGGACGTGGGTGCGGGGCAGATACGGAAGGAGGAAAGACGTAGATTGAAAATTTTAAAAAGAATGCTTGGTATTCTGATATGTATCGGTATTATCTTCGTTTTTCCGGCAGGGACCGCAGAAGCAGTTACGAATGACAGTATTAAGGAAAAAGAAGCGGAAATTGATTCAGCGCGAAAAGAAGTCGAAGGTCTGAAATCTAATCTGACGGATATAGAGGCGGTCAAAAAGGAACTGGAGCAGTCCAAGAGTGACCTGAATGCTTATGTGGAACAGCTTGATGCGCAGCTCGGCAGCATTCAGGATAAAATAGCCGAATATAATAATTTAATTTTACAAAAAGAATTTGAAATTGAAATCACAACAGAGGAATTGAATGACGCAATCGTGAAGCAGGAAGAGCAGTATGCAGCGATGAAAAAGCGCATCAAATTCATGTATGAAAAAGGCAATACGCTTTATATGGAGCTTATTTTTTCCGCCACAAGCCTTTCGGATACGATGAATAAGGCGGATTACATAGAGGCGTTATCCGCGTATGACAGGGAACAACTGGACGAATACGTCAGGACAAGAGAGATGATAGCGCTTTGCAAAGAAGAGCTGGAAGCACAGAAAGAAGTGCTGGACGAAGCAAAGCTTGCGGTGGAAGCGGAAGAGGCGTCCGTCAATACGCTGATTGCGGAAAAAGAAGCGCAGATTGTATCCGTATCGGAAGATATCTCTACGAAAGAAGCCGCAATCAAAGAATATGAAGACATGATAGCCGCGGAGAATGCGGAAATCGCGGCGCTGGAAAAGGCGGTTGCGGAAGAAAAGGCAAAGCTTGCGGCGGAAAACGCCAATGCAAGGTCGTATGACGGCGGTATGTTTGCCAATCCATGTCCGGGATATCGGAGATTATCGGATGACTACGGGAATCGTATTCACCCGACGCTCGGCGTTGAAAAATTCCATAATGGCATTGACTTGGCGGCGCCCAGTGGAACACCCGTTTATGCCGCATACGATGGAGACGTGGTTGCGGCCGATTACAGTTCGACCATGGGGAATTATATTATGATTAATCATGGAAACGGTCTGTATACAATATACATGCACAATTCAGCATTATATGTATCGAAGGGGGATTCTGTTTATAAAGGACAGAATATTGCTGCAGTCGGCAGTACCGGGCGTTCGACGGGACCGCATCTGCATTTCAGCGTGCGTCTGAACGGCAGCTATGTAAGCCCCTGGAATTATTTGGGCTGACAGTCGGTAATCGTTAAATTATGCGCAGATGGAGATGAATGATTGTGGATAATGATGGATATAGTAGTAATAATGAAATAAATCAGGGGGCAGGGAATCAATTGTATCCAAATGAGCCGCAACGGGAACCAGAACAGACGAAAGGATTATTTCTCGTCGGTCTGCTGACGGGAATCGTCGTCAGCGTGCTGGCGGCAAGCTGTATTTTTATCGGGATTCAGTTTGGGGATATGATGCAGCATAAGCAGGCAAAACTGGCGAGCACGGAACAGGCGTCGGCGGAGAACGTCGTGAGTGACGACACAATAGCCAAACTGGAAGCCATAGAGGAAGTAATCGGAGAGTACTATTATCAGGAAGAAGACATCAATACGAACGATATGATAGAGGGGATGTATGCCGGCGTCGTAGCATCTTTGGGAGACCCCTATTCCGTATATTATACGGCGGATGAGTGGAAAGAGATGATGCAGGAGACAGAGGGAATCTATTACGGCATCGGGGCCTATATCAGTCTTGATAAAACGACAGGATTCGGAAAAATCAACGGCGTCATTGAGAATACGCCGGCGCAGGATGCAGGTCTGCGGGAAAATGACATTATCTATAAAATAGACGGAGAATCCGCGCAGGGACTGGATTTGACAGAAATTGTCTCAAGAATCAAGGGAGAGGAAGGAACAACCGTACATCTTACCATTTACAGAGAAGGCGAAAAAGACTATCTGGAAATGGATGTAGTCAGAAAACAAATAGAGTCTCCCACAGTCAATTATGAAATGTTGGAAAATAATATCGGGTATATTCAGATTACAGAGTTTGATGACGTAACGGTGAATCAGTTTAAAGAAGCGATGACGGCGGTTAAAAAAGCCGGGGCGTCGGGACTGATTCTCGATTTACGGAGTAATCCGGGCGGAAGCCTTTCGGCTGTTGTGGATATTTCAAGGCAGCTTCTGCCGGAAGGATTGATTGTCTATACGGAAGACCGGGCCGGGGAACGGGTAGAATACAGCTGCGACGGTACGAGCGAAATACAAATGCCGTTGGTTGTGCTGATAAACGGAAATTCTGCCAGCGCATCGGAAATTCTGGCCGGAGCCATTAAAGATTATGACAAAGGTATTTTACTCGGCACAACAACATTCGGCAAAGGAATTGTACAGCGGATATTGCCTCTGACAGACGGAACGGCATTGAAACTGACGGTCAGCGCCTATTATACGCCAAAAGGAAATAATATTCATAACATCGGCATCGAACCGGATATCGTATGTGAGTTTGACGGCGACGCCTATTATGATGAGGGATTCGATAATCAGCTGGATGCGGCTGTCAAAGAACTGAATAAAATGATAGGATAATGGTAAGCGGTTTATCATTTATGAAATCAGGGAAAAGCGCAGCTGAAAGGCTTGCGCTTTTCCTTTTGTCCGGGAAAGTTTCTCTCGCGGCTTTTATGAAATATGAATCTCGATTTCCGTGGCGGAAGCGGCCACCCGGATTCTGTATACTTCATGTTCCCAGGCTGTCTTCAGCCGGGCGTCGGAAATGGGTATTTCTTCTATAACGGGTGTTGTCCCGCCGGTAAGCCGCATCGTGCCAAGCGTGCCTATGTGAAAAAGGAATCCGTCGGGCATTTTCTCATAAACCGGTTTTTCATAGGTCATAAAGCTTAAAATAACGCTGTCTTTCACCGGAGGAAAGCAGTCCCGGATTAGGATTTCCTGTCCTTTTATCAGAGAAGCGGTTCTCCGATAAAAAGATACGCCGCATTCCTGCGGGTAAGCCCGGGCAATGTCCATGCTGATTTCGCAGACTGTGTCCGAAAACTCACAGCATACATTTTGGGCGGAATACGCTTCCCCGTCTTGCTGCATGCAGCCATTGATGGTGGGCAGGTTATGGTAGGCGGACTGCATGGTCCAGATATCATACCGCTGTGGTGAAAAAGTTTTTTTCGTATAACTTTCCACGCCGATGTCGATGAAAAGAGGATTACCGTCTTTGTAGACCGTGAAGCTGCCGGTATCGTTATGATTATGGCTGTCCGCATTATCTCCGGCTTTTACGGCAAGAAGAAGGCGGTCGTCTCTTGCGATGAATAGTCCCGTGCTCGGATAATATATATCGGGATAAGCAATCGCTGTTGTATTATTCTGAGAAGCCGCTTTGATTTCTCTGGCGGTAAAACCGTTCTGCAGTCTGTAATAGAGGTTATTTTCATTTGGCAGCGTCAGAGAACCGGGAAGACCGGCCATGTAGTCGGCGGCGGCAAAGGCAGCCATATCCTTGTTTTCTGTTTTTCGGGCAAAAAGATATTCCCGGACGCCGGCCCGGCCCGCAACGGGAGAACAGTCGGCAAAATTGACATAGTATTTATCTTTTACATGTACGTTCATGATATAAGAAGCGATATTCCTGATTTTCCTGTTTTGATACAGATGACAGAACGCATTGTTTGTTACGGCGTTTAAAAAGTCTGTCGTATTGAACAGGCACAGTCCCGCGTGGCGGTAGTAAGAAGCGCCTTCATCACAGCAGCCGTCATCGCCATATTCCTCCAGAAAATAATCAATGCTCTGACATGCTTTCAAAAAAACACTACGCCTGAGAGTTTCATCGGTGTCCGTCAAAAAAACGGAATGAAGGACATTCTGGGTGCACCAGACCGTCCAGTTATTGGTAAATTCTCCGTTGCCGCCCATCCACCAGAAATGATGGTTCAGATACGGCGTAAAGATTCTGGCAGAAAGCTCCTGCATCATGCGCTTTGTAATAAAAGGGCTGATTTGTTCCAGCGTAGTTTTCAGAAGATAACAGGTGCAGCCGAGAACGGAGCCGGTTTCAGCGGCAAATAAATCCAGAACCGGATTTTCTGTATCGGGAAGCGGCAGCTGCGGCGTATCTCGAATATATGAATTATGGGCGGGGAGCTGCCAGGCGCTTTCATCGCAGATGGCATAAATTCCGTTGACAATGTCGTCCGTAAAGCGGCCTTTGTTTTCGACGCATTCGGCGAGAACAAGCGCGCCAAGAGCCTGGCGTTTGGAGAATAATTTGTCTTCATAGCGGACGCGGTTTCCGGTTCTTGTAAAATCCAGAAAGTCCGTAGCTGACAGGTAAGGATAGGAGAAATGCAGATAGCGTTCTCCCAGTTTTACGTTTTCCCGTTTCCAGTCTTCGTCCAGAGCTTCCCAGGATTCTCTGTCGTGAATCGGGGGATAGAGGGAAAAAGGAAAGAAAGAAGTCTGAAAGTTGGCGGCTGTTTCATAAAACATAAACAAATTCTCCTGTTTTTTCTTTTTAGTATATAAGAGGGATAATGCAAAGTAAATATCAAATCAGCATATACCGGACAAAGGAAAATGGACTAAGTGCAAAAAATGAATTAAAAATAAACAAGATAACTAAAAAATAACAAGAAATAGTATTTGAATACAAAAACAGTGTACATTTTTGATTAAGAAAATAGTCAAAAAAGCAATTTGTGTTGACAAATGCGATATGTGCCATATACTGGTCATATGACATTGGCAGAGATAAAATATATCAGAATTTTTATCAGAATGATGGAGAGCTTTTATGGAAACGATTTTGAAAAACAGATGTGATGCCGTAGAATTGTTTCTGCGTACGATTCGGCCGTTGAAACCATTTTACAGTAAACATCATGCGTTCTTACATGTCGGAAACACCGGCGTGCATTACGGGGAAAAATCGGCAAGGATGGAAGGATTTGCCAGAATTATGTGGGGACTTGGCCCGTTGTGGTCTGCAGATAATACAGGGCTTCCCGTAGAATTGCAAAAAGAAATTGAAGAATGGCTTGATTTGTATAAAGACGGACTTGTTCACGGAACGATGCCGGATGACGAAGAGTATTGGGCCGATATCTTTGATTGTGACCAGAAAATGGTGGAAGTCGCAGCGATTGTTTTTTCGATTGCCATCAATCAGAAAGCTTTGTGGGAAGATTTTTCGGATACGGAAAGGGAGAACCTGTACCGCTGGCTGAACCAGATTAATGAGTATGACATGCCGAAAAATAACTGGCGTTATTTCCGTGTTCTTACGAATATGACATTCCGTCTGCTTGGGCTTGCATGGAATGAAGAGCGGATGGAAGAAGACTTTGGCCTGATTGAAAGTTTTTACATAGGAGACGGCTGGTATTTTGACGGGCAGCCTGCTCAGATTGACTATTATGTAGCTTTTGCAATTCATTATTACGGACTGCTTTACGCAAAGCTGATGGAAGGGACAGATTCGGAAAAATCCCGAGTGCTGAAAGAACGCAGTACGCTGTTTTTTCCTGATTTTGTTTATTGGTTTGCCAATAATGGAGAAGAAATTCCGTTTGGAAGAAGCCTGACATATCGATATGCGCACAGCAGCGTTTTTGCGGCGATGGCGTATGCGGAACTCGATGTGGATTATGGCGTGCTGAAGAATCTGGTTCTCAGGAATCTGGAAAGCTGGATGAAGCGGCCGATTTTCGATAACACCGGCATATTGACCATCGGATACGGATACCCGAATATTTTCATGAGTGAAAACTATAACGGATGTGGTTCTCCCTACTGGTGTAATAAAGTGTTTCTGATTCTGGGATTAAATGAGAATCATCCGTTCTGGACAGCACAGGAAAAAGAGTATCCATATGAAAAACGGAAACTTTTAAAACATGCCAGAATGCTTATTACCCATGATGAGAATCATCATGTGCTGGCTTATGTGACAGGGCAGCATTGTGCGGGGGAACTTGGCCAGGATTTACCCAAGTATGAGAAATTTGTTTATTCCAATCAGTTCGGAATCAGCGTTCCAAGAGGAACGACGCTGCAGCAGGGCGCGTTTGATGATGTGCTCGCTTTTTCCAGGGAAGGCGAAAATCGTTATTGTATGCGGAATGGCTTTACCGCTTATGATATCGATGAGAAGTGCCTGTCAGTCAGTTATAGTCCGATGAATGGGGTAAACGTAAAGAGCAGAATCGTGCCCTGTATGAACTGGCATGTAAGGATTCATCAGATTGAAACGGAAGAGGCAATAGAAATTGCGGACGGCGGTTTTGCCCTTCCTCAGGAAAGATGTTACCAGCTGACGCCGGGACGGGCAACCGGACGGTTTAAACCGGAGGATGTACATCGGAAGGAACATATGCTGAATGCTGATTTCCCGTGGGGCAGCAGCGTTATTGTAAGTGAAACAGGACAGAATGCAGAACTGATTGTTCCGTTTTCCAATACGAATCTGTTCTATAACCTGACAGTAATACCTGCCGTACAGGCGCATTTAAAACCGGGAAAACATTTGATTGTGACAAGCGCTGCGGCAGATTTCCACCGAAACGGAAAAGAATTGCTGACAGGAAAGCCGGAAGTAAAAATTACAGAGCATGAAGTAGTGGTTACGGACGAAGGTGAAGAAATCAGAATCAGTCTGGATGAAAAGTAACGAAGACAGGAGGGTTATGGAGTCGGTTCGTCATGGACCAGAGGACAGGGGTGGGGGCTGTACGGTTTTGCACTCAGTTATCTCCATACCAAAGACAAAAAATATCTGGATACATCCAGAAGGATTGCGCATTATTTTATTTCCAACATACCTGAAAACGGTCTGATTCCGGTTGATTTCAGACAGCCGGAAGAATGCGTATGGGAGGACTCCACAGCGGCGGCTATTGCGGCATGCGGTCTGCTGGAGCTCGCCAAAAACGTAGAAGGCAGAGACAGTGACGTTTATCTGAAAGCGGCTCTGAAATTGTTAAAAGCACTGGATAAGGAGCGTTGCAGATGGGACAGCGGTGTAGATAATCTGTTGGAGAAATGTACGGCGGAATATCACAGCGAAGAGCATGAGTTTTCTATTATATATGGAGATTACTATTTTATTGAAGCTCTTTTAAAACTGTCGGAACAGGAATTATTTATTTGGTAATATAAATTTTTAAATATTATAGAATTAAGGGAGAGAGGAAAAAGGGTAGAGATTTTATTTCTATGATGTCCTGATGCGGCAGTTCTTTATGGCAGCGGCGACAGTTGCACTGATTCCGGTATTTATCCTGTTTGTATTTTTACAGAGATATTTCGTGGAAGGCGTTGCAACTTCCGGTCTGAAAGGATAAGGATTAGCAGAAAGAACAATGTAAGAGGTCTGATTTTATTGAAAAGAATCGGACCTTTTTATATTATGAAAATTTCTGGAAAAAAGGATGCGGGAAGGAAAGTTCCCGGGACTGTATATTAGGAGTTGACATAATATGCAATACAATGATACATTTAGATAAAATGCGCAGACTAATGTGCTGTATCATTCATTTTCAGCCAAATGACGCAGAATGAATTTTCATTCTGCAAGGCGGAGGAGGGAGTCGATGCGGTGGCATCGTTGACCGACGACAACACGGCAGATGAAAATTCAAGCAAGTTATTTGGTGAAATGTGAATGATACAGTACACTAGCAGTCATGGGATTTTAAATCGAATGGATAATTGTTAATTGCATTGAAAGGATTTCGAACGAATGAGAAAGAACGTACATACAGGGCGGAAAATCGGGTTTTTATCTTTTATGATGGCGGCATTGATGGCATTTATGCAGCCATGCAGCGTTCTGGCGGCGGAAATGGACGGACTTGCGGCGGAAGACGAACTGTCTTCAGAGGAGGACCTGCCGGAGGAAGAGGAAACGCCGGAAGCAGATGGCACGGTGAAAGAAATTGTGGCATTTGAAGAGCTTGCGGAAGAAGAAACTTATTATCCCTGCATGTATAAACCCATGTTGGAAGAACTTCTTTCTGTTTTTCCGGAAATGCTTCTGGTGTGGCTGGAAGACGAAGAATCTCCCGTGGAAATTGCCGTAACATGGGAATGTGAAGAAGATTACGACGGGAGCAGCCAGTCCACTTACTATTTTTATCCAAAGTGGGACGAGTCATTGTATATGCTTTCGGATGCATGGGAGGGCAGCATTCAGGTCCCTGTGATTACAGTTGAAGTGCCTCAGGAAGGCGGCAGTATCAAAAATCCGGAAGAGGCAAAGAGCAGTCTCCAGAGCATCGTCCAGTCAAAAGCGGTTCTTGCATCCGTTTATCTGTGCGATACCTATGAGATAAAGGCCGGTGCGTCCTCGGAAAGCGAGACCGTCCAAACGGTAGTCAGCGGACAGTCCGTGCAGATAACGGGGGTGGAATCTGACGGTTACGGCATGGTGTGGTATCAGGTGCTTTTGTACCGGAACGGAACTGCGTATACGGGTTATGTGGAAAAGACGTATCTTGTTTCTTCGGATGAGAGTTTTACAAAATGGGAAGAAACCTATCTGGATTTGTCCGCTATGCCGACGACGATGGACTTTTCGGAGGGATGCCCGGATATCGACCAGTTTCCGGCGTCCTACCAGAACGCGCTCTATGCTTTGAAAGAAAAGCATCCGGACTGGACTTTTGTCAGAATGAATACGGGGCTTGACTGGAATACGGCCATCGCCAGTGAAATGGGAGATAAAAGCTGGATTTCCAGCAATCGTTCCGGTTCCTGGCAGAATGGAAGCACTGGGCAGAAGGGATGGAGTTATGCTTCCGAGGGTATTTTGAAATATTATATGGACCCGAGGAACTTTCTTGCCGAACCTTATATTTTTCAGTTTGAACAGCTGGTTTATAACAGCTCTTACCATACGGTGGATGCCGTACAGGGAATGCTGAACGAATCTTTTATGGCGTCAGCGATTCCGGACGACGGCCGGACATATGCGCAGGTCTTTACGTCGATTGGACAGGAGCTCGGCGTCAGCCCTTTTCATCTCGCTTCCAGAGTATTACAGGAACAGGGGCCCAAAGGCACTTCATCACTGATATCGGGCGTCAGTCCGGGATATGAAGGATATTATAACTTTTTTAATGTCGGCGCATCGGGAACAACCATAGAAGAAGTAATTGCAAACGGATTGAAGAGAGCCGTAAAAGAGGGATGGAACAGCCGTTATGCCTCTTTGCGCGGCGGCGCGTATATTATCGGCAATCAGTATATTCTGTGCGAACAGGACACGCTTTACCTGGAAAAGTTTAATGTTGCCAGCGGAAAATATCCCAATTATACGCATCAGTACATGCAGAATATAGAGGCGCCCTATGCTGAGAGCAGTAAAATTCACAGGGCCTATTCCAAAGCGGGCGTGCTGGAACGGAAATTTGTGTTTAAAATCCCGGTATACGAGAACATGCCTGCATCCGCCTGCGCGCAGCCGGAAAAGACAGACGCGCTCACGCTGAATAAAACGACGATAAGCAGTTTGGAAGTGGATAAGAGCGTAACGCTGATTCCTTATGTGAACGGCTCCAAAGTGGACCATGTCAGCGATATGACATTCACAAGCAGCAATACGGCGGTTGCTGTCGTTGACGCACAGGGAAAAGTTACAGCTGTTTCACCGGGCGATGCAACCATAAGCTGCTCCAGAAGCGGAGCAAATTCGGCCAATTGTACGGTTACGGTGGTAAAAGGTAAGCCTGCCGTGTCAACGCCGGTTTTGTCGCCTGTTACCTATCGGGAAGGACTGAAACTCTCGGATGTTATCCTTCCGGCCGGATGGGCGTGGGCAGACGGAAGCATTTCGTTGGAGGTGGGAACGCCGTCCTATGAGGCAGTCTATACGCCGACAGATACGACAAAATATAATACACTGACCAAAAACATCAGTTTTACGGTAACGAAAGCAATTCCGCCCTGTCAGGTTCCGGACGGGCTGGAGGTGAAAATCGGGGAGAAGTTAGGAAATATTATGCTCCCGGAAGGATTCTGGTGGGAAAGCGATGCCGATACGGTTCTGGCAGATGCAGGAGAATATATCTTCTATGTTTCCTATAATCCGGATGATAACAATTATTATACGGTCAGCCATATTCCCATTATCGTTCAGGTAAAAGAAACGATAACGGAACCGCCGTCCGGAGGAAATACATCCGGCGGCGGAACGACAGGAAGCGGCAATGGAGGAACCGGGTCGGGAAATGGAACGACCGGCGGCGGAACCTCCGGAAGCGGTAATGGAGGAACCGGGGCGGGAAATGGAACGACCGGTGGCGGAACCTCAGGCAGCGGAACGGGCAATGGCAGCAGCACTTCGAGCGGAAGTACCTCAACAGGAAGTACGGGAAATGGAGGAACGCAGCCGCCGACTTCGAGCGGAAGTACCTCGAATGGAAGCACAGGAAACGGAGGAACGCAGCCGCCGACTTCGAGCGGAAGTACCTCGACGGGAAGCACAGGAAGCGGAGGAACGCAGCCGCCGACTTCGAGTGGAAGTACCTCGAATGGAAGCACAGGAAACGGAGGAACGCAGCCGCCGACTTCGA
>ERZ777305.293-NODE-293-length-84245-cov-26.085794_pt1 | contig 84245 bp, 117 predicted proteins | sample MGYA00374965_ERZ777305 | MGnify/ENA primary metagenome ERZ777305 (study PRJEB29328, sample SAMD00013331) | mouse gut metagenome | study: EMG produced TPA metagenomics assembly of the Metagenome analysis of fecal microbiota from mouse which was promoted...
GTCTATTTCGCAACGACACACGGATACGCTAAGTATGATATTCCCCCGTTTTATGACTACAAGGAACAAATACCATTGGCGAGGGACATTGCTCTTTCGCTCGACCAACTGCGTGAGGTCAGAGACATGGAGGTAACTGGCAAGTGGGAGGAATGTGCCCGCGACATCTTTATGCTTTCATTCTACCTATGTGGAATGAATATGGCGGACATCCTTAAACAGGACTTGACAAAAAAGTTCGTGAAGTTCATCCGAGTAAAGACGAGGAGCAGACGCAACCCTAACGAGCAGACTGAATTTTCCATACAGCCGGAGGCTCGTGCCATCATTGACAAATATATGAGTGAGGATGGTAAACTGCGCTTCTACGGCAGGGAGACAAAAAAGTCAATCCAACACATCACAGACGACCACTTACGCACAATCCGTAAGGCTCTTGGAATTGACAAAATGGTGTTCTACTCTGCGAGAAAGACATTCGCGCAGCTCGCAAACGAATTGATGATTAAAGATTCGGTCATCGAGTATTGCCTGGGCGATGCTCCTTCAAATCCCCGTAGGGCATTGAACTTCTACATAAAAATAAACAAGCGAATAGCTGACAAGGCTATCCGCAAGGTATTTGATGCTGTTGCTTCCGACAAGACTTTGGAGCAACTTATGAATGAGGCTGACATTTGAGGGCGAAGCACTTTTGGCACAAGGTCTGCGCCTTACCATTATTGATAAGAACTTTGATGCCTTCGGCTCTTAACTTGGTATAAGACGGCTTATAGCCATAATAGCATCCGAGCGGCTTATCACATATATCGCAGTATACTGAATACGACTTTACAATCATATCATTCTACTTTCTTCATGGGGGTGTAATCCCGGCAAGCATCGTCGGACACCTTAACAAAGGTATAGAGGTCCTGCATTGCGCAGTAGAACGGCTCCCCTTCTTCCGTGATGCAATAAGCGCATGAGCCACACTTCCTCGGCTTCTGTGGGGATGGTTCAGCCATTGCAACCTCCTTTCAGCAAGTTCGGCGAGGTATGGATGTCGCCGATGATTTCGACTTGAGACAAATCAAGGTCAGACATGAGGAATGGCTTGTTCGACTCTACATCTTCCGCCATAAATGCGGCAATGTCGTCGTACCAACAAACTTCATAGCGGAGGTCTCCGTCTTCTATAACATCTCCTTCGTAGATGTCCTTTCCGTTCTTGTCGGTAAGTCCAGTGTAAAGACCGACCGTATCTCTATCGACCTCTACAAAATCACAAATGACTTTATCTCCCTTACACGTTCCGCAAGGGATGATGTGTGCGGTTTGGCTGTCGGGAAAGTAAGCGAGGGAGCCATACCACCAGTAATCTCCGGCGACTTTCGCACCTCTGAATTTACATGTACTCATTGTTTATTCTGATTTCTCCATTCTTCTATCTCCTTTTCCGTCTTGTTGTGGAGAGGACAAAATCGGTGGTTAGACATTATCAGTAAGACTGGAAGCATACTGTTGACCTGACAGGTATGATGCACCGTCTTGGCGGAATTTCGGCACGAGTCGCAAAGATAAATGTCGGAGGTAGTGTAAACACCATTCGGCATTTGCTCCGATAGACCTTCTACGTTGGGATAACTCATTTCTCGTCCCCTTCCTCCAGTATGTCAATAAGATTCTTTATTGCTTCGGCAATCTTCGTGGCTCGTTTGATGCGGGCAGATTCTTCTGCGGTACGACCACGACGCAAGTCAGCATACCCGATAGCGTTGTCTATATCTTCCTCCACTCTGGAGAGCTTCTTATGATGATACTTCAAAACAGGTATGAGCCTGCTTTCGATGGTCAGGGCATCAGAACAAGACTTATAGCCTTGAATGAAGCAGTCAACATTTTTGTCGTTGAGTTTTCCGCTACCACGGAGTTGAGCCATTGCGAGCAGAGCGACATCGTCTGCATCCATAGCTAAGGGAGTGTTCTTGACTTTCATTTCTTACATTTACGTTTGAAAAAACTCTTGAATCTTTGCCACTTCGACAATGGTGCTTCTTGTTTCGCGAAGTCCATGCAGATATGTATGATGGTTCTTGACTCTGGAAGAACAGGCAGTGCGAGGCAATCAGCAAGATACTTGAATCTATCATTCTTGATATGTTCAGCAGACACCTCGGATAGCTTACTATACCTGATTTCACCTAACCGAATACGCTCCATCATTTTATCAGTCTCAGACCGGAGGTCCACTTTTGACATCTCTGATATGATACTCTCTAAATCATTATCCATTCGAGGCTCCTTTCATCAATTCGGGGTTATCGTGGATGTTGCCGATTATTTCGGTTTCTTTGATGGTACTGGCAACACCGATACACTGTATACCATGCTCTCTTGGGCGACCGATGAAAACTCCAGATGGGCTCCAGATCACAATGCCTATTTTCTCGAAGTCATACTCCTTCCATTTCAAGATGTCTCCTTCATAGACCTCTCTTTTGTTTCGGTCTGTCAACTCAACGAACTGGCCGACGGTTTCATGGCTGACTTCTTCAAGATGAAAGAGTTCTCCGAATGGGGCTATACAAGGGCGCTTCCCGTTTGGCACCAATGCGCCGACAAGCCACTCTTTGGTGTCAGTGCTTTTGCCTCTGAATTTATATCTCCTCATATCCATCTACATTTTCCGGGCGTTTAACATAGAGCTTTGCTTCAATTGTGTTGATGTATGAGTCTCCATCGTTTATAGTGAACAGTATTGCTCTGTTGCATACAAGGTCTTTTGCAATGAGCTGCGTCAGACGGTAACGAATCATATCGAAGTCCAACATCTTTGCGTCTTTGGGATATTGATACCCTACGCATAAGAGTTTCAGCTCTCCTACTCTGCAATTCAGAGGAGGCAGTGGGAGGCGATAGCCTTTGCATCATGGTTGACACAAGCTATGACTTCCGCACATTCGGCAACCAATCGTGAAAGGCGTTACTCCTTTCTCGGCATAGGTGGTGTGGATGATGGCGCCACAATTTTTGCACTCATATCTATCGACGGTACCTCGACCGTCATAGATGCTCATAGATTCAACACTTCCTACGAGCTTGTTGTATCGTTTTTCAATCTGTTTCTTTATCATGTTCATTATCTTTATCGTTAAACTGTGAAATAACTGGTATCTCCATCCAGTGCGTAACCTTACTGTTATAATACCAATCATCGGGAAACTGCCATGCGCCGAACTTATAGTAAGCAGTGCAATGACAAATCTCCGACTGTATCCCGGCACAATGCACTAATACAAGACGGTCATCATCAGGCAATCTATCTTTGACGCTTATCCATCCGGCGTTGCGGACATACTCAACATCTTTGTCGAACTCCTTATTTCCGCTCCACGTTACTTCGGAGAGGTCGTGGAAATCGGCATCATCGGGGACTTCTTCTCCGAGGTTGAGCCATATCTTTTCGGGTATATTTTTCATCTTTAAGATTTTCTTATTTCCGGTTGTTTGGATGATTGGTAAGTTCTGACAACCATAGACAAATTACGAAACTTGATGATTATATCTCCTTAATGCTTATGCCGATAGACGCAACTGTGAAGTCTGTGGCACGTTTGATGTTCAGGTTTACATCTCGCGGACTGACACAATAGCTACCTTCAAGTGATACTACTGACCAGTTGCGCCACATATCTTCATGCTTCTCTTTCCCCGGAGAAATTGTTGCTTTAGCATCTAAGCCGCCGAGGGTGTACTGGTTGTGCATCACATTCCTGTGATCTATCGAGTAGTAGTCGATACCACCATTGCTATGGCAGTCTTCAAGCAACATTTCAGTATCATTCTTTATTTCGAGGAGTTTAGCGCGAGCCTCTGCTTCACTGACAAAGACATCAGCGAAGGTACAGATACATTGTTCCGATGGGTCCGGGGCAAATCCCCGTAGTACATATATTTTCATCTTATTATAATTTTCGTAGTTCATTCTGTAACGGGAGCCATTCTTTGGCTACGAGCCAAGAGAGGCTTTTCTTCGGGTCGAAATTATCAATCCTAATGGAGTGATGAGAGAGCTTACCTTCGGTCGGCTTCAAACCTTGTTCGTGAAGCTCACACTTTCCGTCATGGTAGAAGGTACACCATCCGTTCTCAACCTTTGCCTGAACCATAAGGACTGGGCGGTCTATGACACCGAATAGCATACCTACGAGCCATTCAGTCGGAGCGAGTCTGTCCTTATATCCGGCATCTATCAGACGCTCTATGTCTTCCGGGGTGCCGAGGCACGGAGTGTGGCATTGCGACTTGCATTTCTCACAACTACAAGCGGTCGGCTTACGGCCACTCTTTTGCATGATGTAGTTGATGGTTGGTATTCCGAGGTGGCTCATTTCGATTCTTTGTCTAATTCGTTAAGGATTTTGCAAACTTCCTCATATCGAGTAAGGTTCTGCCAGTCGGCTTGCACATCATCAGTCTCACTGTAATAGTGTTCATCGTAGATGTACTGATTTATGCTTTCGTTAAACATCTCATCTGATAGTCCATAGTCCGGGTCGCAATCATCATACATACCAAGTGCTTTAGCAACATCCTGACATTCCTGATGACAAACAAAATCTCCAACTACTCCATCTACGACATTGGTCTGCCGGAGATACTTCTGACCTTTGTGGATGATGCCGTAGCAGAACATACACTTATGTTCTTTTCGTGCTATGGGCTTTGTTTCTTTAAGTATTGTCATTTCCAACGTGCTTCAAGTTGAGATTTAAGAGATAGCGTCTGCTCTATTACATATTGCTTTGGACAAGAATCAAGGCTATCGAAGCAGTGGCATGTATCGAATCCGATAACCCACCAGTCCGATGTAATCTCAGAAGGCTTTTCGATGAACTCAATAGACTTGAATTTCTTTTTACAAGTCCTGAATGATTCACAGAATGTTACTCCGCCATGTACGATGATAGTCTCATCATCCATTAGGTTCTTACTATAATCTGGATGAGAGGGAGGAATTGCGACATATCCATTCGCATATCCAGACTGGAGCAACATGAACTCAGGCTTGGAATTTAGCTCCTTATTTATATCAGAGTTTATGAATGCTGCCAGTGCGGGCCGATTATTATTCATCGTCGTCATCTTCCTTCCACTTATACGTGCCGTCGGGCTGTTCTACGAAGTCATCTATGTCTCGGACACCGAGATCGAACACGAGCTTCCACGCCTCCGGCGAGGCATCTTTGGGAGAATTATCCTGAACATCATCTCCGTGGATGATGTAACTTCCGGTATTGTAGCTCGTATCTTCATCGGCGTAGTCGTACTTGATGGTTACGGCAGGGAATATGGCGCCGAGCTTGCAGATAAGACCGGGGACACCACTCCAAGCAGTGTTGAACATGATGGAGTTATCGGACGGCTTCTCTATGTCGTAGGCGTTCCACTTCGTTCCCCAGTTGCGATAGCGCCATTCATACCAGGTTGTGCATCCGAAGGCAGCAGTGTTGCGGAGATACTGCCGTCCGAGTTCAAGACAGCGTTCAAACCTATCGGGGTTCTGCTCCTGCATTTCGGTCATCTTCTTGTAGTGATCCGACTCCTTATATCTGTGAACTTCGAGAGAGTTGCCGGACATTCCGATGAGATACTTCTTGCCGTCGTCTCCTTCAGATGAGCTTTCTACTTCAAGAGATTCAGGCATTGGCACTAACTTGTTGAAGTCAACGAGGATTACAACTCCGGCTTCGTTGGGCTTGTCTGCCTTTAGGAAGTCGAACACTTTTGTCACTTCTTCTGTGGCTCCCTCAATTATGAGGCGGTTTGTGATGTGGTTTGGCATCTTCTTTTCTTTTTAGTTGTTATCTTTATTTGCTTTAGGTTCGTGGAGCGGGCAGGTACCAGTCTTTTCATCATACTGGGGCATCGTCCACGTTAGAGTTTCTTGCACAGGCTCACAGAATGGGATGTGCCTTTTGCAATTCTTACAGAGGTCTGGGCCTCCGAAGTAGTTCGGGCCTACACAGTAGGCATAATCTTTGTTACGTTTTTCCATTATCTTATACAGCCGTTTTGAGTTGAGCCTTGTCAAACTTAAATCCGTGCTTGTTGAGGATGGAGATTGCTTCTTCTACCTTCTCTGCCCTGAACAGCTCTATGACACCAAAGGTGCGGAGCCACCCAGTTTTGCGTGAGAGTGAGGATGTGTTGCTATATCGACCGTTGACAACCCCTGCGACAAGTTCCGTTGGGAACCAATCACATTCGAGGACGAACACTCTTGCATCTTCATCGCCGAACATTTCCTTTGTCTCTTTAGCGTAGTCATCGTAGGTCATTCCGAGATACCAGGGATAAGACTTCTTTTCAAGCACAGAAATCTTATACTCCATATCGGGATTGATGATGTGGTGCCGGACGCCGTTGACATCCTTGATCCACGGATTCGGGTAGTCAACAACCTTCTTTCCTTTGCTGACCTTCGAGAATTTTTCAGGGCTTACATATCTTGTATCCATCTTCTTTGATTTTTAATTTTCTACTGTAAAGTTAATCATTGATTTTGGTATGCGAAAACATATAAACATTTAATTTACAGCATATTAAATCAAGAAACAAAGTTTAACTTTTGACGGTTCAAGGACGGATAATCATATAGACAATACACCAAAAACGTCAGTCAACAAGCGTAAACTCGAACACATAGACATAAGGGTTCTTGCGGAACACCTGCTTCTTCGACACACCATCAATCAGACGGTGGTACGCTCCACGAAGGTTCCGGGCGGGCAGCTTTGCGCTCTCCTTCTTCGGACAGGTGGTGTACTCCCAACCGGGCGTGATGGCTCTCACTCCCTCGGCGGCAATATCTTCGTCCGAAATGGATTGTAACTTCTCGACTCTCACGCCTGTAATCTTGATATGATGGGGCATGAAGTCAGCGGCTACATACATCTTGTTATTCCACCCGGCTTGCTGTCCGATTGGCGTGTCGGTATGATGTTTCTTTTCGTGATCCTTCTTTGCGGACACGAAGGAAGGCGACAAACCTATACTCTTGTAGCTTTGAGCTATGGCGACTACCTCCCCTACGACATACCGGGCAAATCCCCGACGGATGAGGAAGTCAGACAGCGACATCGCTGCATCTTTATTCTTGGCTCTATACTGTTCGTAAGCCTTTAGGTGTGAGTCAGGCACAATCCTTCTGGTCTGTGTCTTTACTCCCGACAGGACTGCATCGGTCAGTCCATACGGTTCATCATTGAACATAATCGTTTTCAACTTCTTTATCTTTAAGGGTTCTATATAATCCTATGCCATTGATGTTACTTGAACGAGCCAGCAATCCATCCTGAACCATCTCATCGAGTGTGGTGGAAACATCGGACAGAACTTTGGCTTTGACATCATTGGCTATGGCGACATACGGGAATTTCTTATCAGCAACTCTTTGCTGAACGAGGTCGTGGACTATCTCATAGAGATATGGATGGAGATACTTCATAGTCATTACAGCACCTTGTTTTCATTGATCTGGCGTGATGCTTCAATCAGTAGCTCACCAACATATTTGGCGGCGGACATTTCCCGATTGTGGTCCGGGGTCAGAGGAACCCCTGCTTTGCACAGGTCAGATACTCTCTTGCTGGCATACTCACGCATATAGTACAGACCTTCCTCCTGGAGCATTTCGGAGAAATGAGAGATGAGGTTCCTGCGGGCAACATCAAATCCTTCAATGAAACAGGCGACATTGCGGTTGTTGAGATATGCCTTGTCCTTCATCCATCGGAGGGCAAGTATCTCGACATCCTCAACCGTCATTCTGCGCGGGTTCTTTTCAAGTTCTTCCATAATCACAATCGAAATGGTCAAAGGTACTTTCATAGACAGCATTGCAATCGACCCTAAACTGAGCATTTACGTCATAAAGGTCGCTTACGGCTCTTTTATACGGATACATGAGTGTCCGATTACGTCCTATGTAGTTTACAGCTACGGAGGGCTTGACATTGAATTTCGTCGCTACATCAAAGAATATGTAGCGAGCGTACATCAACGACCACATACGGCATTTGGACTTTATTGCGGAGACAACATTGCCAGTGAGGGCACATACTCTTTCGAGGATATACTGCATCAGTTCTTCGGTGTTCTCCGGCAGGTTCTTAATCGGGATGTTCATAGTTGTACGGTCTTTGCTCATTATAGAAAGCAGACATATACTCAGCAAACTCCTTTCGGAAAGCCGGGGTACGATTGAACTTGCAGGGATGAGGCTCCCCACATATTCCACCGCGATAGACACACTTCCTGACCATCATCTTGGCAAGAGATTCATCGACCTTTGCGACCTCTGCCTTTACTTCTCTCATAGCTTTGATGGTCAGAACGTGAGCCATGTTGCAGAGTCTCAGCTTCGACATATCTATCAGCGATTGGGCGTTGATGCACAGACCGAGCTTGACAGGTACCATGCGGTCGTACTTCTCGGTCCACGATTCAAGCTCATTCTGAATTACAGCGATGAGGCACTGGGCGATGTCCTTCTCCCCTTTGAGGATGTGGTCGAGCAGGTCGGTCAACTGGTCATTGACAGACTTGATCGCTACATCAAACGTAACGTCATTGCTACGGTCATCCCTGCGGCTCAACTCGAATGGTACGACACCGACATGGTGCCGGATGAAATGAGTAGCGACAAAGAGGGGCACATCTACAAACTCAATCCAGAACAACTGCGTCCGGGCCGGCGAGTGTTCCGACTTGTAGATGGAGAGAAGCGATTGATGCGACTTGCCGTTAAAAGTCATCTCGCAAGCTCTACGCATTAGAGCTTCATCTGTGTACTTTCTGACTGTTACTTCCATCGGCTTACTTTTTGCGGTTCTTTACTTCCATTGCGAGCATTATGGAATATGCTGCAAGGTCCAGCAGCGTGTCAACAGCACTCTCGTCTTTGACAAGTGCTTCCTTATCTCCGAGAAGGAGGTTTTCGGCACGATGGAACTTATCAGACATTCGGACGATCCCGGCTACATATCCGTAGCGTTCTACGCTGTCTGTGAATGAGTTTCCATAATCGGTATTCTTCTTCTCGTAGGTGTCGGCTATCTGCTTTGCAAGATTGCCGAACATTACAACATTGGGTGCGCTCATTGTTCTATCATTTTATGGTAATGGGTATCGGAGAGGGTTTGCTTCATGTGGATGATACGCCTGATGCGTTCAATCAATTCCGGGGTCAGTTTGGTTTCTTCCTTTTCTCCCCCGTCATCGTCTGAATGAGAGCCGAACAACCCGTGCTTGTGGATATAAGCCTGAAACAGCGTGTCCTCCATCTTTTTATGCTCGGCATTGTAGTTGGACTTATGCCAGACAAACATACTTTTCAGTTCAGCATACTCAAAAGCAGTCAAATTGACACTGACCTTTGAGCGTCCGGGGATTTGTCGGTAATCCAAACGGTTCTTGCCAGTAACAGAGAAGTAACACTGGGCGAAAAGCGAAAGCATGGTCTTTGAACGACCTACTTCAAAATCATACCACTTACTCTCCTGAACTTCGGCTGTGATTTCTTCGATGGAGATGCCATACTGATTGCATAGGCGTTCTATGGCATTCCGGGCGTTGCGGGCTTCGTGGGTATCGCCGCTGTCGGCAAGCCTCGACAATTTCAAGAGCTTGCTTTTCAGACTTTCATATTTCGGGTCTTTCTTATCCATTAAGACTTTAGGTTTAGCAGATGGAGATACAGAAGCTCCATACCTCCACCTGCGATTTGGGATGATGTTTATAAATTGACCGAGACTTTGCGCCACTCCTTGAACAGTTTCTCCAGATTGAGAGACTGCTTGCGAGAGCGCTGAGCTGCGGACTTGTTGCCTTCAATGGCTTTTGCCATATCTTCGTTGAAGCTACCGATGGCGGACTTGATTTCGTCTGCCAGCTGTGGGAGTGTCTTATACATATACTTACTTTTTATTGTTAGGGGCTTCTTTGACGAGTTCCCAGTCATGAGCGAATACATCGCTGATGGAGGGCACCCAGGAGTTGGCTTCGCCTGTCGCCGGGTTGAATATGAGACACTGCGACACATAGTCGATGTGGTCGCCGCTGTCGAGAATAAGACGCTTCGCCTCGTCAGGAAGGGACTGCATCTTGGGGATGATGTCGGAGCCGATATGAGCCGGAACCTGCTTGAACACCATGAGACCTTTACCGTTCCATCCGTTGCGACGGACAGCGAAGCCTTCCTTGACCAGAGGGAGAATCTGCTCGAAGGTCAGACCATAGGGACGGCAAACTTCTCCACCTTCCATACAGGACTGGCGGAGGCACAGAAGGTTGAGGTAAGCACCCATCATGTTATGCTGGGCGATGAGGAAGGCGCGGGTGCCGAGTTCGAGAGCCTGGAAGTCCTTGCCGTCGTTCTGATTGTAGATGAAGTTGCCGAGCTTGTTGGCGCGCTCCATGAGGTCTGCGACTTCGATGTTCACACGGTCGAGGGGCGTTTCAGCAACCTTGTAGGCTTCCTCGAATACATTCGCCGGAGACCACGACTGATAGCCGTCGGCATACTCTACGAGGTAGCCGGGGTTGTCGTCATACTCCGAAACATACGCATTTTCACGGATGAGACCTTTAGCATGTGCCTCTCCGTAGGTCATCGGCTCTGCCGACACCTGTTTGGTTCCAATGAATTTCTTCATATTTACGATATTAAAGGGGATTATTAAACTCGTCCTTGCATAGCGCAAGGATTTTACTTTAGCAGTCGAAATACGATAGACATAAGCAGTCCACAGAGCGTACCGAAGAAAATGACGACACCGAACATATTCAACTGGAACTTCACCCAGCGTGTCTTTTTCTCATACTCTTTGCGGACCTCATCAACCGGGCGCTGATACTCATTGTAGAAGTCAACGAGCATTTTACGGACGGCACTGTTTATCTGCTCAATACTTTCCTTTGGGATTGAGCCAAGTTCGGTTGTCTGCGACAGCATAGGGTTGCCGATTCTGATTTTTTCATACTCTCGACCACAACCTCCTTCTTGGAGATGGAGGCTTATGCCGAGAGAAGCGGTACCTTTCTGTTCGTACATTTCCTTTGCCAACTGCTTGATCTGTTCTTCGTTGGCATTGGCTTTTTCGGCAAGTGCGAGATATTCTTCTTCTCTCAAAAGCACCTGCTTGTAGGGATTGAGGGTATAGACTTCTCTACTCATGACTTTTGCGATTTTCTGCGTTCTAATCTTTCATCGTAGGCGATTTGAGCCTCCGTGCCTGGAGAGCATACACCGAAAATATCGGCAGTGAGGGTGATAGTATGACAGTACCACATGACGGCATCGACAACCTCAAACAGCACTGGCTCTTTCTCCAGCACAGGCTTGTCTCCACGCTCATCAATGACTTTGTTGACCATCTTAACTTCATCTTCGTGAAGCATTTCAAGCACATGGTCGAAACACTCCGTCAGATGTTCAAGACATCTCTTTGCCATCTCTACGTCGCCTTCATTCATTAGCCACCCCCGGATGGTGCCGTCGGAACAGTCTTCCAGACAGGTCGGTGTGGCTTTTTCTTCTCCGCGAAACTTGTGGAACACATACATTCCACTAAGACCTCGCCGGAGGTAGCAAGGGAGGTCGAGGATGTCATTCCAGCCTCTTTCTTCAAATGTTCTTTTCTTACTCATCTTCTGTGTCGAGATAGGATTTATCACAAGTGCAACCGAAGGTAGTCTCGGTACATATTACAGGCTCATCGCCGTTCCTGACGGCTTCGGCTACAAGTTCTGCAATGTCTTCTGTCATCGGGTAGGCAAGAGCGTGAGCCATGAACGGTTTGCCACAATCCTTGCATTTCAGCACAAGGATGGGGAGTTTCTTGTCAGCCATGATCACAACAGCATATCGGATGAACACATAAGGACATTGCCGACCATGTAATCATGGGGAAACAGAGCTTTATGCTCATGGGCGATTGCGGTAGCTTTGGGGTTCTCGGCTAAACCGTACAGCTTGCCTTCCTCATTTAAGACGAGGATATTGCCATCGGACAATCCGACAACTTCGATGTAACCGCCGACAATCTTCTGAACTTCTTCAAGGGAGAAGTCATTGCCGTTGACAGGACTAACTTTTTCTTCCGTGCCGTCGGAGTGGATGATGGTTGCTTCTTTTTTTCATTTTCTTCTTTAGGTTTTCTTTATTTGCATTTATGGGATTGAGGGTGCAGTGTGTAGCCGAGCCTATTTTCGCGTGCTACTGTGGGCGTTTAGGTCATTAACCGTCAAGACTTACTGCGATAGGAATTGTTGGCAGACCTCGCATTTTCGCCAAGTTCTTTAGGTCGTACTGATTGCTGCTACTGTGCTGCATCCTCTGGCTTATCTTTGTCGTTGAGTTCAATGAGGGTCATTCGATTGGCGAGGCATTGGGCGTATGTCTTTTGCTGTGCATCGAACTTTGCGCTGATAGGCTTATCTCCGACAAATGCCATTACGAGAATGTCGAGCCGGCGAAGCTCCTTCGGAAGAACATCGCCTATCTGGTGTCCTACAATCTTTTCTATTTTCGCTTTCTGCATTTCAGCATAGCGGTAGATACACTGGAGGACGATGTGGCACTGATAGATGGCGAGCAGGTAATTCCTGTAATCTTCTCCGAGGTCAGGGTACTCCGACTTTAGGTCAAACTCGATGTTTTTCAGATAGAGGGAGAACAAGTCCGACACTCCATCCTCGAAAACATACATATTGTCTATCTCCGAATCCCGATGTGCATGATTCGTAAACTCATCTCTTACCCTGTCATACTGGCGTTTCAGTTCCCGAACTGCCCGACATAACTTCTTCGTGGGATGAAGTTTGAGCATGGAGGCTACATCAACAATGGTGTCGGCATAGTCCCAGGCGAGTTGAGCGACGACAAACGGAACGTATGCAAATCGCATCAATGTCTCCGAGTCAAGAATCTCAGAGAGCTTCTGCTCATTTTGCAGTTCTCTCCGAACCTCCAACTCTTTCAACTCCTGATGCCGTTTCTCAAACTTCTTCCGTTCTGACGAAGGGAGATGCTTCTTGAAACATTCAAACATTGCCTCCGGCATAGGAACGGATTCGGTATGCTGCTGAAAAATCGAATACATCTTAGGAATGGATTTCGTATGCCAAAATCGTCGTCTTCTCCGATATGGGAGTGCCGAACTGATTGGTATATGCCGGGCGGTGGTCAACAAGCAAGAGAACATCGACACCATTTATGATGTGGATGTATGCCTCTCTGCTGTCGCAGTTCTTCGGCTTTGAGTAGAAGAACCACGACTTGTTCTCAAACATCAAGGCGTTGCTTTGGGTATGAGTGACCGACCGGAAAACCTTCTCATAGGCTTTGCTGAAAATGTCTTCGGCAAGTTTGTCGGTAACTTCTATCGTGCCGGGATAAACGGGAGCGCCAAGTTTGGCAGACCTCCCGTTTATCAGGCGACGAAAGAACTCCTTTTGAGAGATCTTCTTCATGCCCGATTACTCTTTTTCATCAGACTTGGGGATGAAGCAGAAATCAGCAAACAGTTCTGCGAACTGCTTTCCGGCATATTTTGCCAGTTCTTCGCTTTTGAAGGCGAGCCGAGAGCCGCTGTACGCGTGCGAGAGCGACGAGGCGCTACCCGCATTCGAGTAAACGAGACCGCCATTCGCATTCGCATTGTTATTCGAGCGACCAACACAACGGCGCTCCTGCTTCTCATCCTCGGACATGGCTTCGTAGTTCTCTTTAGAGATGAGTTCGTACCAGGGATACCAGCGCTGCTCTCCGGGGACGAACTGGGGCTCCCATCCGTCATTGAGGGCGGCGACGATGACGCGCATCTTCATGTAGGCTACGAGGTCTTTGTTGACTGCTTCGGGGAAGCGCCATGATGCCGTACTTGCGGCGACTACGATAGGATTGTCCTCGCCAAGTTCATTGTCGGCATCCTCGTAGGTTTTCACTCTCTCGGTGGCGGGCAGGATTTCCGAGAACTTCTCGCCGAGGGCTTCTTTAACGGCTTTTCTGCCGTCTGCGGAGGTGCTGCGGTAGAACGCAACTAACTGCTCCTGGGTAAAGTCGATGTTCATCTTCTTTTTACTTTAATGGTTATATTCTTTATTTGCTTTTATTACCGCAAAGGTAATCGTTTATTATCATTTATGCACAATCTTGAATGTTAAAATTGTGCCGAGAGGCTATTTTCGGCTTAATCGAGCGTAAATTCATCATCATAAACGAAAATTCTCGCTCCTGACCCGCAAATTTCGACCTCCCACTTATACATGGTGGGCCAATACTTGACGAGGATAATGTTGACATATCCGAGATGCGGCTCATTCAAGGTAGCCGACCTTCCGTCATATTCAGTAACTCCATCCATAGCCATCTTCTGTTGCGTGAATACAATATTCTTCCGAAATGCCGTCTATCTGTTCAATCAGTCCCCGGATTTGGTCGTGGAACCATTCGTTAAACGACAGGCGGTTGTGCTTCTCCCATCTTTCGACGAACACCCCGCAGGGTTCGGCATAGGCATTTTCGATACATCTCTCCAACTGATGCAGGAGGATGAGTAGCCGACGTTCCAACTTTTTCTCTCTGGCTTCAAGCTCATCAATACAGGGATGGAGCCGGGCGTGCCATTCGTTGAGAGGTCGGACATTGCGGATTTCATAGGAGCTTTCATCTGCTGCGTTCTTAATCCAGATACGCTTGCCCCAGGGTGTCGCTTCGATTCTCATGCTTTTGAGTCATTAGAGATGATATACATTACGTAGCAATCGACTACATCGCAAGGGAGACCAAAGGCAGGGCAATGAGAGAAGTATGCTTCGTAGTCTTCATTCTTATCTCGGACCGGGTAGATGCCTTGTATCTCCATGCCTTCTTTGCGATAGCTCTTATAAAAGTCATCTACATTCTTTATATCTTCATCAGTTAATCCGGTCTTATCTCCATACTCGATGTAACAGAGTGCCCAGCCGGGGATTCTTTCGACTACCTTTTCCATATCACTTGCTGTATGCTTTGACAGGAAACACGATTCCATAATGCTCACAGAGCTGAATGATGCGGAAGGCTAACATATTCCACCAGTTCTTGACGAAACGGTCTTTCTGCTTCTCCGTCTTTACGATGCCCCATTCTTCCCCGAGGTTGCCGATGTGCCATGTGCCGTAGGCTACGGAACAACAGCTTGGCAGACCTTGAAGGTACTGGGCGATGCGTTCCTGACGATTGGGCCACATCTTCCGGCGTTCCTCGTTGTCATACTCCCGGTGAAACTTGTTGACGAAATGACGGAGCTTTTCTTCGGGAGTAGTGAGGACTTCATCTTCTGAACTGATACGACTTAGGATGTAGTCGTACTGATCTTGGTATCTTTGCTGTATCATGATCTGCTCTGTGCCTTTACGAATTTGCGAATCTGTCTTATCTCATAGGGGTAGTCCTGACCTGCGACATACTCGAAGCGCTCGCCGTTCCATGTGAGGCGGCGGAGCCACCAGCCTTTTGATGATTTGAGGTCATTGATGTTGGATTCGGTAGGCTTGCTCCATATAACCTTTGCTATCTCCTTCCAGAAATGTTGCTCGGAGGCTTCCGGAATCTCAAAGTTACAGCACTCATACGAGGCTCCATCTTTGAAGCAGGCTCGCTTCTCCGAGATTATCTCTGCCGAGACTGTATCATGGTAGAGTGCATCAAGCAACTCCTGGAGGGTGCTGAATTTTCTTGTTTCGTTTTCCATCTTCTTGAACTTTATTTGCATTGATATGATGGGAGGGGCCGGAACACCTCCCCCGATGTTCCTTAGTCGAAGAACTCGTTGCCGAACTCCATCACGCGAGCGATGGAGAAACGGCGGTTCTTGTACTGTATCTTGTAGGCGGCGACAGCTTCCTTCGGGTATTCAGCGGCGAACTCGTCAACTGTGCTCTTGAAGGAACCGAGAGCAGTGCCATTCTTGCGGAGACACCAGAACCATTCACCTTCCTTGTACTCATCTTCGATGTCAGCATCTTCGATTTCCTCTACTTCACGAGAGATTCTTACTACATCGTGGAATGAGTCACCAACGACGAACCGATTGCCTTCTGCGGCGATACCACGCATTGCTTCAATGAGGGATGAGAGTTTCATTTCTTTCTTTTCCATCTTCTTTGACTTTAATGGGTTGTTTTTTAATTACACTGTAAAGTTAGTCATAAGTTGTTGATTGCGAAAATCTTACGTCTTTATTTTTCTTTCAAAAGACTTAAAAATCGGCATTAAACAAAGTTTAACTTATGCTCTCTAAGCCTATCTCTTTATGCCTGTTGCAGGGTATGATGTAGAAGTAACTGACACCATACAGAAGGATAGTGCCCCGCGTTGCCCGGGTGCATTGGAGCTGCCCCTGCGTCGGCTCTGTGCCATACTTCTTGCGGTATTCGGCTTTGGTATCCGGCGTGGATTTCTCATACTGAACTTTACTCATCTCGGCTTCCAGGAAGGCGATGGCTTCATCATGGTCGTAGAACTCCTTCTGATGGGAGCCGTCCGATAACTTCAATCGCTTGTGGTTCCAAGCAACTATGAACGGATTTTTGACTTTTCTTTCCATAAACTTTATTTGCATATAAGCAGATTACACTGCAAGACATGTAAACTTTATCGGACATTCGATTGGCTTTGCATATCCGGCTATCCAATCTGTGTTGTTCTCGGCGTTCCATTGAGCTGTGCCTTTGGTGGTCCAGCAATAAGGACGACCATCTTTGTCAATGGCGAGGTTTCCTTCTTCATCGAACAGGCACCAGTCCGAGTGATGGAGTTGGACGCACAGGCGCCTTCTTTCATCTGTGAGGTACCAACCTCCGGTGTGATCGCCTCTTTTGGCTGTGAGCTTCTTCATCTTTCCCTATAGCTTTTACATGGCTTCTTTCGTGCCGTTATACATCTTTTGAGCTTACTGCAATACATCGTCTCATTAGGCAATACCTCATAGTGGCTACAATGCGAGCAATGAGGCTCTATGATATGAGGGATGTTTTCGTAATCTATTTGCGTCGCTGTTCTCAAAGGCACCCAGCCTATCCCGACGTATTTCATTACTTCTCCATGAGCAATTACACAGAAGTCTGCATCTACCACACACTGCGGCGGATTGACGCTCATCTTAATGGCAGATATTTCAGATTGCTTAACTACCATAATACAGTCTCCTTGATTGATTTCTACACCAGGAATCTGACCACCCGACGTGCCTACCGAAACGTCGGTGCAACTTTTTCATTTCCGGATATTCGTCACCACTTATGTCATCCCAAATATCAAACCAGGCACAATCAAAATGCTCATTAGGCTTGTACTCAAAGATACTTTCGTTGACTATTTCAACACGAGGGTCATTCGTGTAAGATGAGGCAACCAACTTTATCACGTCCGGCGATTGCTCAACGACAACCACCTTCGTAACATCTTTCTTATCAAGCAGGCATTTCAATACCATTCCAAGACCTAAACCTCCAATCAGAACTTTGCCTTGTGCTTTTTGGATGAACTTGTAATGGTCGTTCACTTCGGCGGGCGTGTTGCTCATTATCAGCTTGCCATCGCAATACAAGCCATAATACTCGCCTGCTTCGATGAACCTTGTCCTGCTGTTTATCAGCTCCCGGAGATTGTGCATTTTCTCGCCTTCGGGAGTGATGGTAAACTTCTTTAGTTCCCAGTCTCCCGATACTCCGGTCTGTAAGTTCAATTCAACTTTTCTCATCTTGCACAAGTTTAGTCTTTGCTTTAGCTATGAAGCGTTCACACTTATACTTGTTATTGCTCATTGTGCGACACCGATAAGAGCAAAAATAGGAACTGCCATATCGAGAGCCGTGGATACATTGAGCGCAGAGGGATTTACTTGTTGCCATACTTAGTCTCTTTAAGGATTTCAGACTTGTTCATTAATCACTCGCCGATTTTGGTTACTCTACGAGAGATGGGGTCGAGCTTGTAACCGATAGCGGCAAACTCATCTTTCATCGCCCAGACCTTGTTGTATAAGGTCTCAATCTTTTTGCCGTAGGCGGGTATCCAGTAGTAGGGGTCATCAATAGCTTTCTTGATATGTGCTTCAAGTTTGTTGAGCTTATTGAGGAGGCTTTTGAGTGTCTTTGAGGTTTCCATCTTCTTTGACTATTAAGGGGTTATGTTTTATTTTTACGATGTAAAGTTAGCCATTATATATGATATGCGAAAATCATAACTCATTTATTTTAAGTGTATTACGCTTAAAATTTCTGAGCAATTGCAAGTTTAACTTTTGCTAACTTATACTTCCTCAAAGATACTTCGAGCGCACTATGGCTACGGCTTCATCCACAATCTTACAGCAGTCAACGCCGAGGGATGAGTAGAAGCCATCATTGCCACACAAGCACTCACAAGCAATCCCGATGGTTCGCTTCTCGTCTGAACTGAAACCGACCCGAAAGGTGCGGAATATCTTCAGTGCACCTTTCAGATCTCCGGCTCTAAGGAGACAGACAGCCTTCTGCGTCTTCGTCTCTGCCATGATTACTCTGCTTTGAACTGGAGTGAGATGTAGCTCCGAACATTGCCGAAAATCGCCATCGGGCATCTTCTCGGCTCATACTTGCCAGCGCCATCTCCATCATCGTACTCTCTGCCGACAGGCATAGTGTCGGACCATATTCGGCATCTGTTGGCGATTTCATTGACCTTCTCTGTGCTGCATCCGAATAGCGTTACTTCAACGTCATACTCATCTCCCCAGTAAGACTTTCTGGCACTTACCTTGAACTTTTCTCCGGGGAACTCGATGGCGAGAAACTTTCGGACATTGCTCGACATCTGACTGCCATTCGTGGGATTCAGTACCAAACCTTGATACTTTATCTTCAACTCGTTCTCTCGGTCCTCCAACGCCTTTAGATGAGAGGCAAGCTCATGCATCCTCTCTGCATTCTTCTCGGCTTTGATGCGAGCCATTTCTGCGAGGACGGCTTCTCTTTCTTCGGAGAACAATACTCCATAGTTGACAGGCATGTGAACATAGCGCCAGTAGTCATATCCCTGGCAATCTACGCCTATCCATTTGCCGGATGGCTTGCGAAATACCGTGATGAGGTCGAAGAAGGTCTCACAGTCTTCCTTCGTCAAGGAATACATTGCCTTACCTTCATCTACATCGTCTGACTGGCTACCGCCGGAGTGTGATGGTGCAGGCTTTACCATCCAGTTAGTGAGGAAGTCATCATCTTCGGGGACATCTACAATATCGACTATCTTGCACAGGCGGGCGATGCTCCCCATGTGCCAGAACTCTCTGGCATCTATGAAGTCATAGAAGTTGACATCTTTACCACAAGCGGTTGCGGTATTGATGAAATCGCCAACCTGAAAATCATGTGCCGACTTTCGGCTGTTGGCATCGGCTTGCTTGCTATACTCATCTACTTTTCTCATTGTCGAAACTTTTAGAGTGAAACTTAATAAAGAACTACCGTCATATCGTAGCGGTCAAACGGGTCTTCTATGGTTCCGGCACCATGAGCATTGAGGTGTCCGGCTACCATCTGCTTCTCTGTGGTCTCATCGACTATCGAAAGCAGATACTCCTTCCAGTGAGCGCCGTCATTCTCCCGGTAGCCACCATCTTCAACTCTGACACGGAGGTCGAGACTTCCAGACAGGTTGGCAAGGACCTTGCGGATAGCGGCGAGGATTGAGGCGACACCCGACCAGTCTTCATCCTTATAGAGATGAGAGGTCATCGGCGATACGACCTTATAGATTTGGTTCTTTATCTTGGCTGCTGTTACTTTCTGTTCCATCTTCTTTGACTTTAGAGGGGTTATTTTTAATTTTCTACTGTAAAGTTAGCCAATAAAATTGATATGCGAAAGCCATAAAACATTTATTTTCAATGCTTTACGCTTTATTTTTCGGCAAAATCATTATTTAACTTTTGCTTACATAACCTCTCCTGACAGCACCAAAATTGCGGCTCCTTACGAACTTAACGTGAAGGGATGGTTAGGACCTCCTGGCATAGACAAATTACGGGCGTTTGGCTCGCCAATCATATAGACAATACACGGAAAACAAAAGCTCCCGACAGGATTGCCGGGAGCGGGTCAAAGAAGATGGAGCGATTAACCCTCGCTCACTTGGGTGTGCTTTACATTCGGCTCATACGCCGAGAACGATAGCCGGGTCAATATCCAACTCAGTGGAGATTCTGCGACCGACCTGCATCGTCGGCTCTGCTTTGCCGGATATGAAGTCGCTGATGCGAGACGGGCTTACACCTATCTTTTTGGCAAGACCAGCCTGCGACAGTCCCATCTCATACATACGCAGTTTCAGTACGCTTATCAACGTAGGCTTCCCGATGGGATAATGCACGTCCTCATACTCCTCAACAAGCCTTGACAGAAGATACAGCTCAATGCTGTTCGGATCATCGTCCGGCGTGTCATCGTGAACATGAGGAAGCAGCTCGTCGATACGCTTCATCGCCCAGTCATACTGAGCTTCGTTTTCGATTGTGGTCTTTATGGTTTCCATGTCGTTCATATCTGTACTTATTAAACCTGTGAGGCGTCTTTTAGTTTATCATATTCTGCATGAGTGCCGACGAACCTAATAAAAACATATTGGTGCTTAAATTGGACTACGACAATCAAGCGGAAATCATTGCCCTTGATATTGAAAACGTAGTGCTGATTGCCGACACTATCAACCGAGTTGAAGGTGGCACGGATGTCAGCGAAGTTCGTCCAGTGGCTTTTCCGGGTTTTCGTGTACCATTCTTCCAAAGCGTCCTTCGCTTGGGGATGTGTGGTGTAGTAAGCTACCAGCGTCTTCTTTGCTACGATATTCATATAGGGTTGTTCCTTAATTACGTTGTAAAGTTACGAATATTATTTTGAATTACAAAACATGAACTCATAAAAATTTATTGCTGTCCGGTAAAAAAAGACAAAATCATATATTCTCTACAAATATAATAAGTTACACCTGTTTTACGAAAAAGGGCTTGTCATTTGAGGCGATGTGAAATTGGTAGCATTAAGCATCAAAAAGCCCTTAAAAGACATCTATACGAGTCTGTTTCATGCTGTATGAGATAAAAATAGTCCATTTCCTATCATGTCAAAGTTTTACCGGACAGCAATAATAAAAATTTCTCTGCAAGAACTGACATAAACTATTTTTAACTAATAAGATACATGGAGATAACAAGCCCGCTTATGTGGATGAGCTGTCGCGGACAAGGGCGAGGGACATCCATATAAGCGGATTTGCGGGCTTTGCCGCCTTCAACTGAATGGGTCGATGGCGCTCTGCGATATATCTGGAGAATCAATGTGCTTCAATGACCTCCTGATTGATGAGCAAACTCTTATCAACGAACAGGACGCAGCCAAACTTTATGAAGTTGTTCACAAGGTTGGACGAATACGCCCCGATGTCCCTGAGAAGAAGGAGTCCTCCACGGGCGACAGGACCGAAATAGCTGCGTCTTATGATGTCGGTCTCGGTACATTCACTCCCGAAGATGGTTGAGAGTGATTCTTCGCCGGCACATAGGCTTTGAACTACTGGCTCCTTGTATCGGCACGTCCATCCTACATCTTCATTCCGGCAGTCAACAGTAACATACTGCTTACCTCGGATGGTCTTGACATTCGTTATCTTCGTGAGCAAGTGCATGGCGTTGGTAACAAAGGGGGTGCCTCCTTCTACAATCAGACGAACACTTTCGTCGGGAAACTGCTTCTTCATCTCCGAGCCTATGGCATGAGCATATTCCGAGAGTGATGGAACGACACACTTGTACTGCATATCAAATTCGGGCGACAGGACACCGAACATATTGCCTCCGATGTCTATGGTATCTGCCCCGAACATTCGAGCGAATCGAGCCATTGTAGCGACTCTGCGCCTAAACTGGTGAAGTTCCCTGGCTCCTGAATAATGACAGTGCAACTTCTTGATGCGGAGGTAGGGATGAGCCTTCTGATCGAGCAACCACGACATTTCTTCATTGTTCTCAACATCAACACCGAAGCGGCTAACTACTCCGGTGTGCATGTCGAAGTTGAGCCGGACGCCTACATCGACAGGGAGGAAATGACCAGCGGTCATTGATACTGCCTCTTTCAGTTCATCAACATTGTCGAAATTGGCTATCCCGCCACGCTCTGCGGTCTGCAACTTTGTGTAGGCATCGGGGATTACTCCGTTATAGATGATGTCGCTTTCAGTGAAACCATAAGCCATAGCCTTGTTGCGCTCCATAGGAGAAACGACCTCTGCCATCTCTCCGAGGCGTAGAACTTCTTTTAAGAACGGCACATGGTAATTGGTCTTTAGGCTGTAGCCAATTCGGACGTTACCATACTCCTTGCGCAACTCATCCCTAAAGGTGATGATGTTCTGCGAGAAAGCATCTACATCAGTAATATAGATGGGAGTCGGCAGGACTTCTACTTTGCGATTGAAAATTTCCATTAGAAATCAAACAACGACGTGGGGAACACTCCCCGGTTAACACTATCAAGGACATCCTTCGGGATTTTGGGAGTGGAGAAATCATTGCCGTAGCCATTCTTCACACACTCCTGGTCTCTCCTCCAGTCCCGTTCATCGTACCATCCTCTTTGCAGAGGATTGAGGGCAGCCTGCTCCGAAACGATAAAATCGGCATCGGTCAGACCTCTCTGCTTACCTTTGATGGTGTGGCAGTCGAAGGTGTACTCCGGGATGTTGCGGAAGTTGTCGAACACAGACACATCGACATACTGATGCACGTCGAACATCTGATAAAAGTCAGCGTTTCCTTCTTTGGCTACCCTCATCAAAATCGTCAGAGCTTTGGCGGCATAGATGAAGGTTGTGTCTTTGACTGGCTTGCTCATGTCGATGGTCCATAGGACATCAACCTCACGCATTACTGACGGGTAGCCTAACTCTCTGGCAGCGTCTCTGACAATGCTCCAGAACAGACCGAGGTACCAGTTGCGGATTTCATTCCCGATGTAGCCACACAATTCATCTTCGGCATTAAGGATGGTTTTCTTTAACAGAGCCGCCATCGTCTTTAGGTCGTGTCCGTGGCGGGTAACGAGATAGCCGTCCCCGTCCGGGCAGACATCCCACTTGTTCTTTGAGTTGAGCAGATTGCAGGCGAAGAAGTCTGCATCTCTGTTCTTCCTTGTGTTCACAAGCAGATTGACAGCCTGTGAGATGTGCTTCGTTTCGTTGATGTTGCCACATTCTTCATCTCTTTGCCGGAGGATGAAGATGGGCCTTGTTACGAGGTCGAAACAATCCTCTGCCGTTACTACTATCATCCGTTTCCACAGATACGAGCGATACTTGAACATCATCTCTCGTGCGGCGTAACAGGCATACTCCATATCTTTTCGCCTTATGGCTTTCTGTATCAGCGAGGACACCTCAAACATATTGTGTCCATTTTTCGTGAAAGGGAGGTATGACATTTCTTTTATGTTTTACTCTGTAAAGTTAATCATTAGTTATGGGATGCGAAAGCCATAAAGCATTTATTTTCAGACCATTAACTAATAATAACTTATACGCTCACATCATCTGTTGATGTTGATTTTCGCCTGTCCTTTCTTGAAATTGTAGTCGTAGTAACGTCCCCATTTATTCTTCATGGCGAGGACGAAATTTCGTATCATTACGGAATCTTTGCCGATGCCTCCTTTGTTGGTGCCTACTGTTGGGGTTGAGGCATGGAAGTAACGAGGCTGTAAGATGATGCGGTTAGCAAGCAACTCCTGGTACAGCATATCAATATCCGAGGTCGCCGGGTCCTGACGATTGTACTTGGCTTTCAGACACGGCTTGTTGATTATACGCATTGCCCCAGCCATTCCTTTGACCTGAAACTCCTGCGTGTAGTTATACAGGCGCTCGTCTGCCTGGTCGCAACCGATACCGAGACCGAGGTCAACCACAAGCTGTGCTATGCGAACAATCTCATCTTCGATGATGTCCTTGCCGTTCTTGAGGTCTTTGATAATGTCAACGGCATCATTGAGCCGATACTTGAAGGTTGATATATCATCGTCGAGAATGCAGATTACATCCTCCGGCGTATTCTCAATGATCCACCAAAATGTAGTCATGAAAGAGCAGACTTCATCTCCGCATTTCAGAGTGCCGCCTTCGGGGATGATGAGTAACTTGTCAACTCCGGCACGGCGGTACTCCTGTTCCTCCGAGGCTCTGACTACATATGTGCAGTCGTTCAGAACGTGCCACGTCTTGATCTTGTCGGCACGCTGATACGACATCACATATATTCCGAGGGCTACTTCCTGTTCCATAGGTTAGATGGAGGCAACATCGTCGCCGTCTTGAATCTTACACTTAATTTGGTCGTACCAGACGGCACGGGCCTTAATCTTACGCTCTCCGCTCTTGGTCTTGCAGACCACCACCTTCTTGCCTTCAATGCCGAGGGTGCGAATGAGGTTCTGGTAGTCAAGCTCGTTACGACAGGCTATGAGGACATAATCATACTTCTCATAGTGAATTAACTCCATGTCCTTAATCTTCGTGTCGTTGTGAGGGTCGAGAGCCGTAGGGATGTCAAGTCCGAGATTGATTTCGAGATTTGCCGTGAAGTCGGCGAGCTTACTCAAATCCCAGTCGCCGGAATGAGTGTTAGCTTTGATGGAGATTGCCTTCTTCTCCGGCTCTGAATAGCCGATAAGACGCTTGCAGTGGACTATCTCATCTTCCCCGCGAAGCACCTTCAATGCCTCTACGCGCTGATGCCCGGAGATGATGTCGTTGTTCTCGTCTATGACAATGATACCGAAATCTCCGAGCATATCGAGGCTTTCCTGTAATTCCTGCTTCTTCTTTGCGGAGATGGTACGAGGATTCTCCATGATGACCTTCAACTCAGAAATGGGGAGGTCGCACACTTCGATTCTACGTTCAGGCTTTTCGGAACCTTCTACGATGGGGGCGTTGCTTTCTTCGTTCATACTATGCAGCGTATTTCATTTTCAATGTCAAGGACAAAATCTTCATATCTGAACCACTTGCCATCTTCAAACCGAGTTACAATTACATCGGTCTTTACTCTGTTCATAAAGCAGAACGGATTGAAGCCGTTGGCGAGGTTCACGAGGGATGTGCCGGAGATACGGCGCGAGGCTTCGATATAGAACAAATCCCCGTTGGTGTCTTCGACGAGTTGGATATGAAAGATGCCGGGAGCAAACAACTCTACCTGCGAGGACACACATTCGACAAACTTTCTGACTTCTCTTGATATGCGCGAGGATGGAGGCAGAAGCCTAATCATCTTGTCATAGCCAGAACGGAGCCTGACTTCGCGGGGGAAAACGTTGATATAGTTTCCATCATAGAAAACATCAGCTACAAACTCACGGCGAATATCAATTATCTGCGACACACAAACGTCTCCTTTCAACTCCAATCCTTTGGAGCCTGCGGAGGCTTTGTTAGGCTTAATGAAGGCGTCCGTCAGACCGAAAGTGAGGGGGATGCGGATTTTGCATTGATCTATGCTGACCAACTCTGCGAGGATATTGTTAACATGGGCTTTGTCGTACCACAATGGCGACACTCTGGAATAATCATCGTCCTGAACAACGTTCCTGACGGCTGTATTCAACTGACGGGTCAACTCATCAGCCGGAAAGACTACTATATCTTTGTCGCACTGAAGGAGGTTCACAGCATCTTGTTCGGAAATGCGGACAATATTTTCGCTCTGGGTTGGAACACAGCGATACACCGGGTCTGCGTCTGCGAGGTACAGCACATCTCCATGACCGTCATCCCAACCGTTCTGCTTTCTCCAAGCACGGAAGAATATCTCTGCCGACAATCCGGCTCTGCTCCCTGCCTCGAATACTATGTACTTCTTCGTCTTCATCGCACCATCTTTTGGATGTAGAACTTCTCGGCATACTCGGTACCACATTCAATACCTCTCAACTTCGCAAGCTGACGAATGCCGTCCTCATTTAGCGGAGATGGTGCTTTGCGCACCTGTGAGCCGTAGAGCATGAACAGACCGACCTTCTCATCAATGCAGTCTGTGATGTCGTGGAACATATTACCACCGCCGACGCTCTCCATCTTGTTTATGATGAACGGATACTCATACAGCACAACTGTCTTGGGAGAATAGCCTTCCCGACCCCGGCATGAAGCGAGAGCGCAATCATACATCTTCATGTGGTCCTGATGGTGCGAGCGATAGTTGATGAATATTTCATCGGGGCGAAACGCATCTACGATTTTGTCGAGCTGCGAGATGATGTCGTAGGATGGTATCGTATCCATCAGAGCATCCTTGCCGAAAAACAATACTGTGCGCTGTGCTCCCAGGCTATCGCATACTGCGTTGAACTCTGCGAGCCTCGTTTCCTTATCCTGATGCGGGGCGATGCCGCCGATGGTGCCGACTACGATGGTAATGTCTGCGCCCTCCTGTTTCTGATGAAGGAGGTAGCCACCGCAGCCGAGAACTTCATCATCGGCATGGGGAGCGATTACAAGTATTCTTTTCCGTTGCTGTGTCATTGTGATTCTAATTGATGCTGCAAAGTTAGCAAATACTTATCATTCATACAATACTGTGATAATATATTTTACCTGTTAAGATTACGACTTATTAACATAATTGATAGATTGGTAAGGCTCGACCTTGTATAGCTCAAGGAGAAACGGTTGACGACATTATCAATTCCGGGCTATGATGTATAAACGCGCAGCATCTCTCTTGTCAGTCTGCGGTCCGGGTCATTGTTCAAGAACTCCAACAGTGTGGCTTCTGTGTCGTACTTCTCGAACAGCGGGTCATAGTTCCGGTCCCATTCTTTATCTCCGTGGTTGTTGAGTATTCTCGCATCTATGAATAACTCATAGGCTTCAAAGAAATCACTCACCTTGTGGGTATCTAAACCGTAGGTGTTCTCATAGCTTGACATGAAGCATGAGCCGATTGTTACCTGCTGTCGGAGCTTCCAGTAACATTCCGTCTTGAATGAGCCATCTGCGTTCCAACAGGAATCTTCATACTCCTTCTGCTCGAAGTAATCACACTCGCTTCCATCGGGCGTGAGCGACCTTTCCTGATATTCGCAGAATACATGGAGCCTACCAATTCCAAGATCGTGCGACATCATCGAACAGAACTTACATTCCTTGCATTGTTCTTTCTTTGCCATAGTGCTTACTTTTCTACTGGTTCAACTGATACTACCTTATCCATCTCCTTTGCGAGTTGCAGGAGGGCGGCGAGGTTCTTCCGGCAGATTGCCAGGGGAACCTTCTTCTCAAACTTCCCGATGAGCTTGTTCTCGGATTCTACCATCAGGCACACCTGCTCTACCTTCTCCTTTCTCCCGGCGGTTGCTTTGGCAAGTGCATACTTCACTGCAATGATGGGAGCATCTGAAAAGAGTGCAGGGATTGACAGAGGCTCCGAGAAACGAATCTCCTTCATATCTATGGTTGCTTCGGTAATCCATGCTACCATCTCCGAAGACTCCTTCTGATAGATTGCACCGAGGGTTTCGACTTCTTTGGCGAGGTCATCGAGGGGCGCCGGGGAATGAGTCAGTTCTTCGATGGCTACCGCTACCTCCATAAGCTCCGACATCTTTGAGGATGAAAGAGGCGAAGCAGACGGCAGGAAGCCACGCGAGATTTTCGGGATGGAGAGTTCGAGAATTACTCCTTCATCATAGAACTCGCCGGACAGATAGGGCTTCGGGCATTTTCCCCAGTGGAGCGCCACTACTTCGTCGTGGCTCATGCGGAACTTCTTAGGCTCCGGGAACGTGATGGTGCCGTTCTCCTTGACAACATCCTGAATGTAGGATGTAAGGGCAGCTATGACTGCGTTGCGGCGGTTCTTGTGGTTGGTGACTTTTCTCTGATACGAGGGTGCATTAAACTTGTTCATCTTCTTTGACTTTTATGCGGTTAAACTTTATTTGATCTTCTCTATGTTCTCAATCACTCCTGTTGAGAGCTGATGTGCAGCGTTCTCCAGTTTGATGAGCATATTGCCATAGTAGGAACTTTCCTGGCAACGGCTATTATACTCGTCTTTGTCTATGTCCTTGCCTTTATCCAGGCATCCAAACATTGCTTCTCTTGATGCAAATGCTTTTTCAAGCACGACCCCGTGAAGTTCATAGATGAGGTCATCTGCATTTTTGAGCACTGCTTTCAGAGCTTCTATCTTTTGGAGGATTTCTGACTTTTCCATCTTCTTTGACTTTGAGGGTTATCGAACTTTAAGCAAGCTCAAACTTTTTACCGGGATTCAGCTTTTGAAGGCGAGCGAGAACTTCTTCTGCATTTTTGGAGCCATAGGCTTCGTGCCAGGTGGCTGTCTTATAACGGCTACCATCTTTCTTGAATGAATAGATGTAACAACCTTTGAATGTACCTTTGCTTTGGGCTGTTCTATCTGCTACAATGAATGTCATCATCTTCTTAATCTTTAAGGGGTTATGTTTTATTTTTACGATGTAAAGTTAGCCATTATATATGATATGCGAAAATCATAACTCATTTATTTTAAGTGCATTACGCTTAAAATTTCTGAGCAATTGCAAGTTTAACTTTTACTAACTTATGCCGTTGGGATGAAGCAAAAACAATGACGTGCTACCTTCACAGGCAACACGTCGTCGAACCTTAAATTCAAAGAAGATATTTAATCAATCTTTTTTACCTTTCAGAAGTTGAACAGGTTAACGGACACCCCTAAGCCGAGGTATGGCTGAAATCCTTTCGGGGTAATTCCGTAGCCTGCCTGTATTCCGATAGAGAATCGTTTCTTTTTGGCGGGGTCGCGGATTCTTACTACCGTTTGCCTTGACGTGACAAAGATGCTATCTAATCTTGCATTGTAGCCACTCACATAGGCTCTGTAATCCTCCGTCTCGTAACGGCTCTGCGTGATGGGGATGGATATTGAAACGCTGTCATTGCCGAGCTTTTCAACCTTTACTTCATCCGTTATACTATCTCTAACAACAGAGCTGTCCGGCGTTGCTACGCCATCCTCGGGAGGATGTGTCAGCGGTATCTCTACATACTGATACCGCAACACTACACTATCCCTGGGGATAGGGGCGGTGTCCGGCTTGACTTCCTCGGTGGTGATGGAATCGACCACTTCGGACAGGGTTGGAGACTCCGGGTGCCTACGTTCATAGTCCTCTACTGCGAGGGCTACAAGAAGGAAGGCTACCAGAATCCAATAAAAGAACTTTTTCATTGCACCTTACTTTTGAGCGTTGATGTAGTTGATGATACCATTGACATGGGTGGCGACGATTGCGGAGCGACCTTCTGCGGAAAGCAGATACTCCACATCCTCCTTGTTGTCCTGGAAAAAGTTCTCCGTTAGGACAGCCGGGCATACGGTCTTGCGGAGGATGTAGAAGCCTTCTTCCCAGTCAGGATCGCCGTCGCTCATATCCTTTCTGATTTGGTGGCCGACGAACTGGCGCTCAGCCTCGGCATACAGGAAGTTGGCAACTGCATCGGCTCTTGTGGTACCACGGCTTGTGAATGCTGACCATCCCCGTGCATTGAGCCATTGACCGTTTCCGGCGGCATTGCAGTGGATAGAGATGAGGATTACGTTCACTGAGACTTCCTTCGCACAGACGAGGTTGGCTCTGCGTGCCCTTTCGCCCAACGACACGTCGTTGGTTTCCGGCACGAGCAAACGGGCATCATAGCCAAGCGACACAAGCTGACGATGGACTGCGGAAGCAATCTCTCGCGCATACTTGTATTCGAGCAGACGACCGCCCTGCGGGTAGCCGGGTTCTACAGGACTACGCTTGCCTTTGGTGTCCTTGCCATGACCGTTGTCAATCAGTATGACAAATCTTGATTTCTTAGTTTCCATGTGATTCATTTTTGGGTTTAACATCTTCTTCTATGGCATTCTCTACCTCCGGGCGGTTCAAGAGCTTCCAGAAATTAAACTTCTTCTTAATGCCCTTGTAAACGAAGTAATTGTTAACGCATGAGGAAATCTCGATGCCATAGATGATGATAAGCAGACCCATCGAAACGACAGGTATGCCGAAGACCACTCCGATGGAGCGGCTACATAATCCGGCGAGAGTTACCCAGCATACATAGTCCATCGCCTTGTTGAAGGTTCTTCTCCACATACGGCTATGACGGATTTCTTCTCCACGCTTCTTTGATGCGAGAATGCCAAAACGCAGGTCCGAAAGAATGAGCATGAAAGCGAATAACAGCCACGGAAGAAGTGGCTCGTAAAATTCGAGCATCGTAACTCCGACGATGCTCAAAATGGTGGCGGCATAATTGGTCTGTTCCATTCTTGATTAGATTAAGAGTGCGACCAGACCGCCGAGGCAACCGATGGCGGCACCAATTACGTCATACAGCATATCAGACCAACTCCAGGAGTTGCTTTTTGCCTTGCTGTCCCCGTACTCCTTTCCGGCACCGCAGGCAATACCTCCGAGGAAGCCAGCCATACATGACGGAAAAACAAGTGCGCAGGTGTTGGCTACTACGCTTGCTATCGCAAAGGAGATGACGGCGCAAGCGACGAGATGATAAACTTTGTCTTTCATTATCTTCATGTTCGTCTTTAGTTCTTTGGTCCAAAATTAGTAATACACAGGCGAATGGTTCACACAAAGCAACCCCATTCGACTGAACAGCAATGTTCAATGGAATGGGGTTGCAACCTAAAGTCGAAAAGATGATGCTTTTGTTGTAATGAAAGACCTTACCAGTAGTTATTCGTTACTTACAGATGGGGCGGATTGCGGTTCGAACGACGTGATGTCGGCTTCCGCGACTACCGCTTCATCTTCTTTCGTTACCGGGGTGTGCTTCTGACGGGCAGGCTCTATCTTGTATAGGCCGGAACTTCCACAGCCTCCACCACGGCTCTTGCAAGAGAGTTCTTTGACAATGCGGAAGAATGGAGAGGTCGTGTAGTAGAACGTCATCTGTGCGATGCGGGTTCCGGCTTTGATGGTAAACTCAACGTCGTTGTTCTTCAACAGCACATGGACGTTATCTGTGTAGTTGGGATCTATCTTGCCGACCATCACATCAGCGTCGAAGGTCTGTCTGCCGTAGAACTTCTTCAATACTGGGATGAAGCCGAACAATTTAATCTTTCTCTTTTTGCATCCGTAGCCTACCATGCCGTGAAGGGAGCAACCACTACGAGGCTCTATCTTGGCTTCTGTGCCGCTGGGGAGGTTGATGGCGAAGTCCATCGGGATTTTCACTCGGCTGTGTGCAGGGATGCGAATATCACGGGGCACTGTGAGGTCATAGCCTATACTGCCTTTCTTTGCCTTTACTGGCAGTGCAAAGTCATCCGAGAGAGGCTTGATTTCAAATTCCTTGCGGACAACTTTCTTTGTCTGTTCCTTTTTCATTTCGGGGGGAATAATGTTTGTCGGTTCTTTGAAAACACCCGCCGGATTTTACTCCGGCGAGTGCAGGGGCGCAGAGAACGAGTCTGACATCTGTCAGCTCTTATGCTTTGTCGAAGGTTACTCTCAACGACTGGGAGACTGTCTTTGCGGGCGGAGTGATGGTTACGATTGCCCCGGTCTCACGGTCAACGATAGTCTGCTCGTCAGTGATTGCTTTGAGATACATCTCGCGGGCCTTCAACTGGCTTGCTATGCTCTCCTTCTGCTTTATGAGGTCGAGGTACTGGGTGTCTCCGCTCGATGCGTAGTCGTAGCGTGTGGTGCTGGAGATACCGACCTTTGCACCTCCGAAGGCAGCATCCTTGCCACGGACAAGAACTGCCGACTGAACGGCTGCGCCGACGGCGGGATTCTTCAGGAATTGTTCGCAGACTTCTGCGATAGCCTTGATCTGAACGAAGGCTGTAACGGCATCAGCTTTGCCGTATGTTACTTGGGCGACGAGGTTTTCCACGAGGTTGCCCTGTGCTTCTTTCGTGAGGTTGGCGTTGCTTACAAACGCAACCAGTGAATTGTTACTTTCCATGTCTTTTCGAGTTTAGGAGTTTGCTGCGTCTTTCTTGTAGTCCGCCACTGACCAGTGGACGAACTTGAAACTGAGATACCACATAACGCCGAAGGCGGCGAGGGTAAACAGGTTGAAGTGTCCTGCGAGCAGGTGGTAAACGCAGAACGTCGTCATCAGCATGAACATGATAACTGCGAGAACGACCATGTAGCCGTTCATGATTTTGAGAAATGTTTTCTCTGTCATCTTTCGTTTAGGTTTTCTTTATTTGCATTTGAGCCGTTGGGCTGTGAATTGATGGGAGGCTGTGCCTTCCCGATTGGGATGATGTTAGCGAGTGCTACCATCGTGGCAGTCGGTACTGGTTGCCGACGGCGTAGGGTCCGGGCTTTCTCAGGATGGGGTCTTTGGGGGATTTTTCATCTTCTTCGGTCTTTAGTATAAAACTTTATTTGCGATAGTATCTCTTACCTGTTGGTAAGTGATTTTTACGATGCGAAGTTAGTCATTTATGTTGGATTGACAAAGCCATAAATCAAAAATTTTTCTTTCTGATTTCATTTTTTTGGTTGGCTCGCAAATCCGGTCTTCCTCGTGTGAGTGCGTATGCGCTCGCGCGCGTATCTCCCCCAGTAGAATATAATATTATTTATCTCTAAGATTATTATATATAATATACTACTAAGGGTCATTTTCAGAGTGGCAAATTGACCCGCGCCGTGGTTAGCCATCGTGGTTAGCTGACAAAATGACACCTCCATAATTCGTTAATATTACAGACATTACAAACGCTCTGTCGTGGTTACTTGCCGTGGTTAGTAGCATTTTGCTACCGCCTATTTTGGGGCTATCGTAGTTACTCATCGTGGTTACTCTGATTTTTGTAGCCGCTGTAAGGCGTTGATATAACAGGATTTATATGAGGGTTCATCGTGGTTACTTGCCGTGGTTAGATGGGGCATTTCCGGGGTCATTTTCGGGCTTCCGTGGTTAGCCATCGTGGTTACTTGTCGTGGTTAGCCGTCGTGGTTAGCAACTTTTGAAACGCCTTTGTAATCCGTTGAAATAGCACACATTACAAACGCTCTCTCGTGGTTAGCTGTCGTGGTTACTTGTCGTGGATACCTACCGTGGTTACTTGCTCCATTTTTGAGCAATTTTCGGAGGTGCCGGACGAAGGGTCGCTTACATTTTGCTACCGCTTTTCTGAGGGAGTTTTGGGATGATGTTGAACCGCTATCATCATTGGGCTTTCCTGACATAATTTCTCCAGTTGGTTGTAATTGCATCGGAGATATGGAGCTTCCATCAACTCCGTGTATGTTCAACTTAACACCACCACTACTATGGTAAAATTCAAAGACCCCGACATCATGTCGGCTTGCGCGGAGAAAATCATTGACAGGCTCTATGAGCTTGCTCTCTGCGACACCAGAATCATGGTCTGCGACTGGCTCGCCTACGCGACACTCGCAACCTATCGCCTCGTCAACGAACTTACAGGAGAAAGCGACCTCCCTACGATGGATGAGTGCTTCGACGGCACTGCCGTCACTCCTGAGCTTTCGGACAATCCGAAATGGGGCATACTCAAATACTGGCATGATTTCCATTGGCAGAGGGCAAATACTCCCGCCGGCGAGAGCGAGTATGAGGGTTACTTCTCCATCGTTGCACTCCAGTTGGGCGATGTGATGTTGTCGATGTAACGACATCTTCGTCTCTCCAGTCCGGGCTCCGGGATTCTCCTGATTGTTCGGGCGGCTCCCGGTGCCTTCTCTATCACAGAGAGTGCATTGATTCTTCAATCTTGCGCATTTCTTCCTCATACTTCTTATTCTCTCTTTCGTATCTATCTCGAGCTGTATCTACGATAAACTCATTCTTCTGTGTATCCCAGACTGTGAAGTCTAAGCCACCTTTCCAGTTGCGCCGAGTTTCGATATGGAATGAGTAGTCATCAGCGCATTCTTTTTCAACCCAGATGCCATACTTCTCTACGTCCCTGTTATAGGTCATAAACTCGCGGGCTATCTTGCGGACATAAGCAATCATCTGCTTTTCGGTAATCTCCTGAGTGAGTTCGAGGAAGCCACCCATTATCTGCTTGGTGTCGGCGACTTCAAGGTTCCATCTGCATTTCATCTTATTTGACTTTGAGGTGTTATGTTTTATTTTTACGATATAAAGTTAGTCATTAAGTTTGATATGCGAAAATCATAACTCATTTATTTTTAGAGCATTGAGCATTATTTTTTATATGCCTTCATTGGCTGTTATCATAGACACAATACATCAAAAAAATGGAGGCGCGCCCCGAAAGCAACGTCTCCATTCCTACCTAAGAATGAATAATCAGAACAACTTCACAATGAGGGTAGCATACACTTCCGTAAACAACCCGATTTCGAGCCAAAAGACGGCATTTCTCCGCATCAAGAGGGCGAGGATGATACCGAGTACCAGCGGGCACCATAAACCACCGCAGAACGCTTCCCAGAGGATTGCCCCGGCAAACATTACTACGGACGCTCCGATATGGACGCTCCGTGTCAGTCCTTCCTTGAACGCCGGAGATGCAGCTATGAACATGAGCGAGGCGACTGACAGGAAAGCGAAGCATTGGAAGTCATCGTTGAGAGTGAGCCAGGGAATAAGAAGCAACGCTCCGCAGATGGCGACCACCAGAGAAAACATCCACTTGTGCTGTATGCAGTAATAACTATCGCTGACACTCTCCGGCAATCCGTGGAAAGATACGAAGGCTATGACATAGGCATACAGCACCAACGCGGAGAGGCAGACGGAGATGAGGGCCAACATAGTTACTGCGCTTCTATGTATTCCTCCATGTTGCCGAGGGCATTGATGGCATCCCATTCCTCATCACTGCAAGTTCCCCGATGGCTACCGACAAGTGCGGCGAGACTACCGAGATCTTCGATGGAGTTGAACGTGTAGGTGTTCGGGGTGCCGTCGGCATTGGAACCGAGATTGATCTTCTGCGGGAACGACATAAGACCGCCCTGCAATCCGACAAGAATGCCGATGAGGTCGGTTTTCAATGTCTCGGAATACTCCACTGTGTAGCCATTCCACTTGATACCATATTTGAGGCGATACTCACTTTCCTCTTTTATGACAGCAACGATGTCGGCTTTGATTTCATCGAGCGTAGGGCGATGGTTGTAGGTCTGATACCAGTTATAACCAGTCTTAGCGTCCTCTGAATCTTTTCCGAAGCCGTAAAACACTGCCCATCTGTTTGTGCCTATTTTTTCAAGACCATTCTGGGGTCCTGATGCACCATATCTTTTTTCCATTGTCGTGGGGTTTAGGTAAATGCGTAGATGCGCAAGGCACCGCTACCGGGTACCTGCTTTATGGTAGTCTCTATGAATCGGTCCTGAACATTGTCGTCTTCCTCCATCTGTTCAAGAAGGATTTTCATGTTTTCGAGATGAAACTTCATTTCTTTAAATTTTGCCATGTGTTGTCCTGTTAATATTTTATATAGATTTTGACTATCGCTGTACTTCGCCATGCCTTTGAATGAGCCGATAAGCTGCTGGCGCCTCTTTCGACTTTTGATGCGAGACATCTTCCTTGCGAAATTCTGCTTGATGCGTTTGCGGAGCCGGATATGAGTGCCGAAGTCAACATAACCAAGAGCGTCGAAGCCTTCTGACAATGGTCTGACTGCGTAGGATGGTTTGATTGACAGTTTTCTCTTGGCGCATTCTGACTGATACACGTTGAACATCATCCAAAGGAGTTTCTTGTCATCGCTCCACCAGTAGGAATCATCCATGTAGCGGGCATACAGAAATCGAAGTTCAAGTTCCCCGTCTTGCTTTTCAAGCACATATCTCTCACAAATCAGAATCATCTTCCAATCTATCGGAGACATATACAGGTTGGCGAAGACCTGACTGGAACGAAGTCCTTTAGACAATCCTCTTTCGGTAAGAGTGATGAAGTCATCGAGCATCGGCAACAACATCGGGTCGCAGATGTATCTCCTAATCTCCAGCTTCATCAAATCTTGATCTATGTTGTCATAGAACTTGTTGATGTCGGTCTGGCAATAATATTTGCAGAGGTCCGGCACGTTGATGATGTCCTCATGGATGATACAATGCAGCCAGTGCATACCACGTCCTTTCACACTGGCGGCAGCGTTCTTCATAAGGGTCGGATAGGTGTACTTCTCGACGATTACCATGATGCTATGACAGCCGAATCGGTCGAACACAGTGGTTACTTGCACCACTCTGTCTTTTGGTCCGTCATGCACGGTAATCTCCCTTACAGCTTCTCTACGCAGTCTATAAGAGCCGTCAGCTACCCTCCGGCGAAAACTGCGAATATATCTGTCTTTCTTGGGCCAATACTTTTCGCGCTGCTGTTTGTGCTCAAGATGGCTGATAACATAATCAAAACTGTCTGACAGGTTCTTCTCGTCTATGATTTCAGAGATGAGGTTGTCAACCGGGTACATCTGTTCCGGCAATATGGCAAACTCATCGAAGGAGCCATCATCAAACGGGAGGTCAGACATTGCGCCTTCAGGCACATTCGTGATGTTTCCGCTTTCCAGACTTTCGTCTGCTTTTGCCGAGGCTCCGGTCCCTCGCCTCTTGCTATCCACCAACCCGTGATGGTGTGCAGTATGACGATTTACACCGGGCGAAACTATTTCGTCCGATGTGTTCCCTAAGTTGAGCCGAGAGCCGTTGTTCGCGTTCGAGTTCGACGAGGCGTTATTCGCATTCGAGTAAACGAGACCGCCATTCGCATTCGCATTGTTATTCGAGCGACCAACACAACGGCCACAGGGACCATCTACCTTTTTTGTCTGACTTATGTTATGAGAGTCATCCATGTTCTATTCCAGAGGAAGGGCTTCGGCTCCGGGCTTTGTTGCCCGAAACCGAAGCGACGCTTTTCGTTATTCGCTTGCCACGCTTTCCGAGGTTACTACTATTTCGTATATTCCGCTGAAGGCGAGCCGAGAGCCGCTGTACGCGTACGAGTACGACGAGGCGTAACTCGCATACGAGAAAACGAGACCGCCATCCGCATACGCATTGCAATACGAGCGACCAACACAACGGCCACGGTCATGGGTATAATACTGACAATCAGAGTAGTTCTTGTTCCACTTGCTCTTGTCGATGGTTACACGTGAGGCTATGATGTCGCAGTATCTACCGAACTTGACACGACCGATGCAGTAACCCGAAGTATTGAGTCCCTGGATTACGCTCTCCTCCTTCGTCTGATAGTTGCGGACTACATGGTATTTCGCATCTATCGGGTACGAACTTGTAGCTACGCGATGGTCCTTCTTGAACTGAGCGAAGGACGGCACGTTGGCGGCGATGAGATCCATGACTTCCCAGTTACACCCGACAAAGTTCTGAATACCGAAGATGATGTTACCGATATTCGAGCCGGAATACTTTCTCGTTACCTTTCCGTAGGTGTTGAAATTGTTCTGTCCGGTGGTGTACTGCGAGCTACATCCATATCCGGCATACGCCTGAATGTCGCGGGTTCCCGTCAGAGCCATTACGAGGTTGGCGATGTCCTTGCTTATCTCGTAGCTGATACCGTGGTAGCCTTTGCCGCGCATCTCAATAAGGTTCAGCATATCGGCATAGGTGTAGTTCATCGTAGAGGTCGGCACCGAAGCGTTTGTAATGTTGCCGTCACTGTCGTACTTCCAATCGGGGTTGGTGGATGATGTTCCAGTACCAGTGCGGGTACGGACACCGCTGATAGAGCGAGGACGCATCAGTGCATCCATACTCATACCGTAGATGCCGACGAAACGCATAGGCACCCACACCCAATCGGGTTCGATTGCCTCTATTGCGGCACTGTCAACGGCAATGGCTTCGAGGTCATCGAATCCTGCCGGGGCAGTGAAAACAATCTTCTTGGCACCGCTGGGGACATTGCAGAATACATAGTCTCCATAGGTGAAGTCGAACTGCGAATAACTGACAGCCATATTGAATGTGCCTACAACCTTGTCGTTGGCATCAACGAACACAGCGCCTATCTGTGCGTTGTTAAGACCGGGCCAGCGGACTTGCTTCATACCTTCGACGTCGAGTTGATAGACATTCATGTTGGCGTTGTCGGTCAACTCATAGTCATCGCCTTTGGCAAGGGATGTGCCGTTGTTGGTCGTATAGACACAAGCGAGTGCCTGAACAAGAATCTGCGAGAGTTTCTTGCGGTTTGTTTTCGTAGCGGTGGATAGAGGCCGGGTAGCGTAGCTGCAAGCGAAGAAATACTTCCTCTGATTCTTGAAGTCATTCACACCCTTGTACCAGTACAGACCGAAACCAAGCATCACGTCGAATCCTTCGCCTGCCTGATCGGTCGGGTCGTATTCACTACCGTCTGCCATAAGATTATAGTTGGCATCTGAAATCTGGAGGGCACGGAGTTTGGCTTCTCTGCTGTCGTAGGTGGTCTTGTAAGGATGGGCGTTCTCGAATATTCTCAAGAAATGTCCCGAAGGCTCGTAGTCTTCTTTGCTTGTGCCATTGTCGAGATTCGTGATGTTGTAGCAGTCATCATCAGTATCATCGAAGCATACACAGGAATACTGCGAGTTGTAGATGGTCAACTGGGGGAAGTATGCGGCAAACTCCGAAAGCTGTGTCTCGCTGATGAGGTCTTCCATGATCCAGCGACCAGTAACACCGGAACACTTGCCGCTTTCCTCATAGGCGGAGCCTGTGGGGTCAAGACCGATAGCACCGCTGTTCTTGATTGCCTGGAGGATGGATGAGGGTGCCGTGATGTTGACATCGGGCAGTCGGAGGTAGCGGAGGCTGGAGGCTGTAACAATGCAGTTGATGAGCGACATCGGGTCAATGTTAGGACAGCCGGAGAGCATGAGCCTGTTGACATTCGACATACCTGCGATTGTCAGACCGCCGGGATAGGTCAGCTTGGGGAGGTTGACGAAATTAAGCTCCGTCATTGAAGCAGGAAGCTCCAGTGTTGAAAGTGGCGAAGTCTCAGCAGTAGTAATTGACGTGAGGTCGGAGCCGGAGGCAAGGACTGTTTCAAGTCGGGGGCACTTTGAGGCATTGATGGTGGTAACTTCCGTGGTGCGCACGTCGAGATGCTTCAAGAACGGGAGCTCACCGAGGTTCATGTTTGTGAGGTAGCCAGTATTACCCGGCGACAGCTTCCACGAGGTGCGGTGGTTGGTGGAGCCAATCACAATCTTCTCCGCCAGTTTCATGATGGAGAACTGGAAGTTCGGGTCGAGCGAAATCTGCGAGAGGTCAATCTCGCTCATCTGGTCTGCCTGATAGATGTATAGCAGGATGTTATCTCCATGCTGGAAGTTGGTAAAGATACCTTCCTCTCCGGCTTTCAGATACATACCCTGGGTTACATTACCACCATCGTTACCGATACCGAAGTATCCGTCTTTAGCGGCTTTGAACTTGATCACGGCACCAGTCTTGGCACCGACACGACCGCCGAGGACGTGGCTTGCATCCTTGAAGTCTCCTGTCTGATAGTAGCCGTCACGGATTCTCCAACGCTGTTCTATAAAGCGAGGGAGAGCCTGACGACCCGAACCATGCAGGGCGTAGTAGTAGATGTCATTATACAGCGGCGAGTACGAGATATATTTGCGCTCGCAATCGAAGGTGCAGACTACTTTCGGCCAGAATGCAATGCGGTTCTGAACGAAATAGTAGAGGGCACCTTTCGGGGAGAAGGGACCTGCGCCGATGCCATTTACTTCGGGGAGGTTACGCATCGTTGCTACGACACCGGGGAGTGTGAGGGTGTTGCTGTTAGCATCGGAAACCATTTCCTGATTCTCGCAGCGGCGGAGGTCGTTCCAAAGGATTGAGCCACGTCCGGCATAACACTTGTTGTCCTCTGCTGGGTCAAGTTCTGCCGGGATGGTGTTGCCACCGTCATTGTCCTTGCCGTTGCAGGTATCGCAGTCGTACACTTTGTTGAAGTACATACGCACTGGCTCCATTGCCGAGGGGGAATGATAGATACCGTTCTCCACCCAGCAACCATCTTCAAGGAAGAACATCGGCTGCATATTCTTCGCCTGTTGGTCAACGGCAGCGAGATAGTCAGTGAACGTATAGTAAGCAAGGAGCGACTGAATGCTCATATACTTCCAGGCGTTTTGTTTCCAAATGCCTTGCCATGTGGATGAGAGTGCAGCCTTGGAGTAATCGCACGAATCACAGAATTTGAGGACGTTATAGAGGTCATAAGGAACCTTGCGACCCATAGCGAGGTCTTCCTGTAACTGGTCGTCATCAACCATGCACTCAAAATACTGAGTCCATGCCGGATAGGTCGGCTGTCCGAGGTTGAGTTTCGACACCCATGAGGACTGCGTGGTAACAGGAGCCATCATATCGTCGATGGAACTTACACCCATGAACCAGTCCATGCCGTCATAGGTAATAAGCTCGAAGCCGGACACTGGATTGAGGACATCCCCGGTTATCTTCCATTTGCCGTTCTCCTGTTTCATTGATCCATTTGCGCGAGCCCACTCTCCACCGCTGTAACGCATGAAGATATAGTCGCGTCCGCAATACTGCGAGAGCAGATAGAGCTTGGTGGTGTCAAGTCCTTCGGTGGTCTTGAAGCGAGCCATGATTTCCGCCAGTGTTTCCTGGCTTTGGAATTTCCCGGCGGCGTTGAATGTGGCTTTTCCGAAGAACTCAACGAAATCCCCGTAGTTGCGGCATCCTTTGTTGTATCCAGAGGTATTCTGGAAGCCGAGGGCAACCTGCTCGCCTTTATCTTCCTTCCAGTTGCCACGGGCATGGAACCAAGCATCACTGAGCGAGTCAGTGGTGGCACGGAAGGCGGCGATGGGATGATTGGCAGTTGAATGGTTCATCTGCAACCCGGTTACTGTAACATCGCCATTATTCCATGTGCCGTCGAAGGCTCGCTGTGCAGGAGTGATGTAGTCAGAACCGAGGGAACGGAACGTAGCGTTCATCATATCACATACGCCGCAGTCATTCGCCATTGACGAATCGGAGTAGTCAACCTTGACTGTGATGATGGCAACCGGGATGGTGTTTTCTCCTACGCGGACATAGCCGATGTTGAACAGCTCGTAGGTTTTCAGAGCGTCGGCGTTGGTGTAGTCTGGATTGAGTGCCGTGATTTTCCAGTTCTTTTCCTTGCGGAGATAAAAACGGTCATTCTTGATCGGGCGCTTTGCGGAGGTCGTACCCTGACGGCGCCAACGGACATTCTCAGCCTTGAAGGAACGCCACGGCATTGTGGGATGGAAGTAGTACAGGGTACACTTGAAGTTCGTCTTCGTGTCAATATCGGCATCGAAGCTGTCGAAGGTAGCCTGTGGAGCAACAACTACATAGTAAGGGAAGCCTTTCTCTTTGAGAAGGTCCATCGAGGGGCGGTTCTGATTGTCAAGCACATTCTCAGCGCTGTACTCCTCAATCATTGCATCGGTGTTGGTCAGCTTACACAGGTAGTTCTGGAACGCCTGCGCCCACTCATAATAGCTGTCGTAGGCAAGAACATAGTAGAGATAGAAGTCTCCGTCTGTGCCATTGAAAGTGATTTGCTTTTGGTTGAGGATTGCTCCGGAGTTGGAGATGTAGCCGATTGCACCGACTTCTTCTCCATCCATGTAGAGCTTGATGGTTGAGTAGTCGGTGGTGCCACGCTTGACACTGATGCTCGAAGGTTCGACAACAATGCCGACGGTGTGCTTTTCTCCACACTTGAAGGGGCGGGTTATCTGTGTGGGTGTACCATTCTTACAGAATACTACAACTTCGTTGCCGCATACATAGAAGCCAGCGCCGCTGTCGGGGTCGTAGCACTCCATCAGCTTGGCTTTGCTGTCCTTGATGTTGTTGGTGGCAAAGGCGAACTGGAAAGCCATACCATTCGTGCGCTCTGTGGCTGCTGTGCCGAAGGGGGCGTAAGGTATCTTGGCTTTGACGTTTTCGGCTATGCGGAGGCTCATTTCATCGAGGTACTTGACGAAACCATTGGAGGACCAGTTGGAGCCTTCCACGGTCATCGTATAGCCGTTGTTGCTGATGGTGTGGTCGGTCTCGGCGTTGGATCGACTTGCCATATCGAAGCCGAACAATGCGCCTTCCTTGATAATGGCGTTGATTGCAGAGCCGACAACGGTAACAGTGATGGGATTGGTCTGACTGCTTCCACTCTTGGCGTAGAATGAGATTGAGTCAGTTCCATCGGTAGCATATCCCTGTACCTGCTTGCGGACAATCTCTGTCTGCGAGGTGCCGATTTCGGTTGAGAGAACTTCAACACCGTCGATGAATACCTTTGCGGTGGTGGAGGTCTTGCCGGGAGTGTAGGCGGCTACCTCCATTTCGAGGTTATCATACAGACGGATTGTGCCGTTGTTGAAGTCATTATAACGAAGGGCAACGATGGGCTGTGTGGAGCTTGCGTCGATACACATTATCGACGAATACACCACGTTACCTTTCACGCCGGAAGCAACATCTTCGCCGGATATGCGGATGGGGTATGAGCCATGAGCAAGTTTCTCATTGCCACCGAAAACATTGTTCGGGTCAATCGAAATGGAGTGCGAATAGCTGTCCGTGATGGTGGCAATGCCGAGGGTCTTCCACTGACCGTTGTAATACAGTTCAGTCTTGACCTTGACACCGAGCTTCGACACGTTGTTGGCGAACTTATACATCAGCAAGTTCTTACTAGAGCCTCCGACTTCGAGGGTTGAGCCTGACGTGTAGTTGAGGGTCTGAACCGAGGTGCAGGTTACATCGACTGCGGTAACAGTGATGGTGCGTCTCTTGACATTGCCTTCTGCGTCATAGGCTACAATGGTAAAGTCGCGGGCGGCAGCTTCCGTGAAGTACGGCGTGAAGTCATACTTGAACGAATAGTTCGTGGGACCTGTCGATGAATTCTGATTGATAGCTTCGCTCCAAAGGGTCAGACCAGATGTAGCATCTATGATTTCCAGTCTGCGGATCACCCCGAGGACTTCCGTCACGTTGCTTCCCTGTCCGTCGAAGGTAACAGACTTGATAGCGGCACGGACGGAGATTTCAGAGCCGAAGGCGGCATACACTGCGGGGTTCTCCAGATAGATGTTAAGAGATGAGCCAGACACCGAGCCGCCTCCGCTGCTCTTGGGGATGGAGATGGACTGCCCCATTTCATCGCCTTTCTTGTTGATGGCTTTGATGATATGGTTCTCAGCATCCTGGTCGATGTCAAGATGGTCGAATGCTGCCTGCTGCATATCGTAAGCGCCTCCAGTGGAGAAGGCATCCTTGCCATCCTTTGCAGGCTCGGCTTCTGTCTTGACAGCACCACCTCCTCCGAACTGTTTCCACAGGTCTTTATTGGAGAAGTCAGCGACTTCGCCAGTGAACTGGTAGGCTTCCCATATATAATCGCCAGTGCGGAACGTGATAACGAGTCCACTCTTGGCATACTTGATGCCCGATAAGGATTGTTCAGAAAGGATTGCATCAATGGAACTGCTCTTGTCATAGTACCCTGCGACAGTACGGGGGCACAGAGCATCGACATTGATGATGGCTTCTGCTCCGGCAGAAATTTCTGCCATGTCAATCCAGTTGTTGACGTTGAGGAACTGGGTGATTGTGGTGTTGGGACCTACATACTGGTAGATTTTCCACGAGCCTTGCCCGATTGCAAAAGTTATCGTGATACCGAGCGATGCCTTTCCTTCGTTGAACACAGCTTGGAGGACATTGTGTGTCTGCGTCTCGGCAAGGATGTCGGAGTAGTATTCGCCAGTCGGCAGAGGTATCTCTACGGTCGCGTTGTAGGTGTTACCGACAGCCGAGCCAGAAATTGAAACGAGCTTATTGTTCTCAATGCGGAATAGACCGTCATTGATGCGGTAAATCCAACCGGGATTGTACTGTTCGTCGGAGTTGTAGATTTCGGACGCATAGCCGTAGAAGTCAGTATTGCCATACGACTCAAAGCATACAGCATTTTCATACGCCTCGCTTGGAATGAGCCATACGCCGGATGTGGGTGCAGTCCCTTTGCCGTCCCATTGGCCATCGCACGGCAAAATTCCGATACTTCTGATATGGTCTTGATTCTCAATTATCCAGTTGCCATGATAGCCAACCGTTTCTTCGAGTTGTTTGCCAGCGTCGCCTGGGAAAGCCGTGCTTGCCGTGCGACCGAGGGCGAGGTCCGAGCCGATTGTGATGAGCTCAGAACCACTCCAGCGAAAGGTCTTGTTGTCCGAGGTGCAGGTGTAAATCTTGCCTCCTTCGGGCACACGACCTGAGGCGGTGAATGTTCCATAGGCATCAGCGCCGAGCCAGTTGTCGTAGTATGTGAACTGCGAGAGGATGAGGCTTGCACCACCGTTCTGAATCTGCCAGTAATCCGATACATTGATCTGCTGCTGGATGTTTCCGACATCTACAGCCTGTGCAGAGACATTCAGATTCTTGATAGGTCGTTTGATGCTACTCCATTGAGTGTTATCTAATACAGCAATATTTGACACCGCAAGAAGGAAAACATCGTTGTCGGTGTCATACACCACCATACAGCCGGGGTCATCAGCACTCTTGTTGATGGATATCATCTGCGGAGTAACGCCACTTACCATAGCGTTAAACTCTACAACATCATCTACATATCCGGGGAGCTGTGTAGCAGGCACCTTTCCGTCGGTACCAAGTGTGGCGAGACCTCCGGGCTGTCCTTTGGTGTCGGTTACAGCTTTGGCGGCATTGGCTGTCGCCTTTGCAGAGTCAGCAGTGGACTGGGCGGCGTTGGCAGAGTTCTGAGCGGCAACAGCCTTACTCTTTGCGTCCTTCGCCTCGTTGTATGCCGTGGTAGCAGTGTTCGAGGCAATCGTCAACTGTTGAGTGAGATTGTTGTCAGCCTGCGTTCTTGAATTGGTCTCTGTGGCAAGAGATGCGTCAGCAGACTCTATCAGCTCCTCCAGGACTTTACCGACCCTTTCTGCGGTATTCAGGCCTTCCTGAACCTCATGTCGGATGGTACTCGCCTGACTTTTTAAGTTGGTCTTGTTGTTTAATCCCATTGTGAGTTGTGTTAAAGTTTTCCGATTTTTCTGATTTTCACTGCGCCTGATGCCTTCTGCGAACCGGGATTGCCGGACATCAAACCGTTACGCTTGCAGTATGCGACACAATCTTCAAGGTAGCAGTTGGCTACCTCCAGCGTATCACTGTAAGCGTTGGACCTTTCAGCCGATGAGATATGGGATGAGTAGCTGTCCTCCTTTATCATCACGCCGAAGCGGGTGGCGTTGAAGTCGCCGACCATCAAGTATTTGGCATAGACATAGTAGGACATGGCGGCTTTCAGTCCTACGAAGGTGTAAATCTTTTCCCCCGACTGATATGTGCCACCTTTCAGAAGCATCCCAACCTTCTCATCGTCTTCTCCTTTTTCAAGGATGGAAAGGAAAAGCGAGTCTCCGAGGACTGGCTTTATGTTCATTTGCTCTGCTTCTATGATGTAGGCGTTGAGCTTTTCTTCATCGGTATTTTTGCTGATGGGTCTGCCATATTTGGCGACCTCTGCCGGAGTAATCAAATGTTCCATATCAGGCTTTTTTGGAATTTATGGGGGATGATTCTGCCGACTTGTTGGAGATGTAAACAAGCGGCTCTATCTCGTAATTGTCCGAGGGATTGGCAACTTCAAACCAGTGGTCGAAGATGCGTTTCAAGGCTCTGGAAATGGCTCTGCGCTGCTTGCTGACGTATGAGTTGTAGTATTCGTATGCTTCGGCCAGAACATCACCTGAGAAGCCGAGTTTGCCTATTCTGATGCAATACCACGGCTCCTGACCGAAAGCGGAGTAAATTCGTTCTGTTGTGCTTGACTCTGTTACTGTGAACTTGTCATCATAGTTTGTGCCTTCTACATTGATGAACTCCGGCTTATCATCTGCGGAGTTGACAACAATCTCCATGATGGAGCAGGCATTGTTGTCTCCCTGAAAAGCATCGAGGCTGTCGCTGAGGTCATACTGGGAATCTTCCTTCTCTTTGGCATTGCCGTTATCATCGAACTCATACTGGACGCTTTTCTTGTGGACGAAAAGACCGGACAGCATGAAACCGTTACGGACATTGCGGTACTTGACATTATCAAGTCCTTCGTCAGTAGAGAGATTCGTTACAACCTTGTCGTAGATGGGTTTGGGATAGGTGTACTTGCCATTCAACGACACCCACAATACCTGTCCGCTATAATGCTCTATGCCTCCGCAAGATTGGATTTGGTCAATCACTACGGAGGGGATGGGGTTGAATGTGAAATATTTCTTTACGGTGGAGCGATCTACATTGATTCTTCTCCCCATGCGTGTCTTGTTTCCCTCCCAGTCGGGATGAACATTGATGTAGGTTACACATCCGGCATCGTCTTCTTCTTCAAGACGGCAGTTCTCAAAGGGGATGTGCTGTATCTCGCAGATTTCACAAGCGAGATTGTAATTGACGTGCAGGGCAAAGCCGTTATATTTGGCGATGTCCTGTGCTATGAGGGAGAAAATATCATCAATGGTTTCTCCCTTGTGATTGCATACATACTCCGAAAAATCGGTGTTGCTTAAACCATTACCCTCAATGAATGTCTGATAACGCTCCAGACAAGTGCCACCTGTCGGACTATTTTCGATAAGGTCGCTCATCCTTTGAGGATACAGGTTATCGGAGCCATAGGCTTGGATATTGAGCTGGCTTAGATATGAGGTACTGAACCTCTTGCGCGGTCTGATTACGTTATTGACATTCATTCTTGGGTATCGGTTGGGTGGTGAGTATTACTCCTGGTCGGGAGCATCTTCGGGTTCTTCGATGCTGACTTCATCAGCGCCGGAGGGGTCGGCATTTTCGGAGACTTCGACCTCGGCGGCTTCAACCTCCGGGACGATCTCAGTGGAAGGCTTGTCGGCAGAGGCTTCGACGGCAGGAGCGGGAGCGGCTTCGGGCTCTGACTTTTTCTTACCCTTCTTGCGAGGTGCAGGGGTTTTCAGATCGGCGTTTTCACTGCGGAGCTGTTCGTTCTCCTTCATGAGCTGTTCGTTCTCCTTCGTGAGACGAGCGATGACGGCATCCTTGTCTTCGGCTTCGGGAACGTCGGACTTGGGGAGCCGGAACTTCCAGCCTTCGGGCAGATGCTCAAACAGCTTTTCGTTAGCGGGATTCAGAGCGAGAAAGCGCAGGGCGGCTTCATCAGTGATGTTGGCGTTTGAGTAGCACTTCGGCTCCCCAAAGAAAGTGATGATGGCTCCGGCTTTCAGTACGAAATCGGATTTCTTAGGCATGGCTTTGTTTCGTTTGAGATAGATGAGTATTTCCATATAAGCATCCCGATAGCAGTCGCTACAACCTCTGTTGGTGATTTCTCTGCCAAAGATGTTGAAGTACAGGCTATCGAGAAGCGAGCGGTCAAGAGATGAAAAGCCGTCTTGGTAACGGCTTTCCATTTCTTTGAGACGGGTTATGGTTTCTTCGTATGTCATGGGGACAAACTGTTAGCTACCACTTACAAGGGATGCCAGTGCTGTGCGGGTAGCCGCAACTGACTGGTTGAACAGGAATATTCCGGCAGAGGGAGCGCCCGATTCCTCCAGTGTGGCGGACCATCCACCCTCGGTGTCCTCCGAGTATTTGTCATCGGCAAGTGCAGTAGCCGAAAGACCCTGCTCGAAGCCGTAAATCTCGAAGGTGTTCTTGCCGTCCTTGCCGCCATACTTGTTCTCCAGGATGGCGACAAACAGACCGTTTGCCAGAGGGTTGATGATGTCCTTGACCACATCGGGACCGTTGTCGAGTATCACGAGGCTGACACCCTTCGTGAAGTTCTTACGGTAGGTGCCTTCGGCGAGAGCCTTGTTCGTGCCCGTGTAAGGAGTCTTACCGGGCACGTACATACGATAGGCTTTCTTACCAGTCTGTAATACCAGAGTGGTCAGGATATTCGGGTTGCTCTCATCGCGGACACAGCTTTCAAAGTCTATATCATCGTAGTTGATGAGATAGCCATAGTTGCGGAGACCCTTCGTTGAGGGGTTCTCGCAATTCGCCATCATATCTGCGGCGAGCTTATAGTCACAACTCTGAGTGCTCATAGTGATTGTTGTTTAGAATGCAACCTGAACGAGGTCGTCTTCGCCGACGAGTGTACCGATCTTCGATGCGGCAAAGATGTGGTTCAGACGAGTTACATGGTCGAAGGTGATGTCCGTCTTGGCGATAGCGTCCGTATCGGGTGTTCCGATGAACAGGTTCGATGCGGATGTAACCAGGGCGCGGTGCGGGCAGTTGAGCGACGTGCCGTTGTCCTCGTACTTCTTGATCATGCGGTCCCAGATGTCGCACACCACTACGGGGTGTCCGTCATACTTGGAGAGCTGGATGCCGGAAGTAACCATCTCCAGTTCGAGCTGAAGGTTGTGCAGGCGCTTCACATCGTTGCGGAGGGCCTTGAACAGCGAGTTCGTCATGAAGATGGCGTGGTCGGGCTTGTCGAAGATGCGTGAGTCAGCGTCAGAGAGCATCGCGTCAACGATACCGATGGCGACACCTTCCTCACGGATGGCTGCCTTCTGCGTAGCATAGGTAACCTTCGGGGTGGTGCTGGTGTCCTTCTTGGTGTTGGCTTCGATAGTCGTGAGCTGATGAGAGTTGGCGGTGGTGATTGCCTTGAGGCGTTTCCAGAAGCCGTCCGTCATTGTGAACAGGTCCTTGTTGACACCTGCCGTGAGCAGACCGCTGTCCGCGATGTTCTTGGCATCCTTGTCGCCGAACCAGGCGATACGCCACAGCATCTCGTTCATTGCACGAGTCAGCAGAGGGATGACGATATCGTTCCAGTAGGCAGTGCCGATGACTTCGCTTTCGTCGGTGCCAGTGTTGAGCGAATACTTGGCGATGGTGTTCTCCAGATCTTCGTAGCAGATTTTGAGAGGAATCTGATAATCTCCGAGTTCCCATGTCTTTTCGATACCAGTCACGTTGATGTTCTCGTATGTGGGAGAACAGCCGGAGGCGTTCTTACCTACATCACCGAGGCTATCGATGTAGCCGAGTTTCTTTCCGCCGTACACACCAGTCTCGGTGGTGCAGACAACTTCAAGATCGGGGTCGTTGAAGGTGCTGAGGAACAGGAGCTCGGAGAGGTCCCGAATCGCACCATTATCGACGGTGAAATTTTTGAAGTTAATCATTGTCGTTAAATTTACTTGTTAATGGAGGTTGGGGAACTGTTTACTTGTTGCGCTTCTTGGCAAGAGCCTCCTTCTTCTCGCGGAGCGCCTTCTGTACGGGGGTTTCCGGTGCGGCACCGCCGTTGCGGTTCTCACGGAAGCCACGGCCTGCGGGCGTAGAGTTGGAAGATGATGCACATACTTTGTTGAGCCATGCGAGACCGCCGGCGCGGTTGACCTTGGCGAGGATGACCTTCTCGTTGGACGAGAGGACGCGGGCACCTTTGAGGGCTTCGAGCTGGGCTTCCAGTTCCTCCTTCTCCTGAGTGAGGGTGTCAACCTTCTCGGTGAGGGTTTCGTTCTCGGTCTGAAGCTCCTCGACCTTCTCGACAAGTTCGTCCTCGTCAAGACCTTCGGCGGTAACGTCGTCGTCAGCCGGGATGATGTCGGTTACTACGCCTTCGGCGATGATGATGGTGGAGCCGTCTTCCATGACGAACTCTCCGTCGGGAGAAGCGGCGTCGCCTATCTGGGGCTCGCCTTCCTCACGCTCGATGGTCAGTTCGGTGCCGTCAGCAGCGGTGACTGCGAGAGCGTTCATCTTGACGTCGGACAGCTTCTTGTAGCCAGCCTTTGCGAGGAGGCGCGAGATCACACCGCGCTCGACGCTTACTTTTGCTTTTTTCTTGTTCATTTTGCGGGTTGTTTTTGTGTTATTAAATGTTCTTATACGCTTTGCGGTGATGGGTGCAAGCACCTCCGAAATAAAGCCGAGTTCAAGGGCACGGTCGGCGTTGATGAAGATGTCCTTATCCATAAGCTCCTGGAGTTCGGTTTCATCTGCGCCTGTGCGTTCCACATACAGCGAGAGGATTTTCTTCTGCTCGTTGCGAAGCTGCTCGACCTGTAAGCCGAGCTTCTTGATACCTGCGTCAATGGCATCGGCAGTGAAGCGGTCGTGGCAACCGAGGTCGGGCCATGCGGCGGCGGGATTGTGGATGCAGAAGTGGGAGTTGTCTGTTGCGTGTCGCCTTTCAGCGGGAGCGGCAAGAAGGATGATGGTAGCCATCGACGAACATTCGCCTTCGACGGTACAGGAGATTGTCTTGCCGGACTGACGGAGCTTATCGTAGATAGCCCAACCTTCGACACAATCACCGCCACGGCAATGAATGCGGATGTCAACCTCATCATCGTCGGGCTTCATACTGGCGAGAAAGCCGTCAATGTCTTTGAAGCAGATTCCGTCTATGCCCTCCCATATCTGGAGCATGACTTTATCTTCTTCGTCAACTATGTCGTTGTAGATTTTAAGTATTGCCATAGCTTTGTGAATTACTTTATCGCAAAGTTACTTTCAAAGCAAGACACACACATATAAAACACTGTGAATTAGGATGAACGATACTGTTCAGTTAACTCTTGGGTAGGTATGAGGCACAGTCGGTTTCAGATTCTTAATTTTGCTCCAAATAATCATCATTTGGAATATTCAGACTATGGCAAAGGTCATTCACGTTCACATCTTCTCCCGCCCGAGAGGGGAAATAAAGGACTACTACTTTTCAAGCATTACGGCAGTCTATTCGGTGCTTACTGCCGAGGACATCGGTGCCCGCAAATCATATCTTCTCCACTGTGGTCTCAGCGGCGGAGGTTCAATCATTACAAAGAAGGCAATTATCAAGCAGTCGGCTCTTATCGGGAACAGCAAAAAGAAGATGGAGCAACCCGAAGAAGCTCCATCTACAAATGAAATTGGACGTATATGATAACGCCTGCTGTCAGTTCATTAAAAACTGGGGTCTATGTAGTGATTTTGGTAGTGTAGCATCAAGCGGACACCATCTTTGAGCGCCTGACCTTCCATGCACCAGGCTCCGTTCTTTCGCTTGGTAAAGATGTCCTCGCCTTCTTCAAGCTCCGGCAGGATTTCATACCTTCCACCATACCAGTCGAGGCAATTGGTCTTGTTGTGGCGGACTGCAATCTTCCTGTCAGAGATGATGCGGCTTACTGTGGCGGCTCTCCTGTCGCTCCAGTAACAAATCGTACAGGGCAAGCCTACCTTCGGGACAATGTTGTAGATGGCTTGGAGGATTCTTGCCTCTTGCTCCTCCTTCCATTTGGCCTGCAACTTGTATCGGGCGTTCTTCTGCTCCTGTGTGAATGAGAGCCATTCTTCACGAGTCATTTCGTAGGGGTTCTTCTCATTCCTTAATGCTTCCAGTTGAGCAAAACTTTCTTCGGTTGTCATGGTCTTGGCTTTTATTCGTTATCTTCTTCATCTTCTTCATCTTCGAGGGCATACAGGCACTCATTCCTGTTGGCTTCGATGAGTAGTTCCAGCAACTCCCCGATAAAGGTTTCACATTGCTCCATATCCTTGACTACATCAGTCATCCGATATGGGGCACCATTCATTCCATGCCCGTCGGGACCGAGCCAAAGGAGTGCTTCTTCATCGGGGTCGTAGCCTTCGTAGTATCGGTCGATGTCCTCTATCAGCGTGTAAATGTCTCCGTCTGTCATCTCCACATAAAAGGAGAAGTCTTGATCTGCGTCGGTGAACTTGCCGAAGGTAAACTCCAACGTATCTTCTCGGTCTTTCTTTTCTTCGATAGACACCGACCAACCATCTGCTTCGGCTATCTCTGTTATTCTGTCTATCAGTTTTTGATGTTTCATATTCTTTGGGATTATGCTACTACTTTCTTGCTTGTGGGGCAAATCTTTTCGTTTACTTTCTCCACGATGAACTCTATCTGTTCGTCGGAAACTTCGACATCCTCATACCCGTCTGTCTCTTGGTTGAGAACAGAGATTTCTACATCTACATCTTCAATGTAGGCTTTCACCTTGTCAAGTTCTATGCCTCCACTTGGCGGCGTCCAGTAATCTCCGGGGTCATAGTCATCGTGGAAATCAATATCTACGACATAATCGGCAGAGATGTAGATGTCGCTATCATCAGCAGGGATGCCGGGGAGTCCGTCGATGCAGATTTCATCAAGCGTTTCATTCAGGGTGCGTGAGCCATAGTTGGAGCAGCGACCATACTCGTCTTCGTAACATTCAAAGTCCGAATAATCTCCGTCGCAGGGGTCTTCAATGATGGCTTCCATCTTGGAGACTATATCATCTACGATTGACTGAACTTGTTCGTCTGTCAGTTTCATATCATTTCCGTTTAGTATCGCCAGAGGACGATGTGGGCGTTTTCTTTCATCTTGTCTATCTTCTCCGAGATGATGTCGAACATCTTAATCACGCGGGAATGCACGTCGCAGAGACCGAGGACCCGGTACTCGATGTTCCAGTATTCAGTACCGTCTAAGGTTACGATTCTTGCGTATGCGCGGCACTTGTGTCCGTCTATGGTACGTTGAAGGAGCAGGCGGTACTTGCCGCCTTTCGGAGTTTTGTTGATGGCTTCTTCTATTTGCTCGTAGGTATGTGGATTGCTCATAGCTTCTTAGATGAGGGTTGCGGCTTTGAATGAACGGAAGGCTTCTTTTTCACAGTCCCAAAAACTGATTACATCTGCGTTCTTGGTGTCGCCTTCGCCTGTGGTCTTTCTTACATAGTTGAGGTTGAACAGCGTCCCGATGGCGTGACGGATTTCGCCATTGACCTTCTTGAATGTAAACTCCACGCTGCCGACAAGCATCCGGGAATAAACTTTGATTGCCTTCCATGCCGATTTCAAAGCTTGGCTGAAATTCTCAGCTTCTCCTTTTCGGAGGATTGCATGAGCAATCTTAAATAGCTTTGACTTGTTCACTTTCATCTTCTTTGACTTTATAGGTTATGTTTTAATTTCTACTGTAAAGTTAATCATTAAAGTTGATGTGCGAAAGCCATAACTCATTTATTTTCAGTACATTACACAATTATTTTTCATCAAATGCAAGTTTAACTTTTGCTAACAGATACGAAAGAAGGCACCCCGGAGGATGCCTTCTATGTCGTTGGGATGATGCTCACTTGGAGTAGGACTTCATGATCGTGCGCTTTTGACCGGGTTTCAGATGGTACCACCATCGGGTAACATCAATATCCTTTGCTTTGCGGGCAATCATAATCTTGCCCCGCCCTCTATGGAGGAACCACTTGTCGCAGACACCATCTACCAGTTTGCGGTAGGTCTCCCGATTCTTGAATGAGTCAACATCTTTGAGTGCGGCGACAATATCATCCACTGCCGGAACCTTAATCCAGGGAAATTCCTGATACACCGGGGCAACTGTGGGAATACTGTCGCCGAGGTCTATGAGGATGGGGAGCGTGTCGGTGCCGAGGTCGCCTATGACGACGTAGTGCTTGAACATAAGCTCTATGCAGTAGATGGGGATTCGGCGCGGGTCTATGTCGGCGTGGAGCATGGTAGTGAACAACTCCTTGTCTTCGGTTTCAAGTTCATAGAGTCCGGTCATCGGAATCTTCTTGAAATCGTCGCTCTTGGTTACGGCCTGCGCTGCGAGCATCGGGGAGGTCGGACCTTTGATTGTAACCTCTGCGGTCTTCTCATCGACCGCGAGGGTGTGAATTTGTACGAACTTCATGGCGGTATCAGTATTTGGCACAGACTATATCGTAGATTGCCTTGCAGATGTCGATGTCATAGAGGGCATCGTGGAGCTTGTCATCTTCGACAGTGATGCCGAGGGTCTTGGCTACGGTGCCTTGCTTGAAGTTGACCATCTGACTGCGACGGTCGGCGAGGTATGGGGTTGCCATTACCATAACGTCGATGCTGTTCGCCCAGAACCATGAGCCGAAATACTTGTCCGCGTTGTGTCCGAACCAGGCACGGAGGAACTGATTGTCGAAGGAGGCGTTGTTGTAGCCGACGAGAAAGAACTTGTCGTAGCGGTCGTAGCGGTCAACATACTTTGACAGCATATTGATGAACTTTTCGTACACTTCGCGCATTGGAGGGTACGCCATTATCTGCTCCTGTGTTACTCCGGCAACGTCGAGTGCGCCCTGCTCTATGACGGCTCCGGGATGAGGCTGGACGCGGAGGTCGAATTTCTCCTTCACTTCGCCGTTGATTACGATACTGCCGGACAACTGATGGATGCCGTGCTTGTCGGCTTGCGTGCCAGTGGTCTCCAAGTCGAAAAATAGTAGCTTCATAAGGTTTTCTTATTTTACGTTATTTGTGGAATGATGTGGAGCTGTCAGCCATAGACAAATGTCCGGGCTGACAACTCCGATTGGTTACGCTTCTTTCTGTTCCGACTGTTCAGTCTCGCCGCCATTACCCTCTGTGGCTTCATTAGAGGCTTCCTGCGGCTCGTTCTTTGTGTTGGATGAGGATTCGTCCGCCGGAACCTCTGCCGTGTCCTCTGCGGGCATTTCTGTGGCTTCCTCGGCGGCTTGGGATTTGGACTGCGCTTCTTTGAGTGCGGCTTCCAGTTCCGAGATGGTCTTCTCGTAGGTCTCGCACTTCTTCTCATACTCTGCGGCGAGGTCCTTGTCTATGACAGCGACATCTTCGGCATAGGTATGATTCATTGTGATGTCGAGCAGATTGGCGAACCCCTGCGAGTAGCAGACCTTCTTGTCGGAAAGCATCGTGCGGATGAACTCACGCATGATTACAGCCTTGTGAGTGCTGACCTTCTCGAAGGACTGGCTCATGTCTTTGGATGATTCAAGGTCGAGACCGATGTTCTTGCGGAATGTGGCGGGCAGACTGCTTGCAAGCAGGGCGAGGAACACATTTTCTTCGACCTCATCGACGGCGCCGGGTTTCTCCGAGAATGATGTGGAGCCTTCGATGAAGGCACGTTGGCGTTCAACTCGGTCTTCCTGTTTCTTTTCCTCGACCGTGCGGAGCTGGGTGCGTATTTCAGTAAGGCGGTTTGCCTGTGCCTCCTGAACTCTGTCTGCATCTCCGTTCTCGTCAGTATTGACATTGTAGAGATACTTGACTTCTCCACTGAGGTTGCCGTGGAAGGACACCTCAAAGACTTCGACAACCATACCAGCCTTGATGTTGTCGTCGAATACACCCCTGACTCTTTCGTAGGACTGGTAACGGATGTTGTACTTTTCTTCATCGGAGAAGTTCTCCCTGACAGGCGGCTCCGGCACTACGAGGTATTCACGGCTTCCGAGCGGCTGGGGATACAGCAACATTGCGTTGGCGGCAGAGATGATGGTGGCGTTGTCTTCCTTGCTCCCGGCATAGACTAACGGCAGACCAGATTCTTTTGCCTTACGCAGAACTGCCTCCTGATTTTTGAGCCGATACAGCTCGATATTCATACACCGGGGATTGTCGGTCTCCTTGAAACGTGTCGGGAATGTGGCGGTGCAGAACTTACATCCCTTGCAGGACTGACACCCTGTCTTCTCCTTGCAGGTGGAGTAGGTCTCATCGTCGGGGTCGAAGTGTGCAGAGGACAGCAGACCCATGACGCTTTCATCTATCCATGCTTTCAGCGTCTCAATCTTCGGTGTCTTGCTCTCCCAGCGTTCCATCTGCGAGGACTGAAAGCGAAGTTCCAGTAACATCTTCTGCTGATCCTTGCGGAGATTGCTGATTACTTGGAGATGCACGAGGTTCAATACTCCTTCTCTGAGGAAGGCGACGAACTCCGGGATGATGTTGTTCAACTGAATACGGTTGACAACGAAACTCTGGCTCTTGCCGAGCATCTTCGCTATCTCCTTGACCGAAACGGCTCCCTTGTTGTAGAGATACTTCAACGCCTGTGCTTCTTCCATCGGGTCGATGTCCTTGCGTTGGAGGTTTTCAATGACCATACAGGCGAATGCCTGCTTGTCATCGAGGTCCTTCACTACGGCTTGTATGGTTTCCTTGCCGAGCAGGGTAACTGCCCGGAAGCGGCGCTCGCCACATACGATTTCATACTTCTTGCCGTCTTCGCCATTGATTTTGCGGACAGTTACAGGCTGAATCAGTCCGTTGGCTTCGATACTTTGTGCAAGCTCCTTCAACTCTGTCTCGTCGAATGTCTTGCGTGGATTCAGAGCGCTCGTAGCTATCTCTGAAAGCTTGATTTCATTTACTTGCATATTCTTGTTTTAATTTCCAGTCTTGGGATTACAGCCAAGCCATTTCGACTTTGGCTTCTTTGGGCTTTGCACTCTCTATTGCGTAGGTGTTAATGAGGTTAGCATAGGAAACTACCACACTTTCGCAGTCCTGTCTTTCGAGGTCAACCATCTCCGGCTCAGACTTACATGGCATCACAATGGCTGTGAGCTGTTCGGATTCAAGTAGAATCGGACGGGACGGGTCTATCGTCGAGACTTTCATGCAGCCGAGGTCTCCGGCGGCGTTGAACACTTCGAGAGCATTGAGCAAGGTTGACATTGCAATGTGACAATCATTGACAACGAGTTTGTCATTGGGATTGTAGCCTTCCTGTTTCTTGAACCACTTGATTGCCCGATACACTTGGCTCCAGTTGTAGTTGACTGGCTTACCTGATTTCTTGGGGATTACTCTCTTGAAGGCAGGGTACGTTCCTTTGATGTCCGTGCCATCTTCGAGCTTAGTGGTGCCGGCGAGTGCCGGGTTAGATGCTTTGTACACAACTAACACATAAGTGTCAGAAGCAACACATACGTCCTCCTCGAAGTGTACGCCCTGCATCAGTGGACGTATCTTTTCCTTGCTTACAGCATAGGAGAATAATGCTTTTACAATTTTCTTGTTCATCTTCTTTGACTTTAGAGGTTATTGTTCTATTTTTCTACTGTAAAGTTAATCAATAAGTTAGGAATACGAAAACCATAACTCATTAAAATGCAGAGCTTTTGGGAGAAAGTTTCAAGTTTAACTTTTGTTTACAAACCATCAGAAACAGGCGACCTTCGGCTCATACTTGATGTTTCCGGCGTTGGCTTTCAACATCTTCTCAAAGACACTGACGACATTGATTCTGTGCTGTGCCGCCCACTGGCTTTTCTTGTCGAGCAGGACGATGTGAGCCTGCGCATCGGCAAGCAGACCATCGAGGTAGTAGCAGAACTCGTCGTAAGGTATCTCGTTCCTGAAGAACTCCTCCACCGTCATGTGTCCGTCCAGTGGGATGAAGGGCTTCTGCTGAATGGTCTTCGCCTTTTTGGGCGCCGACTTGGATGATGATGTAGCTTTGCTCCCAGATGCTTTCTTGGCTTTGGAGGATTTCTTTGCTTTGGATGTGTTACTGCAGCGTTTCTGTTCTTCTGCGGTGGCTTCCCTGACGAACTTCTCGACCAGTGCTTTGGCAAGTGCTTCGTTGGCTTTCGCCTGATTCATGTAGGCTTTCCTGACCTCCCAGGATGTTTCCCTGCCTGTGAGATCCAGCTCATGTAGGGCGAGCGACTTTTTGGGGTTTCGGAGGGAGAAGCAGACAACAGCCTCTATCCACTGGCGGTAAGCGTTTGCCCGAGTCTTCCGGCTTTCGACGATGATGGTGTGCATCCCGTCTTCGTCAACATAGCAGTTACAGCTCGTGAACTTGGCTCTGCGGACATTGTATTCTCTGACTTCACAGTTGGCAAGTTCACACTCGTTCTTTGCATCCCGCAGAGCCATACGGAGGGCATTGCAAAGGTCGGTCATGTTGAACCACAGCCTACCATCGGCTACGATGGCGTGCAGGAAACCGAACTCGGATGAGTAGAACTTCTTCATCCCCGGCTCCTGGATTGCATTCGATATATACATACCTTCTTGATTTAAGACATTATCAAAGTTTGTGATTTTTGACTCTGTAAAGTTAATCAAGAAAAATGATATGCGAAAATCATAACTTCTTTATTTTCACTGCGTTAAACTTTATTTTGCAAGAATTTCGCTACATCGGGCGCGAGGCGACTAATCATATACACAATATTTCCCGTGTGAAATCTCCTTAAATCCGCTATTTTTGACTATCTTTGCACTTGGTTTGGTAGCCTTTGACCGCTGCAAGACCGGACATAGAGGAATAACGAAAGCGTTAGCTTGTATGCTGAAAGCCTAAAATCGCCAATTTTTAACCTTTCACAGCGCTACAAGGTAATGCCTACGCACACGGCGTGGGCTTACTTGTGCTGTGAAGCGGTGTTTGGCGATACCGAGGCTTCTACAAGTAATCCACGCCTTTTGTTGTCCTTTGTGATGAGAACAAAGATAAACAACAAAACAACTCCTTACAATGAGAAAAGTTATTTACTTTTTGGCATTGATGCTTGTGACACTTTCAGCGTCAGCACAGAAAATAGTTGATGACCGGGTAACGGACACCGGGCTACGACTGATTTCCTGTGAGTCAAAACCATTCCGAAGTATGTCCGATAAGTTGGTCCTTTCACTTGGTCTGTCCGCCTCCGTAAAAGATGGTGCAGTCCAGTATTTCCTTGATGCGACACTGGCTTCCAGTGAGCCGATTTCTGCTCCGGCAGGGGCAAGGATGCTTGTCAAGACAACCAGCGGCGACGTGCTGACCTTGACAGAGTATTCAAACAAGACACTCTCCGACAACATCGGCGACGTGAAGAATGTCAGCGGCATCATCGTCAAGACTTTCACTATCCATGCCGCCTATGCTCTGACACCTGAACAGATTCAGCAGCTTCTCTCCGGCATTGCAAAGATTAGGATTGAGCTGAATGGCGACACCAACTATGAGAAGGAATGGAAGAAGGACAAAATCTCCGGCTTCCTGACGAAAGAATACAACATACTAACCGAGGCTGTGCAGACCGACAAGAAGGGCAGCTTCACTGACGACTTCTGATTATGGCAGTCCATTCAGTTGACCATGACCTTTCGGAACTGCTGACTTGGGTAGGCAACGGAAAGGCACAGCTCCCAGATTTTCAGCGTAGTTGGGTGTGGGATGATGGTAAAATCTGCAAACTGATAGAGAGCATTTCGTCCGGCTTCCCTATGGGTGCGGCTATGTTCCTCCAGACAGGCAACAGCAGTGTGCGGTTCAAGTACCGTCCTCTTGAAGGAGTTACTGCGACCAACCTCAACGACCCCGATTTCCTTGTGCTGGACGGACAGCAACGCCTGACAACCTTATACCAGGTGTTCAAGACTGCGGAGCCTGTGGCTACCCGCCCGGCTACCAACAAAGACAAGGTGATACTGCGCCACTACTACCTCGACATCCGAAAGGCTCTTGATCAGACAGCGGACAGACTGGATGCAGTCATCTCAATCAACGAGAAGAAGCAACTGACCGAGGACATCGGCAGGACTGTGATACTTGACCTCTCTACAAGGGAAAACGAGTTTAAGGAGTTGATGTACCCTCTGAACATTGCGCTTGACCTGTCGGCTTCCTCCGATTGGATGCTGGAACTGAACGACTACTATGAGGGCGACCAGTCAATCCGAAAACTTTTCAAGGAGTTCAACAAACAGGTCTTACAGAAAATCCAGTCTTACAAAATCCCTATCATCAACGTGACGAAGGACACCTCAAAGGAGGCTGTCTGTCAGATTTTCGAGAACGTCAATACTGGCGGCGTGAAACTGACGGTCTTCGAGTTGGTAACTGCAACCTTTGCGGCTGACGAGTTTAACCTGCGTGATGATTGGGATGATATTCAGGCGAGATTCAAGGCGACTAAACAGGCCGACATACTCCGAGTGGTGGAGAACACCAACTTCCTTACAGCGATGGCTCTGCTCATCAGTTATCGTGAGTCACTGAACAGGACGGCTGCTGTCTCCTGCAAGAAGCGAGATGTGTTGAAGATGGTTCTCGATGACTACAAAGCAAACCGGGATTATCTTGTGTCGGGATTCATCAAGGCGGCGAGCTTCCTTATCAATCAAGGCGTGTTTACTGCTCAAAACCTTCCATATACTTCCCAGTTGGTACCTCTGGCTGCCATCTTCGCCTATGCTGAGATTGCCGGAATCAACCTACAAATACAGACGAACAAGGACATCCTTGCACATTGGTACTGGTGCGGTGTCTTCGGCGAGTTGTATGGTGGTGCAAACGAGACCCGCTATGCTTCCGACATCGTGGATGTGTTCAACCAAATAAATGGCGGAGAACAGCCGGAGACGGTCGTCAGAGCGAGCTTCCAACCCCGAAGGTTACTTTCTATGCAGACACGAAACTCTGCGGCTTACAAGGGCGTTATGGCGCTTATCTTGCAGGATTCTCCGCTTGACTTTATGAGTGCCGATAAGATGGATATTGCGACCTACCTTGATGAAAGCACCGACATCCATCATATCTTCCCCCAGAACTACTGCGAACAGCAGGGGTATGATTCAACAAAATGGAACTCGGTGGTAAACAAGACACCAATATACGCAAGTACCAACCGTTCAATCGGTGGACGTGCGCCAAGCGAATACATAGGTACGATGGCCAACAAGGGCCTTACACAAGACCAGATGAGGGCGGCTATCTCATCCCACAAGGTTGACTATGATCTCCTGAAAGCCGACGACTTCGACGGCTTCATCATTGACCGGGCAATCAGACTGCTCGACAGGATTGAACTGGCTATGGGGAAGGCTGTGTCCGGCAGGGACAGCGACGACACCATCAAGGCATTTGGTCATCCTCTTGTAGTGACTGCTGGTTGACAGACACAGAACGGCTCAGACGCTTTATGATTTTGTAAATGCCTCTGTCCGTCATTCCATACTTGTGAGCAAGGAACACTGTAATGTAAGTCACTTTGTGTCCTTGCTTTTTCATTTCCATGACCTGCTCATAGATTTGGAGGTTCTGAACGTCGTTGATGTTAATATGGTTGGCGAGCAGTACCTCAACCATACTACGGTTCATTATCAGTAATTCATAATTCGTCATGGCTGGTTAGTATGTGTCAAGGTTCTCTATCATCTCTACTCGGTCCTGCGCCTCGGTTATTTCGACAACGGAAACAACTGGCTTTATCTCACGGGCGGCGGATTCAAAGGAGTCCGTCAGCATCTCTGCCTGATTGAAGGTCTGCGACGAGTTCATCACCTGCATCGGTACGCCCTTGCCAATATTGTTCATCGTCATCAATAACGGCTCAAACATACGAGTGGCGGCTGCTGTCATTACAAACTCCCCGTTGGAGAGCATTGCGGGTATGCTGTCCGAGGTACCAGTGCCGGGACCTGTAACCTTACCACCAGTGGCGAACTTGGCAGACTTCACGGTGGAGATTGCTGTGGCAACATTGGCAAGAATTGTGGCTACCGTGGTGGCGATAGCGGCGAGGTTGGCAGGGAACGGCATAGATGAGGCAGAAGCGATACCTGCGGAGAGTGCCTTACCAGTATCAATCGCAATCTGGGCGAGGGTGATGATTTTCGACATCTTAGCAAATGCAGAATTGCTTTCACCGAGAGTATCGAGCAACTGGGTCAGACCGCCAGTGATGGCTTTCATCGCCTGAGCCTTTGCCTGCTCGTTCTTAATGATGACATCGTTGGTATTCTTCTGAGCTTCGGCAGACTTTTGCTTTGCAGCTATGACCTCGGCTTCAAATTCCTCGGTGGTCTGTGTGGAGAGTTGACCACGGGCAATCAGCGCCTCCAGTTCTGCGGCTGCTGCTTCCTCCTGTTTGGTAAGAAGCTCCGCCTGGTGTGCGTCCATTTCTTCGAGACCTCTCTGCCTCCATTCCTGATAGTGCTGCTCGTCCATCTGATAGCCTTCCATCTGACGGAGTTCTCTTTCGGATTGAGCATATTCAAGCTCGGCTATCTCGTTTTCAAGTTCCTGCTTCTGACGGTCAATCTTCGCCTGTGCCTGTTCCTCATCGAGGGCGGTTCTCTCGTTGTCATATCTTTCACGAATGGCTTTCAGAGCCTCCTGCTTCTCAACCTCATTGTCATAGGCGAGAATGGCTTCCTGTTCTGCTATGGCTTGCTGATTGTCGAGGCTCTGACGGCGAAGTTCAAATTCTTGGTCGGTGCCTTCTTTAATGGCTTCGAGCTTTAACTGATTGAGTTTTTCCTTATGCTCAATCTCTTTCTTGATTTCCTCGGCATCAAACTTGGCGAGTGCCTGCTCCTGTTGCTTCTGGAGTGAGTCAATGATGGATAGTATTGCCTCGCGCGACTTCTCCGTAAGATTCTTGTCTTCTGCGAGCTTTTTCTGATAATCTTCAATCTGACGTTTGTAGGAAAGCTCAACCTTTTTACGGCGGGTCTCAATAGACTCCATCGTAATTTTCAACAACTCATCTTCGGCTTTGCGAAGGAGTTGTGCTTCTTCTTTGGCGGCTTCTGCGGCAGAGTCCTTGCCACTCTTGCCGGACTTGCTTCCTTTGGTCTTGGTCTTACCAGGGTTCTTTCCTTTTCCTCCCCCGCTGCCACTACCCCCTACACCAGCACCGTCGGCCCCTGTGCTGGCTACCGAGTTGACATCGAGCTTGACGTGTTCTATCTGTCCGTCCTTGATTTCAGACCACGCCTCCTGGTAGGCATCGACTGTATCGTTGACTACATTCTTGACAGCATTGACTGATGCTTTGCGGAACTGATCCCATCCGGCTTTTACATCGTCCCAACTGAGAGTGAGGACACCCTTGATGATTTTGCCGAGACCCATGATTTCATCCACAAGCATGATGCAGACATTCTTGATGATGGACCATGCCGTCTTGAACTGGATGGCGATAGATGCGACTCCGGCCCTTACAACCATCGAATTGTTGTATAGGTCGATGAACCAGTTGACGAGTTCAACACAGCCTTTAATCATGGCTACAATGCCGTTGTTGACCCACGTCTTTGCAGTGGCGGTCATCTCCTCAAAGGAGCCGCCAGTGGCATCGAACAGAGAAGCCAGCGTGTTATCCAGTTCTATCTGGCTGTTCATCTGTTCCTCCTGTACTCTTGCGAGGTCTCCGGCTTTTTCTTTGGTAACATCGAGGTCGGTTTCAATGTCTTTGAGGGTGCGGAGGTACTGAAGACCTGCGTCCTCACCGGGACCACCGAAGATGTCCGATATGGCGGCTGCTGTGGCAGGACTGTTGTCAGCCATCTCATTGAGCTTTGCGCTGACCTGTTGCATCGCCTCAAATGTGGTCATCGAGCCATCCTGGAGCTTCTTCTGCATTTCTGCGGAACTGATGCCGATACCGTCCAATGCTTCGGCTGTGGCGGTTGACATTTCGCGGAGCCTGATGTTGGCTTCCTTGATTGTATCTACCGCCTTGTCGGAAACAATACCCATCTTGCTCGACTGGGCTGTGATGGAGATGAACTGGCTTGCAGAAAGTCCTGCTTCCTTGAAGTATGCAGGGTACTCCTTCACTATATCGGTAAACTGCCCAGTGGCGTTGGCACCACTGACGAAACCATCCTTGACATACCCAAGTGCTTCCTGAACCGAAATGCCGAACTGCTGCGACAGGGTGTTGGCAGATTCGAGAACTTCCTGAAAGTCAACACCGAATGAGTCAGCAACACCTTGCACCTCGTTACGGAAGGCTTTCATCTCATCGCCGGAAAGTCCGGTCAACTGCTGTGTCAGTCGGCTTGCTTCTTCCAGTCCTTTGTTGTAGTCGTACCACCACTTGACAGCCATGCCTACCCCGGCAATTCCGAGGAAGGTCAGCACCATAGGATTGGCAAGCAGTCCTGTCAGCGTGGACCAAAGAGCCTTTGCCTTGACGGTCAGACCTTCCATCACGGAGCCTGCGCTGTTCTTGGAGAGGTTGTTGAGCGAGTTACCGAGGTTGAGGTTAACGCCTGTGAGGTCGGACAGGGTATCAACCAGCCCTTCGCTCCTGCTCTGCGATTCAGCAACGCTATCGGCGTGGTCCTTGATTACCTTTTCGTTCTCCTCAATCTTCTTGGTAAGAAGGGCAATGGATTCGGAGGCACCGACAGACGAAGGGTCGATGGCAGCGACGGCTTTCTTCAACACCTCATTGGCTTTCTCGGCTTCTTCTGCGGTCTTACATTCCTTTGCGAGTGCATCACAGAGGGATGATGTTGAAACTCCGGCACCGAGCAGTGCAGACTTGTAGTTGCCGACATTGCGGTAGAAGCGTTGCGTGCCTTCCTCTGCACCTTTCAATTCTGTGGTCAGACGGTTTATCTTGTCTTTCAACTCATCGCCTTTGGCACTCTCACGCTCGGCACGGCTCAGTCGGTCGTACTCTGCGTTGAGGTTGCTGATTTCTGCGCGAAGCTGAACGAGGGAGCCTTCCTGCTCTGCCTGCGATTTGAGCTGATTCTTGACTGCCTTGCTGACTGTGTTCATGGCGTCCTTCATCTGGCTCATGGCAAGGTTGCCAGCCTGAATGCTCCGCCGGTATTCTTCCTGAGAGATGCGACCTTCCTTGAGGTCTTCTTTCAAACCTTTCTGCTGTTTACGAACAGCATCAATCTTTGCCTGCCATTCTGCAATCTGTTTCACAGCATCCCCATAATCCACTTGGATTTGGAGTATCTTGGTTGTTACGTCGTCTGCCATATCTTATTCTTCTTCGGGGAGTTTGAGAAGTTCACACTTACATATTCCTTTGCTATCACGAGAGATTGACACAATAGCAAAGTAGGCTCCATACTTGGAGAGGTACACTGGTCGGGAGTAATCAATATCCCGGAGATCATGTTCATTCAGCATCAGATTCTCCGTGATGAGGATGGGGTTATCCATAATCCTTGCGAGGTACGAATATGAGGGGTCTGTATTGATTTTCGGAAAATCATTCCATACATACATACCCATCCAAACAATTCCCGTAGGCGAACCGTCAGTTGTCTGCGGGAAGGGCTTTATAATACCTAAACAGGGCTTGGCTTCTTTGGTCTTGACCTCATCGTTCTCATAATACCAGAACTTCATCGTGTTACCAGTCGGCAACGTTGGGGCTTTCTTGTTCTTGATGTATGGGGCATTGAACGGAACCTGAATTATTGTCTTGTTCCTTTCAATGACTTCATTCTTTACAAGGACCATACCGATGCCGGGCTCATACACATCGTTCTCATCCTCACTGGAATTGTCATCTAAATTATCATTCTTCATCAAATAGTAATTGCGCTGACCAAACCCACTGACACTATATGTGGTCTTGTTCGGAAGGGCGGCAACATCAGTAGTAGCCTTTGCACTCCAGTCTAATGCGTTACCTGAAACAATGCTATCTCGCAGTTCATTGTAGTACATAGGGATGATGTCACCATTGGCATTGAAGGTCGGAAAAGCACCAATCATAAAGAACAGAGCCTTTACAAAGGTCATACAACTTATATCAGGGAGGTTGCTCATAAGGTCAAAAGTGAATGAGCCTGCGTTATCTTCAAACTCCCCCCATTGGATGCTGTCTGCGTCAACAGATGGATAGAATGTAACGAGCTTCCAGATGGTATTGCTTGACATCTGCAATGCGTTAGCCTCTGCATCTATAGCCATGAAGATGGTAGCGTTTGGAGGCACCTCTATTGACACCCTGTCCTTGCCACGATCTTTAGAGAAGTCGAACTTCCAACACCAATCATTATCCCAAGAGAACTTGCCGTCAACAGAGCCGACAGACACAGCAGACGTGCCGTTGGTGGTATAGTAGAACGTCAGCTTTGGAGTGATACCTGATGTATCCGGGGCACCCATCTCGACGCGCCCCTGACCATTGTACTGATTAGGCTCGTGGGTAAACTTGGCATAAATGCAGCCATCAACTTCAAGCTTCGTGCTTGATGAGCTGAGAATCTTTATACCAACGGCGAAGTTGGATGAGTCTTTTATGATTTGGTACCCGGCTCCTTCCGGGGCGGCGGGATGATTGGTAGGACCTCCTAAAACATAATCAACACCAAACAACGTGCCTCTCATATAGCTTCCGAGATAAGTCGCCCACTTAATTTCTTCAGCGGCTTCTTCTTGCTTTTGGTCAACATTGACACAAGGCACAACGCCAAAACTGATTATGTCATGGTTCGTGGTTGCATCTCCATAGGTGTATGCAGACCCAAAATTGAATTTCGTGCCATACTTGGTGTTAATCAACTGGAGCAGCCTAAAGACTGGAATTGCCGGGAGTGGGAAAAAGGAATGAGTATCGTACACATCCTTATGCCCAGTATCAGTAACGTACTTCAACCCTGCGTTATACAGAGGCTTCACATAATCAGAGGTGTTCTTATACTCGGCTATCTTTGCGTTGCAAGGTCCAAAGGTGGGATGTGCAGACAATTCCAGTTTGCGGATAGACATATCATCATCCTTCAACGTCTGAAAGCCATCAATGACGCCCCACGTCATAACAGCATTGAAGTTGCTCTCCGTACTTTCGATGTAGAGATTGGCATTTTTGAAAAGTGGGATGCCGTTCTGAATGTACTCTGCTTTCAATCTCCGGCGTATCTTGTTGGAGACACAGCGAATGTCATCGGCGTTGTCGAAGACTCTACGATTGTTGGCAGTCAGAGGCAACTTGAACGTGTAGGTATATGAACAAGTAATCTTTGACAGGTCGCCAAAGATGTTGCTTTTGAAGTTGAGGGTTATTCCGCTCGGTGTGGCGAGGTCAACCTTCAATCTCTTGCCGTTGTCTATGATGTATAGTTCTTCGTACATGGCTTACAAGGATTGAGCGTTAACATCCGGAATAGCAAACGAAAACTCCAGATTGTTGAGGATTTTCTTGGGGCTATACTTGACAGTATTCTGCTGAATGTTGACTGGGAGCCATATCTCATTGCCAGCGCCGTCCTTGCCACAATACAGGTCAACTATCGGCGATGTGATGATGGTAACAACATAGTCAAAAATATCAGACGGAAGATTGACCGCACAGCACTTGTGAGTAATGCTACATTCAATATTCATGGTCCTCATGACATTGGCGAAGTACAGTCCGTTGATATCATCATCCTGCGACACCTTATTGGAGCCGAGCTTGTTCTTATACTGTTGGTCTCCTTTCTTGAACAGAAAGTATTGGAGATTGCCGTGGCGGTCAACCCATCGGAGGTAGTGTCCGGCGGTCTCATTGCTGATTTGAAGATTGACAAGAGCTACATTCTCTCCAGTCTGAAAGAATGTGTAGTCAAAGGTCCTGTCGAACACCGACATCATCCTATCTTCCTCTGAAATCTTATACTTGATCGTGGCAGACTTCTGTGCATTGGGGAATACACTGGCTGGTGGGATGTCCTCGAAGCCGAGGTCAGAGAACATACCGCAGTACACCAGTTCATCATTCATGAAACGGTAACGGGCATATCCTCTATCGGTCTCCAACAGGTATGTTACATTGGCGAGAGGCTTCTTCTCATTGCTGTTATCACAGTAGTCTGCCGTATCTCCCCAGTGTTCTTCTGCGTCGCCCTGCCAATTGGAATAATACTTTCCATCTTTCAGAACAACGAAGCGTTTCGCAACAGCATAGTAAACGACCTGGAAGGGCAACTGAACAGTTGTCGTGAGCAATGTCGGGAGTGAGGGTGCTAACTTTTCAATCTTCTCAAAGAAGCACACCTTTGCATCCTGATAGATGGGGTTATTTCCGTACCTGTTATTATCTGACCGCCCGAAAAACTCAACTTCCCTGTTGTATCGGAACAGGGATACCGAAAACGGGAACTTTCTGAACCAAATGAGGTTGCGCTCAAAGGCATGGCGGTTATCCTCGTAACTATACACGCCGAGATTGCCGAACCTTTCGCCGATTGCGATGTTCCCCCAGATTACAAGAGTGGTAAACTGGAACATCTGCATTGTGCCGATGTTGACTTTCACTGACACCTCAATACACCGGGTGTTTCTTGGGTCATCGAACATCAGTTCAAAGAGGCGTGAGAGATATATCTTACACTTACCCTTGTAGAACGAGACCTTGATGCTTTGAGCAGCAACAGATTCGATGCCGGAGATTTTCTCCACGGTAACAGTAAACACCCCGGAGGGCCATGCGCTTTCAATCTCAATGAAGTTGGGATTGAAGGCAAAGCACATCTCATCGGGATATGTGGCTACCGAGTCTTGGTTGAGTATTTTGAATGTCGTCTGTCTCATACAACTTCATTGCTGTTTATCTTGGCTAAACTCTGAGCCTGAACCTCCATACATTCCATTGCAAGAAGCTCCAGTTCTTCGTTCACAGCCGTTGTGTATATATCATTATACCCGCTATCTCTATACAGGCGGGTCCCTTCTTTCATAATCTTATGGGCTATGGCACCAGCCATCGAGCGAATACCACGTTCCTCCGGCGAGAGGATTGCCCGGTTTGTTTTGGCAGGGATGGGAGCCACCGAGATACCCTTGTCTATGATCCACTGCCGGATGATACCGACAAAGCCTTTGGGGACCTTGCCGCCTTTGCGACCACGTTCCATAGCAAGGAAGGACTTCGAGCCCCACAGCGTCCCGATATTGCCAGTAACCTCCACCGTGAGGGATGAGACAGACCGACCACTGGCATTGCGATTGTTCGCAGCCATCTGATTAGCTACCTTCGCCTTGACATTTTCGAGATGCCGCTTGATTATTTCTTGAATCTGTTCCATAATCGTATAGACAATACATCGAAAAAATCAATCAACCTCCAGTCGCTCCGGGTCATTGCAGAGGTTGACACCAGCCTCCTCAACAAGCGTAGGACTAATGACTACACCAGTAACATTCTCGTCGAGGTGGTCATACAGCACCTGATAAGGGATGTCATCTTCAAGCTCCGAAAAGTAGCTGCTCTCATTGACAGCGCGGACGAATCGGATGCAGAGGCGTTTCATCGCCTCCACTATGCCGTCATTCTCAGCTCCATCGAAGTCAAAGTCAGTCGGGCTGACAAAGGCTATCTGTGCATTGGGGCGGTCAAGCACCTCATTCCATTTGAAGTGAAACGAGCCGGAGGGCGGCAGAACATAGATGATGGTGGGCTTCTCTACCTTGTCAAGGGCGACATTCGCCTGCGCCCAGTTACAAAACTGATAGCCGACATCCTCGCCGAGGGATTCGACTACCTTCCGAACCTTCGCCTCAACCGTGCCGAGGCGACCTTCCTTGTCGTATGTAGGGTTGCGTTCTTCCATTACCTTTTCCGTTTTGCCTTTTCTGCGTACTGCTTGTTTAACCTCTGCTCATATTCAGACTTCTCATTGTCGTTCTTCATGCAAGTGTAGATGCGAATCCAAGCGACACTGTAAACCTCATCCTGATTGGTGATGCCCATTCGTTTGGCATACCAGTCAATCACCCCGAAGGTGCCGAAGTTGAGGTCTTCGACCCCGGCGGCTATTTCTTCGGGAGAGTGAGTTACCTTGATTGAGGCAAACAGCTTGTTAATGCGGTCCAGCTCGGCTCTGACAAAGTTGATCACACCGAATACATCGAACACATTCAACTGGTAGACTTGCTCCGGCTCCAGTCCCATAAGGATGGAAAATACCTTGACAGCCGGGTCTTCCTTCTCATGGTCGATGCGGCTGAAATCGTCGAGCTGTCCGTAAGTGATGGTATTGAGGGTTTCCGGCACCTCCTTGCCGAGGATGAAAGCCGGGCGCTTCGCCTCCTTCAACTGATTGAGCAGTTCCTCCTGGTGGTCTTTATGACATAGAGGCAACAAGATAAGAAACTCGCCATAGGTGGTGAGCTTCGCCTTCTTACTGTTTCTACGTCTGTTCTTTTTCATATTTCAAAATTACTAATTTAATAATCTCTTGACATCAACATACTTATGAGAAGTAATGAACATCAGCGGTCAGTTAGCGGGCGTTCCTGAACTTATGAACATGACCAGTTACACCTGACGTAACTACTGGTGTGAAGTTCTCCACCATGCCAGTCAGCACATCGGGAGCATCATCGTGAGCATTGCGCCCGACTTTTCGGTATCCTTTGACAGCCTGCGCAAACTGGGGCCAGCGGGTCTCCCAGTCCGAGGGAAAATGGATGAGGTTCTGGACCTCCGCCGAGTGGGAAAATATGCGGACATTCTTATTCAGACTTTGGAAAAAGGATGTGAAGTTCATCTTCAATGCAACCGGGGTGCCTTGCAGCCTGACGTTCTTCTCTACATTGCGGGCGAAACCTTCGCCACCGTTGTTGCTCTCCACCTTGACCAACTGCGTGCCGTTGATCAACAGCATCTCTGCGGTCTTGACTTCCGTGTATTCCATCGGCTTGTCGGTGTAGAGGACATCGGTAACATACATCCCCGAAGGCGTTTCAACGTAGCAGACAGAGCATAAAAAATCGGCGCCTTTGTCGGCTGTATCAGTATAGTTCTTACGGATGCTCTGTTCCATAGGAAGGATGTCATACGTCCGTAGCTTCGAGTACATGAGTCCTTCAAGAGGCTTGGGGTTCTGCATATACTGCGTGTCGAATACGAATTGATTGGCCGATTCTATCTTGTGCAGTTCCTCAATGGTATGCTTAAAGGGCCATAGGGCTTCTTCCTCGCCGTCTTCGTTGTAACTGATACAGGGAACACTAAGCACCTCCCATTCGTCCGGCTCCAGTTCCATAAGGTAGCCACAAAGGTCATGCTCGTGGAGCCTTTGCATAATGATGATGATGGGAGTATTGCGGCTGTTGACACGGTTTCGGATGGTGGTCTCGAAGTGCAGGTTCACAGCCTCCCTGTTGTTGTCTGACAGAGCGTCTGCGGGCTTGATGGGGTCATCAATGACAATGGCTCCCCCGAATTGCCATTCGTCTCCTTCGTTCTCGATTGCTCCGGCACCGAAGCCAGTCACCTGTCCGAGGGATGAGGTTGCATACAGTCCTCCGCCTTTCGTGGTGTTCCACTGGCTCTTGGTATCAGTGCCTACGGCTATCTCGACACCAAACAGGCGTTGGTAATCTTCTGACTTTACAATGTCCTTGACAGCAACAGAATTGCCGAGGGCGAGGTCTCCCGAATACGACAGGTGGATGAACTTTGCAGCCGGGTTGATAGCCAGACCCATTGCGATGAAATCGCGGGACACAAGCTCCGACTTTGAGTAACGAGGGGCAATGTTGATTATCAGCCTTCGGGTCTTGCCTGTCAGCACGTCATTGAGCTTATCGCATATCATTCTGTGATGTTTGCCGACAACAAATTTCTTCCCGCCATTCATCAGCTTGAAGAAATAGCGGGCGAAATGGAGTGAGTCAGACAAGATCCAGCTCCTCAATACGTAATCGGCATCATAGACCATAGGCTATATCAGCACTCTTTTTCCATTTGCTTGATAAACTCTGCGGCTTCCTCCTGGCTCATGCCTTTGATGGCTCCCTGGACGGTAGCCTTTATCTCCTGACCTTCGATGTAGCCACGTCCCTTGTGCTTCGTCTTTAGGTAGAAGATGATAGCCGTGAGGTTGCCTTCATTTATAGCCATCATCAGCTTAGACTCTGCGAGGTCGCCGAGGCTTTCGTCATAGTCATTAAGCATATTCTCCAGTTCGGGGAACTGCTTGCGCCATTGCCAGAGGGTGCTTCGGTCAATTCCGAGGGCTTCCGCAGTCAAGGCAAGGTTGCCAGCATTTGCCTTATAAGTCTTGGCAATGACCGGGAACGGGATGTTCTTGTAGCGAGCATCTTCGTCTTTCATATCTTTACTTGCATCTGCCATTTTTATAGTGGGATTTTGTTGGATTAAACTTTGCCTTTTAAGTGGTTCAGACGGCACTCACAGTCGAGGTTGTGCATCTGACAATGCCGAGCCCAAGCACCTCCATCGCCTTCTCAATGTTATTTGTTGACATCCTTCGGGCACCAGTGAGGAAAGCAGACAGCACCGAGGGGTCGATGCCAGTCTGACGGGCTATGTCGCAAATCTTGATCCCGGTCTGTCTCATCTGCATATAGAAAATCTCCGGCAGGTCATCGGCAGGGATGTAAGAGAAGCCTACCGATTTCGGACCGACCGAGAGGCCGAGCATATTGAGTGCTTTGATGAAGAATGGGAACGGCAGCGTCCTTGCTCCGTTCATCCATGCGTTGAAGTTTGTCGAGCACATTCCGAGTTCCCGGCTGAACTGGGAGTGAGACATTCCGCTTTCGTTGATTGCTTGTCTAATCTTTTCTCTTACCATAATCTTGAACTGTGATGCAAAGTTAACAAAATCTTATCATATCTACAATATTTCAAGTAAACAATACTATCATTTTATTCGTTAATGATTATATCGGATTTCAGGGCATTTTACAGGGCTGGATTTTGGCGTCGATTTTGAAGCCTCAGCTTTGTCATGTCACTGATATTTTGTAACTTTGTCTCATTGTTTTAATTTCCATAGTCAAAGTCCACCCCCGTGGTGGCCATCTTCGACTTTAGGTTATTAAACTTTATTTGCATATAAGCAGATCCACCCGTGAGGGCAGGTCTGCTTTCTTTTTTCAGTCATTACAACCGAAGCCGGAAAGGTCTTCAATGAAATAGACACACTTCCCGTTGTCGTTGATGGTGGACGACTGAAAAACCACATTCTTTGGAACCGAGTCAGGATTCTTGTCAAGCACCTTGAAGAATCTCTGCGCATCCTTGAACCTGCGACACCTGATAGCTTTCGTGCAGAGGTAGCCTGAACATATCAGCGTCGGCTTACTGTTGCGAGGGGTCAGTTCAGCAGGACTGGATTTTTTCAGTCGGCTCATCGTCCTTACTTATGAGGTAATGCTTCATTGCGCCTCTTGCTTCTTCGAGCAGGGCAGTAATTTCTTCGGCTGACAAAAGATGAGGCACCTCCTTGTAGGGAACACCCTGGCACATGAGGTAAAGCGTGCCGTTCAACTCCTTGACTTGGAAGGAATCTTTAATCTCACGGAGCTTGTTGCTCCACTCAGTCTTTCTACGGCGGTTGCGCCATCTTTTGATTAGGTTGACTAAAACTTTCATTTGCATATATCTTTAGAATAGAATTTCGTCCACTGGGACAAAGTAAACTTCCTTGTGCTGTTTGACAGAGCCGAGGTAGCGGGATGGGAATGCCGACGATTCCGAGTGGTGCCACAAATCTCCGTCTTTATCGGCGACACCTGTTTCGTAAACTACCCGACCATGTTTCGTAGTGATGCGGAGGACCTTGATTTCGTCATCCGAGTAATCGGCTTCTGTGAGTTTCTTCCAGTTCATAGCGTCAGCGAAGGGTTTTGGCGAGATACCAGTTCTTGTAATTGCCCCAGACTTCGATGATGTAACTGGAGATGATTTGCACCAACATGGCGGGGATGAGGATGGGCGACATGACCGCCAACTGGAGGTAGTAGAACGCGACAGCGACCTTGCTCCGCGTTACGATGTTAAGCCGGATTTTCTTTTTCTTCATGACTTCTTTAGGTTACTTTATTTGCGACAGATTGGTGTGATGGATTAGGCTTCTCCCCTTAGACAATTTACGACGTGTTGAGCGAACTCGTCCTGTATCTTTCGGGCTTCTTTCGCCGAGAGATTCAAGCATCCGGCCCCGGTTAGGTAGCCCCAGCCTCTAACGACAAGTATCAAATCTCCGTCGAGGTAGATGTTGCCGTCTTTGGCGCTGACTCCGGGATTTCCTTTCGTCGGCTTCGTGTGGTTGAGGATTTCACATATCCGATTGAGCATTTCTTCCGGATAGTTCTCACAGCCCCCAACCATCAGGCACATCTGATTAGTGCTGTCGTAGATGTAGCTGCCGTCCGAGGTGTACGGACCTTTGAATATTTCGGTTGCCTTTTCCATTGTCTATTTGTCTTGTGGAGATCCTATCTCCGATAAGAAACCGTCCGCCCGACCAAAATCTTCAAGAACCTGGGCGAAGGTCGAGGGCTTGCCGTTGATGTAATACTGAACTTTCAGACCTTTCTGCTTGCGGCCGTATAGCTCAAACATCTTTACTCCATCTACTGAATTGCAGTTGTACTGAAACTCATCGTCCCAGCTTTCAACGATTCTGTCTATCACTCTCTTGATCTGAACGACCATCGAATAGGGATGGGAGGGAGTGCAGAACGGAATGTCGGTGCCCGTGAGGACCTTCACCTTTTTCATCTTGTCAATGAGGTCGGATGACCTGTTTTTCTAAGTCCAAAATTACAAAAATTAACGCAGACTGCCAAACTTTTCTGACCCATAATAACCTAAATGTAAATAACTTATGCCGCTTTTCTGATAAGGTGCATATTGTCTTCCATCAGTTTCAAAATGCGGTCGTGATATGCCGAGTTCTTATTGCAGACACCTCGGCTCTGGACCACCTGAAACGTGTCGAGATTGACCTCAATAGTTTCAATGCGGTTGCCGTCCTTGTCCTTTGCCGAGAGGATGAGGGACTTCGCCTTGTTGAAATACTTACAGGCAAATACGCAATGGTGCATTTCTTCTCCTTCAATTGCCATTTCTTCTACGGACTGAACGACACAGATCACTATTTTATCATCCCCGAAGACGATGCCGAAGAAGCCGGACTTTGCTTTCTTATACATCTTCTCATACTTGCGGGCTTCCTTGATGTCCCGCTCCCTCTTAGCTCTTGCGTCCTCCCTGTTCTTGCGGATGAGAAGCCTGTCATGGGCTTCGTGCAGATTCAGCGGGCAAACGTAGTGGGGATTGTGGAGGTCTAAGCCGAAATGCTCCAGCAGGTCGAGGTAGTCGAGCCACATGGTAGCATCCTCAACAATGTAACGATGCCGACAGGCAATGCGGATGGCTTCGGGATGTTTGAGGCTTTCGATATGATGGTTGCCGAGACGTATCTTTTGCGTGAGCAGTTCTTTCTGATTATGCTTGATAAGCAATTCAGTCTGTCTGTCAGCGAGAGCCGATGCGATTAGCTTGTTGGCGGGCAGTCCATCGAAATCTTTCATAGACTTGATGCCGTTGCGCCGGACCTCCTTCAACAATCCGACATGAGGATAGACAACTGTGTTGGCTATATCATAGCGAGAGTAATACATCGAGTAGTACCCTCGGCGAACCTTGATTGACAATTCACTGTACCTGTTCCAGTAGTCATAGTAACCAGTGAACGGAATGGTAGAGCGAGCCATTATGGCCTCCTTACCGTTGGGGGCTATCCAGTTCTGAACTACCTCGCAGTATTCGTACTCCGGCTCCAGTCCTTTGTGGATTCTCTTGGTGCAGAAGAAATGCCGGACAACCTGAAAGCCTCCTATGGTGCATAGCGTCGTGAAATAGGCACGGAACGTGTACTTTCGGTCGGAACGGCTTTCTATCTCCAGGCGTTTGCCACAGTGAGGACATACGATATACTTGGCTTTGGACTTGGGGTCGAACTGCAATGCCTGTCCGCAGTGGGTACACCAACCTTTCTTCTTGTTGCGATATGCCAGGAGGGGGAATATGTGGCTCTTGGCATATTCCATCTGCATCTTCGTGGGAGCAGGGAGCATATGGGAAAGCTCCACTATCTTCTCCTGATACTTATTCCTCGCCTTCATCGCCGAAATCAAATAAGGACGGACTCTCGAATGCAGGCTCCGGCTTCGATTTTGCCGGCGCTTTCTTCTTCTCCTTTTCTTCGGGTTCTTTCTTCTGCGAGCGGAGCTTGGCGACCTCCTCTTTTTGGAACTGGTCGTATGCTTCCTTGCGAGCCTGTTCCTTTTCTTCTTCGGTAAGCTCGACAGTGTGATTCACTACCACCTTGCAGTTGACGGTTTTGATTTCGCCGAGGTTGTCTTCGTCGTAGTAGTGGACCGCCAGTCCGAATACCTCATCATCAGCAAGTCCGTTGACGTGCATCTTCTGAACTTCCTGAACGATGTAGTTGCAGCACTCGTCTATGCTCTTGCCTGCCTTTTGGTATGAGGTGGCGAACAGGGGGTCTGACTGCGCCCTCTGGTCGAGGTACGCCTTGATTGTGTCCTTGAAGGACTGCGATACTTTATTGCTCATCTTCTTTTTCTTTTAGGTTTTCTTTATTTGCATATAAGCAGATCAACTGCTGAAACCGCAGAGAACTATGTCATCTGCTTCGTTGTCTTCTATGACGTGAAACTGGGGATTGATGTGAAACCGTTCCTGGTCTTTCAAGGGCGACACCATATCGAGGTCGCTGTCATCGTCCCCGTGGCCGGAGCGTTCCTGCTTCCAGTGTTCTTTATCTCCATCTCCTATCTCGGCGACTATGGCGTTGGCGAGGCTTTCGGAAATGGACCTTGTTACTACGACATCAACTTCTTCGTGAGTGATGCGGTCGAGAACCCGGACTTTCAGTCTAATCTTCTTCATGGTTTTTACTTGCTTCCGTTGTTCATCATTTCAGCGAACTTGTCTGCGAGAGCTACGGTGGTGAAGGCAGCTATGCACTTATCGCACATATCTTTTTCAGCCTGACGCAAATTGTGCTGATTACTGATTCATAGCTACCGTTAATGAGGAATACAAATGCTTTCATCTTCTTTGACTTTTGATGTGTTATTTTTAATTTTTCTACTGTAAAGTTAGCCAATAATTTTGATATGCGAAAGCCTTAACTCATTTATTTTCGGAGCATTACGCATTATTTTTTTGAGCAAAATCAATATTTAACTTTTACTCGTTGCAACTGCTATTTCAGACCTCGACTTGATTACTTCTTCTACATAGGCGCGGATGTCGTTGATTATCCCGAAAGGATTGATACTGCTGCTTTTGCTGCTCTTAAATCCCAGGGCGGTGGAGATAGTGGAGGCGATGTTGCCGACAACCCCGGAAGGCTTATCAGACTTCTTTTTGCCTGCGTCTTTTCTCATCTCGGCTACCTTGACAAGAGCGACCTCCAACTCATCATCTGTGAGCTGATACAGACCTCCCCAGTGATATTCGGGATAGTCAACCGGGGCTTTATCCGTGTCCGAGTTGGGGATTCTCTTATGGTAGCTGTCCATCATTGCTTTTCGGTATGCCTCTGCCTCGGCATCCTTCTTCTGCCGTTCTATACGCTCCTGTTCAGCAACATTTCTGTTGATGTCATCCCGGCGGTCAGCCATGAACTCCTCCAGCGATTTGAGAATGAGCATCGGGTCAACTGAGCCATAGAACTGTTCATACTTACCGGAGCGGAGCCTTGCCATGAACAGGCAGAACTCCAGTAGGTTCAGACCGCCATACTCAACGAGAATCTGGTCGCATAGAGGATTGATCTGAAAGTCTTCGAGCTTGTTCTTGACACCTACGAAATCATTGAGGATGACCAGTTGCGTCTTTATCCATACCCGGCTTGCATACTCCTGACCATACGCCTGTTCAAGCATACGGAGCGTTGGCGTTTCCTTTTGATTGTAGAGCAGGTACACATCGTTCACAGCGGCGACATGAACTTGCAGGTCGGGATTGTAAGCCTCCGTTATTTGGATGATGTTATAGGTTTTCCTCAACGCCAACGAGCGCTGGGAGATTTCCGGCGTCGTAGTCCTGCTGACACTTTGCGAGCGTACTGAGGATATCACACTTTTGACGAGCGCTGTTAGCGGCATTTCGCTCTGATTGCGTTGCACCATACCCTCCTGCTGTCGGGAGGATGGTAGTTGTTCCATGTTGTGCATTATACATTTTATTGGGTTGATTGTCATACTTGCCTTCAAGCACCTTGACCCAGTTTTGCGAGTTGGTAAATATCCAGTCAAAATCTGCTTTCCAGCCTCTGTTATTATCGCCTCTCATAAAGAAGGAGGCTTCGCATTTGTCGAACACTTCTTGCAAGGTTTCGTAGCTATACTTCATTTCCTCAAAGCGAACTCGTATCTTCATCCTTCGCTTATCGGTCAGTTTGAGAACCTTTGGCAACGACGGACATCGGTCGTGATACAGCTTAACTATGAAATCACAATCGACCTCCGGCTTTTTCTTGGGCTTGCTTTCGGGTTTGTCATCGGGGACGGCTATGCCGGGGAACAAGGTATCGCCGACAACTACCGCATCTTCAATCGGCGGCTCGTCATCGGTTTCAACTGGGGATGTGGCATATTGCGGCTTAGTCTGCGGCTTTTCATTCGGTATAGATGGGGCTTGTGTGTCAGGCTGTTCTTCAACGACATATCGGGAGAAGTTCAGAACTGTAATGACTGCTGTCCTGAACAATTCATTCGAGGTCGCTATCTTCTTATCATTGATCAGCCTCTTGATGCAAGTCTTATAGGTCTGCTCCTTGATTGCAAGCTCGGAACATATCTCCCGGCGAGGGATGCAGACCATTCCACGCTCAATCAGAACTCCATCGACATAATAAGGCTCATGGTCAGCCTTACATACGAAGTACATTATAAGCTGAACCATTTCGGGAACATGAAACCACTTCCAATCAACGATGTTCCGAAAGAACTTGACACATGGATTCATAGCTGATCAGATAAATATTCGTCAACTATCTTTGAGAACTCATCCTTCGACCGACACACAACATACTTGTTGCCGTGCTTCGTTATCCCGGCTTCCCACTGCTTCTGCGAAGGGCGCTGATAGGTGCCGTCCTTCTTCATCTCTATATACAGAGCATGATACCCGTGCCTGCCGACAGCGAGACAAAGGTCTGCGACACCACACACCAGTCCTGTCAGAACAAGACCACGACCGTTGCGACCGCTTCGCTTGCCTTCATTGGGAATGTGGTACAATACACCATCCGTCCACAACTGTGGATGATGTTCCTTAAACCAGTCGATGCACTCCTTCTGAATGTCGGCTTCTGACTTCTTGGCATGAGTAATCTTCTTATACTGCTCCTTCGTCAGCGGTATGCCGCTGATGATAGAGTCCAGCACCATCTTATCGTATTTACTGACTTTTCCCATTGCGATTAAAAGTAAACTTGTGTTAGCTGTTTGGTAGCGCCTTCGGCACAACCAGTGATGATGTATTCGCCGGGGTTAGGCTCTGCAAGGTGCAAGTCCTCGACTTTGCCGAACCTCTTTATGTTTCCGCAAAGGTCAACAAACCAGAGAGACTTCTTGGAAGAATGAGGACGAATGCCACGACCGATTATCTGATAGTACAGAGCCAGCGACATCGTGGGGCGAGCCATTACAACCGTATCGAGTTCCGGGTAGTCAAATCCAGTCGTCAGCACCCCGACATTGACAAGGACATCAATACATCCGAGCTTGAAGTTTTCGAGGATTTCGTCTCGCTCCTTCTTCGGTGTGCTTCCGCTGACAAGGCTACATGAGGGCAACCGCTTGACCAGTGCCTCACATTCTTCAAGATACTTCGTGAATACCAGGATGCCACGCCTCGGCTTGCCGTCTTTGGGATGAAGGAGCCTTTGGACTATGCTCAACAGGTAGTCGCCGAAGTTGGTCTGCTTGAACTCGCTGAACAACGACTTGTCATCGAAGTCCATTCCGGTGGAGTTACGGCGGAGCTTTGACTGGTCAACTACGGAGAGGTCGAAGTAATCAACATTTGCGAGATAGCCTCTGCTTAACAGAGTGGAGATGTCAACCTGATACACTACATCATGGAATACTCTCGGACGAGTGCGAGTGAGGAATTTCAGAACGCATCGTGTCTCCATCGTCAACTCCCTGCTGGCAATGCGTTCATCGAACTTCTGCGAGCCTTCATCATCTTTCGGACGGAAATGCTGCTTGCCTTCCCGGTCGAGATACTGCAATGCAGAGGTTAGGCGGTAAGGGGTGGCGGTCAGTCCGAGAATCTTCCGCTTTACCTTGTCGAAGAACTGCTTGTACTGTCCCTGACTGGCATTGACACAATGAGCTTCATCGACTATGATGTACTTGAAATGGTCGAAATCGTCGATATGAGCCATGATGCTTCCGATGGTAGCGAAAGTAATCCGGCTAATCTCTTTGCTGTTGAGTGAGGCTGAATATACGGAGCAGTCATCTACTCCGTAGCTTTTCAGCTTTCCGTAGTTCTGAGAGAGGATTTCCCGACTGGGTTGCAATACAAGCAACGGCTCCCCTAATCGGAAAGCAATATCAGCAATGACAAGCGACTTTCCGGCACCTGTGGGAAGCACGAGCAGTCCGTTCCTGTCATTCTTTGTCTGAAAGAAACTGACCGCCGCATCGCTTGACTCTTGCTGATAATCTCTAAGTTGGTATTTCATAAATATCTCTGCGCTTTGGATATTTCTATTTCACATAGGCGCAACAACGCGCCTTCTGCGGCTGTGGGGAGATAAATCCCGGCTTCCTTCGAGGACCAATCACGGAATCTGTCAATGCAGATTGACATTTCTTCCGTAGTGAGGTCAGCCGTTGATCTCAACTGGTAATGTTGCCTTCCAGTGAATCGGTCAACCCCTTCACTCAATACGAATATGTCGGGGTTGACCAATTTCTTGAAATACTCCTCCTTGACGTATGAGCCACTTTCTCCATACTGGCATCCGAAATAATCAAACAGGCAGTGCAGATAGGCAGACTGTTTCAAAGACCTTTGCTTCTTGGTTTTCAACTCAACTACATCACCTCTATCGGCAAGTAGTTTCGCTCTTTCAAGAAAATTGGCCTTATCTAACGGATTGGAGCAGTTGTAGAGCATACCTTACTTAGGCTGGAAGGGGTCCTGAAAACCTTGCGGCTGTTGGGGATACTGGGGTTGAGCCTGCGACATGGGAGCCGACTGCGGATAGGTAGGAGCCTGCGCCGGAGCAGATGCAGCCATCGGCTGTGATGCGGGCTGAGAGGGACGCTGATAATACGCCTCTATCTTATAGGGGCGAGCTTCCGTGATGATGTCCGTCTCCCCGTTGGCATTGGTGTACTTGCGTCCCTGAAGGTCGAAGGAGATGACTACCATCTGACCGACTTGGAAGCGGTCGAGGTCGCGGCACTTGTCTCCCATGAATGATAGCTTGGGAGTGTTCTCCCAGTCGGTTACAGGCTCGCCTGTGTTCGGGTCGAAACGACGGACGTTGATTACGATGTCGCGCTTTTGGAACGAGTTTCCACTGTTCTTAGCGACGAGGCTCTGTGTGGGTCCGATTGAAGCAATCTGCCCGATGATTGTGTTTGCCATTCTTCTTTCTTTTAATGGTTGGTGTATTGTGATGTTATTGACTTATCCCAGGCGATGAGGACTTTGAGGGCATCCAACGACTTGCGAGGAACCTCTATGATGTTGGGCTTCCCGTACTGGGGTTTCGGAAGCCAAATTGCGAGCAGTCTCGGCACTTTCAGTCCGGGATTCTGACGCTCGAACAGATAGGCGTACATCGACAACTGCCACGACAGATATTCCATATCAAGCCGGGAGGTTGTCTTGATGTCGGCGAGGGTCAAATCATCGAATATGATGTCTATGGAGCTGGCGATGTAGCTTTCATCGGAAACGAGATACTCATTAGCGAGGGTCGTTAGTCCGAGGTCAGCCTTCATCTGCAAGTATGCCTGAACCGCCGGGGTCTGACTTTCTACACCGAGCGTATCTACAAGCTCTATCTGTTCATGGATGTTATGACCGTAGTCCGCTGCTTTGGCGAGGACTTCTTTGGAAATGCCGTTATACTTGTCGGCAAAGAGGGTGCGGTGCAGAAGGCTCGTAACTCCAGACAGGAATGAGCCAAGATAATTATAGGTGTGGTCCACCTCATTGAATACGACAGCGGACTGCGCCAACTGAATCTTCTTGCTCTCACTCATAAGCCAAGCTCCTTTCTTCTGCAAGACATACACTGTGTGAACATCGGGTTAGTCTGGAGGTCGGAGAAACTTTTCCAGACATTCATCAGCGAATCCTTATCAGTGGCGGCTACGATTTGAGACAGGGCTTCCTTCAGCACTCCGTCTTTCTGCGGATCTAACGAGTCTGCGATTTCTGCGATGGTCTTCGGGCGTGTCTCCGGGGGTGTGGAAGCATCGGGGTCTTTCTCCTCTGCGGTTGGTATGAGGAACATGTGCAGGAGCGCATACTTTAGGGCAGCACTCATAGCCTTGTTCATTCCCTTGTCGCCAGAATCCATAGCTTCGCCGACATTGGTGGTTGTAACCTCCGAGCCGTCGGCGGCAAGGAAATGGAACCTGATTTTTGCTCGCGTATAATAGAGGATGGAGGTTGTTTTGTTTCCGTTGTAGACTTTCTCCGTTATCTTTTCGGTAACGGTGTAGTCCAACACCTCATCGAGAACGAGGACACCGTGTTTGGCAAACAGGTCGTGGAGACCATTCATCACATTGTCAATGCCACGGAACATGAAGTTCTGATTGTTATTTTTCTCGGTCTTGGAGATGGCTTTGGTTTCCTGCATGATTGCGGCGAGGGCACCGTAGATGGCAGGGACAACCGTCTTTTCTTCTGACATGGTAAAAAACTTTATTTGCATTTTTAGTAACTTTGATAAGGTTCGATAAGACTGGAGCATATACAGCCGAGACAATTACCTTATCAATTATTTTAGCCTGAAACGACAAGTCCGGGGTCCAACTCATTGAGCCGAAAATCGGTTTTAACATTTTTTAGGATGTCGGCGAGATTGTACCTCCACATTGTGTTGGTGGCTCCGAATGGTTTGTCGTATCTTATTCGACCTTCGTCAACAAGTCGCTGTAATCTTTTTTCTCCCCTTACAAATTTCACAGCCTTCTTTTGAGAGACATACATTGTCTCGGCTATGATGAGAAGGGAACGATATTTCAACGCCAGGATGCTCTCTACTGTGGGAGGCATCAGGCGGTTCTGGTTACAATAACTTGATATTCGTGGTCATTTACTACTACATCGGCGTTCCAACCTTGCCGGGCATACATCCTGCACAAGCGGTTTTTCGTGGACTGTACCGATGTCAACTGCTCTATGGGGAACTCAGCGGACTCCCCGACTTTGAGCGTTTTGAGAGTGGGAGCGATTGGTCTCGACGCAGGTACCTGAACACCGGGACCGAACTCCGGGAGGGTTGGCTTTCGCGGTGGGCGATAAGCCGTCTCTTGGGCCGTAGTGATGGTTTTGTCTTCCATTTCTTCGTTGGTCTTAAATCTCTATTTGCATATAAGCAGAACTTTGCTTATTTTTGTTGGTGGATGTTATATGTTATCCGAGTGTAAAGTTAATCATTTATGTTGGTTTGACAAAGCAGACCTTATCATTTATGAGTGATTTTAAGGATTATTAACATTGACATCTCCCACAACTCTCTAAACCCGTTTGTTTTACAGAAAACGAGTAACGATATGAACGAATCAGAAAAGGTCGAAAACAACGTCGATGCCAAAGAGATACGAGACAAACTGCTGAAAGCATTGCATCTCGGTCCGGGCGAGCTTGCGACTGCCCTAGGCATAAACTATCAGCGCATCTATGACCTCGGTAGCGGTAGAACAAAAAAGTTCAATCCGGGGATGGTCAACATGATTGTCGCCAAATTTCCGCAGGTCAACGCCACCTTCTTATATACTGGCAAAGGTGAGCCATTGAAGGAGGGGGCGGCGGTTGCATCTACATCTGATGTGTCCGAAATAATCTCAATGTCGAGACAGCTAATAGATATGATGGAGAAACTTACTGCAAGGTCAGAGATGCTTGACCAACGGGCACTGCGGCTGGAAGTCAAGGAGCGTGAACTGAACGACAGAGAACGACACCTCAACGAGAGGGAGAAGGCTCTGTCTGAACGTGCCGCTGAACTTGCAGAACATTCCATATAATATATATGTGGAACAACGAAGCAGAAATATGCTTCTCCGAATGTGATGGTCCTGACTACTGCAAGTCATTCGACCGTTGCAAAGGGTGGGGATGCCGACTATTGCAATACGTCCCGGCGGTTCTCCCCCGAACCGAGATGGAGAAGGCGGAAGTCTTTTCCGAAGTCTATTCAAGAGCCGAACAACTTGGCGTCATTCACTGCAAAAATTTCAATCCATTGAGGATAGATGAGGTGCTTGATGACAATGACCAACTACGGCTCATATTAGGTTCTGGAGACGCATAGTGTGGCTCTTTTGTTGTCCGTTTTTAATTCTTAAACGTGTATAATCCTGATAATCACCAGTCTGCAAACATTTATGGGCGGCATGATGTAATCAAGCCGGCGTAGGCCGGTGAAAACGCCATAAACAG
>ERZ777305.295-NODE-295-length-84056-cov-8.422304_pt1 | contig 84056 bp, 86 predicted proteins | sample MGYA00374965_ERZ777305 | MGnify/ENA primary metagenome ERZ777305 (study PRJEB29328, sample SAMD00013331) | mouse gut metagenome | study: EMG produced TPA metagenomics assembly of the Metagenome analysis of fecal microbiota from mouse which was promoted...
CCGGCAATCAATGTGAAATAATTCAATCCAAAAACGATAGTTATATTTCATGCGTGCGAATAGCACCATGCTGTTTGGGCGCATTTCTGTCCCCGGTGCCGTTCCCCGCCGCCTCCGTTTCGGCAGCCCATTCACCAAACACCGAAACGGAGGTAAACATGGCTAGCGTCCGGGCACGGAAAGAGATTGCGATTTGTAAACGCCGTTTCCTAGTCCTCTTTGGAAACGGCGTTTACTTTGCCGGCATGTTCTAAAACATTTAAGCTCCTTAAATTCAATATCAATATGTCCGTGCACTAGTAGATTGCGACAATCTTGAGAGCAGGCTGTAGGGAAAGGTCGATTTGTGTTCCATCTTCTGTCTGTAACAGCGGCCTTGACAGAGCAGCCTTGTTGATTTCCATGATCTTTGCTTCCACATCGTTGCTGAGCCGTACATTGAAGGTAAGCTGTGTGGAGGCAATATGATAGAGTATCGGTCTGAGAATGGCTTCGTCAAATTTTACATAGCCATCTTTCTCGAAATTCTCGATCACCTGGAAGGGATTTAATGACTGCCTGTAGGTTCTGGCAGAAGTCATGGCTTCATAGGCATCTATGACAGCAATATAGCGGGCAAAGATATCAATCTTATCAATTTGCAGCCTGGAGGGATATCCGGAACCGTCACAGCGTTCGTGGTGCATGAGAGTGGCTTTGATCACGTGTTCATTTACATGCTGGTCCTTCAACAGATCAAACCCCAGCATGGTGTGGGTTTTCAGCTTGGTATATTCCAGCTCAGTCAGTTTATCCGGTTTCCAGAGCAGTTCCTGGGGCAGTTTCAGTTTACCGATATCATACAAAAAGCCGCACTGAATCAACAGGAAGATATCTTCCTTGGAGAGACGCCACCAGGTGCCGAAGACCCCGGCAATCAGCGCGGAATTTAAACAGTGGGCATGGGTCATGGCATCCTCTCTTGGCAGCATATTATAGAGAAAATCCAGAAGCTGCTCACCGCTTCGGGCACAGGAAGTGATTTTGACATACAGTTCCATCAGCTTATTCATACGTACCGGGACGCCCTTTTCCACAAAATCCGTCATCAGCTTTTCATAGACGGGCATACAGTCATTATAGGTAAATTCAAAATATTTAAATTCACTGCTGAGCCGCACCTTCTCAAAATGTGTGGTGGCATAGTCGATTTCTTCCTTGATTGCCACACAGATGATGGAATGGCGGGCCAGTCTGGCGATCACCTTCTGTGTTACGACAGTATCTTTTGGATAAAGCAGTTCATTCTGATAACTGTAAATATCTTCACCGATTACCATGCCATTTTCCAGAGCCATACGTGCTACATTCTTCATAAGCATCCCCTCCTGATTTTATGATAGCAGAAAACAAATCCCTTGAAAACCCTGAAATACATGCATATTTTCAGATGGTTTCCGGAAAGCAGATGACTGACATGGGCAAAGTGTAAGATGTTCTGTTTTATTTTATGAAAATGTGATAGAATAGACGCAGGCTCGTAGTCTTTAAGCTGATTGTCCTGAATTTATTGTAATATGGCAGGGAAACTACATGAAATTTTATAAAAATCTCTATATTGGGGAGACTATTCATAAACCTGATAAGATTATTAAAAAACTCAAGAAATATAAAAAGCAGCCGGGTATCTATGTGATCGTCTATGCGAGGGATCAAAACCAGCTGGAGATCTATCACAGTCTGATGCTGCAGCAATGGTTTTATAAGGAAAATCCGCCGGCCATCCTGGGGATAGCAGGCAGTCAGTATGAAGCCTTTGCCCTGATTCAAAAGATTGCGCAGGAGGCTGTAGAGGCAACTGGTCAGGCAAATCTGACGGCTTATCTGGCTGTGGATGATATGGCCAGTTTCAAATAAAGGTGAATAGAACAGCCAAGTGCCGGACAAGTATTTAGCCGCCTGCCTTTTAAGTGTATTTGGCGTTGTTGGAGAAAAAATGTTACATATCATATTGCTTATTCTAAAAATCATAGGGATTGTGTTGTTATGCCTATTGGGAATCCTTTTACTGGCATTGTGCAGTGTCCTTTTTGTACCAGTGCGTTACCGGATTGAGATTACCAGAAAAGAGGGAGAGAATCAGCCGCCAGTGGTGGTGCGGGTAAAAATAACCTGGCTTTTGCACTTTCTGAACATTCTCATCCGGTATCCGGCAGAGGTGATGGTGCGGGTGCGGATTATGATCTTTACCATCCTGAAAATGCCCAGTGAAAAAGGCGAAACGAAACAGGAAGCAAAACAGGAGAAAAACCTGCCTAAAAGCAAAAAAAGTGCAGTTCGGAAAGGTAAAAAAACTGAAGATGAAAACAAGGCTGCCATCCTGAAGACGGAAAAGCAGCCTTCCGATCAGGAAGTGGAGCTGCAAACAGAGGGTGATGTACCAAAGTCTGATAAGACACCATCTTTTATGGACAAGCTGCGAGCCCTGCCTGAGATCATCAAGAAAATCATACACAAAATTAAGAGTCTGTTTGAAAATATACAGTACACAATCCAGCGTTTGTGTGATAAAATGAAATCTATATCGGATACTATACAATATTACAAAGATGTTGTGGAAAGTGATATTTTTCAGAGGTCTTTCAGACTTTGTAAAGGTGAACTGACTGCAATTCTTAAGAGTCTCAAACCACAGAAGTTTGAAGCGAAACTGATTGTCGGCATGGATGATCCGGCAGCCACCGGAAAGATACTTTCCATCTGCGGCATGTTGTATCCCGTTCTGGGCGGGCAAGTGGATGTGGTGGGAGATTTTGAGAGAAAGCGCATAGAAGGCCGGGTGTATATCAAAGGCAGAATCCGTTTCTGGACCTTCCTGCGGGTAGCGGTGAGAATCTATTTCAATCAAGATATTAAAAAGTTGCTTAAGTTATTAAAGAAGGAGGCAGTATAATGGCAGAAAATAATTTTACAGGTGTGATAGAATCCCTGATGAAGGGTATGAATGCTGTAATTGGTACAAAGACAGTGGTTGGTGATGCCACCAAGATAGGGGATACGATCATTTTGCCATTGGTTGATGTGAGTTTCGGCGTGGGTGCAGGAGCAAGTGCCGATGATAAGAAAAACGGCGGTGGCGGCGGTTTCTCTGCCAAGATGACGCCAAGTGCAGTGCTTGTGATCAAGAATGGTTCCACCAAACTTGTGAATATCAAGAATCAGGATACTGTCACCAAGGTATTGGATATGATACCGGATATTGTGGAGAAGTTCACGGCTCCGAAAGAAGAAATGATTGAGGATGATGCGGCAGTGGATATTGCATTCCCGGAACAGGACCAGTAAAGGCAGCATGGCCTTTGAATCATTTTGGGGAAAAGATCATATAGTATAGTAAGAGTATAAACAGGGATAGCAGCATATGAAGAAAATGATCGGTTTTATCGCACTTTGTGTCGCCTGTGGAATGTTAGTCATGCTATTTTTGACGAATCGGTTTGTGGGGTTGGTGCTGATTGTTTTGCTTATGCTGATAGGGTACAATTTTTTTTGCTGTGATTAATGTCTGATTGAAATGACTGAGGAGTACTATGGAAAAATTTGAAGAGATACTGGTGCACGGCTCTGAGGGTGAACTGCAGGAGTTGAAGGCCTGGCTTTTTCGGGAGAATATCCGTCTGGCGACGGCAGCGAAAGAGTTAGAGCAGATGCAGGAGAAGATTCTCCAGGAAAAGGTGCAGTTTCAGGAAGAAATGAAAGTTTTGAACCGCAAGATATCCAGTGAACAGCAGCGGTTGAAAGAAGACAGTCAGTTCTTTGCCAAGAAGCTGGAGATTTTGCAGAACGGATTTCAGCAGCTTGATATTGACCGCAGACGTCTTGACAAGGAGTGGGCAAGACTTGCGGCGGAAAAGGAATTTCTGGAAGAGTACGGCGTGTATGATGGGGGATCAGAGGTATCCGTGTTTTTCCATGGTGTGAAAAATCCTCTGGCACTCAAGAAACGGTATAAGGATCTGACAAAGATTTTTCATCCGGACAACCTGGCGGGGGATACCCAGATAATCCAGAAAATCAACAGAGAATATGAGAATCTGAAGAGAGAGTATGAAGGCTTTAAGCAGGCCTAGTGATTCGGCATTTTGCAGGACATTTATTTTTAACAAAAAGACCAGTCCATATGGATTGGTCTTTCGTACATTCATTATAAATTGAAGATTAAGCGCGCTCTACTTTGCCAGATCTTAAACAACGTGTACAAACGTGCAGTTTCTTGCTGGCGCCATTCACTTTGCATTTAACATTCTGAATGTTGGACTTCCAAATTCTGTTAGATCTTCTATGAGAATGGCTTACGTTATTTCCGAAATGAGCGCCCTTACCACAAATATCACATTTAGCCATCTTTGCACCTCCTAACAATTATAGTATAAGGAATTTCTTAAAATAAATCCGAGGCCGCGAAGCGAGTCTCGTAATCGAACATAACTCGATTTATGCAACATTTGTATAATAGCAGAAAGCAGAGCATATTGCAAGCATTAATTACATATTTTGGGCATAAAATTTATGCTATTGGTAAATATAGTATATTTTCTGTTTCATTTTTTGATATATCGGGTTATAATAGCAATATATGTTTAGAATAATAAGGAGGTAATCTATGAAAGTCTCTTCGATGGACACCCACATGGGAAATATTTCTATTGATCAGGAAGTGATTGCCCAGTTTGCAGGGACTGTGGCGATGGAGTGCTTTGGTGTTGTCGGTATGGCCAGCATGAGCGTCAAGGACGGTCTGGTCAAATTACTGAAGAAAGACAGTATGACCCGGGGGATTCAGGTCCTTTTAAACAATAACAAGCTGACACTTAATTTTCATATCATCGTCTCTTATGGGGTGAGTATTTTAGCAGTGGCGGATAATCTGATAGACAGTGTCAAATATAAGGTGGAAGAGTTTACCGGGATTGAGATAGAAAAGATTAACATCTTCGTAGAAGGTGTGAAAGTGATTGACTAGAGGGAGGATCAAATAAGGTGGATTCAAATGCGATAGATGCCAAGCTGATGGCGAAAATGTTTCTGGCGGGTGCCAAAAATCTCGAGAGCAAAAAAGAATGGATTAATGAATTGAATGTATTTCCGGTGCCGGATGGCGATACAGGCACCAATATGACACTGACGATCATGTCTGCGGCCAGGGAGGTTTCCACACTCTATGATATGGGAGATATCGATATGGTATCTTTATGCAAGGCCATTTCTTCCGGTTCCCTGCGGGGAGCCAGGGGTAATTCCGGCGTTATCTTATCCCAGCTTTTCAGAGGCTTCACCAAGGGGGTAAAGGAGTGCCAGGAGATTACGATCCCGGTGCTTGCCTCAGCCTTTGAAAAGGCGGTGGAGACGGCATATAAGGCTGTCATGAAGCCTAAGGAGGGCACGATTCTTACAGTTGCCAAGGGCGGCGCTGCGAAGGCCAGGGAACTTGCAGATGCAGGTGTTACGGATCTTTCAGATTTTTTATCTCAGGTGATAGCTCATGCGGATGAGGTTTTGGAACAGACACCGGAGCTTTTGCCGGTCTTAAAGCAGGCGGGCGTTGTTGACTCGGGCGGTCAAGGACTGATGCAGGTTTTAAAAGGTGCTTATGATGCTTATCTTGGCAAGGAAATCGATCTGACACTTGACAAGACGGGCCATACGGCGACAACAACGAAATCCGGGGCGCCTGATTTCCAGGCGCAGGCCAATGCGGAGATTAAGTTTGGTTATTGTACCGAGTTCATCATTATGCTGAACAAGGTGTTTAATATTAAGACAGAGATGGATTTTAAGGCTTATCTGGAATCTATTGGCGACTCTATCGTGGTAGTGGCGGACGAGGACGTGGTAAAAGTGCACGTACATACCAACGATCCTGGTCTGGCAATCCAGAAGGCGTTGAAATATGGTGCACTGTCTAACATGAAGATTGACAATATGCGGTTAGAGCATCAGGAGAAACTGTTCAAACTCTCCCAGAAAGAAGAGGCTAAACCAGTAGAGGATGATCTTCCGGGTCCTAAGAAAGAGGTTGGCTTCATTGCGGTATCCGTAGGTGACGGCATTGGTGAAATCTTTAAGGGACTGGGCGTGGACTATATTATTGAGGGCGGACAGACCATGAATCCCAGCACGGAAGATATGTTGAATGCTATCGACAAGGTGAATGCTGATCACGTATTCATTCTGCCGAATAATAAGAATATCATCCTGGCTGCAAACCAGGCGCAGTCACTTGTGAAAGATAAAGATATTGTGGTGATTCCAACCAAGACCGTGCCTCAGGGCATTACGGCTGTGATCAATTATGTGCCTGATCTTTCGGTGGAGGAGAACACGGAGACCATGTTGGAAGAGATGAAAGGCGTGGCAACCGGTCAGGTCACTTATGCGGTGCGGGATACCAATATTGACGGACAGGAAATCAGACAGGGTGATTTTATGGGTCTTGGCGATAAAGGAATTCTCTCTGTGGGAACAGCCATATCCAACGTTGCGCTCAAGATGGTGGAAGCCATGGTGACGGAGGAGATGGAATTGATCAGTGTCTATTATGGTGCAGAGATAGCCCAGGAGGATGCGGAGAAGCTGAAGGGACAGATTGAAGAGAAATTCCCGGATTGCGACATCGAATTACAGTACGGCGGTCAGCCTATTTACTATTATATTGTATCTGCCGAATAGCAGTGTGACAAGCCTGCTTGTCTTCGGATTTTGAATCACAGCATGAAATCCCTGATAATAATACGTAGATTTGTACGCATTACTATCAGGGATTTGTATGTTGAGCGGAGTGTTTTATCTGTATGTTATGAAAATGTGTGTGCAGCATGTTTGGAAATGAGGCGTTTATGGATATCAAGTCACTCAAGGGGGTTGGGGAGAAAACCGCTTTACTTTTTCAGAAATTATATATCACGACAGCGGAAGAATTGGTACGTTATTATCCCAGGGATTATGAGCAGTTTGCAGAACCTGTTTCTCCGGATAAGGCGTCTGCGCAGGAGCTTGTGGCAGTGACCGGACAGATTGGTGGCAATGTGGCGACCAGGCATGTGCGGGGGCTTAGCATTTCGACTTTTCAGGTGGATTGCGACGGGATGAAACTGCATATGACGTATTTTAACATGCCATACCTGAAGAACAGTCTGAAGCGGGGAACACCGTATATCTTCCGCGGGAGGCTGCAGCGTAAGGGAGACCATTACGTGATGGAGCAGGCTAAAATTTATAAGCCGCAGGAGTATATGGCACTCGTAGACTGTCTGCAGCCACTGTATTCCACCACCAAAGGGCTGACGAACAATGCTGTAACGAAAGCGGTGCGGCAGGCAGTGGCTCTGGTAGATCTGTCCAGGGATCCTCTCCCGGAAAAGATCAGGAGGGCGCAGGGGTTTTGTTCTCTGGAAGAGGCGGTGAAGCAGATGCATTTCCCCACCGGGCGGGAGGCGCTGGTGAAGGCAAGGGAACGTCTGGTGTTTGACGAGTTCTTTCGCTTTATCCTGGTTCTTCGCAGAATGCGGGATACCAGTGAACAGACAAAGAACGCACATCCCATGATTGAGGTGGCGCAGACCAGGCGTCTGATAGAGGCCCTGCCTTATCAGCTGACGGGGGCCCAGCAAAAAGTATGGGGAGAGATTCAGACGGATTTGACATCGGCGTATACCATGAATCGGTTGATTCAGGGAGACGTGGGATCTGGCAAGACGATTCTTGCGTTCCTTTCCTTGCTTATGTGTGTGGCCAACGGTTATCAGGCAGCCATGATGGCTCCCACAGAGGTGTTGGCAAGACAGCATTATGAGAGTTTACTGGAAATGCAGAGGAAATACAGGCTGCAGATACATCCGGTCCTTCTGACCGGCTCAACGCCGGCCCGGGAACGGAAAGAAATCTATGCACAGATTGAACGTGGAGAGGCTGATATCATCCTTGGGACCCATGCGCTGATTCAGGAGAAGGTAATTTATCATGATCTGGCATTGGTGATCACGGATGAACAACACCGTTTCGGAGTCAGACAGCGGGAAAGTCTGATGCAGAAGGGAAATACCGTACATGTTCTGGTGATGAGCGCTACGCCCATTCCCAGAACCCTGGCCATTATCCTGTACGGAGATCTGCATATTTCGGTGCTTGATGAACTGCCGGCAGACAGACTGCCCATTAAAAACTGTGTGGTGAATACTTCCTATCGGCAGACTGCTTATAAGTTTATTGAGAAAGAAGTGGCTGCCGGCAGACAGGTGTATGTGATCTGTCCCATGGTGGAAGAGGGAGAGATGGAAGAGCTGGAGGATGTGGGTTCCTATACCCTAAAACTGCGGCAGGCGCTTGCGCCTTCCATTCAGATTGCTTCCCTGCATGGCCGCATGAAACCGGCACAGAAGAACCGGATTATGGAAGAGTTTGGGGCACATCATATTGATGTACTGGTATCGACCACGGTGATTGAGGTGGGTATCAATGTACCCAATGCCACGGTGATGATGGTGGAGAATGCGGAGCGGTTCGGGTTGGCACAGCTGCACCAGCTGCGGGGCCGGGTGGGCCGTGGCGACAAGCAGTCCTATTGTATTTTTATCAGTAAGTCTGAACGGCCTGAGACCATGAAACGGCTTAAAATACTCAATGAATCCAATGATGGTTTCTATATTGCCAGTCAGGATCTGGCTCTGCGCGGTCCGGGAGACCTGTTTGGAATCAGGCAGAGCGGGGATCTCAGGTTCGTACTGGGGGATATTTATCAGGACGCGGCTTTGTTACAGTGCGCCAGTGAATGGGCGGACAGAATCCTCATGGAGGACAAGAATCTGGAAGGAGCAGAATATCAGGTTCTGCGGGAGAGTTTGGCACAGGATGTGATAAATGAGGTTGACTTTAGGACTATCTGACAGTAAGATGATAAAGATAGGATATTTTTAAGAGAAAATGGGAGAAACTGACATTTATGGCAAAAAAGATTGCAGTCATTACTGACAGTAACAGCGGCATTACCCAATCTCAGGCAAAGGAGTATGGTCTGTATGTACTGCCCATGCCTTTTATGATTGATGATGAGACATTTTATGAAGATATTACCCTGACACAGGATGCGTTTTATGAGAGGCTTTCAGGCGGTGCCAATGTGATTACCAGCCAGCCAAGCCCGGACTCTATTATGCAGTTGTGGGATGAGGTGCTTGAGAGTCATGATGAGATAGTGCATATTCCCATGTCCAGCGGACTCAGCGGCTCCTGTCAGAGTGCCCTGATGCTGGCAGAGGATTATGATGGAAAAGTGCAGGTGGTAAACAATCAGCGGATTTCTGTGACCCAGAGACAGTCGGCATTTGATGCGCTGGCGCTTGTGGAACGGGGCCTGGATGCGGCCCAGATTCGGCAGTTTTTGGAGGAAGATAAATTCAATTCCAGCATTTATATTATGCTGGACACCTTATATTATCTGAAGAAGGGTGGACGGATTACACCGGCGGCTGCGGCGCTGGGAACCATACTTCGCCTGAAACCGGTATTACAGATACAGGGTGATAAGCTGGATGCCTTTGCCAAGGCAAGAACCGTATCACAGGGGAAATCCATTATGATTAATGCCATACGGGGGGATATGGAGAAGCGGTTTGGCGGTGTTCTTGCAGAGAATATCTGGTTACAGGTGGCATATACGTATGACCTTGCGGCAGCTGAGCAGCTTAAAAGAGAGGTTATGGAGGCATTCCCCGGATTTGATGTGCATATGGATCCACTGTCCCTGAGTGTGGCCTGTCATATTGGGCCAGGAGCACTGGCGGTGGCTTGCTGTAAGAAAATATAAGCAATACTGAGACTTTAAAACCCGGAAGTAAGTATAGCTGCCGGGTTTTACTGTGGGAAAGGTTTGATGAGATGGTAAGATACACAGCAACAGATGATGAGCAGGAAGAAATCCTGCAAAGAGAATATATGGAAAAAGCAGCTTTGCATGTGGCCGTGCTTGAAAAAGAACTGGGGCGGGCGCCCAAAGGGTGTGTGGTCACTTTTGGGTGCCAGATGAATGCCAGGGATTCTGAAAAATTATCCGGTATTCTCGCAAAGATTGGTTATACTCTAACGGAATCAGAGGAGGATGCTGATCTGGTATTATACAATACATGCACCGTGCGGGACAATGCAAACCAGCGGGTCTATGGGAGACTTGGATATTTAAACAGTCTGAAGAAAAAGAAATCTCACCTGCGGGTCATTCTCTGCGGCTGTATGATGCAGGAAGCGTCTGTGATTGACAAGATTAAAAAAAGTTATCGGTTTGTGGATTTGCTTTTTGGTACCCACAATATTTTTAAGTTTGCCCAGCTTCTGGTGACCATGTATGAGAATCAGGAGATGATTGTGGATATCTGGCAGGAAACCGACCAGATTGTAGAGAAGTTACCGGTAAACCGTAAGTATTTTTACAAATCCGGGATCAATATCATGTTCGGCTGTAATAATTTCTGCAGTTACTGCATCGTGCCTTATGTACGGGGCAGGGAGAGGAGCCGGGATCCCAAAGAGATTCTAAGAGAGATTGAACGTCTGGTGGATGACGGCGTGGTGGAAATCATGCTGTTGGGCCAGAATGTTAATTCCTACGGAAAGAATCTGGAAGAACCCATCACCTTTGCGGCACTTTTGCGGGAAGTCGAAAAGATAGAAGGGCTTAAGCGGATTCGTTTCATGACCTCTCACCCCAAGGATCTGTCAGATGAGCTGATTGCAGTGATGAGGGATTCTAAGAAAATCTGCCGACATCTCCACCTGCCGGTGCAGGCAGGATCCAACAGAATCTTACAGGCCATGAACAGAAAGTATACCAAAGAACAGTATCTTTCCCTGGTGGATAAGATCAGGACAGCGATTCCGGATATGTCGATTACTACAGATATCATTGTGGGATTTCCGGGAGAAACCTTAGCAGATGTGGAAGAGACCATTGATGTGGTACGCAAGGTGCAATATGATAATGCCTTTACGTTTATCTACTCTAAGAGAACCGGAACGCCTGCGGCAGCCATGGAGGATCAGGTGCCGGAAGCAGTAGTCAAAGAAGGATTTGATAAACTTCTCAAAGTGGTGCAGGATACCGCCAGGGAAAGGGCAGCTTTGCTGCAGGGCAAGGTGCTGGAGGCTTTGGTGGAGGAAGTAAACGACCAGGATGCGTCTCTGGTGACCGGCAGACTTTCTAACAATATGCTGGTTCATTTCCCGGCAGATGCTTCCATGATAGGAAAGATAGTAAAGGTATCATTGGATACCTGTCACGGGTTTTATTATACGGGACATATAGTAGACTGACTTAGTCAGTCGAGATAATTTGCGAAAGACAGTAAGAAAGATGGTACATGAATATGGCTGAACTTACCCCCATGATGCAACAATATCTGGAAACAAAAAAGGAATATCAGGACTGTATCTTATTTTACCGGCTGGGTGACTTCTATGAGATGTTCTTTGAGGATGCCCTGATTGCCTCCAAAGAGCTGGAGATCACGCTTACGGGCAAAAGCTGCGGGCAGGAGGAGCGCGCACCCATGTGCGGGATTCCCTATCATGCGGTTGACAGTTATCTGAATAAGATGGTGTCTAAGGGCTATAAGGTGGCTATCTGCGAGCAGGTAGAGGATCCCAAAAATGCGAAAGGGATTATTAAGAGGGAAGTGATCCGGATTGCCACACCAGGTACCAATTTAAATATTCAGGCCCTGGACGACACCAAGAATAATTATCTGGTGTGTGTAACTTATTTTCCAGGAAAGATAGGTATGTCGGTGGCAGACGTTACCACAGGGGATTATTATCTGACAGAAGTGGAGGATATCCGCAGACTTCAGGATGAACTTAATAAATATGCACCCTCAGAGGTGATTTGTAACGAGCAGTTTTTTGTCAGCGGCTATGATATTGAGGATTTGAAAATGCGGTTGAATGTGTCCGTGTATTCTCTTTCTCCGCATTATTTTGATGAAGAAAACTGCAGGAAGAGCCTGTTGAAGCATTTCAGAGTCAATACATTAAAAGGTCTGGGTATTGAGGAGTTTCCGGTAGGTCTGATTGCGGCTGGAGCGCTGTTACAGTATCTGTATGAGACCCAGAAAACATCTCTTGCCCATTTTACACATATTTATCCCTATCTGACCAGCAAATATATGCTGCTGGACAGTTCTACGAGGCGGAATCTGGAATTGATAGAGACTCTGCGGGAAAAGCAGAAGAAGGGATCTTTACTGGGGGTGTTAGACCGCACCAAGACAGCCATGGGCGGACGGCTTCTGCGAAAGTATATTGAACAGCCTTTAATCGATAAAGATAAGATAGAAAAACGTCTGGATGCGGTGGAGGCTCTTTGTAAAAAGAGCGTGGACCGGGAAGAGATGCGGGAATACCTGCATACCATTTATGATCTAGAGAGACTGCTTGGTAAGGTCAGTTATAAGACAGCCAATCCCAGGGATCTGATCGCCTTTCGCAATTCCCTGGCCATGCTTCCGTCCATACGGACAGTGCTGGGTGACTTTGACACGCCGCTCTTAAAGGAAATATGGGATCATATGGATCCTCTGGAAGATATTTATCATCTGATTGAAGACTCCATTGTGGAGGAGCCGCCCATTGCCATCAAGGAAGGCGGAATCATCAAGGAAGGGTTTAACGAGACCATTGATTCCCTTAAGAAAGCCAAGACGGATGGGAAGAACTGGCTGGCGGCTCTGGAGGAAGAAGACAGGGAGCGCACGGGCATCAGGAATCTGCGTATCAAGTATAATAAGGTATTTGGATATTATTTTGAGGTCACCAATTCTTATAAGGATCAGGTGCCGGCAGACTATGTGCGCAAGCAGACGCTTGCCAACGCAGAACGGTATACCACGCCAAGGCTCAAAGAGCTGGAAGATAATATCCTGAATGCGGAAGACAAGCTCTTTACTTTGGAATATGATTTGTACTGTGAGATTCGGGATGCCATTTCCAGGGAGATTGAACGGATTCAGAAGACGGCAAGAGCAATAGCCAAACTGGATGTGTTCACCTCACTTTCTTTTGTGGCGGAACATAATCAGTACGTAAGACCTTTCCTCAATGAAAAGGGCGTTATTGACATTAAGGAAGGACGGCATCCGGTGGTGGAGCAGATGATACAGAATGATATGTTCATTGCGAATGACACCTATCTGGATGATAAGAAGCACTGTATTTCTGTGATTACAGGGCCGAATATGGCCGGAAAGTCAACATACATGCGGCAGGTGGCGCTTATCGTTCTGCTGACGCAGATCGGCTCCTTTGTGCCGGCAAAAAAGGCGGATATCGGGATTGTGGACCGGATATTTACCCGAGTGGGGGCGTCGGATGATCTGGCAAGCGGCCAGTCTACCTTTATGGTAGAAATGAATGAGGTGGCCAATATCTTAAGGAATGCCACGCCTGACAGCCTGTTAGTATTGGATGAGATTGGACGGGGCACATCCACTTTCGATGGCCTGAGCATTGCCTGGGCAGTGATTGAACACATCAGCAACAGAAAGATTCTGGGAGCCAAGACACTCTTTGCCACCCATTACCATGAACTGACGGAACTGGAAGGCAAAATGGATAATGTGAATAATTATTGTATCGCAGTTAAGGAAAAGGGAGATGATATCGTATTTCTTCGTAAGATCGTGAAGGGCGGTGCAGATAAAAGCTATGGCATCCAGGTAGCGAAGCTGGCCGGCGTGCCGGACATGGTCATTGACCGTGCAAAGGAAATCGTGGAACAGCTGAGTGACAATGATATTACTGAGAAAGTGCAGAGCATTGAGATCAATGTCAAAGGAGAGAAACATAAGCCCGTCAAATACGATGAGGTGGATTTAGAGCAGATTTCCCTCTTTGATACGGTAAAGGATGAGGATATCATACAGGAACTGCAGGAGATTGATGTGAGCAATCTGACGCCTGTGGATGCGCTCAATACCCTGTACAGGCTGCAGAATAAATTGAAGAACCGATGGCGGTAAAGTGAAGTAAATTCCTGCGGAATTAACTTCTCGAGGGCTGCTTTTCAGCAGCCTCGGAAAAGGGCGTAGGGAATTGACCAGCGGAATTAACTTCTCGAGGGCTGCTTTTCAGCAGCCTCGGAAAAGGGCGTAGGGAATTGAGCAGCGGAATTAACTTCTCGAGGGCTGCTTTTCAGCAGCCTCGGAAAAGGCGTAGGGAATTGAGCAGCGGAATTAACTTCTCGAGGGCTGCATCCAGCAGCCTCGGAATAAGTGGAAGGAATTGAGCAGCGGAATTAACTTTTTGAGGGCGCATTCAGAAGGAGATTATTATGGCGAAGATACATGTGTTGGATCATCAGACGATTGATCAGATTGCCGCTGGTGAGGTGGTGGAGCGGCCAGCCAGTGTGGTGAAGGAACTGGTGGAAAACGCCATGGATGCGGGCGCAGACGCTGTCACGGTGGAGATTAAGGATGGCGGTACCTCTTTGATCCGTGTCACGGATAACGGAGGCGGTATTGAGAAGTCTCAGGTGGACAATGCCTTTTTGCGCCATGCCACCAGTAAGATTTCTTCGGCCAAAGATTTGACCAAACTGGTCAGTCTTGGGTTCCGGGGAGAGGCGCTGGCCAGCATAGCGGCAGTGGCGCAGGTGGAGATGATTACCAAGATACCGGAGGAACTGACAGGAATCCGTTATGTGATGGAGGGCGGCAGGAAGAAAGAACAGGAGGAGGTGGGGGCGCCCCAGGGGACCACCATCATCGTGCGTAATCTGTTCTATAATACACTACCTCGTAAGAAGTTTTTAAAGCAGCCGCAGACGGAAGGTTCTTATGTGGCAGACTTGATGGAACATCTGGCCATGTCGAATCCGAAGGTATCTTTTAAATTCCTGCTGAATGGGCAGACCAAGTTTTATACCACAGGAAGCAATGATTTGCGGGAAATCGTGTATCGTATTTATGGCAAGGAGATAGCGGCCCAACTGTTGGATTTTCAGTGTGATTTAGAGGGGATGACGATTCAGGGGCTTCTGGGCAAGCCGGTAATCAATCGTTCTAATCGCTCTTATGAGATATTCTATGTAAATGGCAGATATATCAAAAGCACTCTGATCAGCAAGGCAGTGGAGGAAGGCTATCGGGAATATCTGATGCAGCACAAATTCCCCTTTTGTGTGCTGCATTTTCAGGTGGACACGGAGAAAGTGGATGTGAATGTGCATCCTTCTAAATTGGAAGTACGGATTGCGGATGGCCCCTTATTTTATGAAGAAGTAAAGGATGCCATTTATGAGGCACTGCGGTCGAAGGAGATGATACCGGAGGTATCACTGGGCGGCAAGGATAAGAGTCTGCATACAGATAAGGCTCCCGGGAAAGAGCGAAAAGAGTTACCGCCGGAACCTTTTGAGCAAAACAGGATTGCACAGAATCAGCTTTTACAGAAGGCGCATGTGCAAACTAGCGTGCAAACAGAGCGCGCCCCGGCAATCCAGGCTATCTACCAAAAGAGCAGGAAAGAACAGGAAGCTTATGCAATCAAACCGGAAGGCGACATACTGGGGCAGACCCTGCGGGAGACATCTGCCTATGGTATCTTATCAGAAAAGCCAAAGCAGATGGAGCTTTTTGATGACAGACTTCTCTCTGCCCGGGCGAAAGAGCATTATGAAATGATCGGGCAGCTTTTTGAAACTTACTGGCTGATTTCTTATCAGGATAAGCTGCTGATTGTAGACCAGCATGCCGCCCATGAGAAGGTGAAATATGAGCGGCTTATGAAGCGTTTCCGGGAGAAAAATGTGGTTTCCCAGACCATCAATCCGCCCATGATCGTGACGTTAAATAATCTTGAGAAAGAATGCTATTGCAGTCATATAGATGATTTTGCGTCCTTAGGCTTTGTGATAGAAGAGTTTGGCGGCAATGATTATGCTATCCGTGGAGTGCCCCTGGATTTATATGGTTATACAGAAGGTGCATTTTTCTATGAAGTTTTGGATGAGCTGGTGGAGGATATGGGAACCGGCACACCGGAAAGTATACGAAACCGCATCGCAACCATGGCATGTAAGGCGGCAGTAAAAGGCAACATGCGGATGAACCGCAGGGAGATGGAGGAGCTGATTGATGAACTTTTGACATTAGAGAATCCTTATCATTGTCCTCACGGCAGGCCCACCATTATTTCCATGAGTAAACAGGAGATTGAAAAGAAATTTAAGAGGATTGTGCATTGATGAAACAGGAAGGGAAAAAACCGCTGGTCATACTGACCGGACCTACAGCTGTCGGAAAGTCTGCCCTGGCTGTGGAATTGGCGGAAAGAATCGGCGGGGAGATTATCTCGGCAGATTCCATGCAGGTATACCGTCATATGGACATTGGTTCTGCCAAGATTACCGTGCAGGAGATGGCTGGAATCCCCCATCATCTGATAGATGTCCTTGACCCCACAGACGAGTTTAATGTGGTAGTGTTTCAAAGGATGGCAAGGGCAGCGGCACAGGAGATTTATGACAGAGGTCATATTCCGATTCTGGCGGGCGGCACAGGGTTCTATATTCAGGCGGTACTCTATGACATTGATTTTACAGAGAATGACGAAGATACCGCGCTTAGGAGTACGCTGGAAGAGGCGGCAAGGAAAGAAGGGCCTGCGGTATTGTATGAGAGACTTAAGACAATAGACCCGGTCTCCTGTGAGAGTATCCATGCCAATAACATAAAGCGTGTTATCCGGGCTATCGAGTTTTATGAGAAGACCGGGCAGAGAATCTCAGAACATAACAGGGAACAGAGAGAACGGTTGTCCCCCTATAACTTTGCTTATTTTGTGCTGCTGGATGACCGGGAGAAGATTTATGGGAAGATTGAGGAGCGGGTGGACCTGATGCTGGCCCAGGGGCTTGTGGAGGAAGTGAGCGCTTTACGGGACATGGGCTGTACGAAGGACATGGTATCCATGCAGGGACTTGGCTATAAGGAGATTCTTTCCTGTCTGGAAGGAGAGATTTCCTTAGAAGAGGCTGTCTATCGGATTAAACGGGACACCAGGCACTTTGCCAAGAGACAGCTGACCTGGTTTCGGAGGGAAAAAGAGGTCATTTGGGTGGATAAAAGAGAGCTTGACTATAGTAGTCAAAAAATACTGCTGTTCATGCAGGGAATCTTGCGTGAAAAGGGCATTCTCCTGCAAAAATAGATAAAAATAAAGTGAAACAATATACGGTAAAAAATTGAATACATGGCCAGATGAATGAAATAACATTTGTCATGATAAGTGTGATGAAAAATCACAGCAATGTTTAGGCAAGAGATGAAATTATGATGAGAAAGGTAAAAGAAAGATGTTGGATTTGAAACAACAGTACAGGCGGTTTGGCATTTCGGAAAATGTATATGACTATGGCAGGGAGATTCTTAATTCTTTGCAGGAAAGATTTATGCAGATTGACCAGACTGCCGAGTACAATCAGCTGAAAGTCATTCATGCCATGCAGACCGCCAATGTCAGCGAAGCCTGTCTTTTAGGAACTACGGGCTATGGCTATAACGATCTTGGCCGGGATACGTTAGAGAAGGTCTATGCGGCGGTTTTTCAGACAGAGGATGCGCTGGTACGGCCCCAGATTACCTGCGGCACCCATGCGCTTGCCTTGGCGCTTATGAGCAATCTTCGGCCTGGGGATGAACTGCTTAGTCCGGTGGGGAAACCTTATGATACCTTGGAAGAGGTCATAGGCATCCGGCCTTCTAAGGGTTCCTTGCAGGAATATGGCATATCTTACAGACAGGTGGATCTGCTTGCAGACGGCAGTTTTGATTATGAGGGCATAAAGGCTGCTCTCCATGACAGGACAAGACTTGTGACCATTCAGCGGTCCAAAGGTTATCAGACACGTCCGACCCTGTCGGTGGACCAGATCGGGGAACTGATTTCCTTTGTCAAACAGATAAAACCGGATGTGATCTGCATGGTCGATAATTGTTATGGAGAGTTTGTGGAGACGAAAGAGCCGTCACAGGTTGGTGCTGATATGGTGGTGGGCTCACTGATCAAGAATCCGGGCGGGGGTCTGGCGCCTATCGGCGGCTATATTGCGGGCAGAAAAGATTGTGTGGAGAATGCGGCCTATCGCCTGACGTCCCCAGGACTGGGCAAGGAAGTGGGGGCTTCGCTGGGAGTGCTTCCATCCCTTTATCAGGGACTGTTCCTTGCGCCCACAGTGACGGCAAGCGCTTTAAAGGGTGCGATTTTTGCGGCCAATATTTATGAGAAAATCGGATTTCCCGTGGTGCCTGACGCTTGCCAGAGTCGTCATGATATCATTCAGGCTGTGACGTTCGGTTCCCCGCAAGGGGTTATCGCTTTTTGTGAGGGCATTCAGGCGGCGGCTTCTGTGGATAGCTTTGTGACGCCGGAACCCTGGGATATGCCGGGCTATGATTCCAAGGTTATCATGGCGGCAGGGGCATTTGTCTCAGGATCCTCCATAGAGCTTAGCGCGGATGGGCCCATCGCGCCGCCTTATGCAGTTTACTTCCAGGGAGGACTCACCTTTCCCCATGCAAAGCTTGGTATCTTAAAGACTTTACAGAACCTGATAGACAAGGGTGTGGTGACACCGGACTTTAAGAGACAGGAAAATCTTTCATAAACTTTGCGTAAATTTGCCATTTTTTGTATACATCAAAAACTGGTTGTGATAAAATGAGCGTTGGAGAAAGGAGAGAATTATTTTTATGCGTAAAAATAATTGGGCCTGTTTTCTGTTGATACTGGCAGGTATTGTGGTCGGTGGTTTTATTGGAAGTCTGTTCCCGGACACCTTTTTAAATTATGGGCAGTCCTTTGGGTTATCGGAACCGATGCTGTTGAATCTTGGGATTCTGGCCATCACCTTTGGATTGTCTATCAAGATTACCATAGCAAGTATCATAGGAATCGCGATTGCGGTTGTGATTTATCGCTTTATGTGAGCAAGATGACTTACCCGGGAGTCAGGAGAGAGAAGCTGTCGGGAAAGAGGCTGAATGAAAACAGTAAAGTGTGAGAACAATGAGTATTACAGGATGCAAAATCTTCCATATGAAAAATTTGTTATGCATGGAAGTAAGGCGCTGACAGATTCAGAACTTCTGGCCATCATCCTGCGGACAGGAACAAAGGGTGTGAGTGCCGGCCAGCTGGCAGAACGGGTGCTTTCGCAGGTTAATAAGAATGGAAACGGGCTTCTTGGGCTCCATCAGATTTCCCTTCATGATCTTATGCAGATTGAGGGCATCGGGGAAGTGAAGGCGGTGAAACTTAAGGCTATCGCTGAAATTTCCACGCGGATAGCACAGACAAAGGCGAGAAAGACGCTCTGTTACCGAACCCCGTATTCCATAGCGGAATATTATATGGAGCGGTTTCGGCATGAGAATGTGGAGTATATCCTGCTCATCATGTTTGATTCCGGGATGCATGCCATTGGGGAGAAAATTCTGTCAAAGGGTACGGTCAATGCTTCTCTGTTGTCTCCAAGAGAAGTCTTTGTCCAGGCATTAAAGGAACAGGCGTCCGGCATAATGATTTTGCATAACCATCCAGGCGGTAATCCGGTGCCAAGTGAGAATGATCTGCGGATTACAGCGCGGATCAAAGAGGCGGGGCTTCTTACAGACATACCGCTTCTGGATCATATCATTATAGGAGACAACAGCTATTTCAGCTTTAAAGAAAGCGGACTGATGACACAGGAGTCGGGGTCATAAATGCTATAACAGAAAGAAAGGGGTACAATACCTTGGCTAATAATGCGTTTGGAATTGATCTGGGTACCAGTAATATTAAAATATATAATCGTGCGGATGACAGTGTTTTCGTGGAGAAGAATATGATTGCCATCGAGAATAAGAAAACACTGTTTGCCTACGGGGATGCAGCCTTTGAGATGTATGAAAAGGCGCCAAGCAATATCACGATCACCTATCCTTTGAGTAATGGTGTGATTGCGGATATCCAGAACATGGAGACCCTGATCAAATATTTTCTGAACGATCTGATGAAATCCAATGTGCGTCCGGCAGACTACTATATTGCAGTTCCATGGGATGTGACTGAGGTGGAGAAACGTGCCTTTAAGGATCTGATCAAGGAGTCCAATGTGAAGGCGAAAAAGGTCATGATGGTGGATAAAGCAGTTGCGGATGGCCTGGGTCTGGGGATTGATGTTAAGAATTCCCAGGGGGTCATTGTAGTCAATGTAGGCTTTGATACCACAGAGATATCGATTCTTTCTCTGGGAGGCATTGTGCTCAGCAAACTGATTAAAGTGGGAGGCCGCAAGTTTGACGAGGCTATCAAGGCGGCAGTGCGCCGGGAATACAGCCTTATTATTGGCGGTAAGACAGCAGAAGTGGTGAAGACTTCCCTTTTGGATCTGGAAGACCAGAGAACGGGAGCGATTGTGTACGGAAGGGATATTGTGACCGGATTGCCGGTAGAAAGAGAAATTCCGACTGTGCTTGTGGATGAATGTCTGATTGAGCATTTTAATACGATCATTGATAATATCAAGGTGATTCTGGAACGGACACCACCGGAACTGGCGGCAGATATTTATCGTCATGGTATCTATCTGACCGGCGGTGCGTCCCAGGTCAGCAAGCTGGCGCAGCTTATGAGCAAGGGTACAGGACTTAAGGTGAATGTTTCAGAGGATCCTGTAACCAGTGTGGCGCTTGGACTTGCGAAAATCATCAAAGAGGATAATTATAAAACGGTAGCATATGCAATAGAAGGAATGAGTAAATGAGTCCAATCGTCAAGAAAAAAGGAGAAAAATTTACATTACCAAGTAAATATCTCCTTTTTATTTTAACAATCCTCTGCACTGGCATGGTGCTGCTGACTTTTAACACCACTGTATTCAGCGGGCCCTTAAGTGCGGTAGCAGGATACACAGTCGTTCCCTTTGAGCAGGGAATCAGTGTGGTGGGAAGCTGGCTTTCCGGACGGTCTGAGGAACTGGTGCGGATCAGGGATCTGTTGACAGAGAATGAGGCATTAAAACAGAAGGTGGATGAACTGACCATTGAGAATACGAGATTACAGCAGGATCGTTACGAGCTCACGAATCTGCGGCAGCTTTATAATCTGGATAATCAGTATGATGAGTATGAGAAGACGGGAGCACGTATCATTGCGAAAGATGCCGGCAACTGGTTTTATTCTTTTGTGATCGATAAGGGGGCCAAAGATGGGATTGCCGTGGATATGAATGTGATGGCGGGAAGTGGTCTTGTGGGGCGTGTGGTAGCCGTAGGCCCCAACTGGGCAAAGGTAAAGTCCATTATAGCGGATGATTCCAATGTCAGCGCTATGGTCCTTGCAAGTTCTGATAATCTGATTGTTTCCGGAAATCTCAAGCTTTACAATTCCGGGGTTATTGAGTTCGAGCAGTTGATTGACAGCGATAATGTGGTGGTGGAGGGTGACAAAATAGTCACTTCCAATATCAGTGATAAGTTCCTGCCGGGAATTCTGATCGGATATGTCAATACGATTAATTCCGATGCCAACAACCTTACGAAGTCCGGGTACATCACGCCGGCCGTAGATTTTGAGCATCTGGAAGAAGTGCTTGTTATTATGGAGTTAAAACAGACTGTATCAGAGGATTAAACAGTTCTTTAAAGTAATGAGATGTCGGGAGGAGAGACATGAAGCGCGGCATTATCACAGCGATTCTTATTTTAATATGTTTCCTGTTGCAGTGTACGGTGTTCCGGTTCCTGGCTTTTGGGGGGATCGTGCCCAATCTGATGATTGTCCTGACAGCCTCTTTTGGATTTATGCGGGGAGAGAAGACAGGGCTTATGATCGGCTTTTTCTGTGGAATCCTGGCAGATATTTTCTTTGCCAGTGTGATTGGATTTTACGCGTTGCTGTACATGTATATCGGTTATATGAATGGCAAATTTGCCACGATTTTTTATCCCCAGGATATCAAGCTGCCGGTGGCGTTGATCTTATGCAGCGATTTTACTTATGGTATCATATGCTATGTGATTATGTTCCTGCTGCGGAGCCGGTTTGATTTTGTGTATTATCTTCTGCATATTATTCTGCCGGAGATTGTGTATACGATTGTTGTTACCTTACTTTTATATCCGCTCATTCTCTGGATCAATACCAGACTTGAACGGGGCGAACTGAGGAGTGGGAAGAAGTTTGTTTGAAGAACTGATAGAACATTTTAAAGAAAATTTCATGAATATGGTCACTTCCAGGCTGATTGTGCTGGTATTTGTACTGTTTGGCATGGGCGGCTATCTCATTTACACGATTTTCCAGCTTCAGATTGTCAAGGGAGAAGACTTTTATAATAACTTTCAGCTGAAAATTACGAAAGAGCGTACGCTTCCTGCCACAAGAGGAAATATTCTGGATCGTGACGGGAACCTTCTGGCCTATAATGAACTGGCGTACTCTGTTACCATAGAGGATGTATATGAGTCAGGCCGTAAAAAGAATGCCAAACTGAATGATACCATCCGCCGGCTGATTCATATGATAGAAGAAAACGGAGACAGAGTCATCAACGACTTCCATATTGAGATTGGTAAAAACGGTAATTATGAATACAATGTGGAAGGGACGCAGCTTCTGAGGTTTCTTGCGGATATCTACGGCTATGCTTCTATAGATGACCTGAAGGAAAAGGAAAAAACGGCAACGCCGGATGATGTGATAACTTATCTGTGCAGCACCTCCCGCTATGGGATTGGGGATTATACAGATGATGAAGATTCTTCCAGCTTTGTGGAAGGGCTTGGTTTCACAAAGGATGAAGTGCTGAAGATCATTACCATCCGCTATGCCATGAGTGCCAACAGTTTTCAGAAATATATTGCCACCACCGTAGCGAACAATGTCTCGGAAAAGACGGTAGCCATGGTGATGGAAAATGCGGATATCCTGGATGGAGTCTCTGTTGCAGAGGGAACCATCCGGAAATACAATGACAGTATTTATTTTGCACAGGTAATCGGCTACACTGGCAAGGTGGATCCGGAAGGACTGCTGGAACTGCAGGAGAAGGATGAGACCTATGATATCAATGATACCGTGGGTAAATCCGGTATCGAGGCTTCCATGGAAATGGAACTGCAGGGCAGGAAAGGTTCCGAGACGGTTTATGTGGATAATCTGGGTAAGGTGATTGAATCAAGCGACTTGGTTGAACCCATGGCGGGCAATGATGTTACGCTGACACTGGATACAGAACTGCAAAAGGCCTGTTATCATATCCTGGAGGCGAAACTTGCGGGCATCCTGCTGAACAAAATAGAGAATATCAAAGAGTACACGCCGCCTGAAGGGGGGAGCGGAGGCAATATACCGATTCCCATATACGATGTGTACTTTGCCTGCATCAACAACAATGTGATTGATACCGCGCACTTTGCTTCCGAACATGCCGGAGAGACAGAACAGGCGGTAAGGCAGGCTTATCTGGATAAAAAGTCCCGGGTGTTTGCCACCCTCAGAGAGGAACTGGAGGAGGCATGTACCCCCTATGTGGATCTTACCACAGAATATCAGGTTTATGAAAGCTATATTGCAGCCCTGCTCTATGACAATGATATCATCATGGAGTCGGTGGTGGATAAAAACGATGCCACATATATTGCCTGGACCAAGGATGAAGTCATTAGCCTGAATGAGTACTTAAACTATGCCATTGCACAGAACTGGATTAATGTGTCACGGTTAGAGATTGGGTCCCAGTACTCTGACTCCGTGGAGATTTATGACAGGATTCTCGATTATATCTTTGATAAGATAGACTCGGATATAGATTTTGATAAAAAAATCTACCGCTATATGATTAACGCCGACGAATTGACCGGGCGGCAGATCTGTATGCTGCTTTTGGAGCAGAATATTGTGGAACCTTCTGCGGAGGAAGTTGCCAAGTTTACGGCAGGAAGCATTACACCCTATGTTTTTATGCGCAACCGTATAGAAAATCTGGATATCACACCGTCACAGCTTGCGCTGGATCCCTATTCTGGTTCTGTTGTGGTGACAGATGTGAATTCTGGAGATGTGCTGGCGCTTTCCAGCTATCCGAGTTATGATAATAATAAGATGGCAAACGGTGTGGATGCGGCTTATTTTGCGAGTCTGCGAAATGATCTGTCTTATCCGCTCATCAATTATGCGACCCAGCAGCGAACGGCTCCGGGATCCACATTTAAACCGGTGGCTGCCACGACAGGTCTTCTGGAAGGCGTTATCACAACGTCGGATACAATCACTTGTATGGGACTGTATGATAAGATTGCACAGCCACCAAGATGTTGGATTTATCCGGGAGCACATGGATCTTTAAATGTGACAGGCGGCATCCGGCATTCCTGTAACTGGTTCTTTTATGAGGTGGGATATCGCCTTGGAACGGTAGGTGATACCTACAATGACAATGTGGGGTTGAACAAACTGGCCAAATATGCGGACATGTATGGACTATCGGATCTTTCCGGAGTGGAGATTGAAGAATATGCGCCGGAGGTTTCTAATCTTGATGCAGTCCGTTCCGCTATCGGTCATGGTACCAATAACTATACCACGGTAGGCCTTGCGCGATATGTTACAACTATCGCCAATAGTGGAACATGTTATAATTTAACATTAGTAGACAAGATAGAAAACCATAACAGCGGGACAGTTACAGTGCATGAAGCCGAGATCAGGAACCGGATTGATATGGATCAGGCTTACTGGAATGCCATTCATGCCGGCATGCGCGGAGTGGTGGAAGGTAAAAGGTATTTTGCGGATCTTGACGTGAATGTGGCGGGCAAGACCGGTACGGCACAGGAGAACAGAAACAGGCCGAACCATGCATTGTTTATCAGTTATGCACCTTATGAGGCGCCTGAGATATCCGTGACGGTTCGTGTGGCAAATGGCTATTCCTCCGATTTTGCCGCACAGATTGCCAAAGAAGTGTATGAGTATTATTATGGACTGAAAGAGGAAAGTGAAATTATTACCGGTACAGCCGGTACACTGGTCGGCGGTGAAATAGGCGCAGACTGATTGATTGAGGTGTTGAGTATGAAAAATCCCGTTATCATCAAAAGTTTTCCAAACGGCCTTTCCATCTATCTGGATGGAGAGATGCCCTTTGCCCAGCTGCTGGAGGAAGTGGCCATGAAATTTAAGGAATCTGCCAACTTCTTTAAAGACGCAAGCATGGTAGTCTCCTTTGAAGGACGCAGCCTGACAGATCAGGAAGAGCGGCAGATTGTAAACATTATCACTGCCAATTCTGCCCTGAATATCCTCTGCATCATGGGAAAGAATGAGGAAACGAACAAAAATTATGTAAAGGCGTTGCAGAAACTCTCTTTTCATCAGGAAGCGATGGAGAATGCGGGCCAGTTCTATAAGGGAACCTTGAAAGACGGCCAGCTGCTTGAGACGGAGAACAGCATTATCGTGCTGGGGGACGTGTATCCGGGAGCCTGTATTGTGTCCAGTAAAGACGTGGTTATTTTGGGCGGTCTTTTTGGACAGGCTTATGCCGGAGGAAACGGCGAGGACGGACATTTCGTCGTTGCGCTTGAAATGTCACCGGAAAAGTTAAAGATCGGTGATTTCAAATATAAGACATCAGAGAAACAGAGCAAATGGTCAATCAAACCTAAGATTCAGCCAAAGATTGCTTATGTGAAAGACGCCAGAGTCATCATTGAGCCGATTACCAAAGAATTACTGAACGATCTGCCATTCTAAAAAAGGCGGTGGAGATAATTCTGAAGGAATATTCCAGGAGATAGTTCCGAAGGAATTTTCTCCCGTTTAGGGGACGATAACAATTCATCAACGGAGGTTTGCTATGAGTGAAGTGATTGTCGTCACATCAGGGAAAGGCGGGGTAGGAAAGACCACTACTTCAGCAAACGTTGGTACAGGTCTGGCAGCTATGGGCAAAAAGGTGATTTTGATCGATACGGATATCGGGCTTCGCAATCTTGATGTGGTGATGGGCCTGGAGAACCGCATCGTTTATAATCTTGTGGATGTGGTGGAAGGAAACTGCCGCATCAAACAGGCCCTCATCAGGGATAAGCGTTATCCCACATTGTTTCTTCTTCCTTCGGCACAGACCAGGGACAAGACCTCAGTGAATCCTTCACAGATGGTCAAGATGATAAGTCATTTAAAGGATCAGTTTGATTATGTCATCTTAGACTGTCCTGCAGGTATAGAGCAGGGGTTTCAGAATGCAATCGCAGGCGCGGACAGAGCGCTTGTGGTGACTACCCCGGAGGTTTCCGCAATCCGGGATGCAGACAGGATCATAGGCCTTTTGGAGGCCAATGAGATACATAAGATAGATTTGATCATTAACCGCATCCGTCATGATATGGTCAAAAGAGGCGACATGATGTCCTCGGAGGATGTGGTGGATATTCTCTCCTTGCCGTTGATCGGCCTGGTTCCCGATGATGAGAATGTGGTGATTGCCACAAATCAGGGTGAACCGCTTGTCGGCAGTAATACATTGGCTGGCAAAGCCTATCAGAATATCTGTTACAGAGTTCTTGGACGGGAGGTTCCTTTTATGGATTTGGAGAAAGGGATTTCGTTTTGGGCCAGGGTTTCAGGTATTTTCCATAAAAGTTAGGAGGGATTGGGGTGTTTAAAAATCTGTTAAAGCGGAAAAGCTCAAGAGAAATAGCCAAAGACAGGCTTAAGATACTGCTTATTTCCGACAGGGTCAATTGCTCGCAGGAAATGATGGAAATGATAAAGAATGATATTGCGAAAGTGATATCTAAATACATGAAGATCGATACGCAGAGTATGGAGATTCAGATTACTAAGACCAGTGGTAAAGGCCACAGTCTCAAGAATCCGACCCTGTATGCTAACATACCGATTCTGGATTTAAAACAGTAAAAAAAGTAATTTGCTTCGCAAATAACTTTCGAGGACCGCTTCGCGGCCTCGGCAGTACTAGAAAAGGAGAAAACGCAGCATGTTAAGGCACTATCACATCAGAGACTATGATTTTAAACTGATTGTTTTCGTAGTGGCGCTTACGGTGATCGGTGTTTTAGCTATCGGCAGTGCGCAGGAATCTTTGCAGTCCAGACAGCTTGCTGGCGCTGTGTTCGGATTTTTCCTGATGTTGGTCATTTCTTTGTTTGATTATTCGATTATTCTGCGGTTTTATTGGATTATGTACGGGGCGAATATTCTGCTCTTGTGGTTGGTGCGGTCTATTGGCGTAGAAGTAAATGGCGCCCAACGCTGGCTGAATCTTTTTGGAATCCAGTTCCAGCCGTCGGAAACAGCCAAGATTTTGTTGATTTTATTTTTTGCACAGTTTATCATGAAACATAAGGATGAGATGAATTCCCTGAAAGTTGTGGGAGTCTGTATACTTTTATTCTTGCCGCCCATCTATTTGATTTATAAGCAGCCGGATATGTCCACAAGTATTATGGTGATGTTATTGTTCTGTGTACTTTTGTTTGTAGGAGGAATCGGCTGGAAATATATTATTCTGGCTTTTTCGGTGGCCGTGCCTGCCTTTATTATAGTGCTTACACTGGTTCTGCAGCCGGATCAGGAGATTATCGAGAGTTTCCAGCAAAGACGTATTCTGGCCTGGCTTTATCCGGAGGAATATGCTACAACAGAAGCCTATCAGCAGACAAACTCCGTCACGGCAATCGGTTCTGGTATGCTTTATGGCAAGGGATATAAGACCAATGAGATCAGTTCTGTCAAGAACGGAAATTTTATCTCTGAACCGGAAACAGACTTTATTTATGCAGTAATCGGGGAAGAATTTGGATTTGTAGGCGGCTGTACTGTAATTGTGTTATTGATTTTCATCTCATTTGAATGTATTATGGTAGCTAGGAGAGCAAAAGATCTAGCCGGCACGGTCATTGCCTCGGGGGTGGCGGCACTGATTGGGTTTCAGGGGATGTTAAATATCGCTGTGGCGACTGGTGCAAGTCCTAATACAGGTGTTCCGCTGCCTTTTGTCAGTTACGGTCTGACTTCAGTAGTAAGTTTGTATATCGGGATTGGATTTGTGCTCAATGTACGGCTGCAATGCAAAAAATGATAGGGGTGTTAGCTATGAATATCGCATTAATTGCACATGATGCAAAGAAAAAACTGATGCAGAATTTCTGTATTGCTTATCGGGGAATTTTAAGCAAGAACGAGCTTTATGCAACTGGTACAACAGGACGTTTGATAGAGGAAGTAACAAATCTGACAATCCATAAATATCTGGCTGGCCATCTTGGCGGTGCACAGCAGATTGGTGCGCAGATTGAGCACAACCAGATTGATCTGGTCATTTTCCTGCGTGATCCGTTGTACCCGAAATCTCATGAACCGGACGTCAATAACGTAGTGATGCTGTGTGACAGACACAACATTCCGCTGGCAACCAATCTGGCGTCTGCGGAGCTTTTGATCAAATCACTCGACAGAGGGGACCTTGAGTGGCGTGAAATGTACAAATAGAAAGAGAAAACTAAAGATAAGCGCGGTGCTTATGGCAGTGATGGTATGCATGACAGGCTGCGGCAGCACAAAGTATGATATGCCTTATTCGCCACAGAACAGTGTCAGCAGTTACCAGCTTCTGAACATTGCCGATCAGGAGAACGTGGAACCCTTTGCAGCCAACTTGTGTGTGGCTGCTAAAGATGTACCTGCGACAGGAATCAACCTGTCGGATGTAGGCGCTGCAGCGCTATTTGATACGAAGAATCTGGAAACGCTTTATGCCAAAAATGTGAATAATCAGATGAATCCGGCCAGTCTGACAAAGGTGATGACAGCGCTGGTGGCATTGAAGCATGGATCCACGGATGACGTATATGTGGCCTCGGAGAATGTGAAGATTACAGAATCGGGTGCGGTATTATGCGGCTTAAAACCAGGGGATAAGATGACGCTGGATCAGGCGCTTCATATCCTGCTTTTGTATTCTGCCAATGATGTGGCAGTTCTGATTGCTGAGGGAATCTCTGGTTCTGTGGAAGAGTTTGTGGCATTGATGAATGAGGAAGCGAAAGCAATCGGAGCAACAAACTGTAATTTCATGAATCCCAATGGTTTGACGCAGGAGGGGCATTATGTTACCGCATATGACCTATATCTGATTTTTCAAGAAGCGTTGAAGTATGAACTTTTTAATGAAATCATACAGACCAATACATACAGTACGGTGTATATGGATGCCAATGGAGCGGAGAAGTCTGTGGAGATGGAGAATTCCAATTTATATCTTCGGGGAGTTTATGATATGCCGTCTAATGTGACGGTTGTGGGCGGTAAGACCGGAACGACCAATGCGGCGGGGCATTGTCTGGTGCTGTTGTCCAGAAGCAGCAGCGGAACGCCCTATATCTCTGTTATCTTGAAAGATGATTCCAGAGAGAAGCTTTATGAAGATATGACGGATCTTCTGGAAATCGCCAAATAAAGTGTGGAATGAACTTTTTTAGTTGTTTTTTTGGCAGAGTTCCCTTATAATAATGGGTAGATGGAGTAAATCGTACAGACTATATAAATATCTTACTTTAGGAGGGTTTTACCATGGTTCAATTCATTGTAGGCAAAAAGGGAAAAGGAAAGACCAAGCATCTACTTGATAAAGTAAATACGGAGATAAAAGACGTACAGGGCAATGTAGTATATTTAGATAAGAGCACCAAGCATATGTTCGAATTAAACAATAAAATCAGACTTATTGACGTATCGGAATATATGGTTACAGATAGTGATGAATTTATCGGTTTTGTCTGCGGAATCATTTCACAGGATCATGATTTGCAGCAGATGTATTTTGACAGCTTTTTAAAGATTGCCTGTCTGGAGGCAGAAGATCTTGGCAAGGTGATTGGCAAGATTGAAAAGATCAGCGAAAAATTCCATGTAGATTTTGTGATAAGTATATCTTTGGATGAGAGTGAACTTCCTGAAAATGTTCGCTCTAACATTATCGTTTCTCTTTAGACAACATACATAATCCAAATCGGAATTCCATAAATGCCCCGTAGCTTGCTGCGGGGTATTTTGACTATGTTGTAGAATCAGGCAGTTTTGCAGCTTAATGCTAAAACCAGAGAATAAGACGAGTGCGGACATTCTTTGCATGAAGTATAACCAGACAAGGAGATTAACAATACGTGGCTGAGGATCGGAATAGGATAACTAAATATAGACGGCCTGTCAATTTAAATATAGGTATGGTGATTTTTGCAGTAATCTTTATCTATGTGGTAATCTGTGTGATCATGTATTTTAAGACCGATCATATCGTCGGATACAGTGTTATGGAAGGTTCTCTGACTTCCAATAACATATACAAGGGCATTGCTCTGCGGGATGAGAAGGTGGTGACCAGCCAGGATGCCGGTTATATCAATTATTTTGCAAGGGAAGGGGAACGTGTTGCGGTAAGAAATCTAATCTATACCGTGGACGAAACAGGTCGTCTCGCTGATTATATCAAGGCCAGTGAGAGCGGAGAGAATTCTTTGTCAGAGTCGGATCTGGCTGAGTTAAAGACAGAGATCACCTCGTTTACAAACCGTTTTGACTGTAGACAGTTTAGCGATGTATATAATTTTAAACATAATGTGGAGGGTACCGTATTAAAGCTGGCCAATTTTAATATTTTGGAAAATGCAGATGCTTTAAACGATGCTTCCGGAACTGCTTTGATCAATTATCGTTATGCTGCTGACAGCGGAATCGTGGTTTTTTCCACAGATGGTTATGAAAATCTGACGCTGCAGGATATGAAGGCAGAGTATTTTGAGGAAGAGAATTATGAAAAGAAGTACTTTGTAAACAATGACCTGGTGGCAGCGGGAGATCCGGTTTATAAACTGTCTCAGAGTGAAGACTGGTCCATTGTGATCAAAGTGGAAAAAGATCTTTGGGATATGTTGGAAAAAGAAAAAGACCAATATGATTATGTGGAGGTACGGTTTTTAAAGAATCAATATACAGCCTGGGGGAAAGTTGAGCTGTATACCAACGAAGAAGGTGATAACTTTGTATCTCTTACCTTTACCAATTCCATGATAACTTTCTGTACAGACAGGTTCATTGACATTGAACTTCTGCTGAAGGAAGAAAAGGGCCTTAAGATTCCCAACACATCCATTGTGCAGAAAGAATTTTTTATCGTGCCAAAGGGATATGTTACGAAGGGCGGTAAACGTGGTGAATATGGCGTTTTGCTGGAGACTTATGATGATGAGGGAAATGCCATAACAAAGTTTGTGGAGACCCAGATTTATCATGAGACGGAAACAGAATATTATCTGGATGACACAGTGCTGCGGGCAGGAAATGATATTATCATGCCGGAGTCTACTGAGAAGTATGAAGTTCATAAGACAGGGACACTGACAGGCGTGTATAATATCAATAAGGGGTATGCGGATTTTAAAGAAATCAGTATCTTATATGATAACGAAGAATACTCTGTGGTAAAATCTAATACCATGTATGGTTTAAATGTGTATGATCATATTGTGTTGGATGCATCGATGGTTGATGACAATGAGTTCATTTATGAGTAGGGAACAGCATCTGTAAAGCGTTTATGTATTTGACAGGAAATAGGGGTAGCGTATATGAATGATGGGATTCGGGAAAATATTGAAATCGTAAGACGGAATATCAGGAACGCCTGCCAGAAGAGCGGGCGCGATGAGGAAACTGTGCAGTTGATTGCAGTGAGCAAGACGAAGCCGATGGAAGATCTGCAGAAGGCTTATGAATGTGGATGCCGGGATTTTGGGGAGAATAAGGTACAGGAACTGGTAGAAAAATATGAGAAACTGCCCAAAGATATCAGGTGGCATATGATTGGGCATCTGCAACGCAATAAAGTAAAATATATTGTGGATAAAGTATTCCTGATTCATAGTGTGGATTCTATCCGTCTGGCAGAGGAAATCAGCAAAGAAGCGCTTAAAAAGCATGTGACCGTCTCTGTTTTAGTGGAGGTCAATGTGGCGAATGAGGAGAGCAAATTTGGGACAACAGACCAGGATGCGCTTCACTTGGTGGAAGAAATTGCTAAATTGCCGGGAATTTGTGTCAAAGGGTTGATGACAATAGCGCCTTATGTTGAAAATGCAGAAGAAAACAGACTATACTTTGCAAAATTAAAACAAATTTATGTTGACATAATACATAAAAACATTGATAATGTTTTTATGGAAGAACTTTCTATGGGTATGACAGGAGACTACGAAATTGCGATATTAGAAGGTGCAACGTATGTCAGAGTCGGTACAGGTATTTTTGGAGAAAGACAATATAACACTGTTTAGTATACATAAGTTGAGAAATAGGAATAAGTCTGACTAATTTGGAGGATGGAATTATGAGTGTGATGGACAAGTTTATAAGTGCCATGAAGCTGAACGTTGAAGATGATGACGGATACTATGACGATGATTTCTATGATGATGAGCCTGAACCGTTAAGGAAACCGAGCCCGGTGAAAGATACGGTTCCCATGGAGGATGACAGGGCAGCCAGAAAGTCCACACCGAAGGTGACGCCCATGCGGCAGACGAAGAAGATGCCCGGAACGGGCATGGAAGTCTGTGTGATCAAGCCTACCACAGTGGAAGATGCCAGGGAAATTACAGAGACACTTCTGGCAAACAGGACAGTAGTCTTAAATCTGGAAGGTCTGGACGTGGATATCGCCCAGAGAATCATTGATTTCACATCGGGTTCCTGCTTTGCAATGTCGGGAAATCTGCAGAAGATTTCACATTATATCTTTATCATCACACCGGCCAGCGTGGATATTTCCGGAGATTTCCAGGAAATTTTATCGGGCTCCTTTGATGTACCGATTGACAATGGGTTTTCATAAAGGGCATCGGTGATGACAGGGGTTTTTAGGAGAATGGTAAGAGAGTAAAATTTAACTTCCTGGCAATGACTGTCAGGAAGTTATTCATTTCAAGAGAGGAACAGGCGAAGATGGCTAACCGAATGACGATTCATTATGATAAGAAACCATGTTATGATATTGTATTTACCAACGACTTTGAACTGCTTGTGGACGAACTGCAGGCTTTCGATGTGGAAAACAGGAGAGTGGCGGTGATTGCTGATACCAATACGGCAAGGCTGTTTGGGGAGACCGTAAGAGGGATGCTGGAAGGACATTGTAAGAAAGTGATTCTGCATGTGTTTGAAGCCGGAGAGGCAAACAAGACACTTTGCACAGTGCAGGAAATTTATAAGACGCTGATCGAGGAGAAATTTGACCGCAAAGACTTGTTGCTTGCGCTTGGCGGCGGCGTGGTGGGAGATATCACCGGTTATGCGGCAGCCACATATCTGAGGGGTGTTGATTTCATACAGATACCCACTACGCTGATTGCGCAGTCTGACAGCAGTATCGGCGGCAAGACCGGGGTGGATTTTGACGGCTATAAAAATATGGTCGGTGCATTTTATATGCCCAGGCTGGTCTACATGAATATCGGCACCTTAAAGGAGCTGGATGACAGACAGTTTTATGCAGGCTTTGCCGAGGTGATGAAACATGGGTTGATCAAAGATGCTGCATTTTATGAATGGCTTTTGGAAAATATGTATGAAATTCATGACAGAGACCTGGAAGTTCTGGAAGAGATGGTCATGAGAAGCTGTGGCGTCAAGAAGCTGGTAGTAGAGAAAGATCCCACAGAAAAGGGAGACAGGGCACTGCTCAATTTTGGACATACCATAGGCCACGCTATTGAGAAGGCCATGCAGTTTGAAATGCTCCATGGGGAATGTATTTCCCTGGGAATGGTGGCGGCTGCTTATATATCATGGAAGCACAACTGGCTGTCCATGGAGGAGTATTATGAAGTACGTGATATGTTCGTGCCATTTAATCTGCCGATCAGTATTGATACGATTGATCCGGAAGAGATTGTGTCGTTGACGAAAGCAGATAAGAAAATGGAGGCGGGCCAGATTAAGTTTGTTCTTTTGAAGAAAGTCGGTAAGGCGGTTATTGACAGGACGGTAACCGATGAGGAAATACTGGATGCCGTGAAGGAAATTTATTTTAGTGATGAGGATATGCGGGAATGAGCATAAAGAAGAAATTGTTTTTGTTCTTGGACTTGTTGATGATCGTGGGATTGATAACGCTGGATCAGTATACAAAGTACCTGGCGGTAATTCATCTGAAAGATAAACCGGCCTACAATATCTTGAGCGGTGTATTGGAATTAAACTATCTGGAAAACCAGGGCGCCGCTTTCGGGATGCTGCCCAATCAGAAAGTGTTTTTTATCTTTGTGGCCATTGTGATATTAAGTGTGGTAGGTTATGTGCTCTATAAAATGCCCGATAAAAAGAAATATACGAAACTGCATTTCTTATTCAGCCTGATCGTGGCCGGGGCAATCGGTAACATGATAGACAGGATCCGCTATGATTACGTGGTGGATTTCATCTATTTTGTCCGCCTTAATTTCCCGATTTTTAATGTGGCAGATATCTATGTGTCCATATCGGCCATAGTCCTGATTATTTTGCTGCTGTTTGTCTATAAGGAGAAAGACCTGTATTTTATCAGCTTTAAACAGAAAAGATACAGAGAATTTAAGTAAAGAGAGAGTCTATGGAAAAATTTACTTATCAGATTGGTATAGAGGAAGATGATGAAAGGCTTGATAAGTGGATTAGTGGTGCCCTCACACAGTTGTCCCGTTCTTATATTCAGAAATGCATTAAGGAAGGGCAGGTACTGGTCAATGATAGTCCCCAGAAGGCGAGTTATCGGCTTAAAGTGGATGACGAAATTCTGTTTCGGATTCCGGAAGCAGTGGAACCTTCTGTGTGTGCGGAAAATATTCCGGTTTCTGTTCTCTATGAGGATGCGGATGTCCTGATCGTGGATAAGCCGAAGGGAATGGTGGTACATCCTGCACCAGGGCATTACAGCGGCACGTTAGTCAATGCAGTATTATATCACTGCAGGGAGCAGCTTTCAGGGATAAACGGTGTGCTGCGGCCTGGTATTGTCCATCGCATTGACAGGGATACAACAGGGTCTTTGGTCATCTGCAAGAATGACCTTGCACACAGGGATATTGCCAGTCAGTTAAAAGATCATACCGTGACCAGAAGCTACCGGGCCATTGTCCATGGGGTGTTAATGGAAGAAGAAGGAACTATCAACGCTCCCATCGGCAGGGATGAGAAGGATCGCAGAAGAATGGCAGTCAATGAGAAAAACGGGAAATCGGCCGTCACCCATTATAAAGTATTAGAGCGTTTCAAAGAATACACCTATGTTGAGTGCAGGCTGGAGACTGGCCGTACCCATCAGATTCGCGTCCACATGACTTCCATCGGACACCCGTTACTGGGGGACGAAGTGTATGGCAGCCGAAAAACACCTTATAAGCTGGAGGGACAGACCCTTCATGCATATGAGCTTGGTTTTATACATCCAGGCACCCATGAGTATATGGAGGTATGTGCGCCGCTTCCCGCATATTTTGTGCATTTGCTTCAGATTTTATGAAAGATTTTCGAGGCAGAATCAGAATAATTATTAATAAATTATTAAATTTTTTTAAAAAATTATGATTGAACCCCTTGTCATTTACCATTTTTACGCGTATAATCAATTCTATTAGCATTTGCGAAACACAATATATAGCTGTTGCGGTGGCTTATATATTACATCATATGGGTAAATGACTGATACAAAGAGGTGTCAAATACAGATTGGGTATCCCTTTGCGGATACCTTTTTCATTATATTGGAAATTGCGGCATGGGGAAAGATGATTGTTTGTCAGGCAGCGATTTCTGAAGCTGGGGTTTTATATGAAATTTTACAGTCTAGAGCAGACACAGGCGGTAGAAAAGCAAAAGATGAATCAGGATTATAAAGAAAGCCGGGAGATTGGGATTATCCGTCTCGGAAAAGAACATTTATACTTCCGTCGTATGCGTAAGATTTATTATGTTCCTTATGCAGATATCCGCCGGTGTTTTCGCAGGGTGATGCTGGTACCGGCCAGGTTATGCTGCGGCAGGGGAAACCTGGAAGTGGAGAATCTGGTCATCTGTACCGACAAAGGAGAAGCGGCCCAGATTCAACTGCCTGGTGCAAAGGCGGGAAAGCTTCTTTTGGAAGAACTCAGGAAACGTTTACCGGACGCAGCGTTTACACCGGAACATGCTAAATCAGAGTAGGGATGATAGGGATTATAACATGACTGCAAATGAAGTTTTAAATAAACTGCTTCGCTCTTTTCAAGTCTATTATAATGTCAAAAGAGAAGATGTGAAGCCGCCGTTTGTGGCGGAGGCAGAGTTTCATACCCATGACGAACAGTTCTTTCTGGTAAAGAGTGCTGTGTTGTCAGAAGCAGAGTCGCGGGAATATATATTTTTTGCGCTGGAAGAGTACTTGGATGAAACGTTACTAATGCACTTGGATAAAGCGGCCTGGGCAAGCGGTATGGAGCGGGTGAAGCCTCATAAGGATCACCGTAACACGGATGTTGCACTTTTTGTCGTTGCGGAGAAGATTTCAGAGGAAGTATTTAAAAAGCTTCCAAAACTTCGCCATTATCAAAGCTACCATCTTGGTTTTCAGGGATGGAGTCATTATCGTCTGGTTGCTATTGAGCGGTCCTCCGGACGGGCGGTATACAACCGACTTGGCCGGAGCTATAAAAAGCTCATTCGCAATATTATTTAAAACCTTAAAGAAAAGGAGAAGGAAAAATGACAGCAATTTTAATTATTCTTGTTGCGATTGTTCTGCTTGTCATCGGATATGTTGTCTATGGTTCATGGCTGGCAAAGCAATGGGGTGTTGACCCCTCAAGAAAGACTCCTGCGGTAGAGATGGAGGATGGCGTTGACTATGTGGCAGCTCCTCCGGCTGTCTTAATGGGACATCATTTCTCATCCATTGCAGGTGCAGGCCCGATCAATGGACCGATTCAGGCTTCCGTATTCGGATGGCTTCCTGTGTTCCTCTGGTGTATCATAGGCGGTATCTTTTTCGGCGGTCTTCAGGACTTTGGTTCCCTGTTTGCATCCATTCGCCACGAGGGCAAATCGGTGGGTGAGATTATCAAGGACTCCATGGGTTCCAGAGCACAAAAGCTTTTTACAATTTTTGCACTGTTAGTGCTGATTCTGGTAATTGCTTCCTTTGTAAACGTTGTGGCAGGTACTTTCTTCACTGCGGAAGGCGGGTTTGGCTTTACCACCAGTCCTACCGGTAATCAGACTACGGCAATGATTTCCGTGATGTTTATTGTATTGGCAATTATTTACGGTATTATCACAAATCGTTTCCATGTGGGAACCATACCGGCTACAATCATCGGCGTGATTGGTATCGTTCTGATTGTTGTTCTGGGTCTGAATGTAGGTCTTATCATGGGTCGTACCGCATGGATCGTACTGATTGGTGTGTATATCACGGTTGCATCCCTGGTGCCTGTATGGATTTTGTTACAGCCTCGTGATTATCTGTCCAGTTTCTTGCTTTATGCGATGATGATTGTTGCCCTTTTAGGTATTTTTGCTTCGGCATTTACCGGCACGGCAACCTTTACCATTCCCATGTTTACCGGATGGAAGACAGGTATCGGTACCTTATTCCCGGCACTGTTTATCACAGTGGCCTGTGGTGCATGTTCCGGGTTCCACAGCCTGATTTCTACCGGTACATCTTCCAAGCAGCTTGATAACGAAGCACATGCGAAGCCCATTGGTTACGGTTCCATGCTGATTGAGTCAGCATTGGGTATTGTTTCCCTGATTGCGGTAGGTATGGTATTCGAGAAGTATACAAGCGGTGAATTTGGTTCTCCTTCTGCAGCATTTGCGGCAGGTATTGCAACTATGTTTGGTACAGAGACAAGTGTGGTTTATGGTACCATTTATGCTTTGTTGACATTGGCAGTTTCTGTATTCGCGCTGACAAGTCTGGATACAGGTACACGTCTGAGCCGTTTCATGTTCTCAGAGTTATTCTTAAAGAAAGATGAAGCGACTTATAAGGATGCGGCAGGTGTGCGTAAGGCTCTGGCACATCCGCTTGTGGGTACGGCGATTATGGTAATCATCGGCTGTGTACTTGGCGGTTTGAGCTTAAGCCAGATCTGGGGACTGTTCGGAGCAGCAAATCAGCTGTTGGCAGGTATTGCGCTGATGGCAGTAGCAGCATGGCTTGGCAATGCAGGTAAGAACAATAAAATGTTCTATGTGCCGATGGTATTTATGCTTGCGGCAACTCTGACCAGTCTGGTTATCACAGTAAAGAATAAGATTGTCATGATTGGCGACGGCGCAGCTGCCTGGGGAGATTGGTTCCAGCTTGTCTTTGCAGCAGCAATGGCTGTACTTGCAGTAATTCTGGTAATCGAAGGTTTCCAGACACTCTTTGTGAAGAAGAAAACAGCATAAGATACATAGAATTCCGGATAGGATTGAAGGATGAATCAGTAATATGCAAAGGCAGCCTCTTACCATAAATTTTATTGGTAGGAGGCTGTTTTATACATATTTACAGGGGATTTTGTGTTTCTCTTGATTTTTTTGTGCAAATTATATATAATTGTTATATAAAAATAGAATTTATGCTGATATGACACAGATGTATGTCTATATCTCCATACTATATTTATATAAAACATTGTAAATGGTATAGTGATATGGCATATATAATAGAAAACAGAAGGGGGTAATTCAGTATGAATACAATTATTACAATTGGCCGTCAGTTTGGTTCCGGTGGCCGTGAAATCGGAAAAAAGGTAGCAGAATATTTTGGAATTAAATTTTACGATAAGGATCTTTTGACAAGGGCAGCAAAGGAGAGTGGTTTTTGTGAGGAGATGATACAGAGCCACGATGAGCGCCCAACCAATTCTTTTCTTTATAATCTGGTCATGGATACGTATTCTTTTGGCTATAATTCATCTTCCTTTGTAGATATGCCAATCAGCCACAAAGTGTTTCTGGCACAGTTTGATACAATTAAGAAAATTGCCAGCGAAGGTCCCTGTGTGATTGTGGGAAGGTGTGCGGACTATGCATTACATGATTATCAGAATTGTCTTCACCTTTTTATTCATGCAGATGAAAAGAGCAAGATAAAACGTATCATGGATCGCTTTGAGGACGTTACCACAGAGCAGAAAGCTCTTGACATGATGAATAAGAAGGATAAGCAGCGCCAAAGCTATTATAACTATTATTCTTCAAAGAAATGGGGCCGCGTCGATAGCTACGATCTGTCAATCAACAGCGGTGTTCTTGGAATTGATGGTTCCGTGAAACTGATTTCACAATTTGTTGAGGATTTTGAAAATCGGTAATGTTGTGTTATATTATGATAAATAGATTTGTGAAAACAAACTCCTATGAATTGTCCTCGGATGATTCCCTGGGAGTTTTGTTTGGTAATGAGGAGTAAAATAAATTTGTTGGTGTGGTGGAGGATGGATTTGAGCAATAAACATCTATGCGCAAAATCAAAGTTTAACGAATAGTTAGCATGTGTAATTTGGAATAGGGAGTTTGGATGTTGTTGATGCCAAATAGCGCGGCCTTTTATAGGCCGCTTTGGTTAAACTTTTTGGGGTTTTAGTAAAGTATTTTGAGGATATGTTTGCATATATTAGCAGTCTTTATGTAGGTCGCTTTTGTTAAATGTGGGACACTTTCGTTAATCTCTTGGGTACTTAAATAGTTGGCATATATAAATTATAACGTGGCCCTGTGAGCCACGTTATAATATGTTGTATTATTTTATTTTCCATGACGTTCCCTGTAGTCTTCGGAACTGTTATATTTGGTAATATAGGTTTGATAGCCATTTTGTTTATCGTGCAGTTCTTTACGAGTCCTGACACGATGATATGATTCGTGATAGTCCCGGACAAAATTGATATTTGCCGAGCTGTTTTGTTTTGCTTTACGGCGTAAATATATATAAATGAAGATTACAAAGATTGCTGTTAATGTGAATACACCAGCCATATTTTATTTTTCCTCACTATTTTTTTCATTAGATTTTTCAGTTGAAGATTCTGTGTCTGTATTAGAGTTAGTCAGTTTTGAGAGTGTAAATTTTGACTTTTTCTTCTCCTTTGTTGGAGGAACATATTCGGTAAAGACCTTGGATTCATCGATCTGGCCAACAGTCATGTAGGGCTGTATTTCTGTAGGCAGATCCTTTTTGCGAAGCAGTCTGTTGACAACGGCTTTGATGCCTGCATAAATAACTGCAAAGATGGGCACGCCGACAATCATACCTAAGACACCGAACAGACCGCTGAATATTGTGATTGCAAAAATAACCCAGAATCCGGACAATCCTGTGGAATCACCCAAAATTTTGGGACCCAGAATATTACCGTCAAACTGTTGAATGAACAGAATCAAAATGACAAAGTACAGCGCCTGCATGGGATCTACCATCAGAACCAACAGTGCACTTGGAATTCCGCCAATCCAGGGACCAAAGAAGGGAATTACATTAGTCACACCAACGATTACACTGACAAGAATTGCGTAAGGCGTACCGATGATGCTGGTACATACAAAACAGATGATACCAATAATAATGGAGTCAACTATTTTTCCGCCGATAAATCCAATAAAGGTGCTGTGAATAAAGCGAAAATTGGAAATCAGTTCATTGCCGCCCTTGCGGTCAAAAAGCGCATATGCAATTTTCTTAGCCTGTCCCGCAAACTTCTCCTTGCTTCCCAGTACATAAATGGAAAGAATGAACCCAATCACAAAGTTCCATAACGCCTTAAAAACACCGATAACGCTCAAGGACAACGTCTTGATCAATTCATTGATATACGGAAGCAGATTTGTATTGACATAATCCATTATTTTAGCGGAATACTGGTTGATCAGCTGGTTGACTGCAACTTCAAGATCTGGATTATCCTTGATAAGTCCCAGGGCCCAGTTTGTCAGGTTATTTATATAGACAGGCATCTGGAAAATGATGCTCTGTACACTGCGGATTACTTCTGGTATGATCAAACCGAAAAATTCGTAGAGAACAACCAGGATCAGTACAAAGGTCAGCAGGATAGACATTGCTCTCATACGCCGTTTACTCTTGGGCGTCATGGGTATTTTCGCCTTCAGGTACAAGGGTTTGATAATGCACTTTTCTATTTTATTTAAAATGGGGGTAATCAGGTATGCCAATACGAAGCCGTCAATAATCGGCATGGAGATTCGAATGATCTTGCCAATGCCGCCAGTTAGACTGGAACGGTGAAATAATACATAATAGAATAAAATACTGCAGGCAATAACCAGAAAGGCTGTGATGCCCCAACAGAGATATTTTTTGTTATACTTTAATTTCATTTGCAAAACCCCACTGTAGATTGATATTATAAATGATACTTTCAGTATAGCATTTTTTTGGGCTTCTGCATAATAAATTTACACAATAATTTTATAAAAATTTAGTGCTAAATACTTCGATACTCTGTATAATGAATTTTGACGGATAGCTCTTTGACTGGGTAATTCACAGGTAATGTTCGTCAGGTTTGATTACTATGTAATAACAGATGAGGTGTTTCATGAAACTACAACAGGTATTAAGCCTTACCAGAAAGGCGATAGATGACTATCATATGATTGCGCCAGGGGATAAGATTGCGGTAGGAATATCCGGGGGTAAGGATAGTCTAACACTGCTCTATGCCCTGCAGGGGCTCAGGCGTTTTTATCCGGCTTCATTTGAACTGTGTGCGGTAACCGTGGATCTTGGATTCGGGAATCTGGATCTTGGACGGATTGTGGAATTGTGCCAAAAGTTGGATGTGGAGTACCATATTATAAAATCGGATATTGCGAAGATTATCTTTGAGGAACGCTGTGAAAGCAACCCCTGCTCTTTATGTGCCAAGATGCGTAAAGGCGCCCTCAATGACGCCATGAAGGCCGCTGGATGTAATAAGGTAGCTTACGCGCATCATAAGGATGATGTGGTGGAGACAATGATGATGTCCCTGATTTATGAGGGACGTTTTCATACCTTTCGTCCAGTCACCTACTTAGACCGCACACAGATTACGGTGATAAGACCGTTGATTTACATGAATGAGGCAGATGTGATAGGCTTTGTCAAGAAGAATGACGTGCCGGTGGTGAAAAGCCCCTGTCCTGCTGATGGACATACAAAGCGGGAATATGTCAAGGAGCTGGTGCGTCAGATCAACAGGGAGGCGCCAGGTGTCAAGGAACGCATGTTTACGGCAATCACAGGCGGCAGAATCGAAGGATGGGGAACAGATGGATATCAACAGTAATCAGAATTATCATGATCAACAGAATATAGAAAATATCAATAAAATGCGGGATGTTCTGGAAACACTTCCGAAATTCTGCAAACAGTTTTTCCGTGGAATTGCGAATTCTACTTCTGCCAGAACAAGGCTTGCTTATGCATATGATGTCAGGCTCTTTTTTGAATTTTTACACGAAAAGAATAGCTATTGTGCCAAAATGGAAATCAGGGACTACCCTCTCTCGCTGTTGGACCGGCTCAGCAGGGAAGACATTGAGGAGTATTCTGACTATCTTTCTTATTATCAAAAAGACGGTAAGGTCTATACCAATGATGAGCGCGGCAAAAAGAGAAAACTGGCGTCTCTGCGCAGTTTTTATAATTACTACTTTAAAGAAGAATTGATTGAAAAAAATCCCGCCCAGCTTGTACCCCTTCCGAAACTGCATGATAAAGAAATCGTGCGTCTGGATGCCGATGAAGTGGCGGTTCTTTTGGACCAGGTGGAGGATGGTACAGGGCTTACCAAAACACAGCAGCGATTTCATAATGTTACCAAGACACGTGATATAGCACTTCTTACGCTGCTTTTGGGCACGGGTATTCGTGTATCTGAGTGTGTGGGGCTGGATATGGATGATGTGGATTTTCGCAATAATGGTATCAGGATTCGCAGAAAAGGCGGTTATGAGGCGGTTGTATATTTTGGCGATGAGGTGGAGGAAGCTTTGCAGGCTTACATGGAACAGCGGCATCATACGATTCCGAAGTCGGGACATGAGGAAGCACTCTTTTTATCTATGCAGAACAGGAGAATTTCCGTGAGAGCCGTGGAAAATCTGGTTAAAAAGTACTCTTCTACGGTGACAACGCTCAAGAAAATCACACCGCACAAATTGCGCAGTACCTATGGTACGTCATTGTACCATGAGACAGGCGACATTTATCTGGTAGCAGATGTACTTGGTCATAAGGATGTTAATACTACCAGAAAGCATTATGCGGCATTGGAAGAAGACAGAAGAAGGTCAGCTGCCAATAAGGTGACACTTAGAGAGAAATATGATCCGCAGGGACATAACAAAAACCCACAATAGACCATTGTGGGTTTTACTATATATGTGATTTCTCAAACATAATTTAACTAAGTTCATCATAATAAGGAATGATCAGGTGCTGTCCGTAGCAAATGGTATCATTCGGAAGTGTATTCACACGAATGACTTCATCAACATAATCATTAACAGAATCATAGTAATCCTCATCCATATACTCTTCTGCTATCGACCAAAGCGTGTCATTGTTGGAGATGGTGATGCTCTTATAATATTTATAAGAAGTCTTTACGGAGTCATCTTTAGCACTGGAACGGAAAACACTCATGGAAATGGAGCATGCTGCAATCAGGCATATTGTCATCACGATCAGCAGAAAGTTCTTACGCATTTCTCTCTTACGACGACGTCTGTTATTACGGATTCTTCTTTCACTTCTCATATCTTCCTCTCTGCAATGGCCTATGTGGTTTCTCATGTGTATCACCAACCCTTTCATATAGCTTTTTCAAAAATGGATAGTTTCCGTATTTTCTGAAAAACGAACAAATGTTGCGAACTAATGTTCTATATATTTGTATTATACAGAACATACTTTCGAAAGTCAATACTTATCTGTAGAAAAATCGAACAAATATTCTGAATATGTGTTTGCTTTTTTACAGGGGCTGTGCTATGATACTTATAACGTCATTGATAAACGGTATTTAGAAAGGAAAGGGTTATTGTTATGGCATATGGGAAGATAACTGCAAAACAACAGCAGATTCTTGATTATATTAAGGATGAAATACTGAAACGCGGTTATCCGCCGGCTGTCAGGGAAATCTGTGAGGCCGTCAATCTGAAATCCACATCCTCTGTCCACTCTCATCTGGAGACACTGGAGAAGAATGGCTACATAAGGCGTGACCCTACGAAGCCCAGGGCAATTGAAATCTGCGATGATAATTTTCAGATGGTGCGTACAGAGATGGTATCTCTTCCTGTGATCGGGCAGGTAGCGGCAGGCCAGCCTATATTAGCGGAAGAAAATATTGAAAGTTATTTTCCTGTACCCGCAGACATGGTTCCGAGCGGTGAATCATTTGTGCTCAAGGTAAAGGGTGATTCCATGATCAATGTGGGAATTTACAGCGGTGATCAGATTTTTGTAAAGAGCTGTCAGACTGCCAATAATGGGGATACTATTGTTGCTATGATTGATGATTCCGCCACGGTCAAGACTTTTTACAAAGAAGACGGCCATATACGGCTTCAGCCGGAGAACGACTCCATGGATCCTATTATAGTGGACGACTGCCAGATTCTGGGGAAGGTCTTTGGCGTATTCCGGCTTTACAGACACTGATATCTTGACAGGCTGTATACAGGAATTTATAATATTAGAAAACAACTGCATAGTGATGATGTCTTCAGGGCAGGGTGAAATTCCCGATCGGCGGTAAAAGTCCGCGGGCGCGCAAGCGCGGGGTCTGGTGAAATTCCAGGACCGACGGTATAGTCCGGATTAAAGAAGGTGTGTTGGAATCTCAGACTTAGTCTGATTTATTCTGTACGCTTTTTAGTCCATCTTCTATCCTGCTCTGACAGACTCTTTTCCATACACCTGCTTATATGACACCTGAAGGTCTGATACACTTTCAGGTGTTCATTTTATTTAAGGAGGTTCACTATGAACAAAACAACAAAACTTGTAACCATCAGTATGCTCTGCGCTATTGCTTATGTAGCTGTGCTTGTGGGGCGCATTCCCCTTGTGCTTTTCCTGAAATATGATCCCAAGGACATTATGATTGCCATGGGTGGTTTCATCTTTGGCCCCGTTACTGCCCTTTTCATGTCGGTGATTGTTTCCGTTCTAGAGATGTGTACAATCAGCGGAACGGGTCCGATAGGCTGTGTGATGAATATAATATCAACCTGCTCGTTTGCATGTACGGCCTCTTTTGTGTATCAAAAAAGAAGAACTTTATCTGGTGCTGTTATGGGGCTTGGTTTTGGATGTGTGAGCATGATTACGGTTATGCTGTTGTGGAACTATTTGATAACGCCGATCTATATGGGTTATCCGAGGGAACAAGTCGTGAAGCTGCTGCTTCCGGTATTCTTGCCGTTTAATATGGTAAAAAGTGGATTAAATGCCTCATTCCTAATGCTTCTTTATAAACCGGTTATCAGTGTACTGCGACGTTCTCATTTGATTGAACCGGCACAGACAACGCAACAGACTCAAATACATATAGGTATCCGTCTGGCAGCGATTCTGGTGGTCATAACCTGTATACTATATATATTGTCATGCAATGGCATTATTTAATGCTTTTAAAATTGATAAAATATTTTATTACCTATGCGGATATATTTCCTCTTTTCTATAAAATTTCCAGTATGCACGACAGTGAGTGAGACATAATAATAGTAACTGTCTAGTAGATGAGCTGCTGAACAGTTATTATGTGAGAAATCATGATTTTTATTATTTTTCACATAAATACAGGGGTTGATGTATGATGAAGGGGGATGGAAAACATGAAAAATAAAGGTTTGGACTGTCTTGCCCTGACAATTGCCATCATTGGTGCCATCAACTGGGGGTTAATCGGACTTTTCAGCTTTGATTTAGTGGCATTTATTTTTGGTAACATGTCATGGTTTTCAAGGATTATTTACGCTTTAGTGGGCATCGCCGGACTTTATATTATTACTTTCTATATGTATACGGGAGGCGTGGAACAATCGCACGAAGCATAATGTTACAATCTTGCCTGTTCAGAAGGGCGAAATATGTTTGTTGAACAGGCACGCAAAGGAGTTTCGGAACTATAATCCGGAGCTCCTTTTGCATAATAGTATCAGAGCTTATGAAACTTCATTCATTGCACTTCAGATACAGAAACAGGCGATAAAGAAGGTTGAAATACAATATATGGAATAGTATAATGAGATATGCAATTTAGTGAAGGGAATAGAATAAGATGACGGTATTTGATTCTGTACTGCTCAATGTATATAGGACGCGGTTATATCTGCCGCTTATGCTGGTGGGTGTGATATATTTAGTATGGCCGAGAGTTCGGGTGAAGGTTGGAAAAGCCATGGACGTTTTTTCCAGAATCAACACGGGGACTTTGGCAGCCATTATGTTTGTAGCCACATTTCTATGCTCTGTTCTTGTCTGCTATGACGGGAAAAGCTGGGGCGGAGATTTCAGTCAGTATTTTGCACAGACCAGAGCCCTTGCAGACCATGCTGTAGAAGCATGGTACGAGAAGAATATCTTCATCATCAATACTTCTGCGGAGGGAATAGGATCGGATGTATATCCCTGGTTTTGGTCCATTCTGCTCCTGCCCATGTATAAGCTTTTCGGGTTTCATATCCCGATGCTGAAGTTGTATGAGGCGCTTTATTTTGCTGCTTCTATGATTCCGCTTGTCTATATTTTAAAAAGACGGATGAAAGGGAAAGCGGCGTTTTTGATCTGTCTGGGCATTACCTGTAATCTGTCTTTTTTGATGTATGTAAATTCCATTGAATCTGATCTGCCCTGCATGTTTATCATATTACTTACCATAAATACCATAGACCTCTATCACAGGGAATATGAACACGACTGCATGTGGCGTAAGGCCTTACTGGGCCTTATTGTGGGTGTTTTGATCTTCGCAGCCTGCGAGACTAAGACCATGAATCAGGCACTGTTCCTCGCGCTGTTGGTCTATGATGTGATTATGATCGTATTATCTGCCTGGAAACTGCATGTCAGTGAGGACAAGCATCTGCATGTGAAAAGATATCTGCGCAAAGGTCTTGTGATGACCATGCCTTTTATCAGTTTCATGGTCACATCCCGAATTTTCTATTCCTATTTTCCGAAAAGCGGGGGCACATACAATGATTATTTTGAGTTTACGATTGGCAGACTAAGAGAAAATATCACCGGCTATTTTGAAATCCTGGGACAGATGGTCTGTGCTACTTCCAGGCCGATCATTGCCATAATCAGTTATACCGGCGTCTGTGTTTTACTGATTCTGGCTGTGGTGGGAATGCTTTATAAACTGAAAGAGGAACTGTATCTTCTGATTTACATGGGCGGCATGATGTGTATGCTTTTCTTTTATGATTATATGGGTGCAAGGTTTATCTTTGCCATCTATGCACTGCTGCTGCTGTTTGCCGGTCAGGGATATTTTTACATAAGGGAAAAGTTTAAAGAATACAGATGGATGGACTGGGGCAGTCTGCTGATAAAAGACGGTTATTTACTGTATATGATAATAATATTTGTATCATTTAGTGCGGTGGCTGTCTCTATTCAGACGGGGCGCTATTCTCTGCGGCAGGCAGATTCGGTCAGTGCGCAGGAATTTTATGACTATGTAAATGAAAATATCAGGGATGATGAAGTTATCTACTTCTTTAAACCAAGGGTTCTGTATTTATATACCAATGTATACTCTTACAACTGGTATGATGAAGTGGACCACATGGATGCGGCTGATTATATAGCAGTCTGTGAGGAAGATGGATACAATCGTGTACATGAATATGCGAAAGAGCACGGCACCCTGGTGTATGAGAATGAAATGTTCCGTTTATATGAGCTATGAGCGGCTGCATAATTTCTGATTATAGTGCAGGTATTGCCGGACAAATTGACTATATTTTTGTTTGGACATGAGCGCCTGCCCCTTTTTCAGATATATGGTGGCAGCATCATATTTCGTGATATAACGGAAATTGACAAGGTAGGCTCTGTGTGGGCGGAAAAAGTTCTCTCCTGCCTGCTTTTCCAGCTCCTTCATTTTACCATAATATTCAATATCACTGTCCAGGGTATGGATGATTATTTTCCGGTTATATACTTCTGCATAAATAATGTCTTCCAGATGCACGGTAAAGTGTTTGCCGCTTGTGGTTATCAAAATACCGGGTTTTTGGGGGATAACAGCACTTTGGCCGGAGACCATCGCTTTTCTGTCCAGAATCTGTTTTCTGGCATTTTTTAACACTTCTGTGAATTTAAGGTCCGTAAAAGGTTTGACCAGATAATGGAAAGCACCCACATCGAAGGCTTCAAAGACATGATCTGCGGTGGCGGTTACAAAGATAATCACCAGACTTTTATCCCGCTGTCTGAGTTTCCTGGCAGTTTCCAGACCATTCATCTGGGGCATCTGTATATCAAGAAACAGAATATCAGGCAGTGTGCTGGCGCACAGAAGCGCTTCACCCGATACATAGGTAACTATAATATCGGATGGATAAAGACACTTTGCCTTATCTGCAATATAGTCCCTGGCTTCCTTCTTATCATCACATATTCCAATCCGCATAGCGCACGTCCCATCCCTGATCTCATTCTGATTTCCGGCAAGAACACCAGTTCTGACAAAGACATTTGTCCGCACGGCATCTTTCCTGTAAATCTGATTCAATTATAGCGAAATATGTTTATGATTTGTGATAAATGGACGCCAATGGGACTTTTTCTGCTGTAAAACATTACAGATCGTCTTTTTCAATAAAAACACCGTCCCGCCAGATTCTTTCCAGATCATAGAAAAGGCGGTTCTCCCGGTCAAAAATATGGATAATAATATCCTGAAAGTCCATCAAGATCCAGTTGGCATTCTGGTAACCTTCCGTCTGTCTCAGGTGACAGCCGCTGCGTGCAAGCACTTCCGATACATTGTCAGCCATTGCCTGAATCTGGCTCTTGTTACTGCCGTCTGCAATGATAAAATAATCTGCAATGGTGGAAATATGACTGATATCAATGATGCGGATATCATCTGCCTTTTTGTCCTCCAGAGCGTCTATGGCAAGCTTTGCAATTTCGTTTGTGTTCATAGTAATCTCCATTTCTATATTTCTATGCTGCGTTTGTTGATAGGAAGCAGGGTTAATGCCGAAGGGAACTGCCCTTCTTATAATATTCATAGGTCTCTTCTGTCATGGAATCAATCTGTCCATCTGTGGTCTTGAGATAAGCCAGGGTATTCTCCAGAATCTTAGCCATGGTAGTATCCAGGTTCTGATAGGCCATTTGACGGATCTGCTCCAGATCAGCCACATGTTTGCGTCCCGGTTCGATATAGTCGGCAATATACAGGATTTTCTCAAGTTTGCTCATCTGTGGCCGGCCAGTGGTATGATAACGAATGGCATTTAAGATATCGGGCACTGTGACGCCATATCTTGTCTCTGCCAGATAGGCACCAACCTTAGCGTGCAGAAGCGCAGAGGGATTGAGACGCTCCACGTCTGATATTTCCAAATGGTTTTTCTCACAGAGTGCGATCTGTTCTTCGCCCTTTAATGGTTTGGCACAGTCATGCAGCAGACCGGCTGTCATAGCACTGTCCATATCTGCCCCATGTGCCATGGCCAGACAGGCCGCTGTATAGGATACACCCAGCGTGTGCAGATACCGCTTGGATGATAATTCCTGCTCCATTGCTTTGCGCAGTTCCTGTAATTCTATTTTGCTTTTCTCTCCCATAGCTTATTCCTCCTGATACAGTTTATGATCATAAATATAGTTCTCCACGGCTTTCGGAACCAGGTCATGTATGGGTAGATTATTTCGTACCCGGTCCCGAATCATAGTGGAGGACACTTCCATAGCCGGAATCTCCAGGATTGAAATTCTGGCTCCAAATTTCCCTTCCAGGTATGCAATCTGCTTCTTCATGTCAGTCTTGGATTTATTGTTCCGCACCGCTGCCAGCACATGCGCGCGGCAAAAGATTTCCTGCGGGTTTTTCCATTGTTCAATGGCCCATAGGCTGTCTGCACCCAGAAGAAAATAGAATGTTGTGTCCGGAGCGGCATCTTTTAAATCTTTCAGGGTTTCACAGGTATAGGTATTTTTCGCCTTGTCCACTTCTATCAGGGACAGGCTGAAAGAAGGCATATTCCTGATAGCCAGACGTGTCATCTCACATCTTGTTTCTGCAGGCAGTACCGTATCCAAGTCTTTCATATAAGGGACACCGCTTGGAACGAACAGTACTTCATGTAAGGCAAATTGTTCCAGGGCTCTTTTGGCAATTTCCAGATGCCCCAGATGAATCGGATTAAAAGTTCCGCCCATGATTCCTATTTTCTTCATCTGCCGCATACCCTCCGATCATCCATATGGTTGTGATAAATCTGTCTAGTCCTTTCAGGCTTTGGGCAGGACAATCCGGGGATTTTTCTTATCTGGTTTATATAATATGAATTTCCTGCCGATAACCTGTACTACCTGAGAGTGTGTACGCTCAGCGACAACCTGTGCGATCTCTTTGGGATCATCCAGACAGTTTTTGAGGACAGTAATTTTGAGCAGTTCTCTTGTATTGAAACACTCCTCAATTGCCACCGTAACTTCCGGTGTCAGACTGGCTTTGCCAATCTGAAAAACGGGATTTAGGGTGCTTGCCAGACTTTTTAAATAGGAACGCTGTTTACTTGTCATAGTTTCCTCCGTTTTATAAATTCTATCAATCCTGTCGTGATCAGTTGGTGCACTAAATATGTTTAACGATAATAATCAAACGACAGGCCATACATCCTTACGGTACTTCCTTCCTGAATGCCAAGAGCTTCCAATTGCTCCAGAATGCCATTTTTTTTCATAAAATCCTGGAAAAACTTGAAACCTTTCTCAGATTCCAGATTTGTGTAAGAAAGCATTTTTTCAATTCTGGGACCCTCGACCACGTATTCATCGGCCTTCTCATCGTAGATGACTGTAAATGGCTCTGTTTCGATGTCAAAGCGGTATTCCGGGAAAAACTCCTGTGCAAACACAACAGGCGTCCTGTCCAACGCGGCAAGTTTATTGTTGATAGCATACAGAAGTTCCCGCAGGCCTTTGCCGCTGATGGCGGAAATGGCATAGACAGGAATCCCCTGGGGTTCAAATTCCCTGCGGATTATGGCAACAGGGTCATCGTCTTCTTCCCCATAAATCATATCAATCTTATTGGCGGCAATAATCTGAGGCCGGGAGGCCAGTGTGGGATCATAGGCTGTAAGCTCTTTGTTGATGGCATAGATATCTTCCACCGGATTACGTCCTTCCGTGGACGCCGCATCCACAATGTGTACGATCAGCTTTGTTCGTTCAATATGACGAAGAAATTCATGTCCAAGCCCCACACCATCCGAGGCGCCCTCTATCAAGCCGGGAATATCTGCAATCACAAATCCCTTGGCATCCGCTAAATCCACAACGCCCAGATTCGGATTTAAGGTCGTGAAATGATAGTTGGCAATCTTTGGTCTGGCATTGGTTACTTTGGATAAAAAGGTTGATTTTCCTACATTAGGAAAGCCTACAAGGCCTACATCCGCTATGACTTTCAGCTCCAGAATAAGTTCCAGCTCCTGTGCTGGCTGTCCGGGCTGGGCATATTTGGGGGCCTGCATGGTGCTGGTAGCATAATGCTGGTTCCCGTTACCTCCTCTGCCGCCTTTTAGAAGCAGAAACCGACGATTATTCCCGGACATATCGGTGATTACCTTACCGCTTTCGGCCTCACGAATCACCGTGCCTTCGGGGACTTTGATCGTGATATCTTCCCCATTTTTGCCGGCACAATTCTTTTTACCACCCTCTTCGCCATTTCCGGCGCTGTATTTACGAATATGCCGGAAGTCTGTGAGGGTATTTAACCCCTCGTCAACCTCAAAGTATACACTGCCGCCGTTGCCGCCATCTCCTCCGTCAGGGCCGCCGTTTGGCACATATTTTTCCCGGCGGAAGGATACATGGCCGTTGCCGCCTTTGCCGCTCTTTACATATATTTTTGCGCGATCTGCAAACATAATTGTCTCCTACTACATTTGAAAAAAGCCCCAAACACCTAGATGTTTGGAGCCGCTTCAATGGTCTTATTTCTCCACAGGGTATACAGAAGCCTGTTTCTTGTCTCTTCCTTTTCTCTCGAAACGAAGAACACCATCAACCAAAGCAAACAGTGTATCATCTCCGCCGATACCTACATTGTTGCCAGGATGAATCTTGGTCCCGCGCTGTCTGTATAAGATATTTCCTGCTTTGACGAACTGTCCGTCAGCTCTTTTCGCACCTAATCTCTTGGCTTCGGAATCACGGCCATTCTTGGTGGAACCGACACCTTTCTTATGTGCAAAAAATTGAAGGTTCATATTCAACATGGTATTACACCTCCTTAAATCTCAATTTACAATGTTTCTGCCCGTACTGTTTTTCAACCTGACTTAAGCCGAGCACCAGGGAATCCATGAGTACTTTTGAGGACTCACTTATGGGATGATGTGTAAACAGGCATTCTATGATGCCTGTATTTTCCGCTGCCTTTACCTGAACCGGTTCTTTTGTAATTTTCTCAAAAGAATTGACCGTGTTGATGACCAACATGGAAATTGCTGCACAGACGATGTCTTTACCGCTGTCAGCGTATCCGGCATGTCCTTCACAGGTAAATCCCAGATACTCCCCTGTCTTTGTTTTATGAATGGTAATCTTTGTCATTACGCGTTGATCTTGTCAATCTGAATCTGCGTATACGGCTGTCTGTGACCATTTTTCTTGTGATAACCGGTTTTGCTCTTATACTTGTAAACGATGACTTTGCGAGCTTTGCCCTGATCCATTACGGTTCCGGTCACGGTTGCATTTGCTACATCGCCTGCAACTTTAAGCTCCTTATCGCTGACAGCTATCACCTGGTCGAATGTTACAGTCGTACCCACCTCAGCATCAAGTTTCTCAACTCTGATGATATCACCCTCGGATACTTTGTACTGTTTTCCGCCTGTTGCAATGATTGCGTACATATGGCACCTCCTATTCATGAACACGAAGTTCATTTACTCGCTAACTATGGTGATGTCCGTGAAAGGGCATACTTTTACCTCGTTATGCGGCATACTCATTAATCATATACATTTTATCCCAGTTTGTCAATCTGTTTTTATCGATTGTCCATACTTTTATCAAATTCTGTCTTGAGAACGCGCTCAATCCTTTCCCGTAAATCTTCCGGCTTAAAAGGTTTGAGAACATAGTCGTTGATTCCGAGTTTGGAACTTTCTACAATCGTATGTTTCTCACGCTGCGAGGTGAGCATGATCACCGGAATATCCTGACATCTTTCCAGTTCGCGAATCTCCCGCAACGTCTCAATGCCGTCTTTGGGAACCATCTGAATATCCAGTAAAATAAGGTCTGGCGGTGTTTTCTGTTTCAAATACTGTAGGGCACGGACACCGGAATTGAGAGGAACGATCTCATAGGTCTTCTTAAGCTCCTGTTCAATTTTTGCAAGACTGATGCTGTTATCGTCTACAGCCAGTATTGTTAACTTCTCTTCCACGCTGCTTTACGCCTCCTTTTGAATTTGTTCTATTAACTCACGCAGCATCTGTTCTGCCGCGTCGTCCTCATATAATTTAAGCTGCTCCCTTATTTTATCCAAAGCTGCTTCCGTGTCAGCTGCAAGGTGATACTCTAAAATTTCTTCTATCTCGTTCGCACAGTCCTTGGATTGGAAATTCTCCAGATTGTTTAATGCGGTCTCAATCTTCTGCAGTAAATCTGCTTTTTCAATTTCCTGTTCCTTTTCTTTCGTGTCTTTTGACTTGTGATTTGAGTCCAGATATGTCTGAATATGATTCAACTGCTCTTCATATTCAGTCAGAAGTTTCTCCGCATGGCTGTCAACAAACGTGATATCTCCTCTGTTCACTGCCTTTTCCTGCTCTCTGGCTCTGTTTGATACGTGCATGGCTCCCACATTCGCGGACGCGCTCTTTAAACCGTGGACTTCTATGCCATAGGTTTTATAATCCTTTTCTTCCAAGAGTCTGCGAAGAAGGGCAAGCTTTCGTTTCCCGTCCAGACAGTAAAGATGTAAAAGGTCAATGTATTCTTCTATGCTGGCAGAATGATGCTCAGCCACTTCATCTGTATTGATACCCTCTATGATAATATCCTGGAATTCCCCATAGTTGCTGTTACTTGACTGTAACTTGTCAATCCACTCTCCGCCAGGGGTACGATCCTGTTCGGGAATCCATTTTAAAAGTGTCTTATGTAAGGTCTTCCTGTCAATTGGTTTGGTGATAAAATCCTGAAAACCATTGGTAAGGAAAGTTTCCCGGACGCCTTCCATGGCATTCGCTGTCAAGGCGATGATCACAGGCAGACTGCCATTGTCACCGCAGTCGGTTCGGATATGCTGCACTGTTTCTATGCCGTCCATTCCAGGCATCATATGGTCCATAAAAATAATATCATATTTTGTAGTTTTGACAAGTTCTATGGCAGACATACCGCTTTCTGCTTCGGCGATTTCTACCCCATAGGTCTGGAGTAAGGATCTGGCGACTCTTCTGTTGATGATATTATCGTCAACCACCAGTATCTTGCAGTTTTGTGCCGTGAAGGGTTCCAACAGTTTCTCTTTAGGCGCTTCCACTTCCGGGATTTCAGACAAAGGTCTGGTATCCGCAATCTTTTGAGGTATTTCTACAATAAAGGTGGTCCCTTCGCCATAAACACTTTCCAGTGCAATGGTGCCCTGCATCAACTCTACCAGGCGTTTGGTGATAGAAAGACCAAGCCCCGTGCCCTCTACGCTTCGGTTTCTCTTGGAGTCCAGCTGTCTGAAGTTCTCAAATATCCCCTCAATATCTTCCTCTTTGATGCCACAGCCGGTATCTTCAATCCGAAATACCAGATGCTCCGTGTCAGGCGTTTCACCTTGTTTACCTGCAACAAAAATTTTGACATGCCCTTCTTTGGTAAATTTTATGGCATTATTTAAAATATTGATCAATATCTGCTTGATTCTTCCTTCATCACCCAGATAACGACAGGGAATTGACATGTCAAACTCACTAAACAGCATAAGGCCATGTTGAGAGGCTACGATATCCATCATGCTCAGCACTTCATTAACCAGTGATTTTACATGATATTTTGTTTCAATCAGCTCCATTTTCCCGGCTTCCACTTTAGATAAATCAAGAATATCGTTGATCAAAGCCAGAAGATTGCGGGAGGAGGATTTGATATCACATGCATAGCCGTACACCTTCCGGCCTCTGCTTTGTTCCATGATAATATCACTCAAGCCAACGATAGCATTCATAGGTGTCCGGATTTCATGGGACATGTTTGCAAGGAACGCACTTTTGGCAATATTGGCCTGTTCTGCCTGTTCCCGTACCTGCTTGATCTCCTCGATATAATTTCTGGTCTCAGTCACATCCAGAATCAGGAGAACGTAGCCTTTTGATTCACCGTATTTATCCACAATCTGTTTGACATGTCCCTGATAAAAACTGCCGTTAATAGAAAACGCTTCCCGATCATCTTCACCAAGTATGTCACGAGGAAACCCATCCAGTTCTTCTATATGCCTGCCAACTGCGGATGCGTTCAGTTCCGGGAAAATACCAGTGGCTGCAGGGTTATAGCTGACAATTCGTTTGTGATTGTCTATGGCAATGACGCCGTCGCTCATGCTGTCGAGTAAAATACCGGCAGCGAGAGTGCTGAAATCATAAACTTTCCGGCTCCAGATTAAAATGACCACACAGGAGAGGATCAACCCCAGGATAAATGGCGTAAGATCATATGCAAAGGTCAGTTTCATGATATAGGAACCCAGTACCACCACTGGCACGAAAGAAAGCCCCAGAATCAGTTTGTACTTTCTGTCAGCGGCATAATCGGGTTTTTGGATACAGACCCGAATCAGGGCATACAATGTAAGCGTATAGGGAATGATCAGACCGCAGAGCATAAAAATCAAGTGACCAATGCCATATTCCAGCATCAGATATCCATGTCCATCAGCGGTATACAGCCAGTCTACCTGACGGTAAAAGTAGTTATGAAATTCACAGGTAAAGACAAGCACAAACAGGAAAATATCTATTATTTTAAGAACTTTTAAGAGTTTTGTCGGAGCTTTCTCGAAACAATAGTTGAACATAAAATGACAATAACTGATGGGAATTGTCAATGATCCAATATACTGGATTTTGACAGCTGTCAGGGCAACATCTACCGTTGGCGCTGTCAATTCTAACAAATATCCAATATTGTGGATGAAAGAACCTAACAGAAAATATTGCATCAGATTCTGGTCACGGGAACCGTCCCCCTTTAACAAAAGGGATAATGCCGATACAATCACACAGATACTTAAAATACTCAAACCTATAAACACAATATTCATAACGTTTCATCACCACACAAATTTTATTAATATTATGAAGAAGATTTATACGTCGGTCCTGTCAGCTTTATGATGTATGGACAAAAGTGTTTCAAATTCTTCATCGCTGTAATAGAAAAACAACATCACGCCCAGAACAGCAACTCCTATGGTAATGTAGATATCTGCCACATTAAACTTGGGAAAATCTATGGGCACAAAATAGATAAAATCCACCACATATTGGTTGGATATCCTGTCAACCAGATTGCCGACAGCGCCGCTTATAATAAGGAGCAGACAAATCCGCATGCCATGAAAGCGCTTCCCTAATGGAAGGGTCAGGAATTTCCAGATAAAAACCACAATCACTACACTTGTCAGAAGGACTAAAAAGGTCTGTCTGCCGGCAAAAGAACTGAAAGCTGCGCCGGTATTCTCCAGATAGCTGAATTCTAAAATGCGGTCAATGAGGGGAAAAGCATCCTGTCCTTTTAGGTGTATGACAGCCAGATACTTTGTGTATTGATCAAAACAAAGCAAAAGAAACAGAGCCAGGACTGCAGCCACATTTCTTTTGAAATTTTTACCGGAAAAACATTTCATGTAAAGAAAATTCCTTTCTATGGGATACATGTAAAGCGGATTATCCCACCATAAAAAAGTACGCTGCAATCTGTGCTCTGGAACTAAATTCTTCTGTTTCCAGAAGTTCACGGACTTCTTCTTTGGTGTAGAATTTTGCGTCAATCTGTTCGTTTTCGGAGGTGTGATCCTCGAAGCCGCCATCCACGTCCACAAAGGCAATCTGTGTTTTTACATCAGAGAAAGCCACTGCCGCAAAAGACGGCGGCAGGATGCTGCGAATCCGCTTGACATGAAGACCGGTCTCCTCATACAGTTCCCGCTGGATACATTCTTCTAAAGATTCACCCTCTTCTAGCATACCCGCACAGAGATTATAAATGAGACGGTTGACACCCATGCGGAACTCCCGCAGAAGAAGCATTTTATCTCCATAGTAGGCAACGATGGATACGCCACTTACTTTTTCGCCGATTTTGTCAGGACCGGCTATCTCATTGCGGCTGACAATCTCATATTTCTTTTCTCTGCCGGCTTTGTTACGGTAGGTCAGTTCATAGTTCTTCAAATACCTGCCATCTTTGACTTTTTCCATGCTTAAAAGTTCCATATCAGACGTCCTTTCTCATTTGCTCTGCAAAACTGGGATCTATTTTCTTCCTGGTAAGTTCCATCAGACCAAGCCCGGTCATATCTACCACGCTTGCCGATACCGGGTCTTGCTTCAGAAGCTTTCGCATGTACTCTAAAAGCTGTGCTTCATGTTCCTTTTGTTTCAAATTAATGAAATCTACTAAAATCATACCTGATAGGTTTCTGGCCCGTAATTGTAGGGCGATCATCTCAGCGGCTTCCTGATTGATTTTCATAAAAGTTTCTTCTGTGTTTTTGCCGGTCTCGCATTTTCCGGTATTGACATCAATGGAAATCAGGGCCTCTGTAGGTTCGATTACAAGATAACCGCCGGATTTGAGCCAGACTTTTTTATCCAAAAGTTCTTTGATACGGATTTCCACAGAATACAGTTTGTGAAGCGGCAGATAATTGTCCTCGTAGAAACGTATCTGTATCGCTGTGTCTTTAAAAGATTCCTGTAACGTCTCATACACATCCGGCAGGTCTGTTACCACCTCACTATATTCTGTATGGTATGCATTCTGGATAAAACTGATATAGTCAGGTTTATGGTGATACAGACAACTGTAACAGGTGCGCTTGTCTGCTATCTCAAGAATGCGGGCAAGTGTTCCCGCCAGTTCCTCAGTTTCCCGGATTAAAGGTGTATCCTCCGGCAGGGATCCGGCATTGGTGCGCACGATCACTTGATATTGTTCAGAAAGTTTCTGTAAAGTTCCCAGATTACGGAATCTGTTTTGCTGTTTTTTATTTAATTTGGAAGATACCTGGACATTACCGGCTGTTATTTTCCCTTCCGGTCCTGTCTTGTTTGGTGAAATATGCCCTTTTAGGGAAGCATTCTGTGTGCCGATTACCACATAACGTCCGGACAGAGATATCTTCGATGTCACGCCTGCAAGTTTTGTTTTCATCGGTTCTTTGATAACCTGTACCAATATTTCATCCCCGGGCTTTATGGTACCGTCAGGTGTCCGATTTGCCAAATAGGCTGATCTGGCCTCCGCCATGGGGAGGAAGGTCAGGTACTTGCCGCCTAAATCTACAAATGCGGCATTGATATTGCGGGAAATATTCTGGACTTTGCCAATGTAGATATCTCCCACTGTGATGGCCTGATTGTGCTGAACACGGGCAGAAAGAACCTGATTGTTGCTTAAGAGCAGGCTGAGGAGTTTGTCATGGAATTTTAAGATAAGGATTTTGCCGTCTTGCGCCATGCATTTGGTCTCCTGGTGCGTCGCTCTGCTTACTTTGCAGTGCGTCGCCGTGCTTACTTCGCAGTGTATCGCTCTGCTTACTTCGCAGTGCGTCGCCCTGCTTACCCCGCAGTGCGTCGCTCAAAACCTGCGGTTTTTCGCTCGCGGGCTTCGCCCTATCACTCTGTAAAACAGAAAAAGGATCTGCAAGCAGTCCTTTTTCTGTCTTACAAAGTGGCACTGCTCATTGCCATCGCGTATATCTTATCAAATTTTATGATGAATTGGAAGATGATATTAGATTTTATATTTTACTGCTGTTCCGTAGGCGATGACTTCGGCGGCGCCTTGCATGATGGATGATGATGCGTAGCGGATATTAATGATGGCATCGGCGTCTAAGGTTTCTGCTTCGTCGACCATTCGTTTGATGGCAATCTGTCTTGCCTGGTTGAGCATTTCGGTGTATTCTTTCAGCTCACCGCCAACAAGGGTCTTAATACCTGCCATGAAATCACGGCCCACGTTACGGCATTGTACAACGTTTCCTTTGACAATGCCTAAAGTTTCCACTTCTTTTCCGGTAATATAATCAGTATTTACGAGCAACATCCTCTTCTCCTCCTTCAATCTCTTTCATTCTTTGCAACAAGACTGCGATAACGGACAAAATCATGGTGATGGGAATGAGCAGAAATAATACCATGAGCCACAGGGATATAGAATCTGTTACATATTCCCAGATAAGGCCAGCGATACTCCCAATCATAATCAGTATAAACAGAAAACTGAAAATGATGGGCCCAAGCTTCTTCTGTCGGATGTCGTGCCTGTTTACATTTAAGAATTTAGTACCTTCTTGTTCCATTTCTACCATCCTTTCTAAATATTTGTCAGGAGAAAAGGTTTGATACTGGCACGTTTCTTCACTTAGAAGCTGGCAAAGCCGTGTGGTTTCTTCGAGACTTGCTCTTTCCCGCTCTAAGAGAATGACTTGTCTTTGCAAAGCATCAGTCAGAATCAGATCACCTTTCTGAATCCTTCTGATTTCTTCCAGGGGAAGGGATAATTTGCGAAGCATTTTAATTTTCTTTAGTTCTGTAACATCCTCCTCAGAATAATCACGATAGCCGTTTTCCAGATTGCGCTTGGGACTCAGCAATCCCTGTTGTTCATAGAAACGGATATTTTTCTTGGTGATGTTTACCTGCTGTTCTACTTCGTTGATTTTCATATGACTTCCTCCTTGCCAGATTGCCGATTTTTCTCCTGCTACGGACAGAATAAGGCTTCCACAAGGTGGAAGGTCAAGAGAAATTTGATAAAAAGGATTCCTATATCATGGAAAGAAGCGGCACAAGCCGCCTCACCTCTCCCTCTTTGGCAAGGTTTGTGTAGGTTTCCAGTCTTGTCACCTGGATGCGGGAGGATGGTATTTTGCATCCAGCAAATTCACAGAATTTTTCAAAGACAACTGTAGGTTTGATATTGCCGCTGCTGCTGGCATCCACAGTCATCTGGATACAGGGGAGGGACAGGCGTTTCTCATCCGGGTTTGTGATAAGCACGGCTGCGACTGCAGACATAATGTCTGTCAGTACCTGCGTTTCTTTCACCTGCATATTGTAAATCCCTTGTTTTAAGTCCATTTCCAGGATGCTCTTTTTGGTCTCTTTGGTATAGGGTATTTGTTCTTGCGCATAAAAGTCGGACAGCTTTTCAGCAAAATCTGGTATGGGAAAGTCCCCTTCTTTTAAATGAATCTGATAAGAAGCTGCGGCAACACTTGCCATGGCATTTTTGACTGTGTCCGGAAGTATACAGGCATCCAGAATCTGTACGCCTTCTACCATGGTATCGTTCAGGGCAGATACCATTTCGGCTGTACTTGTCAAGGTGTTAACTTCTATGTCAAGATATTCCCCGAGGCTTTCAATGCCCACACCCAGAGGGGCAGCAAAGGACATGATCTGGTGGGGACTGAATCCTTCCGAATAGCGGATGTCTATGCCGGAACGTCTTATAGCCTTCTGGAAAAAGCGCATCATATCCAGGTGGCCGATAAATTTGATGGAGCCGTATTTGGCAAATTTCATTCTGATCTTCATGTCTCTTCATTTCCTTCCTCATAGCATACACCGCCGCCGAACCGCCTTGCGCCGCAGCCCTGGCATTTGTTTCTGCAGTTGGGAGAGGTTGTGCCTTCCTGTGCCTTTTGCCATTCACGTAGCAGGAATTGTCTGGTGACGCCGCAATCTATGAAATCCCAGGGAAAAATTTCGTCATCGGCCCGCTCTCTGGTGGTATAAAAGCCAATATCCAGTCCGCAGTCCGCGAAACTTTCAAGCCACACATCATTGTGGAAGGACTCGCTCCAGGAATCAAACATACAGCCGCGGGTGTAGGCTGTGAGGATGGCTTGTCCCACTCTTCTGTCACCTCTGGCAAAGACCCCCTCTAAAACGCTTACGTCTGCCTCATGCCAGTTGTATTTGATGCTCTTTTGATTGAGCTGCTCCATGATGCCCTGCCTGGTCTGATGGGCTTTGTCCAGAAATTCTTCTTTGGTACACATGGGCGCCCACTGAAAAGGGGTAAAGGGCTTTGGAATAAAAAAGGAAGTGCTCGTCACGATCTGCACTCTGCCGTTTACGCGCTTTTCCTTGGGAACGGTATCAAAGAAAGTGGCTGCAATCTTATTGGAGAGCTCTCCGATTCCACGGATATCTTCTGCCGTTTCCGTGGGAAGCCCCAGCATAAAATAGAGTTTCACTCTGGTCCAGCCGCCCTCGAAAGCCAATGCGGCTCCTTTCAAAATGACTTCTTCGGTCAATCCTTTGTTGATGACATCCCGGAGTCTTTGACTGCCGGCTTCCGGAGCAAAGGTAAGACTGCTCTTTTTCACATCCTGTACTTTGCTCATCACATCCAGGGAAAAGGCGTCAATGCGAAGAGAAGGCAGGGAGATATTGATATGTTTTCTGTCGCAGTCTTCTATCAAAAAGTCCAGAAGCTCATTTAATTGTGAATAATCACTGGAGCTTAAGGAACTTAAGGAAATTTCTTCATGGCCTGTGTTTGCAAGCATTTTAGCGGCGTAAGTCTTTAGCATGTCCACATCCCGCTCTCTGACAGGCCGGTATAGCTGCCCTGCCTGACAGAAACGGCATCCCCTGATACAGCCCCGTTGGATTTCCAGTACCACCCGGTCCTGGGTCACTTTGATGAAAGGAACTACCGGTTTGTCCGGATAATGGGTATGGGAAACATCCATCACAATTTCTTTGAGAATGGTGTCAGGCGCCTGGTCATAAAGTTTTCGGCGTTCCTTGACCGTACCGTCCTCATGGTAGACTTCTTCATAAAACTGTGGTACATAGATGCCGGGAATCTTAGCAGCGCCTTTTAAGAAGTCCAGGCGGGAACCGCCCTTCTTCCTGTTTTCCAGATACCAGTCAAGCAGGGGGCGATACTGTGTCTCACCTTCCCCAATGTAAAACAGATCAAAGAAATCCGCTATGGGTTCCGGATTATAACTGCAGGGACCGCCACCGATCACAACAGGCATGGATGCATCCCTGTCTTTGGCGAGAACGGGAATCTGTGCAAGATCCAGTATCTGTAATATGTTGGTGTAGCACATTTCATATTGCAGGGTGATGCCCAGAAAGTCCATATCCCGGATGGGATCCTGGGATTCCAGACCAAAGAGGGCTATCTTTTCCCTTCGCATAATCTGATCTAAATCCGTCCATGGAGAATACACTCGTTCACACCAGACATCGTCCCAGCTGTTGAACATGCTGTAAAGAATCTGGATGCCCAGATGTGACATACCGATTTCATAGACATCAGGGAAGCACATGGCAAAGCGTACGTCAATCTGCTTCTTATCTTTCATGACAGAGTTAACCTCACCCCCAATATACCGGGCAGGCTTTTCCACATGCATCAAAATATCGTCACGTAATGCTAACTTTCTCATCTTTGTAATAATCCCTTACTGTTTCGATTTTCACAGGCAACTGGCCGATTAGATTTTCAGTTCCGGTGATTGCCGTGAAGATAATCTTGTAGATTCAGTATATCGGATTTAATCTTCAAAATCAAGCAGACCGGCCAGCTCCTCAAAGACAGGGTTCTGGTCTTGTGTATCTTCATACAGATGAAAGGTATCGGCCAGTATCATGTCATATACTTCACCGGTACTGTAGGCGCCTATTTTGCTTCCATTGGTATCACACACCAGGAATCCCACAAACAAAAATACGGCAAGCACCATGCGGTATTTAAAGCCTCCCATGGAAGTTCCCGGAATTTCGCTGTTTTCAGGGGTTCCCCCGTAGGGCGAAGTTTCATTCATGCCGGAAAACGCCCTTTTATCATACAAGGGAAGCTGGTTGCTCTTACCATATAGTATCTGCTCTCTCTGCCTTATTTTTACCCGATTACCCATATTTTCCTCCCGAATGCATCTGGCCAGTTCCATCTTCTTTTCCAAGGTCACTTTATTGCTCATTTATATTTGCTTCCTTATGGATTGCTTTGCTAAATATTATGAATAGAAGGAGAAAAAAAGAACATACCTATGTTGTGGTATGCTCTATATACTTGTTATCTGTTGGATGTATGCAAGAAATTTTTCATCTTGTCGAAAACTGTCCTGTTCTAAATCATAAAGCTGCCTGATAAATGCAGGTTGAAAAATTTCTTCCGGAGTACCGTATTTCTCGATATACGCTCCCTTCAGGCAAAGTATTTTGTCTGAGATGATCTTGGCAAGTTCCAGTTCATGTAAAGACATAATGACTGTCAGACCTTTCTTTTCCTGCATATCCTTTAAGATAGATAAAAGTTCAAGTTTATACCGGATATCCAGATAAGAGGTCGGTTCATCCAGAACAATAATTTCCGGTTCCTGACAGAGTGCCCTGGCAAGCATTACCCGCTGTTTCTGTCCATCGCTGATTTTGTTAAACTCCTGTCTGCTGATATCTTGGGTATGTGTGAGTTCTATAACTTCGTCTACAATCTTTATATCCGCCTCTGACAGAATGCCAAACCAGCCTGTATAAGGATATCGCCCTGTTGCAATCACGTCCCTGCAGGTTTTCAACTCTGCTTTTACTTTCTGTGTAAATACCACGGACATTTTCCTGGCCAATTCATTTCTTTTCATTTCTGATACAACTGTTTCTCCAAGATATACGGTTCCGCCAAGCAGACGCAGTTGTCCCGCAATACTTTTCAACAGAGTCGATTTCCCTGCTCCATTGGGACCTATCAGGCTTAAGATTTCTCCCTTATCCAGTGCGATATCCACATTTCTGATCAATGGTCTGTTCTCATATCCAACACACATTGCTTTCGTTGTAAAATAATACTGCTCCATATCCATATCCATACCCATTCCGTTTCCGAAACCAATGATTCTTGATTCGCTTAAATCTGCCTGTCTTCATGTTTTCTTCCCAGAATCCATAGTACAATCGGCGCACCGAAAATAGCAGTCACCGTACTGATGCCAAGCTCCGTCGGTGCAAGCATTGTTCTGGCAAGCAGATCACAGAACAGGCAGAAAACACTTCCGCCCAAAAAGCAGGCTGGTATCATGAAAATGGGCTCAACAGTTCCAAGAAGTTTCTTAACCAAATGCGGCACTGCAACGCCCACAAAAGAAACCGGCCCGGCAAACGCCACAATACATGCCGACAGCATACTGGAAAATATCACAAGACATATTCGTAAAAATCTTAAGTTTACGCCTGCATTTACTGCATAGGCATCTCCCAATTGGTAAGCACTGAGCGGTTTCGACATGAGAAATACAAGAAACACGGTTACCGCAACAACAAGCGCCATGACTTCCACATTCTCCCATGTCATTCCGGAAAAACTCCCCCTTGACCAATTGTGAAGATTAACAATATCCGCATCATCCGCAAAAGTCACTACCAATTCTGTGATTGCAGAACAAATATATCCGATCATGACACCGCTGACAATCAGCATTGACATATTCTCCGTCCGGCGGGAAAGCACAAGAACAAATCCCATAGATATCATTGCGCCTGTAAATGCAGAGACAATCATATCTGTGGATGTCACGGTGATGGTTCTTTCCATGTAAAAAATCATGACAAGAGCAACTGTCATTTTGGCGCCGGAAGAAATTCCAAGGACAAAGGGACCTGCTATTGGATTATGGAAAAATGTCTGCAGCAGATAACCGGCAAGTGAAAGGGCTCCGCCAAGGATTAAGACTGCTGTCGCTCTTGGCAGTCTGATATCCCATAAGATTCGATTGATTGTTTCTGTGTTGTCCGGTCCTGCCGCCAGGATTCCTATCATTTCCGGCAATGCAATCTTAATGCTGCCAAGAAAAATATTGAGTATTATAAAAATAAAGGTACCCGCCCCAAGCAGACTAAAAGCGGCAAGATATCTGCATTTTCTGTTTATCAACATCTGATTTATCCTTATTCCAAACGAAACATATAGTTCATATTATCCGTTTCCCCGGATAGCATTGCATGAATATCTTCTGCCAGATAACCGATTGAGAGGGGCTGCTGGTACACATCCCTTGTGGTACACCAGACATTTCCTTCATTTACGGCCTTAAACTCCGCTAACAGCCCGCATTTATCCACTAAGTCTTCTATGCTGGCAACACCGCCGTCAATGGAACTGTTGTAAATCAGAAAGTCTGCGTCTTTTGCACCTGCGTAAAATTCTTCCATCTGCATGTTAATGGTAGAGCGCTTTGTCTCTGCATCTCCCAGATTTTCAAAAACATACTTTCCCCCGGCAAGTTCTATGATCTTTGGGATATAATCGGTTGACTGGCGTACTTGAATGAGATTGTTCGATGTGACAAAAAAGAAGGCTGCCGTTTTGTCTGTTTTTTCATCATCCGCAATCCGTTCAAAAATTGCCTTTTGTTCCTCAAAAATCCGCGCCGCTTCCTTTTCTTTGTCAAGCAGTGCTCCATAAAACTTTACCCACTCCACCCTTCCAAGGGGATGGGGTTCATAGCTGGAATATTCTATCATCATGGGGATACCGAAGTCCTCCAGTTTCTCCACCACCTCGGGCGCATGGGATATCATCGTGTTTTCTATGGCAAGCGTACATCCGTTGGAAACGATCAGTTCATAATCCGGTTTATTATATTTACCTGCATATAGGATTTCTCCTCTCGCCATGGCATCCTTTGCCTCTTCGATATACCAGCCGTCCTCCTTCTGGCCTGAAAAGGATATCTTGTCTAAACCGTCCAGAGCGCAGAACATGTCCATGGCTGAAGATGCTACCAGATAAAGGTCTCTGATGGGACGTTTCAGCACAACAATCCCATCTTCCAAATCCTGTGGTATTTCACCGTCTTCCGGCACAAGCAGAAATTTCTTGTTGTCTACAGTGGTTGTAAGCAAAACATAGCCGCCCGGATAATGCTCTACTGTAAAGTTTTCTGCATACTGCAATTCCATACTGCTCTCATGAAGAATCTCCTTTATTGTGTCTGCATGGAAGGTCAGCGTGTATTCCACTTCATGGGGGCTGCTCATTGCCACAGTATCTCCAATGACCTGCATGGGTTCATCAAAACATAACACCGGAATTTCAAACACAGAGTCGCCTTCTGTATTGACTGGCAGATATTTCACCTCGTCTACCAGCATATAATCATAATTTGGACTGTTCCACTGCACCGTCGCTGTGGCCTTCCCATCCGTAACGACAATTGTTACAGGTGATAAGATTGCTGCTTTGCCGCTTCCGCCCTGAAAGGTCATATCCACACTATAGGTACCGTCTGACAAAGCACTGGCTTTTACCGCCTGCGTCCCCTCCTTTGACAATACGGCATTAGAGACACTGACCTTATGGTCATACCATTTTCCTTTGGTTCCAAGCAACGCCAGATCAAATTCTGTGTCAAGCGCAGGAACAGGTACGTCAAAGCCATAAACCTCCTCTGTCATACCATCGCTGTATGTAACGGTATCTTCTGTGGGCATCAGCAGTCCAGCGCTGTCTTTTTTCGCATCTTTTGCCAGACCTGAGTACAGGTTTACGATATTCTTAGAGTTAAGTGAAATATGTATGATCATTTCACCATCTTCTACTGTCAGGACACCTTTGCCGTCGCATGCTTCGCTGACATGGAACATCGTGCTGTCTGTATGAAACTCTGCTGAATAGATTCCGTCAGGCAGACCTGCTTCCAAAACAGAATCCTTCTTCTGGCATCCTAAAAGCAAGGCCGCCAGAAGGAACATAACCGCAGCCGCCGGTTTTTTATATAAACTTCTTTTCATCTTTTTCACTCCTGCTTAGTCTATCACTGCCGCGGTATGCTCCACATAGATTTTTTGGATCGCTTCAACTGAACCAAGGCCGATAACCTGCGCTTCCACACTGTCAAAATTACCGGAAGCTTTCATGATGCTCATCCAGGAATCTTCATCCTCTCCGGCCATATCATTATTGGCATGATCACCAGCCACCACCATCAAAGGCCGGAGAATCACCTTGGTATATCCTGCCTGGGTAATGGCCAAGCACACCTCTTCACAAGAGGTTTCTTCCGGCGCCCCTTCTATTGTCCCGATAAACACGTTATCGTATCCCAGCGCTTTCATCTGGGACTGCATCTGGCTGTAAGAAACTTTTGCCGTATGAGAGGTGCCGTGTCCTAAAAACACAAAAGCAACGCCATCTTTCTTTGCTGCATTCAGATCCGCATACCCTGCATTGCTTACAGCCGTTTCTGTCAGCGCCTTTGCCACGGCCTCCTTATCGGCATTGCTTACCGCTGCGTCCTGAGCTGCCTGTCCCAGAAGCGGCTCTGCGATTTTTACCGTCTCAAACCTGTCATGATATGCCTTCACACGTTCCATCAGTTCATCGTACTCTGCACCATGCATCAGATGGGTGGGCTGAATCACCAGATCTTTGACGCCGTTCCCCGCTGCACGTTCTAATGCCTGATCCATGTTATCAATAAATTCCTCGTCCCGTGCCTGTATATGATTGATGATAATCTGGGATGTAAAGGCCCGCCTTACTGCCCAATCAGGGTTTGCCTTTTGTATGGCATCTTCAATTCCTTTGATATCCTTGGCGCGGCTGTCATTAAAAGAAGTACCAAAACTGACTACCAGAATTTCCTTTTCACCAATGCCATCTTGATTACGGGGATTATCCTTAGAAGCGTCACCAGTATCTCTGCCAAAATAATCTGAATCAGCATTCTCACCCTCCACCAGTTCTTTTTGCTTATCTGTGAGCGCATCCCAGGAGGCTTTTGCCTGCGCACACTGCGCATCTGTATCCGCCGTTCTAGTCTGTACATAAATTGCATCAATGTAAGCGGCAGTCTTATCGGCCGCCTTCTGATCGATACCTGCTTCTTTCTCAGTAGATACGGGCACGCCCCCACATCCCGCGAGGACTACAGAGCAAGTTATGGCTCCGGCAAATAATGCAGTAACAAATTTCAGTTTCATCCTTTCCTTTCCTCTTTTCTTCCTAATTTTACAAAAATAACCGTACAATAAAAAATCCTTTCCCGCTGTTTGTTACCGCTACGGAAAAGGATTCCTACACAAAATAAGCCTGCAAAACATCCTTCCGGCTATTTTGCAAGTTCAAAATGTACAACCAATTACTCGTGGCTTGAAACAAATGTTTCCGTACAACATACAGGCAGGTCTCCCGGCTTAAAGATTTCGGTTTATAAACCATCGCATCGACCATCTTCCCAGGAAAGGATTTCCCTCTTTCCCAGTGATATAGCGGCGTCAACTCTCTCATTACGGTGACGAGTTCGTACAGGATTTGCACCTGTTTCCCTTTTCACCAAAACCAATGCGTTATACATTGTTTTGACACCTGAATGTCAGTTATTCAATTAACCCAAGTATATCATATTTGTAAGCAATGTCAATACACGGACTTCCTTTATTGCGGCAGCCTCTCAGATGTCACTTAAAGGAGGTATCTCAGTCTGCTGTCAACTATCGCTTCGCAAGTTCCGAAGTGATTTCTTCCCAGGTCACATTCTTTTCTGCCATCAACACCATCATATGGTAAAGAAAATCTGAAATCTCATATTTGATCTCATTGGCATTAGGATTTTTGGCGGCAATGACAATCTCCGTTGCTTCCTCGCCCAGCTTTTTGAGAATCTTATCGATTCCTTTATCAAATAGATAGTTGGTATAAGAACCTTCTTTGGGATGGATTTTTCTGTCTTTGATGACATCAAACACTTGTTCGAACACTTTGAGAGGATTTGTTTCCTCATATTCTTTGGCCATGATTTCCTGAAAAAAGCAGGAATGGGAACCTGTATGACAGGCGGATCCTATCTGGGATACCTTAGCCAGAATGGTGTCCTTATCACAGTCCGCCGTCAACGATTTGACATACTGATAGTGACCGCTGGTATCACCCTTTACCCAGAGCTCATCGCGGCTTCTGCTGTAGTAAGTCATCTTGCCGGTTTTCAGGGTCATATTATAGGCTTCTTCATTCATGTAAGCCACCATCAAAACCTCATCTGTCTTATAATCCTGCACCACTACGGTCACGTGTCCATCAGAATTTAATTTGAAGTCTTCCCAGCCAATGGCAGGCTCAAAGGTATTTACCTTAATGGCATTGTTCTGACAGAGCGCTTTGATTGAGAGAAGTTCTTTTGCATTTTCATTGATGGCATAACCGGATATGCCGCAGATATTATCATTGGATAACAACTCTAACAACTTATCCAGAGAGACTTCCGGCACGGATGCAATCATGGGGAACCGTGAAATGGAAATGGATTCCTTTAAACAAGTTTCCTTCACCAGAAGAATCTCACCGATATAGGATTCGATCAAAGACGCATTGCGGGTAATACTGTCAGCTTCCGTCACACTGGCCACAATCTTTTCCTTGCCGAATTTCTTGGACACTTCTGCCGTGAGTTCGATATTTCCCGGTTTGGAATAGTTGAGGGCTGCCTTTTTACATCCGGCATAGAGGAGCTTCTTGATATCTTCCATGCGCTTCACATTGCCGGCGCCAATGACAGGAATCTCCGCTTCACTGCAGATGGTTTTGATAACGTCCAAAGCTTCCTCATGTTCATTATCATTGTCAGACATATCGTAAACAATCAGTTCATCAGCATTGTTATCGCCATAATATTTCGCCAGAGCAGCCGGATTCGTGTCAATGATCGTGCTGTCTGTGAAGCCTTTTACGGCATTTCCTTTATATAGATAAATACATGGAATAAACTTTTTGTATGACATTACGGTTTTCTCCTTGGCATATATTTTAACAGAATCCGGGTTTCTAAAAGAGGCTCTTATCATGAAGTCTTGCACAATGCATTATAAAATTCCCTTCGTACTTAAAACACCTGCAATTCTTTCATCATAAGACACTGCCATATCCAGTGCTTTCGCGAAGGCTTTAAACATGGCTTCGATCATGTGGTGCGTATTCTCGCCATGCAGCATTTTTATATGCAGGTTCATGCCGGCACTGTAAGATACTGCATAGAAGAACTCTCTGACCAATTCTGTGTCGAGGCTGCCCACTCGTTCTGCGGGGAAAGCACAGTCAAAGACAAAATAGGGTCTGCCGGATAAGTCTATGGCGCACAGGCAGAGGGCATCATCCATAGGCAGCATAAAGGAACCGTAGCGTCGGATACCCTCCTTATCTCCGATGGCCTCCCGGATTGCCTGACCAATTACAATGCCAGTATCTTCCACGGTGTGGTGTCCGTCCACGTCAAGATCTCCCTGTACATCCAGTGTAAAATCAAAGAGACCGTGTCTGGTAAACCCATCCAGCATGTGGTCAAAGAAGCCGATACCGGTAGAAATCCGGCTTTTCCCGGTACCATCAATTTCTAATACGGCTTTTATCTGTGTTTCTTTTGTGTTTCGTTCTATCAATGCTGTTCTGGACATGTTCTCCTACTTTCTGTTTTATTTGTTATCCGAGCCGCCAAACGAATCCGGTAAAGTAAATTCCAAAAGAACTTATTTTATTGGAAACGTACTCTGACAGAGTTCGCATGGGCTGTCAGCCCTTCTTTTTCGGCAAACAGTTCAATATCCTGATGGGCCTGTTCCAGAGCCTGTCTTGAATAGGATATGATGCTGGTCTTTTTCACAAAATCATCTACCGTAAGCGGTGAGAAAAATTTCGCTGTACCGTTAGTCGGTAAAATGTGATTAGGCCCCGCATAATAATCTCCCAAAGGCTCCGAGGAATATTCTCCAAGGAAAATTGCACCCGCATTTTCAATCCTAGTCATCACCTGATAAGGATCCTTTGTCAGAATCTCCAGATGTTCAGATGCGATGGCATTGGCAGCTTCTATGGCATCATCCATGGAAGCTGCGATAAGCTGATACCCATAGTTATCCAGCGATTTGCGGATAATATCCGCGCGGGATAATTCCTGTAAAAATTTCTCAATCTCTGCAGAGACCTGATCGGCTAATGCCTCGCTGGTGGTGATGAGAATCGCACTTGCCAGCTCATCATGTTCAGCCTGGGATAAAAGGTCTGCCGCCACATATCTGGGATTGGCTGTCTCATCTGCAATCACCAGGATTTCACTGGGGCCTGCTATAGAGTCAATGCTGACATAACCAAAGCAGGCTTTCTTAGCCAGCGCAACGAAGATATTGCCCGGTCCCGTAATCTTGTCCACTTTGGGGATACTCTGGGTTCCAAAAGCCATAGCGGCAATCGCCTGGGCCCCGCCCACTTTATAGATTTCATCTACGCCGGCAATCTTTGCGGCAGCCAGAGTACCGGGATTGACCTTTCCATCTGCACCCGCCGGGGTGGTCATGACAATCTTTCTGACACCGGCTACTTTTGCCGGAAGTACATTCATCAGCACACTGCTGGGATAAGCGGCCTTACCGCCCGGCACATAGACGCCGGAAACTGCTATGGGCGTGATTTTCTGTCCGAGAATGGAGCCGTCTGGTTTGGGATCGATCCAGCTGTTATGGAGCTGCTTTTTATGAAAAGCGGTGATATTGGAGGCGGCCCTTTCCATGACGCCAATAAATGCAGCGTCCATTTCTGCAAAGGCTTCCCGAATCTCTTCTGCGGAAACACGAACCGTATCTGCCTGTATGTCCCACTTATCAAACTGTTTCGTATAGTCAAAAACAGCTTCATCTCCACGGTTCCTCACACGATCTATGATATCTGCCACCACAGCTTCATATTGTCCGTAATTGTTAGGGCTTCTTTTCAGCAGCGTATCCAGAATATCCTTCTGTGTCTTTGCTGTCAACTGTATCTTTCTCATGGGTTTAATACCTTTCTTATGCCTGTGGGAATTTTTGTTCCAAACTATTGTGTGCTATAATTCAGTTTCACCGTAATAGAAGCTGTTTTGTTCCGGGAACTGGTATCAAAGTAACCGCCATAACTATATTCCGTGTTACTGTTCTGTGCTGTAATCTGGAAGACACCAAGATTGGCATTGAGCAGTTCACCGATCTGGGCGCCGGTTCCCTGGGCCATCAGATCAATCCTTTCTTTGGCGTTCTTCGTTGCCTCTTCGATCAGCTGCAGTTTCAGCTCATCCAGTTTGGTGTAATAGTACTCCGGTTCTTCCGAAGCAAACTGCACATTGGATTCAATCAGTCCTGAGATGTCTCTGGATATATTCTCTATCTTGTCTATATCTGTTGAGGTGATGGAAACATTCTGGTACAAGTCATAGCCGTCAATGTATTCCCGAATCCTGTCACCATTATCGTTGTATTCAGATTCCCATCTGGTGCTGATGCTGACAGAACTGAATACCATCTCCTCTTCTGTCACGCCATTTTCCACCAGATAATCCCGGATCAGCCCGGCATCTTTCTTGATGGAACGATAGGCTTCCTGCGTTGTTTTTCCATATCTTGAAAAACTGCCGCGCCAGACAATCAGATCCGACTCAAAGTCACAGTTTGCAGATCCTGTGGCTGTCAGACCGCCGCTGCCGGAAGTTTTCTTATAATTTACCAGGCTTCCGGAAAAAATAGAGATACAGATAATGGCACAAATACCAGCAATCAAAGCAATGACAATTCCCTTATACTCTTTCATAACACATTCCCCTTTCTGTTATTGCAATTTTCTTTTATATCATTGGCTGTACATACAGCGTGTTACCTCTTATAGCTGTTTATAAATTCTGCTTTAGGCTATGTATCAGCTTACGAATCCGTTCTATCTCCATCTGCATGCTTACCTGATTGACAATCATGCGAGCCGATAAAGGACAGATCTCTTCCAGGACTTCCAGGCCATTTTCTTTTAAGGTGGAGCCGGTCTCCACGATATCCACGATGACATCTGAGAGCTTTACGATAGGGCCAAGCTCCACAGAGCCGTTGAGTTTGATGATATCCACGGTCTGGTGCTTTTTATTATAAAAATAATCTTTGGCAATATTCGGATACTTGCTGGCTACCCGGATCATTTCGTGATGATTCAGGAGGTCTTTAGCACTCTTGGGGCCGCAGACACACATGCTGCATTTCCCGTATCCTAAGTCCAGAACCTCATAAACCCGCCGGTTCTCTTCCATGATGGTATCCTTGCCCACAACACCGATATCAGCGGCGCCATATTCCACGTACGTAGGTACATCCGGCGACTTGGCCAAAAAGAACCGCAGTTTATACTGTTCGTTGACGAAAACAAGCTTACGGGAATGTTTGTCTTTCATTTCCTCGCAGGTAATGCCTATCTTCTCAAATAATTCCATTGTTTTATTGGCAAGACGCCCTTTTCCCAGGGCAAATGTCAAATATCTGTCTTCACTCATGTTTTCCTTCCGTTCCGAAGCGTTGGGGCCTCTGTCATTTTCTGTCGGCAGGCAGTAACTCCACATGTCTGCCCTCTGCGCGCATCCGCCGCACTTCCTTTAATTTCTCCGCAAAGTCTGCCTCTGTATAATACAGGCGGCTGCAGGGTTCCATGCCTGCGATGGCTGTGCCCTGCCGGTCCATGGCCGACAACAGATCATCCACTACGATAACAAATCCAATTGCAGGAGCCTTTTTACCAAAATGTGCCAGCAGATTGTCATAACGTCCGCCCTTGACGATAGCATCACCCACACCATAAGTATATCCTTTGAAAATGATGCCCGTATAATAATTATACTTGCTTAACATGCCCAGGTCAAAGGAAACATATTTCTCTACCCCATACTGACAAAGAATCTGATAAAGCGTATCAAGACGTTCTATGGCGGCTCCGGAACGGGCATTGGTCACTGCTCGTCTGGCAGCCTTTAAAATATCAACGGAGCCAAAGAAATCTCCCACTTTAAGCAGGGCCTCTTTGTCTTTCACAGGAGCCTTGATGCGGTCAAGCAGTTCTTCCGCGCCAAAATAATTCTTTCCGGAAATAAACTCCCGAAGTTCTAACTCGGTCTCTTCATCCAGACCGGCTTCTTCACAGATTCCTTTGAAAAACTCCAGATTGCCTATGCTGATCTGAAAATCAGAAAGTCCGGCATGGTACAGGGCTTCAATGGTCATGGCGATCAATTCAGCATCTGCATAGACGGAAGGTTCTCCAATCAGTTCAGCCCCCATCTGTGTTGCTTCCTTTAATTTTCCCTGTAGGTTTGAGGTATTGGAAAAGGTGTTGCCCTGATAACAGAGACGGATGGGAACATTCTCATCCATAAAATATTTGGCAGCGCACCTGGCCACGGAAGGGGTAAAATCAGGCCGAAGAACCAGCGTGTTTCCCTCTTTGTCAAAGAATTTATAAAGTTCTTTCGAGGGTGTGGTCCCCACTTCTTTTGAAAAAACATCAAAAAACTCAAAGGTAGGTGTCTGAATGTCACGATACCCATAAGAGCGTATCTTTTCTAATAAAAGCCGCTCGACAACTGTTTTCCGCTCCTTTTCATCGCCATAAATGTCCCGGACGCCTTCCGGCGTATGTACCAGTTTTTTGCTCATAATGTCCTCTTTTCTTACTTTAACATTTTAAAGTGATATCGCATTAGCAGAATGCCGAAATAAACTCCCTATAATATACAGAAAAAATGATACTCTGTCAATAATTCATGCTATAAAACGGAATGTTTCTGCAGAATGGCTGCTGCGCTCACTCTGCCCTGTCCTCCAGGTCTCTTTGCAGCATATCCAGATAGGGCACCAGAATCCCGTTTTTCTTAGGAAGGACATAGGCCGGATTTAACTCATCATACCGGAAACTCTTCCTGCCGCCCTCCTTGGCCCGGTCCCAGAAGAAGCGGAGCATCTCATAGGGCAGGTAATAGAAAAGATTCTTATGCGTATAATAAATCAGGAAAAAGGCAATTCCTTTCTGGTTTTCAAACTGTTCCATAAATGTCACCTGATGTTCATGGATATTTTGCAGGGCAAAGGTATCTGTGGCACATTCCTTTGCGTCAAAACACACCGGAATCCCCTGTACGGCCCCGATATAGTCCACTGTACTTTTCTGGTCGAAGTAGGCCAGGGTGATGTGGCGGCTTTCCTTATCAATCGTAATGGGTGTAATGGGGGTAGGGATTTTCTGAATCAGGGCAAGGCCATGCTCCAGGTATTTCTCATTGGTCCTGTTGATCAAGTCCTCTAAGGTTGAACCGCGCAGTCCGCGGGAGTTCCAGGTTGCCATAGTCGTTGACGCTCCATAGTATCATATTCTTGCTGCCTGCGCGGACACCCTGTCAAAAGTTTCCGGCAGGCCGGACTGGAAAGTGCGACCGCTGATATCATCAAAGGGCGGCCCCAGTTCCGGAAATGTTACCCGGCAGGCATGTAAAAGCTGAGACCGAATCTGACAGGTCTTTTTATAATAGTCATTCCAGTTCTTATCCCCGTACTTATAATCGCCCAGAAGCGGATGTCCTATACCTGCCAGATGTGCCCGGATCTGATGTGGCTTGCCGGTGAGCAGTTCCACTTCCACAAGGGTTTTATCGGTCTCCGCTTTAAGGGGCCTGTAATGGGTTCTGATATAGGACTCCTTGGTCAAAGACGAATCGTTTGCCCGGGAATGAGGTTGGATGGACACTCTATTATGTCTGCTGTCTTTCGTCAGGTATCCTTCTATTAACTGTGAATCCTGTAGGGTGCCTTTGACATAAAGCTGATAATATTTATGAAGCGTCCTGTTCTGCAACAAGCTGCTGAAAAGCTGGGCGCCCTGTACAGATTTTGCACACAGTACAATCCCGCTGGTATTGCGGTCCAGGCGGTTACAGACAGAAGGACGGCAGGCGGCAAGTTCCGCTTCTGTGATTTCACCCTGTGTCAGAAGATATCCAATCAGCCATTCATTCAAAGAACGGTCAGAAGGTGCAGCCTTCTGGGTCAGGATGCCAACAGGTTTGTCCGCCAACAGTATGTGGGTATTCTCATAGATAATCTTTATGCCGGGATAAGCCTTGTATGCCGCAAGGTATTCTCCTGTCGCCGATATTTTTGATGCGGCTGAAGTTTCTGCGGCTTCTAAGGGCTGATGTCCCATGAATTTATGCAGGGTCTCTTGTGCAAAATATAGGGCAATCTGATCGCCGGCGGTAAGTTTTTCATGCCCTTCGGCTTTCTTCCCATTTAAGGTAATGTTCTTTTTACGAAGCATCTTGTGCAGAAATCCTGTGCCTGCCATGGGTAACAGCTTGCACAGATACCGATCCAGACGCTGTCCGGCCTCCCGATTTGTAATTTGTCTCAGATACATGGTCTCCTCCTGTCTCAGACTGGAAAGGCATACCGATACTTTCACTAAAGTGAGATAGAATATAATAAGCGAAGGATTCCCTCTTTGTTTTTATCAGAATCCACATCCAGATCACTTAACCGACCAAGTCGGTCAACATATTTATCCGTTTCAGAAAAGATATTAACCGTCACATTTTTAATGCCTTCCTGGGTAAGCATCTGGCTTAAATGCTTTTCGGCCTCCCTACAGTCACATTTGGGATTCTCTGTGATACCGCAGATAATATTGCCTTTCACGGCCAGATGACTGATGGGATAATTCCTTTGATAGGAAGTGAAATACATATCATACATGGTTTCAAGGGCTTCATCATAGCCGCGTACCCTTTCCCGTAAAGAGGCGCTGCATCCTTTTGTCTTAATAAAAATAATGAAGTTCACTGCACTCTTACAGGCCGGAAGACATAGTAAAATAGCCACCACAGTAAGCAGGTTGCGATTGGTGCCGGTAATCCGACAGCCAATCAGATATAAACCGACACAGAACAAAAAGAACAGCACTGTTCTGAGTGCTGTGTAGACTTTTCGGTTCTCAAGATATCCATAGGCGCCTTTGGGCGTCAGCAGTTTTTTGATATATGTCATCATAGGGAATGGGGTTCCTCTCTGTTTTGTATTCTTTGGGGACATCTGCGATATCATACAGCTTGTTTAAAGCGCTGCAAATCGGTGTCCTTTGTGACGAGCATGATCTGAGCTGTTAAACCTTCGTTCAGTATACCACAAAAAGATATTTACAGGAAGGCTATGTTCAGACCCTTCAGCTATTGTGTCCGAAAAAATTTCTGTAAGACATTCTGTACACTCTGTGTGGATAGATATAATATCTTTATGGGCAGACCGCAGACAGAGACACTCTTTCCACGTTTGCAATCCACAATGGCTTTAGACACGACACTTCCGGTTTCCATCATGGTCAGTCTCTTGATGCCGCGAAGGTGGAAGGCTGTACCATAGGCGTGCGCCAGAAAAGGCGTATTGACCGGGCCCGGACATACGGCTGTGACAGTGATGCCGCGGCCTTTTAATTCCTGTTTCAGCGCCTGGCTTAGGGAATATACATAGGCTTTGGAAGCCGCATAGACAGCAAAGGCTGCCTGGGGAACGAAAGCCGCGCCAGAAGAAAACTGTATGATTTTACTGCCCTTTCTCATATAAGGAAGGCATATTTTCGTCATAGCGGTTAACGCAACAATATTCAGCTGCACCATGGCATCGATATCTTCCCTGCTCTGACGGCAGAATGTGCCGTGGCTGCCGATGCCTGCACAATTTACCAGAACTGTGATATTAGGATTCTGTATAGCAAGCACTTCCTCAAACTGCCGCAGAGCCTTTTCGTCCGTCAGATCGATGGCGATTGCCCGTGTCTTATTTTTCATGGTCAAAGACAACGCCTCCAAAGTCTGCTTTCTGCGGGCCAGAAGCCAGATCTCGTCTGTATGTCCAAGGGCTTTATCCAGTTGTCTTGCAAACTCACTTCCAAGACCGGAGGAAGCGCCGGTGATAATGGCAATGTTCATATCGTATCATTCCTTTATGCATGTTCCACTGGTTATCGTTTCCAGGCAATATTGGGTGTTGCTTCCACTTGAGAGGTTACTTCTGATCAACTTTTCTTTTTCTTGTGTACGTTCCGAATGGTCTTCTTTTTGACAGAATTTTCAGGCCGTTTCTTTTTTATGGGTTCTCCACTGTGATTCCTGGGCCGAATGAGGCATTTAGGGCCAAAGCCGATCAGATCCTGTCGACCGGCTTTCATGAGGGCTTCCCGCACCAGTTCATAATTATTCGGATTCCGGTACTGAATCAGGGCCCGCTGCATGGCCTTTTCATGAGGGTTTCGGCAGACATAAACTTTCTGTCCGTTTCTGGGATCTATGCCAGTATAATACATGACGGTAGAGACGGTGGACGGCGTGGGATAGAAATCCTGCACCTGTTCCGGCATATACCCTGCGTCGCGCAAATATTCTGCAAGTTCTATGGCTTCTTTTAAGGTGGATCCCGGGTGGGAAGACATCAGATAAGGTACCAGAAACTGCTTTTTGCCAAGGGTTTCATTTATGCGGGTGTATTTTTTGACAAATTGCTCATAAACGGCTCTTGAAGGTTTCCCCATCTTTGACAGAACCGAATCGCAGATATGTTCCGGCGCCACTTTAAGCTGGCCGCTCACATGGTGCTCTACTAACTCCTGAAAGAACGTATCGTCCGCATCTGCCAGCAGATAGTCAAAACGAATGCCGGAACGGATAAATACCTTTTTGACACCAGGCAGAGTACGCAGACGCCGAAGCAGGGTCAGGTAATCTGTATGATCTGCCCGCAGGTTCGTACAGGGCTTTGGGAAAAGACACTGTTTATTCTTACAGACACCCTGGGTCATCTGCTTTTCACAGGAGGGATGGCGGAAATTGGCTGTCGGGCCGCCCACATCGTGAATATAGCCCTTAAAGTCCTTATCTGCGGTCATAAGCGAAGCTTCCTGCAGAAGCGATTCGTGGCTTCTGACCTGGATGGTTCTGCCCTGGTGGAACGTCAGGGCACAGAAATTACAGCCGCCAAAGCATCCTCTGTTGCTGATCAGGGAAAACTTAATCTCTGCAATCGCAGGTACACCGCCCTGGGATTCATAGGAAGGATGATAAGTCCGCATGTATGGCAGATCATAGATATCGTCCATCTCTTCCACGGTGAGCGGCGTCTGGGGCGGATTCTGAACCACATACACGCCATTTGGATAGGGCTCAATCAGGGTTTTGCCTGTGAAGGGATCTGTATTTTGGTATTGGAGTCCAAAGCTTCTGGCATATTCCTTCGGGTCAGTCTTCATCCTCTCATAGGAAGGCAGAAGAATCTCATCGTAAATGCCTGTGATATCACGTGTTTTATAGATGGTTCCCGGAATAAAGGTAATGTCCTGTACGGCAATGCCGCTTGCCAGCGCATCAGCAATCTCTACGATGGACTTCTCTCCCATGCCGTAAGAGATAAGATCTGCCTGGCTGTCCAAAAGAATAGAGCGCTTGAAGCTGTCTGACCAGTAATCATAATGGGCCATTCTTCTTAAACTTGCCTCAATGCCGCCTATGATAATGGGGGTATTCTTATAGACTCGCCGAATCAGATTGCCATAGACTGCCGTTGCATGGTCAGGGCGTTTGCCCATTTTCCCGCCGGGGGTATAAGCGTCTGTCTGACGGCGCTTCCCGGAGACATAATAGTGATTTACCATGGAGTCCATATTGCCCCCGGAAATCAGAAACCCAAGCCGGGGCTTTCCCAATACGGTGATGCTTCGTTCCTCTTTCCAGTCCGGCTGGGAAATGATACCGACTGTATAGCCATGGGCTTCTAAGACCCGGCTGATAATGGCATGTCCAAAGGAGGGATGATCCACATAGGCATCCCCAATGATATAGACAAAATCAAGCTGTTCACAGCTCATTTTCTTCATATCTTCTTTACTGACCGGTAAAAATCCCATCTTCCATCAACTCCTTGAAATCATAGGTGTAATAATCTGCCAGCTGTCTTTTCTCTTCATCCTGGTAGGCAGAATATTGATCATAGACCGCGCACACGCGCATTCCTGCCGCAAGCCCTGCCTGAATACCCGGAATGATATCTTCAAACACCAGACAATCTGCAGGGGAAACCTGCAATGCCTTAGCAACAGCCAGATAAATATCCGGCGCAGGTTTGCCTTTCTCCACTTCACAGGCGGTCATGATACAGTCAAAATAGGATTCCAGATGATGAGCCCGCACTACAGTCTCCACCAGTTCTCTGGAGTTGCTGGTGGCAATACCCAGCAGGATATTATGTACTTTACAATAGTCCAGTAACGCCAGTACCCCCTTTTTCAGAGGAACATCCTGCTCATACTTATGCCAGGCCATACGGTTCCAGTCAGCCTTAATCTGTTCCAGACTGTCCGGCAATGCAAATCTTTCTTTAAAATAGGCGGCGGTCTCCGAGAAACTCATGCCTTCAATATCTGCCTGCAGTTTCTCTGGCAGCGCAATGTTAAACCGTCCCAGATACTCTATGTCGATGGCCCGCCAGATCCACATGGAATCCACCATGGAACCGTCTAAATCAAATATTACAGCTTTTATCATTTTTGTTTTCCTCTGTTGAATATATATAAATAACTGGAATTATAAGGAACCTGTATAGTGAAACCAAATATTTTCATAAACCGAGTAAAGCAAGGTGTTTATACGGCAGTGGGAATCTATCTGATCATAGTACTGCTGGCCTTTCCGGCACTGTCTTTAGAATATGCCTCCAAAGGACTTGTCCTGTGGTTTGAGAAGATGATTCCAACCTTGCTCCCCTTCATGATTCTATCTGGCATTATGATCCGCATGAATCTCACCCATAAATGTGCAGGTGTGTTTCATCCGCTGTTTCACTTTCTTTATGGAACATCTCCCAATGGCACCTATACTATTTTGATGGGATTTCTGTGCGGATTTCCCATGGGGGCGCGCATTGTTGGAGAATTGCTGGAAGCAGGAAAGATTACCCGCAGGGAAGGAAGTCTTCTTCTGTCTTTTTGCAATAATATCGGTCCCATCTATTTCCTGAGTTTCGTTGTGCCAGTACTTGGTTTACGCAGACCGCTCCTGCCTTTTGGCATTATGTATGGCATTCCTTTGCTGTATGGCCTGGCGGTCATGCGCCTGGTAAAGCGAAATCCCGGAAACATATCATCTGTAAAAGACGGGGCGCCAGCCCCAGGCATGCCTCTTGCGGCAGCTGTGGACGCTTCTGTTATCTCCGGTCTGACAGGAATAGGAAAGCTTGGCGGTTATATGGTATTTTTTAACCTGCTCAATATCGCCTTTGTCCCCTTTGAAACGCTGCCGCCTGTGCTGCTGCGCTTTTATAACTGTATTCTGGAAATCACAAGCGGGATTGACCGATGCGGTCACTCCAATCCTTACCTGGTACTTATCTTACTTCCTTTCGGAGGATTTTCCTGCTTTGCACAGACTTACAGCATGATTCAGCACACAAATCTGTCTCTGCGTCCTTACCTGTTCCATAAGCTGGCACAGACCGGACTCACAGCCCTTTGTTATCTGCTTTGGCATCCATTTTGATGTAGGCTGAAAGGATTTGATATGCTTGCTGCCAAAGCCATTATCGCTTTTTACGTCTCCTGCGCCTGCGGTTCCGGCGGCTTCGCATAAACAGCATCATGGAAAGCGCCATTCCCAGTACCAAAAGCGCACAAACAAGGCACACAGACAGAAAATATTCAAAGGATACCGGCTTGTTCTCTTCCACCGCAGTCTGCCGGCTGACCGAGACAGATTTTTTCAAAGCCGGTTCTTCCGGCAAAGGCGCCTCATCCGCGGAAGGGCCGGGTTCCTGGATAGCAGAGTCCATGATACTCTCCTGCTCTTTTTGTGCGGCAATTTCCTCTTCCGTCTTATAATCCATGGCGGGAAGGGAGAGCTGGTTGCTTTGTGTATAAAGATCATAATTGTTGTAACCATTGACAACAATCTCCGGGACGATGTGGGGCGGTATCTGCATGGTAAAGGTGATGGTATCCTGTGATTTGTCACCCCATGGCTGCAGAGCGGAGAACGTTTGTCCCCCGTCATAACTATAAGAATAGTACAGCATGCTGCTGTCATAATCCGCCGCAGAAACCTGTATCGTAACCTCACCCTTTGACAGATCCTGTGCAGCCAGTTCTATCATGCAGATATCAGGCGGTGTAGTGTCCGGCTTTACCACATAATCAGGGATTGGCACCTCTACATTCTGGTAATCAGTGTAGTCCACCCCCAGGGTATCCGATTTCAGATTAAAATATTTTGCGGCTGCAGTGGCATCCAGTCGGCCAAAGGCCTCCCACTGCTTTCGGCCCTCACAAAACGAACGGTCATTCTCATGATCCATGTGACAGTGCTCAATGAGAACACAGGGCACATCCAGCTCAGCGGCAGTGCGGATGATTCCATAATAATCCGTGCCGTTTTCCTGCAGTCTTGTCTTGATGCCTCTGGCATAAAGGCCGGCTTCTTCCAGCATCTTGATTTCAACATCGGCAAAGCTATATCCTTTGCTGTACGCTTCCCCGAATGCGGATACCCAGCACTCTGCGCCAAACAGGGTATGATCTATGGAAAGATTAAAGTGGAGACAGAACATAAAATCAGCATTCACACTCTTGGCAAAGGCACTGCGTTCTGCCAAAGACAATTTCTGATCCCCGGTTCGGGTCAGATAGACCGTGACCCCTTCGTACTTTTCCAGTTCTTCCTTCATGGCATTGGCCACGATCAGATTCATGTCTTTCTCAATAAAGTTTTCATACAGACCGCCTTCCTCTTCCCCGCCATGTCCGGGATCCAGCACAATGACAAGGGAATCCCCCTCTGCCTGGGAAGGCAAAGGAATTTCTTCCTGTGCATGTATATTTGAGAATGGTAAAAGAAATGCTCCTGCCAAGATAAACATCAGCGCAAAACAAAGCTTTACTATGTTACGATTTCCTTTATGATTAATCATACTCTCCCTATGAACGGCCAAAAGCCGGCTTCCCTGGAAACCGGCTCATTTATTCTGGCCATATATTTTATGTATTTACATCAGGTTCAATTCAGGACCGGAATCGGTGTCCCCCTCAGCTTCTTTTAACATCTTCTCCACTTCCACCGGACGAAGTTCCGCACGGTTTGCTTTTACAATCTCATTATAGCCGTTGATTGTATTGAAGAAACTCTCATAATGCTCGGTGGTGGCCGTCAATGTGGCTGTCATGGCGCTTTCCAGATTGGATAACATATCATCTAAATATTGCATGGCAGAAGTTCTCACGCCATTGGCTTCCATGGTGGCGTTATTTAAAATCTCCTGAGCCTGTGTCGTCGCCATCCGCACAACTTCGTTGGCCTGGGCGTAAGCCTGCTGCATTATCTCATGCTCATTGATCAGTTCCGTGGTCTGTACGGTAGCATCTTTAATCAATGCCTCAGCTTTAGCCCTGGCATCGTTTAAAATAGCTTCTTTGTTGGAAATAATCTTCTGATAACGCTTAATCTCATCCGGTGTCTTCATGCGGAGCTCTCTAAGCAGCTCGTCGATTTCTTCTTTATTTA